>Ga0065711_1033232_pt1 | contig 25871 bp, 9 predicted proteins | sample Hoacrofraction12_FD_59098 | JGI IMG/M metagenome (GOLD analysis project Ga0065711, IMG submission 59098) | Hoatzin crop microbial communities from Cojedes, Venezuela - Epithelial fraction 12 v2 (version 2) | ecosystem: Host-associated > Birds > Digestive system > Esophagus > Crop | place... | reverse complement strand
TCACATGGTATGGAATGCCGGGCTCTGTTTGGCCAGGTGGGGTCAGCCCCCACCCCCCGGCTGTGCCCCTTCCTGGAGTCCGGTGAAAATTAACCCTGTTCTGGCCAAACTGAGGACACATTGCCTCTGAGGAAAATAAAACGGCAAAACCACAAATGAACTCTAGGCATGTAGGTCAGAAGGGGCTCTGTACAGAGTCAGTGGAGGAGGAAGATGAGTTCTTCTGAAAGACACCTCAGGTCACCTAACAATTACCTCTTAGAAGGTCTGTTAGCAACAGAAGGGATCTGGCCCTCCTACCCCAGGCACTGAGATTGGTGGGGCTTGAAGTTAGATGGTGTGAGCCCCCATAAACTACGTTTATGGCTGAAGAGAAATATCAGTCTGGATAAAGGAAGTTAAAAGACTGAAATGAAAAATCAGAGAGGTCAGAATTATCAGCCTACAATTAACTTCAGAAAATGTATGCTCCTTTTGTTTTTTATTCATAAGTGAACATCAGGTACCCAGTCCTAACCAGAGGACCTGCTGTTAAAATTTGCCTTAATCTTTATGTTACATACCTATATGTAAATTGCATTTATGTTTTATATATTGCCCTTGTGATAAAGGAAGTGCAGTTCCTGTTAGAATGAGACTGCAACATAAATACCATGTTATAGCAGCACTCAAAGAATTCACACTCGGACCTGCATAAAGGCTTTAAAATTTTTTTTAAATTTATTTTTACTTTGCATCTTTGTTGTTGTCAAGCAGTGACTGCTGTTTTACACTGCTTCCATATGGATTAGGGGAAGCCTCTTTCCCTTCTGCATTTCTCTGGTAGGGGGCTTCCTTTTGCAGGTGCCACTTGCTAGTTTGCTCTTTGACCATCCTTTCTGAGTTTCAGTCTAAAGGCAGATGAGCAACCCTTTTTTAGCTAACCCTATAATCTCTTAGAAATTCTGATTTCTTTTTCACAGATTTCTTTAGTCTGCTACTAGGGTAACTATCACAAATGAAAGATACAAAATAACAAGATTCTTATCACCCCCAGTAGGTATTACAGTACAACCATAAAGGTTAGATATGAAATACTTTTAATATTAAAACTAAATAATGCAATGTTTCTGCATATCTGGACGTAACACTGCACTTTTACAGCATTTTCATCATCGTGATCTGAATGAACTTTGAAACATAGAAACAGAATTTTGTAATTATAGGCTATGGATCACTACTGGCCTAACTATGCATAAACACATCAAAGAAACTGAACTAAGAGCTGTACGATTTATCTTGTATTAAAAAGGAGGAAATCTAGCAGGATGGAGTTTATGAACTCTCTCTTAGATACGATACCCCCCTTTCATTGTTTTTCATACTCTGATGTTTACTTTCCATCAGGCCATTGCTGACAGACTCAACGTTTTTGTTTTTCAGGCAGAATTTTAACAGAAAACAATATGAGTTCTATACATGGAGTAGCTGATTTGGGCCATAAGAGTATTGCTCACAAGGGGAAATTAATCATTACAAGAGAACACTCTACCATAATGTTCTCTCAGCTATAAAGCTGCTCTACTGGAGACAGGTTGGCATTTTCCAAGTCCTCATTAATACTAGTCAGAATCCAAATGCTTTTCAGATTCTCCTATTTCATATATATTTATTCTGAAATTATGAAAAGTACATTTGAAGTGGCAATTGTATGAAGTGAGTGACCAGAACAACTTAAATGGAAAAGTATCATCATTTTGATATATTACATTTCAAAACACCATACCTTGGGCAATACCTCACACGAGGATGTTACTGCACATTAATTTTGAGAATGTTAGGATCTGCCCACCACTATTTCAGCAGTAAATGCCATGGTAATAAAGAATAATCGCTGCAGTAGTCACACTATTATAGTTAGAGCTCTGTTGGAGTTTCCATTATAAGTTGTAAATGCTCTTTTTGAAGGATTTGCAACTTGGTGCTTTTGAATTCACATTGGGCTGCAACTTCACATTGGGAAGGATTAGTGTATATAATTGCTTAGGTTTTGTTTGATGTTTGGGTATACTGGCTGACAGAAAAATAGCCCAGCTCCTTGAAATACCAGCCTTGTCTGCACACTGGTTTTTGAACTAACTTTTTGATTAGAGTGCAATTTTATACTAGGATAATTACACTGGAACAACCTCTCATATAGCTCCAGTGTATAGGTGTTATACAAGTATAGCTCATTCCTTCAGATTTAGTAGAATGCAGCATTTTTGGTTTCATACCATTACATTCTTAAATCCTAATTATAGGTCTTTTCCTACTATATTTTAGCTGTGTTGGCTTCTAACTCAGCAGGATTAGAGGAAAGCAAAACCTATGGAGAAAAGCCCCAAGATGCTGCATTTAATTGTTTAAAGTAAGTGAGCAAACTGATACTTTTTCTCAATTCATTTCAGCGCAAAAAAAATCCATGCTTTTATATCTTCATGCTTTGATTGGTTTGTTTTAGAGGGATATTTGGGAAAAGCAGCTTTTCCTACTCTTAATTTTCGTAATTTTCTCTTTACAACCCTGTAGTACTAAAGCTTTAGACTGTTCTACTAAGCATTACTTACCACCTTAACAGAGCTTCATCACTTGAAATAACACAGTACATTCTTGGCTATTAACAATTACAGGATCCTGGGATGTGAAAGAACTCTATATAGGTACAAGTGTTTGGCAATGAGGATTAGCATGCATTGGAAACTATGAAAAAAACAGTAATTGGCCTAGGACTATACATCTGACTTAACGTTCCAACTGTTAATATTTCCAAGTAAAGAACATTAATAGGAGGTTTTGTTGCAGAATTGTTGTGAGAAGGATTCTGAAGTACACTGAAATTACAAAAGGAAAGTCCAGACATACCAACAAATAATGGGAAAAAATGATTTCAAAGACTATTATTTTTGGTAAGTTGCACCAAAAATAGGAGAACAGTATCATTACTATATGAACAAAACTAGCTTCAGTGCAAAGCTTGTCACATCTAATACAATCAACTACAAAACTGAGGCAGGGATTTATGACCCTACATCTCAACTGCCACACTAGACTTCTCCCACCCAAAAGAACATCATTAATTAATTTCAGCTGGAGGATGTTCTCCAGTTTTATAATTAATAATATGTACATCCACCACGTTAACCCACTGTAGTTGAAACAGTATGTAAAGTGATTAGCAACGGTAAATTATGGGTGATTTCCTTCCAAGAACTGGCTGACACCAGTTGCAGTCAACTTTTAAAAGATCAAGACCATATCTAAACTTATTTATGGGCACTGAAACACAAGGAGTAGTGCATAGATTGCCAATATATATGTGGTATTTGAAAGTAACTAGATAAAAACTATTTAGAAAAAGAAAAAAGGTTACTATTAATCAGTTATATTGCATTCTGTAACTAATATGGCTGAGGCAGATGGTGTGATTTTCTATAGAAGTTAACGTACTGAGCTTTATACACCAAGGAGAGCTGACAAAAAAAAAAACCCACACCAACAGTGAATTTTGTCAGTGACTGTAGGTAGGCCAGAGTTTATCGATTCATTACCTTTCTTATGTACAACAGTAGAGTGAACAGAAAGATGGGCATTGCTTGGCAAGGTTATCATTGCTTTTGCAAAAGTACGCTATCTTTGCAGTATTTGAAGATGGTGACAATTTTGCTATTGAACTCACTGGGAAGAGACGTGGGGATCATCAGCCTTGAACTGGCAGAGGAGACGAGTGTCTTCTCTTGAACTGCATTGTCTGAGATCCGATTCACAAATGCCCATGAATCAACATCCCTCCCATCTATCTCCTCAGACACACACCAGGTTATATCAGAACATAGGCACATACTACGCTTTGAGAGGCAAGCCTTCATTAAATTGCTGGTATAATTGAGAAGTCGAAAAAAAAGAGGTTTAGTGACTGAAGTGTTAACAAAAAGCAAAATCATTAGAAAGCTAAGAGTGCTACAAGATCGTGTTTTGTTACGTAAGTTACTAGAAGAGTCTGTTTGGTACATTACAGGATTGCAGAAGAAAAATTGGTGTATTAGCAGTAGAAACTAGAAAGAAGACACAAATAAGAAACAATTATTTTTACCCAGAGGTAAGAAAGTATAGGTTGTATGAGCTAATTTTATTGAGTTCCATTATTCTGACTCAAATATTAATTTGGGGAGCTATAGTGTTAGAGAAGTATTGTGTTGGAAAATGTCTGCCTATCTATTACTTTTCAAAGTTCATCCTCAAGGAGTAAACTGATTTTCTGTGCATCATTCTTGTAGAAATGAAGCTGCCTAAAGCAGTTTAAGTTCACACGACTAACAACCCATATGCTTATACTGACATGTGTTCAAACTGTCATTCTCTGTTGTGCATTCTGCTCACACAAGAAAAATTATTAAAACGTCATTTAACATATTTTAGCTTTTATTATAGTTTCGCAGGTGTAATAAAAATTAAGAGTAAGTTGCAGGAACCATAATGTTTCTAAAACGTAGCAAGTGCTCTGCCTAAGAAATGCTGCTCTACAATATTTCCAGGATAGCTCTGTTTTGAAAATCAAACTATAATACATGTAATATGTCACACTGTGTGTACTGACTACCCAATTGAGAGTATAGTTGTTCTGTGCTCTTTTGCAAGTCCTAAAACATACCACTGGTGAAAAATATGAAAAGAGTAGACTTTCTATGTGGAGGTCAAACTTAAAACAAAATGGATAAGCTTTTTTTTTTAAAAAAAAAAATCAGAAACAAAAATGTATGGTTTTGGTTTGGGTCAAACTCATTTAAGAGTTATTTGATCCATTTACAAACTTCTAAAGATTTTTTCAAAGCAGAAATTTTTCAACATTAAAAGTAATTTTTAAAGTGTTAAACATTTTTTTTATATACTTTCAAATTCTTCCCCTTATTACCATCAACAGTGTTATCTGAATCCAATCTACTGCCAATGTTCTTTCCTCCCAAAAACCCCTGAATATTTGTGTCAGTTTACCCATAGCTAGTCCTAGATTTGTACCATAAATCTTTGTTTTCTCACACTGCCGCAATTTATAATATGTACCATTGTATATGTACCATGTCTGTATACGTACATATAAGAAAATCTACGGTACCTTAAATAAGGTTCAAATATAAGTCTGCTGTAACCAAAATCTAAAACTGGTATTTAACTAAACGTTATAGTATTGTGTTGAAGCCCTTCCTACCTGAAGAAAAAAATGGAAGGACTTTTGCTTGCAGAGCTCCACATGAAAATTCCAAGGCGAGGAAAATTAGAATGAAAGGTTCTGCCCTGAATTTCACTGAAAACAGTGAGATATTCCAAAACATCCAGTCCTTTCCACAAAGCAGGTAGTGTTTTAACAGTTTTTGTCTTCCCCACTGGTGTGTTGTCCACATACAACATCCAGTGATAAATTGCATTTTATTGGCTGAGTTACTTCACAAACCATAGAACTAAAGGAAGATTTCTAAACAAGATGAGTACTTATAAACAGTCTGCCTTCATGGCATTCATGTGTAAGCCTCTTCTCATCACTTTGTTTATACACATTGTGTATGTGGCAATCCATCAACGAATGTTAAATATGAAGACTTCAGAAAATAGAAACATCAGTAGGCTGTTTATTACAGATTCAAACTTTGGCAAATAAGCCCCACCAGGATTCTCTTGGAAAAGCTATCAGAATTACTTCTGTTTTCTTGCTTGAGATGAAAAGCCCCCTATTGGCTGCCAATATTTGTATATTTTTACATTTGGATTATATGTGCAGGATTCAGTAGGCATAGTTGGTCCAGGAGAACAGATTTGTGTGCCCAGAAACACACATTTGGAGCACTGATAGCCCTTTTCTACCCTGCTGCTGAAACTTCACTGGGAAGGGAGAGCCTAAAAATACTGTAAAGGTTTCACAAGTATAATGCTCCCTCTGGAAAGGTAAAAGCTCTAAAGATTGGAAAGGTCTGCATATCTGTATTCCATGGTTTGAAAGGATCCAGTCATACCCTGCTGCGTCTGAGACTACATTCATTGTCTGCCTTTCAAGATGGCATTGCAGGGGCTTTGCAGTAAACGTTCTCTACAACTTACTAGTACTGCCATCTTCCCTTAAATCAGCCCAGCGAGGAAAAGATTCTGCGGAGATACAGGTGCTTTACAAGAGCATTAACTCCCAGCATTGCCTTGCTAAGCCATGATCTGACAGACTATGGGGCAAACACAGTGTGAATCTGGGGCTTAGTAGGAGGACAGTTAGTTAATGCTCTCCTGATCTATGTATGGTTCCCTGCTTCAGCTAAGTTTGCTTGTGTTTTCTTTTTTACTGGCAGAGTGGATCTTGCTGTATTCAGTCAGACAAGCTATCCAGTTTATGCTGCTAGAAGGGCCCAAGAGAAAACGGGGGAAAAAAAACCAAACCAAAGAAACAATAAAAATCCAGCACAAAAGCTGAATTTTCATTATGATTTGACTTTAGTCTTAGAAGATTAGGCTAACTAGACAGCTGCATCAAAAAATTACCCTGTGCTCATTTGAAGGATCGGGCCATCAAAGCCCTTGCTGAGAGGGACAGTCTTCACTTACGGAAATTGTCAGACTGGCTTTGAAAGGCCAGCTCATGTCAGTAAAAATTGATAGCTCTGGTCCTAAATTGATATTCTCAGAATGCATTTACCAAGATTAAGATTTTCACATTATTATTTGATCAATTGATTGATGCATACGACATATTTTCTTTCCCAAGAGAAAATGAGATAATAAAGAATTACTGATGAATGAGTGATTATACATCTTTTTTACACCAGGAATTTTTATCAAGTACTTAGAGCTGAATGTAAGCCAATGTTAGTAATAAACAATCTTCATAAAAAATACGTTGCTGGAAATGCACTTATCAACAGTACCACATCTAATTTTAGCAATGCTGTTTAGATTATCATACATACTCTGGACAACATATTACATTAGATCAGATTCTCAGAGAGACTTTTATAATAAATGGATGGCAGGAGAGTTTCCATCTTAACATAAAGACTTATTGCTTGGCATTCAAATGGATTTTGTAATCCCAAGCTAATTGTTATACATTGAGTTACTACATTTAATCATTAATGCTGCAGGGAGGCAGACATAAATAGATCATTGAAACTGCAATATGATTGTGGATTATTCACGCTAATATCCATTTTATTTTTCTTAAAGATGAGTCTTTCAGTGTTGGCACAGTGTATGCTCTACAAATATAGTATTTTTCTTTCCATGCTGCTGCAGTACAATATATGATTTTTTACATCGTAGTATCAGAGCCTGACCTAACTTTGCATTCTGAGGATGAATGAGAATTCTTCTTTGGTTCTTCAATTAAGATAAATAACTTGGTGCCGCTACTTTTACAGCATTTCAGTCACTTTCAAAATTCTAAGTATGAAAAAGCCCTTCCTCTGAAATTGCAAAAAAACCCCACTCACTTACATGGCTTGGTTTTTCCTACTTCTTGTTTTGTCACTTCACATGCCCAAATGCTGTATATAGTGAATTGCAAGCTCTCACTGCATACTTTGATAGTAAAACTACTTTGGTTTCCCAAACAATTTCTTAACAAAGTTTAGGCTGCTAAAATTAGTCTGGCTTCATGAGGAGGTACTGTGATGATGGGAATGGCAGATAGGGTATACTAACTCTGTATTAATTAGTAAGGACCTCTGGTAGCAGTCACTAAGCGAGACCTTTTCCCTCAACACTGTACTGCATCACTTGTAACTAAGTCCTCATGCAGCCCACAGGGAAACCTTCCAGTAACATACGCAGCAGTTGTGGGGATTTTATTTAATAAAAACTTAGCCTTGAGCTCTTCTCACTTAGATAGTGCTGTGATTCTTACAGCAATTCTTCATTCCAGAGTAAATTTCACCTACTAAGAGGTGTGGTTTCTTCTGTGCCGTAATGAGGTCATGTCTGAGAAGGAACACAGGACATGAATGGAGAGAAATACAAGTGAAAGGAACATGTTGAAATACAAATGTATTCTCCATTTTTCTCTCTCTCTCTAATCAAAAGCTATATTACCCTCATTCTAGCAATAATGCAGTAAAACATGTAAACCACATCTTTCTTTTAAAGTATGAGCATATTTAATGAGCTGAATCAATAATATCAATTATCATCAGTACCAGAAGTTTCAAAGAAGCATCTGAGTTCTGTTACATTAACGCTGGAAGCATACAGCTGGTGAACATTCTTCTATATGTTTAAAATAAATCGGTAGTCTTTGTAGATCAGAAAAGAAAGAAAAACACAATGACCAATTCAAACAAGGGTGCCCCTAGACCATTTATGCTCTCAAAGCGTGATGAAGTTACTTATTTATGAATTACTGTTTAAGAATTTAATCCTATATAACATTCCAGAGTAGATTTGGAAGAGAATTAGGCACCAGCAAATGTAAGTAGGTTCAGTTCTCACTGTGTTGTTAACACAATTCTATGTTAAATCTGCGGAAAAATTTTCCTGCACCAGTTGGTAACTAGTAAGAGGAAAGAAAGGAGATGTGATCCCTCCCAGTGAAAGCACTTTTCTATCATCTGTCTGTGCTGGTCACAGCAGGAACAGTGAGCCTGATGGTCTGAACTTTTGTCTCTGCTTCTCTGTCCCTCACATGATTCCTGTAACCTCCTCTTCATTCTGTGGCAGGTGGGACCTAGACCTGGTCAGGCCCCATCCCTTCAGCTGTGGTAGCATCATAAACTGCTGAAAGCTTTTAAAACCTCCCTATTTGTAATGAGTCTGCATCTTTCTATGCCAAAATAACTATATACATGTGGCTGTAGGACTTCCCATTTTATTTGTTAAAGTTTTTAGATTATTCCCAGTTCTAGCTGATCTGAAGATTTTTTCCATTCATCTGTATACTAATAATTTGTTGTTAAGATAGAATACATTTACCTCATACCCACTTACTGGATTCAGTTGTCTGTTCAATGTCTGTTCAATATATTCATCTCACTTCAGCAGATTTGAGACATCTCACTCTTCTCTGAGAAAGTACTTGGCTTTTCTTATAAATCTGTAATTTTCAGCTTGAAGAAACACCTGTACCTTCAGGGAGCAATGTATTCTCTTTTCCCAATGGCTTTTAATTTTGTTTACTTTCTCAAGTACCAACAAGAATATGCTGTAGTACTCTAACAGTCTCTTATCAGATCCAAAGAATATGTTTTTACGAAGCAAGAGCTTCAGTTTGCTATGGAAATGCAATGTGGTATAATTGATCTAATATATGTTCCAAATCTCAGTAACTATATTGAAACCATCTCCCTCAGAAAAAAAAGACAGAACAGCAGTAAACTGTTCTCCATACATTAGAACTCTGAGAAGCCTCTTTTAGATCACCTAATAAATCCAAGACCAACCATATCTTCATTTGCTCATTAGGTACTCAGTTGAAAAGAAAAAAAAAAATCAATACTTGTTCCTGTCTTATTTCTGAAGAATGGCACTGAGCCATTTGAGGTCTGGAATGCCTTCAAGTGAGTGACATGCTTAGATAAAGTTCAAAACCTCAATATCACCTCAGCTCATTTTGAACATCAGTCACAGGATTCTGATTTTTGATGGAATCAGAATTAAAGCAGAGGGGGAGAGGGAACACACTGTGTTGACAGCAGAATGAATACTGTTTGGAGAAAGGGAAAAAATATTCTTGCCATTCTTTAGCAAAATTCTATCACAAAACAAAAATCATTATTATCCTTAGAGTTCATTTTTACATCTATAGATATTTGGGAGGTAGTATGATTATAGATATAAGGTAGATATTAAGATTGTACTTAGGTGAAATAGATAAGATCTATTAAAGATGCAAATTAGATTAAAATGTAGTAAAGTTTTAGATATGATATCTTACGGAATTTTCTAAAGATTTATTTTTACTGCTCTCAGCTGCATATATCTTACTATGAGAGTGCAGAGAAAGAAGGTAACACTCCTTTTACAGGATCACTGGAATTATTCAGTGTTTGAAAAGCCCTATTATGGTGTCTCAGTTAAAAAAAACCAAAAGATATTGACAAACTGAAAGGGCATTCAGGACTGAGGCCTTGGAAAGGCTGATCAGTGAGAAAAGACTTAAATAAATAAATATGTATGGCTTATCTTAAAGGTGACTTTTACAAAAGTTTGAATCGCATCACTGTTATACCTGGTTCTTTAGGATGATTCTGGGATACAATATAGCCAAATCAGATGAAGCTACTTAAAGAAATAAAAATTGAATTACCTAAATATGTAGCTACACAGATTACAGAAGAATCTTTCTGGTTCAAAATGATCATAGAAATACAAACTTGTAAACAAATCATGCAATAGTATTATATAGACATTTACCACTGGAGAAGATACAGACTGAATGATTTAATAGGATTTCTAGTATCTGACTTTATGTAAGTACTTCTCCTTTGATAAAATTATCAAATAAACGGGCTTAATCATTCACTAGCTACAGTGAGTGCCAAACCTGCATAAATTGGGACACAGTCAGGCCCAGTGCTTCTGTATTGTAGAGTCTGTTTTCCAGATGCGACAGTTCTTATGAAGGACTTCAGAAGGGCACTTCCTAAAATTGAGCTGTCAACATATTGTGATAAGGACGATAGTCTTCATTTTTCTCTTCAATGCCTTGGGATTTTTTGGAGGAAAGGTGTGTATCTACACATAACTTTAAATATATGTATTGAATCATAGGAAATTGTGCCCTCAGGTCTTCAAACATTCAGGAGAGGCATTAGTCAAAAGGTTATGATCTTTAAGCATCCGGACACCTTCAGAAACCTGTTCTTTATTTCCAGTCATTTATAGTCGCCATCCTCTCAGAAGGTGGCAGTCTAATTCCCTTAAGAGATGTCATCCAGTGGGAGAGAATCAGGTCCCCAACCCAACAGTTTCCAAGCTTTGCTGCTCCTTGGGTGCGAGGAAGTGGTGTTCTATGGACAGTATTATCCTTTGCTATCACTACCAGTATCATCTGGCATAACTTTACAATGTCCTGTATTGACAAGAAGTATCGAGGGGCTGGGAGGTGATATGTTGCCTATGAACTACTGGTTAGGGTAAACTGACTCAAACTATGCCCTCTCAACCCAGGCTTTTTAAAACTGGAGTTCAGATTTATGCTGTCTGTGCTAACTGTACATTTTTTCTATAAATTCCTTTCTTGTCTGCAGGATTTGCTTTCTGTTGCAAATGAACACTGGGGGAAGAAACAGCATTTTCTGTATCTACGTCTTTAATGCCACCTTTGGTTCCAAACTCTAACTTGTCACCACCCCATCTGCTAATGCAGGAGCAAGACAGTGCATCACCAGACAGACATATGATGCCTCTTACAGAGGACTAAAATGCCTATCTCTGGGAGACAAAAAGGGAATACTTTAATGTTTAATATTAAATCATTCTCCTAACTGGAGCAAAGCTATAAAAACAACAATAACAACAGACTCCCAGAGGAGCTGAGATTCAGTCTTCATCTGACAGAGGAGAATATGCAATTATAAAGCTATCAAGGCTTTAAAACCGTAAATATAATTAAGATATGCAGAGAAAAATACTTATGTAAACTCTTCATGGCTTTAAAATAACTGGATAGTATTCTAATATGAAGGAAAACACTCTGCCATAATAGTAATATGACCCCACAACTCCCAGTTTGCATACATGAGTATGCAGAATCTCAAGTATTTCACTTCAGCTTTATATCGCTCTCTCCAGTCAACATCCATCTAGGAAGAGACTTCACTAAAATTCACACAGAATTTTAGGCACCCACGTTTGCAACAGGGACTCAAACTCAAGGGCTGAGAAAAGGAATATTTGCAAGGCTGGTGTAAGGAGGTAAAGGTAGAAATCCTCTCTCTCAGCAGTCTGATGTACTATTAGTAAGTCTCAAGGTAAAGCATATTAGTAAGTGAAAAATGCTACTGTGAAAATTGTAAAAGCAGTTATATGCGAAGAATGCATTCACGTAAAGGTGCACTGTTTCATCAGTCATAAGGATGTAGGACATCAGAATGGGAGAAAGCCAGTGTAAATTAGCTACTGTTGTTTTATTTATTGGGGAGTGTTACCTTCTTTTTCCTCACTCTCTTTCTTTTAAAGAATTGTCTGTCAATTCCTTTAGGGTACGGCCTTTCTTCAGTTTAAATTCATGTTCTTTTAAGTGCCATGACACTGAATCAAGTCACATTTCTTCAGCTATCCCTTTATTCTTTTCACAATTGCGTACCCTGTACTGCAATGCAGTAAAGTCTCAATCTCCTGCTTTGCAATCTTTCCATATCTCTAATGACTGAGCCTTTGTTTTCTGTGTCACGTTCAGGGCCCTGTGCCTTCATGATTAAATCTGAGTTCCTTTCCCTGTCAAGTCTTTTATTTGTTCTCCTTTCCTCTCCCCTAATTTAACAGAGGTATTCATACATGCTGTTTTATATTAAATAGTAACATTTTCACATGTTTTCTTCTCTATGTTTTTTCTTTTTAGCATTTTCAGCATCTCTTTCCAGTCTCCTAGCTTCTATCAGTATCCTACACCACAAGAAATGTTCTTGATCTACAGAAAATGCTGCCCCACTCTCTTTATCCATCATTTTTACACTCTCTGTTGGTTGGTCACATGTCCTTGTCATTCATACTCTAATTAGTTTGTTCCTTTTCCAACATAGTGATAATTACCTTCTAATTTTCTTTTGGCCATCTTTTGAGTGTTTGTATTTTTACTAAAGTTTGCCCCCTCCCCCCCTTTTTCAGAACTTTGAAAAAGTATTCTTTAAACTTTTTGTATATACTGTGTGTACTGGACTTGCAATACAGACATTTAACAATAATAATTTCCTTTATAGGCTGCTACAATCTAATACCCAACATTAAGACTTTCAAGATTTGCTTCTCAGAAGTTCAGACCTTATAACTTTGGACTTTACCATGCAAAACAGACAGACATATTTTCCTATGCTTCAAATGGGTCTCAATTTGATCATATTTAAAATCACTAGCTATGACTTGGAGTCTGTCTTTTAGAATCTTCTGGAACCATTTAAAGTTTTGCTGTTTTTAAATATAGCAGTTAGTTACTTTCAAAAGTGGTGTCCTGCAAATGTTAGAAGTGAGATTTTCAAACGCACTACTATTTCTCAGTAAGGTAAGACTTCTGTCCCTTTTTAAGTAAAAAGTATTTACAACCAGTCAGGGCTAGCCACCTTATGTTGAATACTAAACCTGTGTCTCAAGATAAGGCAGGCTCCTCATGTTGATAGTGTAAAAGTTATAGCTTTAGGGTACAAGCCTTCTATCTGAGGTCTTCACAGTCCTGGGGTGAGTATCCTATTGTCAAAACTCAGCAATGTCGGTTATCTCCATTACAGACAGTTTGAATGGGAGGTGAGTAAGACATAGCTGAGAAGCGTTTTGGAAACTGGAGCACGTAAGAATTCTTGCCTTTTCCCCACTTTGGTTTAAGCCATCTGTCCAGCTCATCTCAGAAGCTTGGAAAGGAGTTAAAAAAGAAAGACCATTCAGTCAGATACAGGGCTCAGGTGAGCAGCAGATCTGAAGTGTTTAATTACCTGACCCATAGGAAAAGAAATCAGTTGATTCCTCAGACTGCTCCTATGCAAAGCCCTTGCTCTTATTGGCAGAAATTGCAATGGGAAAGGCATCTGTACTGCAGTAGCCAGATAGCTATGCAATTTGGGCCAGAAAAATAGTTTTGGGTTGTATTTGAACATGAAATCAATACCTGTGAAAATGACCTAGTATGGGATTTTAGTCCTCATGGGTTTGGGGAGACAAGGCCTTGAGAGGGTAGGATTTTAGTGGGTCTAAAAGAAAATCTATATCCAAAGATGTGAAAAGCTTACCCTTAATTATTGATATCAGGTAATTTTATGGGCTTGTATTTATGATCTTCATTTTTTTTCACTTGCAGGCTGGTAAGGCATCACACAATACCTATTCATTGTGTATGAAGTAATTTTATAGCCTCCATCAGCTTTTTGAAAGCCAAATATTAATATCATGATTATAATCTTGGCTGATGCTGCCAGCACAAGTTTATTTCTCTATTTATTTGAAGTTATCTGGAAGTATTCCTTGATTTATTTTAATAGTCATCTTGGTACACAGTACTGGATATACTAACAGTAATACACTTACTAGGGTTTGTGAACAAAGGTTATTTAAATAACATTTTAATTGAACAAAAATAGAGTGAAATATTTTACTCTGCCGGATTTCCATATGAGAGGAATTGATAGCAGCTGAATGGGCAGTATGAGAGTTTGCCATACTCAAAAACTTCAAGGATTCTAGAAGGGAATATATTAACATTTTGGGGGAAGAAAATACAATGGAGGGAGACAAAGAATCAAGATGATTTTATGGCAAAGGATTTTACTTTTGTTATTTGTAGGACAGAATAGCTGGACTACCTCCCCTTCCTCCTTCACTCTTCAAACAATACTTTTCAAGGAAAATGCTGGTTCAAAATGGTACCAAATGCACTTTTTCAGCAAAATTCCAACTGACAAGGTTTCGGAAGGGCAACAGCAAGCTGTCAGTAAAAGGAGAGGACAATTAGGTGGAAATGCTACTTCATGTCAGCTTCTGGTACAACTAATGACATTTTGCACTTAGAAAAGATGCAACTGAATTCTGAGTGACACTGGCTGTGGATACAAGCTGGCATAATTCCACAGGCTTCAAAGAGCTGCAGCACCTAAAACCAGCAGGCAATCAGGCAACTGGTCATAAATTGTCCATGAGATTTTTCAGAGCCTTTTAAGAAAAAAGGTTATACTGCTTAGACTAATATTTAGTCAAGCTCTGTGTGAGGGCAGTATTAGAAATTCAGTTCAGAACTCGCTAACACTCAAACTTAGGGGTGTGACCAGGCTTATTGTTAAGGTTCTTGCATATCAGTTGTGCTTTTCCTAGGAAGAGCATTCAGTATAAAATACAAAAGAATAGTTGGGTCTAAAATTGCTGTCCAGAATTCTCTGCTGGGCTGTCACTTAAACTACAGAAACCTAAACTTCAAGGGGATCTTACTGTTTGACCTTGAAGCTTGATAGTGACCCGTGAATAGGCCCACAAATTACATCAGTCTTGAGAAGTCCGATTGCTCAGCTCAGCTGAGATCCATAGTCTAGATGCTAATCCATACATCTTCCTTACCCAGGAGATTTTTTTTTTAACTTGCCTGAGACTCCTGAACAGGAACCTGCTTCTAACCAATGGCTATTTACACTTCCCTTGAAAACCTGGCTGCTGTTGTTCAATCCACTAGCTTCTTTTCTTAGTATATGTTAGTTATTAGCCTGTTTATATAGGTATGAGCCCTGGGTGGAGGGCTGGGGAGTTCTTTCACCTAGCAGTTAAAGTACTCCTTTGGAAGTAGGTATGTACTTAGCTTCCTCCTCTATAGAAAATTTAACTGAATTTTACATTCTACAGAAATTGCATTAAAAAACAGAAAGGAGAAACGTACCTTGGAGCCAGGACCAAATGTAATGAGCACCTTAAACACTGAACTGCCGAGTTATCCATCCTTTCTGACCTTGTGAATTTTCAGCTTTTTTCCTCCACAAACATACTGCTCTAAAAGAGCAACAACATTCCCCACCTCCTGAGTAGCCTTGAGTCTTGCAAGCCTTGTGTTTTGGGCACTCATCTGGAAGATAAAAGATTAGGTTTGAAGTTCAGACAAGAGAGAATTGAATCTGTGCTTGCCTTTTACAGGGCAAGCATTCTTACCACTTGGCTATTGTACAGAAAAGAAAGACTTAGTATCTCCTTCTTCAGCTGTGTTTTAAAAGAGAAATACAAATACTGCAAAGGGACTAGGTCCCTGCTTTCAGCAAGGGGTGCTTGCTAAAGATCTGAGTTCTCAGAGAGGACTAAGACCCAGAGTAGATTAATGTTTAGTGGTTTAACTTGCTGTTGGGTACTAGTTGATTGACCAGAAGAGGACGGCTTTTCAGCCTGTTGCTACTTCAGTCCTAGTGTGCAGGAGTTAACCCTCCCTTAGGCTTCCCTGAGCACCTGAAGAAAGAGGTAGGAGCCCTCTTCCATAAGATAAGACTCTGGATTCCACCCAGCAGACCAGGAGCTTGGAGGACAGCCGCTGCAGCACCAAGCCCTCAGACCCCACACGGCATCCAGACTGTCACTTCTCATATTTACGGGAGTATGTTTCAGAATTGGGACTTTCTGCATTTTTTGTTTGGTTTTGGGTTTTGAAGTCCTTGCAATATAATTGCAAATTTCTTTTTCTTTCCTAAAAAAATATGACGCAGGTTTTCAAAAGAGCAAATGGGTCCATCTGCTACAGTTCAGCATATACAAGACCTACAGAATTTTTGCATAAAGAAACCTCACTATGTCCAGAGATACAGAAAATGGTAGAGGACACCAATGAGAACCAACAGTTATTCTTAGAAAGTCTGACATGGTACGTTTCCTGAAAAGCACCTCGACCTCATGAATATTCCAGGAAGCTTTGACCCTTTCAAAATTTCCTGTAGTGATGAAAAATGCCACTTTTCCATGGGCTATTTTGTTTTGATTTGTGATGCTTAGATGACAGTTACAGAAGCATAGCAACATGTGCAGTATTAACTACTGATGCCATTAACTACTGATGGCATAAATAGCCAAATACCTGACTTATTTATTTTTCAACTTTTTTCTATTCTAAGGGATCAAACATATTCGGATGTTCTCAGCACACCTGAAACAGAGCATAGAGATAATGCAAAATAAAGGCTTCTGCCTAAAGAGCTGACAAACGTGATAATTCTTTTAACTGTCCAAGAGGTTCATATTACGTTGTTAGACTGAAAAAGATCTTATTTGGACAATCATGCAGAATTGACATTTACAATAAATGTTTGGTTGGATTGAGTGAAGAAACTTCATAGGTTATTATGGCATGAAGGAGACACTATGCATTTGTGAATGGCTGAGATCCATGGTCCCAGACAAAGGAGGAAAAATACTTGCTCAGTTTCCCTAGAATCTTACAATACAAATACAAATATACTGGCAAGATGGAATTTATCTTTTGCTTTAAGTCTTCAAAAAAAAAAAAAAAATTCTTCCTTGCAATGGGGATAACAACATGGAAAAATACCTGAGCACTCACTTCAGACACAGACTCTTGGTACTTTCTACAAAATCCCGGCCAGACTTTGTAATATATAAGCATCAGTTCCAAAAACACATCAGAAAAGTAAAAGCTTTATATGCTGTTCTGGAATCCAGGAAAAAATGTGTAGCCTTAGGCATTGTATTTAAATAAGTCTTCCAAGATCCTCATGAATGTTAGCTCAGACACAGTTTATCTACTGGGGGAAACCAGAGATGCAGTTTCACTGCCAACTTTCTTAATAAACATGAGCCACTGGCATTGTCCAAAATAGAGTAGATAAGCAGAAGTTGCACATCCGACTCATTACTATGCTATATTAAAGCTTAGCACAGTTGAGAGAACAACATTTCAGAAGTTATTTACAGTGATGTGAACAATTTAGTCTATAAACAAATGAGCAATAAATATCCTCATCTAGGAGATTAAAAAAAAAAAGTTAGTTTTTACAAAAAAGTCAAAAAACATTTTTTTCAAGCCTTGATTATCAAAGAAATGTTAGCGCTTTGGGTGTGTTTAGCAGGGTTATTTATTTGATTTAAGTTAGCTAGCACTCTGTGCGCATGCTAGGGAAAGAGTCTGCTGCTTTTCCACGATACAATACCTGACTGATATTCGATTTGACGTGGACTCCTAAAAGAACTTATAGATTCAATAGAAAAGATGAAATTTGCTTGGTTTTTACGCTTTTCATAGCACTAATTAACATCATCCTCAGACTGTAGCAACCCAATGTTAGCAGTATTAATTGCAGTCATTTCCTAAAGCAGCAGTTTTTATGTTAATCTCTCCAAACTCAAAGTACTTATTTTTTATATAGAATCATAACCCAAAGGTTTTGTTGGGTTCCCTAGCAAAGTGTCTGGTAGAGATAGCCTGGGCATGTAAACAAGCTGTGAATCTTAGTGGAGATCTGTATCCAGATTTGCCGTAGAGACCCAGTTCCTCCCCACTTACACCACAGGAGAAGAGGACCACTACCAGGGTCCCCGCATAAGGGGCAAGCATTTTTGTTGGTGAAGACTGCTATAAAATCAAAGGCTTAGGCCTGTCGTTTGCAGTTTGTCTTTTAATTCCCAGGTGTCAGTGAAATACCTGTGTAACTTGTGGACCTTGTCTTTAGGTCTGTAATAGCCTGAAGATCACCTTTCTCCTCTGTTGATATCCTAAGAGTAAAAGCAAAAGAAGAGCTAGGGCTGAGAGGCAATGCTTAGCCTGCAGAGGGTAACGGAGGTCTTTACTCAGCCACAGCCTGTGCGCCCTCATTTGGATAGATTTTGGAAGACAGGCATATCGAACCTCCCTTTATTAGCTTTATTTAGCATGATTGCACGTGCAGATATGTGAATTGTACAAATAAATAAGCTGCAATTAGTTTTACTCGCACAGATCCAGAAACCTAGGTTGTAATAAATCTCAGTGCTTTAAAAAAATCTGTTATGTGACACATTAGCTCAGTATTTGTACCTTGCCTAATCAATGACGTATGCTACCAATCCTGTAGTGTCTGATATAGTTTAATGAAGTGTATAGGTGTGAAAGTTGGGAGTGCATTTTCAAATATATTGTTTTTTCTTCTCCAAAAAAACTTCCAGGAAAACAGCACTGCTTTGATTTATAAATTTGTACACATCAAAATCAAACAGCAGTGTCTATTTTTGTGCCCGAAAAGCTCAGTGGGCAGAGTTTCAGGAGAGAGTTATTTAGCAGACCTGAAGTATCTTGATGTAATGCTAAGGAAATTATAGATTTTGGCAGTAAAAGCATATTTGTGACTTTGTGAAAATCCTGAAAACAGTTACAGAAAAAATACTATTTTTCTGATCTTTACTCCTATAGAGTCTCTTCATTTTTCATGTAAAATATATTTGAATTCTTTAAAGTTATCAACCTATTTTTTTTTTCCTTTTCTTACAGGCAATTGTAACATAGATCCTCTGATCACTGCTAATTCTATTTTTTTTTCTAAATGAGAAAACAAATGACAAAGGGAAATGAGACAAATCTGAAATTTTGCGAAAATTCAATAGGCATTATTATTTTCCGATTTCTTAGCTTCATTGGATATCTTTTTCATCTACCCACTAATCTAACTTTCTTTACATTTTGTTTTTACTTAAATAAACAATACACATACTTGACTACAGTCAGCTCTCCTGTTTTATTCTCTTTGCTCTCCTTTCCTGTACAATAAGCCCATTAATTTTTCATATTTTATTTTCTAAGTTTCTCTTTTGTTATTTGATTCTTAATGAATTCTTTCTTAAGCTTACAATATCAATGCTTATTTATTATGGATGTATTGTACAGGAACATTTTTACTGTGATTTGATTTTTCATCAGAAGACCTTGAAGTTCACTTTATATAGAAGAAATGACAAAAAATTCTTTGGGAAATAATCCATGCCAAATAAATATAGATAATTCAGGAGAAGGGAGAGAAAACGAAAACAAAAAAACAACAATGACAGTAAACTGGGAAAATCTCTTTGGAAAGCAAAAAATCTATTACAGAAGGCAACCTACATTAAACTAGGCATTCTTAGGTTTTTTTGTCCTGTTGGATTCCAAGACAAGTTGCTTATTATTTTAAGCCAATGTTTTAGACTAGTTTTCATGGAGGTTGTGTCAATCAAAAGCAACAAATTTTCTACATTTATAGTTACACTAGTAAAATAGAAAAGATGTGTATGTCAGCAGGACTGCATAGCATCACCATAGTATTTGTTTCATTCATATTCAGTTAAGGGTATAATTAATATGAAATACGAGGAGCAGTAGACCTCTAGGCAATGATCTCTACCTGTTTAGGAAACATTAATGAGTGCTATTACTGAGACACCAATGACTTAGTCAGGTCTATAGTGCTCATTTGGTATCTAGTCTCACTAATGTCCTCTTTTTCCATGTTTTTCTGTCTTTGTTTGTAAGGTGGGTATGAAAGAAGATGCAAAGGAGTAGTTTGTCTCCTGGTGACCAGCCAGGTATTTTGACACAAAGATTGTACTTTGGGAAATTTTAATGTTGATATACTTTTAAGCTTCTATAATTATTGCAAAATCATAAATATGAAATACAACAGTAATTCCAGATGCTACCAGCCAGAAAGAGTTTCTTCAGTAACTATTTACTCCTGTTTTTTAAATAACATTCCTTTGGTTTATCCTAGTAACAATTCCAGCCTAGGCAATGTAGGTTTGATTTTATATGACAAGTTGCTTACCTGTTCTTAGCTACTGTACTTTCCCAGCTAACTGGGGGATTGTCAAGATGAATTCATTGATTAGGAGCACTGAACAGAGGCTATATAACTGGACTGTAGGCAGATTTGTGGGCTATAGTAGTTTTCAGAGCAGGTAAGTAATATTAAAAGATGTCAGCAGTGTTCTATGGCATATCTGGACCATGAAATAAATAAATTGAATGAATGAAGAGTTGGAAAACACTTGCAGAAGCTTAAAGTTTTAAACCAGAAACTTATCTGCTGTTTTATAGGGAGATATGATTAAAGATTTTACAGCACTTGATAAATCAGCCACGTTCCTCTCTATTATACTGTCCATCTTCCACAACTATGAGTATAACTTGAAAAGTTCCTGTATGGTTTCGGAATAACGGGACATAACAAACCCATGCTGTAAGCAATAAATACAGTGATTTTTCATTTTTTGCCAGGATCAGCATTTTTTTTTTGATAGAGCCACTTGCCTGATTTTGTAAAACAGTATTTGGTATTTCAGAGATGCTCTGATGGAAACAAGCCTTCTATTTCTTTCTTACTAGGAATTATGAAAGTGTTTATTTTTTCATTTGGCGAGGCTGTTATTTTAACTGGAATGGATTCATATTCTCCTGACTACTCAGGTTCTGGATGCAAGTGGATGCGTAAAGCTGAAGAGGCAACTCAGCTGGAAGTGCTCCATCCCCTTTATAGCTCTAGCCAGAAATTCGCCCTGGGTCACGGTCATACCTTGCTCAGAACACAAACCAAGCCCAGTCATGCTAGAGTGCATCTGCACAGTTCATAGCCCTTCACCAGCCTGTCACTGGATTTTCTGTTTGCAACAAAATTCCACATGAAAAACATTCCATTTGGTTTTGAGTTTTGGTATGACAGCCTAGCTAAACACTAGCCAATAATTGGTGGGCAATTTTAACAGTGAAGCAGGAGACAGCCGCACATTGTTTGAATCTTATTTGTATCACGCTGTTTGTGTTCTCTGTACTCACTCTGAAAAGTCAAGATTAAAAATTGGTTATTTATACAAACCTGCCCTGAAGGAAGAGTATTTGAAGAGACTGTTCATTCCTCATTCAGGAGTCCGTCTTTGTTACATCTTCTTAATTTTTGAGAGTTAATCGTAACCATTTCAGTCTAGATGTGGGAGACACAAGTGTCTGGACTGAGAAAATAAATCTCTTCCTCTAAACTTGCATTTCTCTTGCATATTTGGTTTTGCTGCTTCCTAAAAAGCCTCTCCAAGTGTACATTTGTTTTAAATAGCATATCAAGACAGATACTTCTGTGTAAATATGTCTGATTGTTCTGTCTGCACAAGCGTGGTCTTTCACGCTTAATGTGGGTCTTGTTTATTTCCTCAAGAAGGCAACCGAGAGGGGAGAAAGGATGTCCTAGAAATTAAAGAATTGGTTTGAAACTTCAGAGACCTGAGGGCTAATCTCAGTCTAGCTAAAACTTTCCATGTAACTGGAAGTAACATCAAGGCTTCTGTGCCACAACTGCAGGTTTCTCAGCCTGTTCTTACTCCCCTGTGACTCACAGGAGTAATTTGAGCTGATGATTTCCAGCTGCCTTTGCAAACCCTTTGTGCCAAATTGTGCTTTCAGTAAAAGCCTTCCTGTGCCATACTTCTCATTCATACACATACACACCCACTCTTATTTCAGATTTTTAGTCATAGAGTCAATGTTGTAAGAAATTACCAGAATTATTCATCATGCATTGTAAGCACTAATAAAGGTGTGCTCCTTTCAGGATCTGCTTTTTGTTAATGCCAGAGAGTATGGACTTTAATGCCTGTGTAGGCTGAGGTTTTGTACAATTTACATTCAATTGCTGAAAATGTTTTTTACCTCTTGGGTAAACATTATCAGGAATATACCATGTTTTTACTTCAGACGAGGTCATTGATGAGAAATGAGCAGAAATGCTGTCAGCCCCTGAACCAGTGTAACAGTTTTGACTAGTTGTTTTATAACATGCTGCTTCACCACAAAACAAGACAACTCCTTTGCCAAATAGGAGTGAGTGTAACAGTTGTTACCTTTCAACAACTCTTCATTTCTGATCAAAAGATAAGGAGGTAATTTTTTGAAATCTGTTAATCCAAAAAAGCTTAGCTGCTAATAGTTTCCAGAATCCTTTCTATGTGTATGCCATGTTCAGTTTTTGCAGTGATCAAAAGTAAGGAAACTCTGCTGATCAAAAATAAAGGAACATGTTATTTTGACACTTTGAGATAAACTTTGCTTTCTGCACTAATGAGAATTCAGAAATTGTACATCACCCTACAACAATTCAGTAACTATATTACAGAAGGAAAATCTTCAACCTTGTAAAGCATCCACAGGGAAAGAAGACTTTGCATTCTCCTTCAGGAGAGAATGGGATTTCAAATGCTGTAAATTATGTATGGCCAGATAGTATGTAAGAAAAATATTTAATGTTTACACTTAATGTGAAAAAAACAAATTGGAATCTTGCCTCAGGTAAAGAGTAGCTCTTGACAGAATAAATTTACTAGTCAGAGGCAGAGTTCATGTTTGCCTTTTAATTTTTGGTGGGGAGTGAGGTAGATTGAAATAATCACTGAAGAACGACTACATGTTGGCAGAAAGAAGGATTTCTCTTCAGCTCTTTCAAGAAGAGCAGCAGTTCTGTGTCTACTGTTGTCAGAACTTGTTCAGTGTTACGTAAGCCAAGACATCCTCAGTAACCACCGCTGCTCACGTACAAATTTGTAGTAAGGTTTACTGCATTTATCTATACAACCCTACCACAAATTCTACTCTCTACTTACATGGTTACATTCATAGATAACACAGCAGATATTAAATTCATTTTTAAAAATTCTCACAAAACCATTAGAAGTATCTGACAGAAAATGCCTGCATGAAAAAAGTCTGTGACATTCTGGACATATGAGAAACTAGTCCTGACCTTTCCCTTTTTATTGGTCTATCAGGGTGAATAGCAGCTCCATTTATATAAGATCTCCAGTAGGACACTAACTGTATATATATCCTGTGTAGCTTCTATGGTAAAATACCAATTAATTTTTTGGTCCAATTTCTGAAGCTAGTCTAGCACCAGCAGATCCTGGTTTCTGTTCACCTTTGGATTTATTTAGCTGTCTTGGGAGAGAGAATAAAGGTCCCTCACAGCACGATGATTACTATCATCAGCTTGGTGGTGGACTTCAAGCTTCTAATCACTGGAGAGGTTTCCTCTCATTTGTTCCAATAGATAGATGGATCTAACAGAACACAGAAAGGGTTTTTTCCTTTTTAGTGTATTTTTTTTTCCAGTTCAGCAAGCGGAACAGGCAAAATGTTTATGTCAAAGCTTTTATTTCTAAGAAACTGCATGTGTGGGCTTTTCAGAGCTGTTCATGAAATAACATCTACTTCATACAACTATTTCTGCAAAATATTGAAAAAAACCCCTCACTTATGCCCTCTTCTTGATGTTTGAATCATCTATCACTTATCTCATCGTGGAAACTCTTCTAAATTAAACTGTCCTCATTCCTGCTCTTAGGAATTGCCATTGTGGATATTTTGCTGACATCCAGTAGAGCTACACTTACGAGTGACTGCAAAGCTGTGTGTAATTTTGCCTCTAGTAGCTCAGCACTATCATGTTCCCTCCTGCCTCTTGTCCCTCTGCTCTTTCCAATCCTGTAATCACATTCTCTTGATTTTCAGCCATGAGTGCCTGGAACAATCCCTCTGATCTCATATGCAGGCACCCTCTCCCTTCCTTTGAATTGTTTGCTGAAACATTTCTTCAGACAATTTTTTCTACCCTTTATTTATAATCAGTGATCGCTCCTGAACTGTTGCTTCTTGTCTTGTCTTGTTTTTATCTCATATCAGATTAAAAGATCTTTGAGTAAGGGAATATGTCTTGCTATGTCTTTGTAAAATGCTTTATAAACTTGCAGTGACAGCAACGATTATTCATGGTATATTTCCACTCAGATCAAGGAATTACTACTTACTTATTCTGAGCGGCACACATTCCTGTGGGCTAGTGAATTCAGGTTTATCAGGGCACTAGACTATCCTGATAATTAAAATTTGCTATTGTGATCATCAGAAGTGGTGTGACTATCCCTTGCATTACTTCACCAAAGTTCCTCCTGACCTAAATACGTGTCAGTGGCATCGATTCAGCTGATGCAGGGTATGCTGGTTTGCTGCTCTGGTAGCGTGGGGAGGAAGTAGACAAGAGGTAAGAGAGCAGGCTACTGCCTCTGCATGATTGTTAAACATGCCTGTAATTTTCTTTTTTCCATTGTACTGGAAGAATAATTTCTGTCAGATCTTAAGAAAGGTAAGGCTAGCTTTGGCCTTCCATCTCCAGCTCCGTGGCAAGGGAGCTCCATGGAAGCAACTAGAACTTCTTTCTAAGGCCTCATTTTCTTTACACAAATGCGGAAAGGCCAGTTGTTCTCTGGGAATGAAAAGTGGAAGAGATATCCTGCTGTACAGTTTCAATGGCTGGATATGCTATTTGTCTTATACTGTGTATCAGGAATTCAGAGCTCATGCGAAGACATTTCTGTGCCTCGCCAGAGTGCATTCAAGTCAGAGTTTCACCACAACTCCAAAGAGGGAGGCTAATACATTACAATAAAGCATTATATTGTACCTCCAAGTTGTCAGTGACTGAATGTTTAAATTGCAGTAACTAGCAAGTGATATTTTTCTTTGTGGAAAACAATGGAATTTTTCTCCCCAGTATTACAGTATGATGTTTATAGCAAATCATGGGATACGTTCAGTACTATAAATATAATCTGCATGTACTACACATTACAGTCATCATTAAACTTTTAAGAATAGCTACAATATTTTCCATGGAAACAGCTCTCTCCCCTCTAACCAGTTTCATCTTTTATCCATCAGCAGAAAGCTGAATTGAATCTTTTCATAAAATGAATATACCCGTTCCCCTCTCCCTTTCTTTAAGAAACTCTGCATATACTACTGATTTCCAAAAGGCTTTGTAAAGTGTCATAGGGACAAGGGTACCTTCTCAGCTACATTTTATCCCAAGAGAAACCCATATCGAGTATTTCATTGCAAACCCATTAGTAGTGATTTGCAATAGTCCAATTTAGAGGTCACTTAAGCATGAAAATAGTGTACAAGAAAATGTATAATGAAACAATATCAGTAATAGCATATTTAAATGAACAATATCAGTAATAGCATATTTTAAATGTTTCATTAAGTCTGAATTGTTATATTGTAGTACTGCTGTGAAATAGCTATTATTTTATTGAGGGTTGTCATCAGCGGCGCTGAGTCTAGTTGGAGGCTGGTAACTAGTGGTGTCCCCCAGGGGTCAGTACTGGGCCCAGTCTTGTTTAACTTCTTCATCAACAACCTGGATGAAGAGTTAGAATGTACC
>Ga0065711_1003901_pt1 | contig 25871 bp, 15 predicted proteins | sample Hoacrofraction12_FD_59098 | JGI IMG/M metagenome (GOLD analysis project Ga0065711, IMG submission 59098) | Hoatzin crop microbial communities from Cojedes, Venezuela - Epithelial fraction 12 v2 (version 2) | ecosystem: Host-associated > Birds > Digestive system > Esophagus > Crop | place... | reverse complement strand
CGAGGAGAGGCTGAGGCAGCTGGGCTTGTTCAGCCTGAAGAAGAGAAGGCTGCGAGGGGACCTAATATATACTTATAAATATCTGAAGGGTGGGTGTCAGGAGGATGAGGCCAAGCTCTTTTCAGTGGTGCCCAGTGACAGGACAAGGGACAATGGGCACAAACTGAGGCAGAGGAAGTTCCGTCTGAACATGAGGAAGAACTTCTTCCCTCTGAGGGTGACAGAGCACTGGAACAGGCTGCCCAGGGAGGTCGTGGAGTCTCCTTCTCTGGAGATATTCAAGACCCGCCTGGACGCGGTCCTGTGCAGCTTGCTGTAGGTGACCCTGCTTCAGCAGGAGGGTTGGACTAGATGACCCACAGAGGTCCCTTCCAACCCCTACCATTCTGTGATTCTGTGATTCTGTGATCTCCTCTTTGCTCCTGGCAGACCCGAGTGGTTAGATGGAAAGCACGCTGAACTCTGACAGTTCCTGGAATGTCCAATATAAACTAGTAAAAAACTGCAAGACATCTAGCTGTTGTAGTTTATGCCAGAGGCTGGGTCAGACCTCATGTCCCTTCAATCAGAAAATCATAAAGGTTCCTTCAGTTCTTTAAATGTCCTTCAATCTCAGCTAAGCCTGCTAGCTGAGCATAGTATAGCTGCATTTCAGTAAGAAACTAAGAGACTATCAAATTTGATGATACGTCACTTACCCTATCACATTTAAAATTCTGAAGAGATTTTTTTTAAATTTCATGCTTAATCATTTCACACATGTAAATTATTTTACATATGAGTAAAGATGAAGAAATTGAGTATACCAAAAGATTTTATTTAGTTTCTGGGTTTGAAATTATTTATATTGTATGTAAACCAAAAGATTGTTATAAAGACTGGAATTTGAAAGTAGACAGGAAGCTGGTGAAATTCAGTGCTAGTTAAGAATAATTTTAAATTCAGATGTGAATCTGACTTCATATGCTTCATCAAACATATATGCAGCTTTTTTGCTTCAAGCAGGAAAGGAAACGCCTAACCATATTTTCTATGGAAAGTCTATCTTAATTGCAGTGAAGTTAATTAAAATCTTGTATAAACCTTTTAATTGATATTTTGAATCCCTTTTGTAAACATAATATTGAAACCATACTGGAGAGGAGTCATGGTGATTTGTGGAGTTATTCTAATTTCACAGATGAACTTCACAAGTTTATGCAGTCAGTGCTACTTGTAGTACTAATGCCATTAGCAAGAAGGTGGTACCATGGGTGACTGCAGTCCCCGTGGCCACCTACCTGTGCTTGGCTGCCTATTCTGACAGTCAAACTCAATGTAAGTATAATTTCATCCCATGTGAAAATTTGGACCATCGTCTTTTTCCTTTTTTAAACAGTCACTTTAACCAGTTTACAGTGACTTTAAGCAGTTTACTTGTTTTTTTTTTTTTTATAGGAGGTCTCTATTCTTTGTTAAACATTTGCTGTGTTTTTTTCCCCTTTGCTAACTGACAATACAAAGTAATGATGGAGTTATTGTTAAAATTTCTTGCTGATTTTTTTTTTTAGGCTCACGGCAGAGTTGCTGCGTCTCCTCTGTGCAGAGTCACAAGTCAAAGAGCAAGTAAAAATGCATGAAGGAGTTCCAGTCTTGCTCAGTTTACTCCATTCTGATCATATCAAACTTCTATGGAGTATAGTTTGGATTCTGGTGCAGGTTTGTGAAGACCCTGAGACTAGTGTGGAAATCCGAATTTGGGGTGGAATCAAGCAGCTCCTTCATATATTACAGGGGTAGGTTTGCATTCCTCAACATTGTGGAAATTATATGAGACTGTTTCATATTTTAAGGTATATTTGATCAAGCCCTGTTTTATCAAATAGCATCTTTGTTTTGTTCAGCTGTATGTGACGTGACATCTGCAGAAGGTAAAAGGCTAGTTAGAACATAATGAATAAGCAGTATTTTTTTCAGTTATGCGTATTTCATTGTTAAGATGTTTTTCATATTTCCAGTGTATAAACTAAATAATGAATAGATTATAAATATGTCATTACTGTCTACTTAGTTTTCTTATTAATCGGACACCTATTTAGTGAGCTAGAATTGTGAATACAGTTGACGAAAGTGGTAAAGGAATTTTCTTTTTAAATGCTTGTTTGCGTTCTCAGTGTGTGTTAGCTAATCTAATGAAGGACATACACATTTTCAGAACTTCAGAAATGGTTAACAAAGATATGTTAAGCCATTTTTTTACACAGCAGGTTTTTTTTTCAGAGAAAGAAATCTTGTTTCTGATCGCTCTTCAGTTGGAAGTTTATCTAGTGCAAATGCAGCAGGGAGAATCCAACATCTTCATTTGTCAGATGATTTGAGTCCTGATGAGATGCGAGAAAATACTTTCTCACTTCAAGCAGGTAAGTTTATAAGGGCTAATCCTCTGTTAAGTGTTTACTTACACTTGTGTAAAGGGATTCAAAATATTTCAAAATAGAAATTGTAAACATTTATACCTGCTTTAGGGAGTGAGAGCATGAAGTCAGCTGTGTTTATTTCTAAATGTGCAATACCAGCACATATTTTCAAAAAGCACACTTTTTTTGGAAAGGAGTAAAGGATAAAGTATTAAGTAAGTGGGAATCATACATATTTTTCCACCTGTAAAAGCATCTCAAATATATATATATATATATTTTAATTTTGTTTTTAGCCTGATACTATTTTTAGTTGATCATATTTTTCCTTCTATTCAAATATACTGTGGTAGATCAATCATGAATTGATTATGATGGAACTCTTTCAAAGTGGAATTTTAAAAACTACCAGTCAGGTGAGAATTCCTCAGTACTTGTGGAGAGAATCCCTTTTAGAGGAGATTTCTCAATAGCATGTCAACTATCCATTCTGAAATGCCTTCTGGAGGATCATGTCTTTTTCCAGTGACTGTAGAAGGACAATGCAAAATATCCTTGTTAGGGTTATGTGAGACTTTGCAGGATCTTCCTGAAAGCTGTAACATAATATGTAAGCGTTTGTGAATACTTTACCATGAATGTTACCTCTGAAGAGCTGGTAATGTGAAATAAATTGCAGTACTGAAAGTATTGCCAACATGCAGCATTTTTCTGGGTTACTTCTGCTTTCCTTAAGGACTTCTAAGAAAGAGTAAGCATGGAACTTACAGAGGTCTTTTGTAGTTCTGACTGAGTACTTGTTTGTATTTTTAGCCTTCTGCACTGGGTGCAGGTGGCAAGGTTTTGTTACCAGGAAGCCTGTGGGGGTGGCCTCTGTGGGAAGAGGTAAGGGATTAACCTGTGCTGGACACAACTGGTTCCAGCTGGCTCCACAACAGACCCACCTGCTGGCCAAAGGGAAGCCCATCAGCAAAGCTGGTGGTACATCTGTGACAACATAGTTAAGAAAGGGCAAAAAATGCTGGGTGAGCAGAGGAGGAGAGGAAAAAAAAAAAGGGTGGATGGGTGAAAAACAGCAGTGCACACACCAAGGTCAGAGAAGGAGGAGATGGTGCTTTAGGCACCAGAGCACAGATATCCCTTCAACCCTTAGGAGAGACCTTGGTGGAACAGGTATTAACACTGCAGCATGGGGAGAGGACCCACGCTGGAGCAGGGGAAAAGTGTGAGGAGAAAAGAGCAGCAGAGCAGAACTGTTATGTACTGACTGTGTCCCTCATGCACCAGATCCAGGCAGAGGAGTCAGAAGTGAAGATGAGTCTGGGGAAAACAAGGACAGGGTAGGGGAGAAGGTCTTGTTTTAATTTTTTATCTTTTTTTTTTGCTATCAAAATCTATTTTAATTGGCAATAAATTAAATTAATTTTCCCCAAGTCAAGTCTGTTTTGCCTGTGATGGTAACCAGTAAGCAATCTCCCTGTCTTTATCTTGACCCATGAGCTTTTCCATCCTACTTTCTCCCTCTGTCCTGTTAACGAGGGGGAGTGAATGAGCAGCTGGATGGGAATTTGGCCCTTAGTTAATGTTAACCCATGATGCTATTTGAATATCTTTATGATATTGGCCCTAAATGTTGCATCTGAATTTTTATTCTAGCTTGTTGTGCTGCAATTACTGAACTGGTGCTCAATGAGACTAACGCTTACCAGGTTGTACAGGTAGGAAGGCTTTGTTCAGTTAAGTAAGGTACTGTAGTTTATAATTTGACTGAATTGTTCTTATTTGTTACCATAATTTAATTAACAAACAAAATGCATTTGAAAGGGATTGGAAAATACGCCTTTCTATAGCTTGAGTATCTTTGGTTTTTTGTGTATTTATTTACACACATACAGAGACATAGACACAAAGATATCAACATACGTATCTAGTTGTCTGGGAGAATAAACCGCTCTATTCAGACAAGGTTCATTTTGGTTGGTATCTCTTGCCATACTTTTGACATATTCAAAATAAAATAGTAAACGAGTAATCACAGAATTAACAGAGAAACAGAAATTCTGAAAGTCGTGAAGTTTATTAAACTCAGTGCAGCTTAATATTGGCATGTTGTTGTTTCTTAAACAAGTTCTCTTTACCTCAGAGTCCGGTGTTTCTGAGATAACTTCCTGGCACTCCATCCACAGGGCTGTGTTTCTAAACTACATTTTAAAATGTAGTATTTAAGTTGTCTAAAATCCATGGTTCTGAAAACCATTCTGAAAGTCCCTGGTATGTATTCCAGGCATAACCAAAGACGCAAATATTTAGGACATTAATACCAGCTAAAAGCTGTAGCCAGCTCTTAATACTCTAAATGTTAATTCAGTGATCAAAGCCTTGAAGTTAGCTTAACTCAACTAGAGGTATTCCTAGAGGAACTGAGAGAACAAAGAGCCTCAAATATGACTAGGAAAGAAGTTAATGCATATTTCAAAACTATTAGTTAAGAGGAAAGGAATGGAAGTAAGTCTAGAAAAAAAATTTTCTAGATTATCTTAAGCACAGAAATCATCAATAAACCATACTGATTTAGACATCTTTTTATCTGAACAATATAACAGCATACAGTTTAGACTGAGTCTGATTTAATCAAAATAAAATATCACTTATTTAAATTGGATATATTTTGAAAACAGTGTAACTCCTGGAGGACTTGGGAAATAAAAGACTGATTTTAGCATAGAGTTTTTCTGCATTGCTCTAGCAGTATGTGAGAACTGTGGTGTCAGTAAATTGCTTAAAAATTGATGGGACGATGTGCAGGCTGAGAAAGGGTGTTTCAAACTTTACTTCTTCCGCCACTCATCCTGTTCAAAGACAATGACTTTTCCCTTTGTCAAAACACCAGCCACTGTCCCCCTTTCAGATCAGGACATAGTTTCAAGCATGTTCATTTCAACTGGAGTTCCACCCTACAACAGCCTCTGCAGTTTTTAAATCCTACTTCTTTCTCAGTGCTAATAGAACTTTGAGAGTTTCATGGTGAACAAGATGAAGGAACTCACTTAGGTTAAAAGCAGACAGGAGAAGAAGATTTGCAGCTTTCAGTTATGTGCTGAGAAAGTCAGTCTAAGTGACCTCTAAAGGTTTATCTCATGCAGTGTCAAAGGACTCTTGGTTCAGGCAGTTGGAACCATTTACTTCTTCTGTAGCTGCCCTGTACCTGTCTGTCCTGTGTCCTTGTCTCAACTTACAGCCTTGGTAGCAGTCTGCAGCAATTCTAGTAACAGGCCAGAATATGTTTAGGACTCAATGGCTCTATTGCACAGCCTAAAACCTCAGCTCAACTCTACCTTTATGAACAGTTTAAGAAAATATGTCAGGAACTGCAGCAGAGCCTCTGCAGAGCTGCTGTACTCCCTTCAGCTCTGCTAGAGAGGAGAACAGTCTCCAACAGGGAGCTTGTCAAGTAACTAGGAGCCGTACTGTAACTAAATCTACCAGTGCCCATCTATCAAACCAACACAATGGATGCATTAGTGAAGGACACATGGTTACATGAAAATGGAAGCTAAAATACAGTATGGTTTTCACAAAATCCTACTGAAAGCACAGACATACTCCTCACACTATCACTTCTGGTGTTCCTCCAGTTTATTGTGACTGGATTTTTGGTTCCTGACAATTCAAAATATCCACATGGTCATGGGAGATCTGTTACTGCAGTTTCCTTCACCTCTAGAGATAGAAGCATTGCTTCATTATCTGTTCGCAAGCTCTCTTTGAGGTATCAGTTTAAATGTAATGAGGATTTAATTCTTATGTGCATTTAAGTCATTTGAGCTTATAATTTAGGTGTGCAGTAGGATGTTGAGAACTTTTCAGTTGGTATTAGCTTCTGATTTATATGAAGTAACAGGTTTTTATTTGCGGTTTCTGTGCAAAGGAATGCTGTTAATATTGACCTTCCTCTGTTTCCAGACAAATGGAATATATACAATAGCAAAGCTGATTTTACCAAAGAAAGGAAGGAATTCTGAAAAAGCTAATTTATTACAGGTAACTCCCTTTGTTATCATTGCACATTGAAAGCTCCAAACAGTCCGTGAGAAATTTTTATGATTTTAAAATGCATTAAAATAATCTCCCTTAAAGGGGAAAAAAATACCACCAAAACAAAACCAGGAATAACAAATGTCCCAGGAACTAAAAGTTAAATAGTGACTCAATTTCTGGCGTTCGTTTTGATCTACTTTGTTTCTGGCACCTCGTATAATGTAAAGGAAAGTGAATATTTTTCTTATGATAAGCTTTCCTCCACTTTGTCAGGCTGCCCAGCAGCAGATCTTCTTTACAGTGCCTTGGTCTTCATTGAAACTCACTGTAGATTTGACACTGTACTAATAACTCTTTCTTTCTGGAGCATCTTGCTGCAGCTGTTGAGTAAAATACAGGAAAACATGCCATGAAGTAGAGCAAATTTAAATGTAGGATAAATATAGAGCTAATAAGTGTAGAATGGCTCTTGGTTTTGCATGTTAATACCCTCATAAATGTACTGGTCTCAGTCAGCTTAGGCTAAAAGTTATCAGTAGTAATTAATTATCTGGTAGCTCTTCTCCAGCCTCTGTGAAATGGTGTTGGTGTCTCTCTAAGCTATAGCAAAGTAGTGGTCTGGGGTTCAGGGAAGAACACAGCTGCTGCTGCTCTAGTTGGCCTTCTGTGGTCAAGTGTGAGGAGGTCCTTAGCACAGGTGAATGCAGTTGGGATCCTGCCTCTCACCTGGTCTTTGTTCTGGCATAGCCCTACACTAACATGGTGTTGNGTTAAACTGCTTCAAGGAGTCTGATAGCTGTCCTGTTGAGTCATGAAGTTCAGAGTGGAACCCCTTGCTGTCTAAGTTCCTTCTCAGAGAGGAGCCTAGGTGTGGCTGGATCCACTCCTAGTCCCAGACTTGGTCAATGGTTTATGTCTAAGGGGTTAGGTGTGTAGCTACTTACCAGAGTCAACGTTTGCCTGTCAGAGCCCTCCCAGGGACTCTCACTGAAACAGTTTCGGAAAGTTGAAACAATAGGTAATTTATTCAAGTGACAGGTATTACAGATTTGGGATTGCCGTTAATAATTGCACTGTCACAAAAATTAAGCTGAAGTTAATAGTTTAGCGCTTTAGTTAACAACGTGTTCCCGGGGATACGTCCAACAAAGTCAGAGGCGTGACTCTTACCAAAAAGGCATCCCTTCTATGGGGGGAAAGAGAGGTTCAGGCCCATTGACCTGTCCATCAAGTAAGGTTTTCATTTGGCTCCTCCTCCGAAAGAGGGTTGTCAAGTGCCAATTTTTATACTTTTGAGATCTTGGCGAGGTGGGACTAAGTCAGTTATTGTGTGTCGATTGGCTCTTGGCATGGCATGTTGTTTTTTCAGAAGCGAGACTCAGCAGTTCGGCACGCCCTTGGGGTGGGGGTTTAGTATGTGCTTGGTGGGGGGGGCCCTTCTGATTTTTATCTGAAGCAACATCTGGCTGCGCGGCCTGTGTCGCACCCTAAGTGTCACTTAGTTGATAGTGGTGGGCCATCACCCATTATTTCTGGCTGATATGCGAAGCTTGTTCAAGTCCTACTGCTCGCTTTTGTTAACTCTTCGGTGCTTGACACTTGAGTCCAAGCAAGTCTTCCTCTTGCATTGACAAGTCCAGCAAATCCATCAACCCACACATGGCAACATAGCAACTCAACTATCTAGTCAGGTAGACATGCCTTGATAGCAAGGGAAGGTATTTCTACGAAAAAAAATTTCATTGTAGCCTCATCTTTCTCATCACAGTTCTTCTACATTAGGGTTGAAGTGCAGATTCAGTGCAGTAGGTGCCTTTCTTCTGCAATGAGGTTTTATAGTGCTTTTTGGTTAAATCATTCTAAATAAAAATCTTCCTAGAGAGTATATGAGATGAAGATGGAGTCTAATAATCTGGAACATATGCTCAGTACAGTTGCCTCATACGACTGTAAAGAGCCTAATTTGTGCCCACCGAGATTTTTGGATTCCAGCAGAATGTGATAGAAAATAACTCACAAGAGATACTGAGCAACTGCAGTTGAGTTAAACATGAAGCCATGTGAGTTAATAATGGACTTGCTGATCACATATGAAAACTAAATCTGTTTCCGGCAAACAATAGGAAGTATTTTTTAATGAAACCTTGTTCAGACTCTCACACTGCTGTCTGTTTTGTTTTTATCATTGTTACTGCTATGCAATACAGTTGCAGCTATTGGAATACTCTTTTTGAATTTCATAGGCATTTTTTCTTAGAATTCCCTCAGTGCTGGTGTGGTTTCTGTACTGCTCCATTATCTGTGTTTTCAGTGATTAAATTTTCAGCATCTTTCCACCATACTACCTTAGTGATCTTACTCCACTACTTCAAGAGTGGCAGTGATATCAGTTAGTTATTCTGCATACGTACCATATATAAAAATCATCATGCCTTAACTGAAGGTGTTAAATATTAATCTCACAATACTAGTGTGAGAAAGACAAATATCATTGCCATTTAAAATATCTGTTTATCTCATTATTAATCTATTAACACGTCCCTTCACTAATGGGCTTTCAATAGTAAGATCCATGGGTAAACCAAAAAACTTTCAAGGTAGCAACTATGGCCCAGCCAGTCTGGGTTATTTTGTACAGCTAAGTTGTGACTGTGATTCTCAGTGGAATGTTAGACATTGTAACACACCATCCTTCTGTGATGGGGAGTTTACTTTGGACAAAAAAGAAACATTGTAAATGAAACAGTTTCTTAGCAGCATTGTCATAATGTTCCTTGTATGTAAAATTTCAAGTATCGTACTTCCTTCAAAAGTAGCATTTGGCCTTTATTTTCTTTATTTAATGCACTTTCTATGTATTGAAAGATTTATTTTTAACATGGGGATTAATTCTGCAGTTATCATGTAAGGCACAGTTACCGTTGTCTAAACAGGGATTATCACAGTGGACTGTAGTAGTGTTTTAGTCACTAATGCAATACAGTAATTCTAAATTATATTAAAGACATTTACTATTCGCATTTTTCAGATATCAATACCTTATTTCCTATTGGCTTAACGTATACAGTCATCTTTGTTTGGTCAGCCATATATGTGCCATGTTACTGACTCTTGATAAACGGAATTAAAGATGAGTTGCATAAAAGCATATATATTAACTACTTGTCAGTGGGTGTTTTAAAAATAAACTTTCTTCAGTAGAGATCATATTGAAACTAGGGCACATAAAGATAGAAAATGAGGTGCATAAAGATATCTGTAAATATGATGAACTTAGTTTTTTTAAAAAAAAAAAAAGTTGACCGTTCTCTCTTTCTCACTTTTCTTTTTGTCCACTGTTAGAACTTATGGTGTTCTACACAGCATTTTTCAGAAAGAAAATGCTGTTTCTACTGCTTCGTTACAAAACCACTGATTACCTTTACCTTTTTCAGCATCAGAGAAGAGAGCAGGTCTCAAGTCTTGAACCATCTGCAGATAAGAAGAGAAGATTAAGACTTAGATGTTTCTCAGTGTCTTTTATAGCTATAGTCACCCACTTTTTTTTACACTAAGTGGCCATGCCTACTTTTAAAATACAGGATGAACTTAATATATTTTAGTCTCTTCATTATCAGCTTAATAATGTAATCTATCTAGTCATTTAAGTACAAAGTTTACCGACATGTAAGGTCAAGGGGAATCCTTGGTGTTTATCAGTGGCTTTTCCATTTGTGTATAAATTTGTCATTAATTTAAGTGTTTTTTCCTGCTATAGTGTTATGCTTTCAGAGCCCTGAGATTCCTCTTCAGTATGGAAAGAAATCGACATATCTTTAAACGGTATGTTAACAAAACTTTTTGGTAAATTCCTTTAGGATAGCTTTCAGAAGTCAGCACTCCAATCAGAAAGATGTGTTTTTTAAATGTAATTTATTTTCAACAAGAAGAAATAGTAACGGGCAACTTCTGTCCTGTCTGCAGCTACAGACAGTCATTCCCACATTGCATCAGTGCCAGCCTACAAGATTTAGATGTTCAGTGTGGGGACTTCTATTGTATGCATGTTAGAGGACCTAGCTCTGCAGGGCCTCCTTCCTCCCCCATGAATCAATGCTTAAAATATGTTGAGGACAGATTTAATACTGTTGGAGATAAACGCTGCTTTTATCCTGAACATAAGCAGATGCAAGTTACAGCCCTGGATATTAGCAAGTTACTGGGAGCAGTAAATTTTTTTTCTCGGAGCCCTCCACTTCTTCACATAGGAATGACTTTGTGTCAAGCTGGTTTACTTAGGAGTGTTGATGAAAGGGTTGGATCAATAAGGAGAATATGTTTTTCATCAATTACCCATTTTTACTGGGAAGATGATAGTTTCACCAGGTTGGTGACAAAGGCCATGTGAAACCTAACATTTCGATTTGTGGAATTAGGATAGTAATCATACTCCCTAGGAGGTCTGCCTGTCAGTAGCGTTTCTGTATGATTTTATTCTGTATCATAGATTACTAGAATTCTAAATATAAGATTTTTGTTATTTTTACTTTTAAAAAGTGGATTTTGTACTGAAAGGACCCATTTATAACGAATGTTCATGGTTAGTGTCAAGTTTTGAAAGTGATAAATCTGGACTGATTTGCTGATTTTCATATTTTTCCAATTGCCGTAATTTTCTATATTTCTGCTTCTACCAGAACTTTGAAAAGAAACAAACCTTCAGTTAAGCATGTCACTAGTCAAGTAGTGCCTACTATCTCTTAGCTTTTGCTTTTCTCAGTCCTTTTAATCTTTTAGACAAGACTTCTGTTACAAACATGCTAAAATGGGTGTTTTGATTCTTTAAAGGCAGACAAATGTTAATCTTATGACTTAATGCATTACAAGAGGAAACTCAGATAAAGTCACAACAAGCATAATATAAAGTACTAGAAGAAAAAAATAGGAAAATTACTGGAAACTCAGGAGGTGCATGGACTTTAAAGAGGCTTATACTTGTTTGGAGAACTGGCATTTATATTAATATCCAACCCAAGGAGGCTGAAATCTGACTTTTGAAAGATCATTTAACTCTTATGTATTAATGTTAGAGGGTAAATATCTGAATAGATTAGTAAAAAATAAGTGCATTATTTAGAAGGTTCTAAAGTAAGTTGTAATGATAAATATTGAAAAGTCTTAACTGTAGATTAATATCTACTGTGTACACTGTTTCTAAAATATATAAAAATTTAAACCTTTGTAGACTTTTCCCTACTGACTTGTTTGAAATCTTCATTGATATTGGACATTATGTACGTGATATCAGTGCTTATGAAGAGTTGGTATCAAAGCTAAATTTATTAAAGGTAGGTAAAAACCTTCATAGCTTTAAGAAGCTGTATTCTTTGCACAAGAAAGGCCTGAAATATTTTATATTTATTTATTTGTCAATTAATTTGTAACTAGGAGGATGAATTGAAGCAAATTGCTGAAAGTATTGAGAGCATGAATCAGAATAAGTCACCTACAAAACATATAGGCAGTTATGCAGTTTTAGAGCACCTTGGCAGTGGAGCTTTTGGAAGCGTATATAAGGTAAACTTCTGTTTTGATATTATTCTGGGTTTGGCTGGGATAGAGCTAATTTTCACAGGAAGCTGGGAGGGGACGCAGCCAGGATGAATGACCCAAACTAGGCAAAGGAATGTTTGATACCATATGACGTGATGCTCGGTATATAACTGAGGGAGCTGGCTGGGGGAAGGAAACTGCTGCTGGGGACCGGACTGGGCGTCAGGCAGCGAGCAAAATTGCACTGTGTATCACTCGCTTCATATATTCTTTTTATCAGTATTATTGTTGTCATTTTTTCTCTTCCTTTGCTGTTCTGTTAATCTGTCTTTATTCCAACCCATGAGTTTTGCCTTTTTCTTCTGATTCTCCTCACCATCCCACTGGTGGGGAGGTGTGAGCGAACACCTGCGTGGTTCTTTGTTGCTGACTGAGGTTAAACCATGACAGATACTAATTTACAGGTTAGATAGGAGGCTTCATGAAGAGGGTCTAATACCTCTTTTAGGCACTACTGTCCTTTGAATTTCAGTAGGGGAGTGCAGGTGCGAAAAGGATTTTTTATAGATCTGGGCTTGTTGTTAGTATTTACTGTGATTTTGTTTGTCCCCTCTTGTATTTATAAGATTGAGCAGTGTATCTCTTAGGTTTCCTACTTCTACTTTCTTTTAATTCCTTTCCATGAACAGCATTTTTGTTTGTTGCAAAGGCTAACAAACCTGTGTAAAACCACAGAAATTCAAGCATATTTTATCTGAAAAGCAACACTGGGCACAGATAGTATTACTTCAGACACTGTAGCAAGTTCAGCAGTGTACTGCTAACCTGTGTTGTGGGGATCCAGTTCTTTTGGCTAATGGCATCATACACAGAAAAAGCTATGATTGTCACTTTTGTGAGACAGGTTTGGACTCTGATAACTAATCTGGTAGCCATAATATCCTTTCTATCCCCATCCTATATTATTTTTACAAGGGTTTTATCTTTTTTGTAGGTTAGAAAACATAATGGACAAAATCTCCTGGCAATGAAAGAAGTCAATTTACGCAATCCAGCATTTGGAAAGGACAAAAAAGACAGAGACAGCAGTGTAAAGAACATTGTCTCTGAATTAACCATCATCAAAGAGCAGGTATGTCTCATGGACTCTAGTTGCATGTATGGGCATTCTGCTGTTAACACTATTAACTGTGAGTTCTTATATGGAAAGCTGCATGGAGGAAAAGGACCTGGGGGTGTTTGTTGGCAGCCGGTTGAACATGAGCCAGCAGTGTGCCCAGGTCGCCAAGAAGGCCAGTTGCATCCTGGCTTGTATCAGGAATAGTGTGGCCAGTGGGAGTAGGGAGGGGATCGTGCCCCTGTACTCAGCACTCGTGAGGCTGCACCTTGAGTACTGTGTTCAGATTTGGGCCCCTCACTACCAGAAGGACACTGAGATGCTGGAAGGTGTCCAGAGAAGGGCAACGAGGCTGGTAAAGGGTCTGGAGAACAAGTTTTATGAGGAGCAGCTGAAGGAACTGGGATTGTTTAGTCTGGAGAAGAGGAGGCTGAGGAGAGACCTTATTGGTCTCTACAACTACCTGAAAGGAGGTTGCAGTGAGGCAGGTGTTTATCTCTTCTCCCAATAGGAAGGGACACTATTATCCCAGTAGTGATAGGACGAGAGGCAATGGCCTCAAGTTGCGCCAGGGAAGGTTTAGATTGGATATTAGGAAAAATTTCTTCACTGAAAGAGTTGTCAAGCACTGGGACAGGCTGCCCAGGGAAGTGGTGGAGTCACCGTCCCTGGAGGTATTTAAAAGATGTGTACGTGTGGCACTTGGGGACGTGGTTTACTGGGACTTGGCAGTGTTAGGTTAATGGTTGGACTTGATCTTCAAAGGTCTTTTCCAACCTAAATGACTCCGTGATTCTATATAGCAGAACTTTTAACTGCTGTTACTATTTTTATCTGACCAGTATGATATTTACGCCTTTTACCTGAATGCTGCCAATATTGAACACCTTCTTACTGTAGAGTTAGCAGCAGTGCAAATGCTTGTTACTAAAGATTCTTACTTTCTATATTGGCAGTATTTGAACTTTTTTCAGGGATTCTGTAAATTAAGATTGTGATAGAAAACTGATGAATCTTTGTTCCGTTTAATGAATTCTTGGGTTTAAAATACAGCGAGGAGATAGTCTTTTTTGTAATTGAAAATTAAAAAAACAGACTGATCATTAGTGTTCTTAGGCTAAGAAAGCCAATACTCTGATGCAGTTGTAATTGCCTGCCTTCAAACTTCATTTACTCTCTTTCAGTTATTAAGTGGACAGGAGTGGACAGGAATCATGCTGTTTTTTCCTCTTGGTTGCTGTAGTAGCGTGCAACATTTCTCTGTGTCTGGGGTAGCAGTGAAGGTCTACTGCACTGCAGTTCATGAGCAAGTTTGTGGAATCCTTGTCGAATCCTACCTTCCAACATGTAGCTAAACATTATAAATACTGTGCCATCAGTTTAACTATTTTAAACATCTAGATTTCTTTCCTCACTGCAGCTTTATCATCCAAATGTTGTACGGTATTATAGAACCTTCTTGGAAGGTAAGTATATATACAGAGAATTACCACATTGTACATAATGAAGAAATAGAAATATATAATAAAACCACTTACAGCTTGGAAAGATATGAGCAATAAATGGTAATGTTTTCTTCAAGAACTGCTGCAGTTCAGACAGGCTTATATTCCTTTAAAACTGAAAAATGGTGAGAAACAATATTTGTATTTGTTTATCAGTAAAACTAGATGCAGTATAAACATGTAGAAAGCATTGTTCTTGTCCTATAACGAGCCAAAATTTATAACTGGCATGGTATGCAGAAAGAAAAGCTATAGTGACTAGTGGTTTGCTCAGCCATATTATCTTAATTTTCTTTTTTATACAGAATTAGCTACATACACCTGCCTACTGAGTGATTATCAGGCAGTGAACTCCCTATAGTTTTTGTGATATAAATTGAGGAAAAAGTGCATTAACAAGGAGTAGAACTGTTATTAAAATGTATTTTTCTTTACAAATACATTTTTTAGAAGTAAAAAATAACGGGTTTTAAAATATATTTTAACCTCAAATACAGTATTTTAAAATGCCTTCTGTATAAATGTAATGTTCTATTAATTAATTTTCTTTTATGTAGATGACAGATTGTACATAGTCATGGAGCTCATAGAGGGAGTGCCACTGGGAGAACACTTTCACTCTTTGAAGGAAAAACAGCAACAGTTTACAGAAGAAAGAATATGGCATATATTTATCCAAGTAAGGGCCTCCTTTTTTTTTTTATTGTTACCAGGACTTTCTTGCACGTAATTAGTAGCATCATTTATGTTTGTTAGGCCAATAAACGCCAAAGTAATGCTTATTGTATCAGGCACTAATATCAGATACGAATTTAATTTTGTGGGCCTTTATTTAGGTTGTAGTTGAGAATCTTTGTAAGGCTCTTTCTGTTTCTTTTTAAGCTTTGTCTGGCTCTTCGTTATTTGCATAAAGAGAAAAGGATTGTTCATCGGGATCTCACTCCGAACAATGTCATGCTGGGGGATAAAGACAAAGTTACAATTAGTAAGTAGAACTACTTTACTTGACAAGGTTTTCCCATGATGTGTGTGAGTAGAATTTCTTCACTGAAACTCTCAGAAGGTTTCAGATTGCCGGGCATTGGTCACCATACTTGGAAGCTAGTAAATTTTTGCATTAGTATACTGTTGTGTAAAAGAATTGCTAATGCTGATTTTGTGATCATTGCCACTAGGTGTCATCAACCATGACTATATTTTTTGCAGCTATGTATGTGAAATAGGATGGAGGAGATGATTTGGCCCTAAAAAAACTAAACTATAGGTATGCTTCAAGGCCTGTTTTTATTTAAATCGGCAAGAATATAGAGATAACCAAAATAAATAACAAGTGTTAATGAACATACAAAGTACAACAGCCATCTGTTCTGTTCCAATTCTACCGTGCAATTGTTTAGTACCCATCAGCTGTCCCCAGTGATGAGCTGCAGTGAGGCACTGTTTGTCTAAGCCTGTAGTAGTGAATATTCTTGGTGTATGCTTCTGTAATCTCCACAGTGTGGAGGAAGGAGCCTAGGCAGGTTTCAGGATAGGCTTGGAAAGCGGTATATGTATGAACAGTGCAAAGCGTGACAAAGTTTTACTCTTTTAGTGAATTAGTACAACCTGGTACACACAGCAAGCCTCACAGGCAATTCAAGTACTGTAGTTTTTAAAGTTCTCAAAAAACTACTGCATGATTGCTTACTGCTTATGGCACAGAACTAAATAAACAGTTTGAGTACTGCAGAATTGTGAGAAGTCTTGATGCAAGTATCAACCTATCTTCTTAAAAAATAGCAGGGATGTGTAGACATATGCACACACCCAACCACAAAACATTCAGCTATAATAGGCAAATGTGTTTAGCAGCTGTTGTTTTATAGTAAAAATTTATACTTGATGATGTACGTACTTAAATTCATTCATTATTTAATTGTATGTGCTAAACAACTCTGTTAGTAATGATACAGTTTTGAAAGAAGGTTATTTAATGGAACATTTGTCCCTAAGTGATGAAAATAAATATTCAGAATATTATTTTAAAGTATCATACAGTTGTATTTTATATCAGCATACCACTGAGGGGCACTCTTGTCTTGATTTAAGACCTTTGCCTTATCTCTGGTCCAATCTAGCTACAAAGAAGTGTAAATGTACTTTCAAATGTAAGCTCAAAATTGCCCTTGAAAAGCATTTACATTTCTGTCAAAGATTTACAGGAGTTGAGGAAAATTGGAAGAACTGAAACTTGTTTTGATCATTTCTCCAGCAGTTGGTTCGAAACTATTGCAATATTTAAACAAACTCTTACTTTAATTACTACCAGTATACATTTAATTATTGGAAGGAGCTGAAGACCTGTTGTGTATTTCTTCTGAATTTTACTGAGCCTTGTTGTTTTATAGCCCGAATGAAATAAAGAATAATTTACTTTCTTTCCGATGATAGCATGTACTGTATTGGTGCATACAGTGGTATTATGCCTAGCTCATACAGTTCACATATGCCAAAGACTAGAGCATTTGCGATATTGCTAATTGTATCTCACAGTATTTGTGGATAAGTATACTATCCATTTGAGAATTTCAACTGGTTCTAGATGGAATTTAATGCAAAATGTCAGATTAAGGTAGAAGTGTATGCTCGGATATTGAGAAATCTTATGTCTGCCTCTGCAGTGAATTTAACCTGTCACCTTTTATAAAAGTAGAGGGCCTGCGCTCAGATCTACTCAGAATTGTAGTTCTGTGTTTACAAACTGCACAGTCATCCTAAAGAGAAAGAGCTCCAATTTCTGGAGTCTTTCAAATCTCAAAGCTGTCCAAAACTTGTCTCAATCAGGTAATATTCCTGTGGACTACCTGTGAAGCAGTATTGTGCGACTGTGTAATTAAGATATGGCTTCCAATGGTCCAAATTATTCTGCTTTATAAAAGAAGCTTGTATGTGTTGTAATGCTACTCTTTTTTTTTTTTATAAAAAGAAGAAAAGAATAAAGTGAGCAATGCACTGAAGCAAAATGCTTCTGTAGGCTACGACTTTCGTTCTGTACTGTGCATGGCTATGCAGCAGACCCAGCAATGAACTGCTTTAAGAAAGTTCTGGCACCCACAGGTAGGCGTTCCTCATCACATATGTGAGAACTGAGCCACTCGTTCCAAATCCCGTGAAGACCTCTCATACAGTTTCTGAGTTTATGTAGTTGAAAAAGAAAGGAGTGCATAGTGTGGGATACATTCCCACCTTGCTGTCAGCACAGAAAAAAATAAACGTGCTAAAGAATTATGCTTGCTTGTCCTGAGTTCAAGGAGGAATGTTCTACGGGTGACCTTTGTAGAACAATTTCAGCAGAACTTGGTAGGCAGGAACCTATGGTGAAAGATCACTGAAAGTTAGAATTCGGACAGGCAGAGAACTCTGCAAATGGCCTGGCACAATGTAAGATTAAGGTATTAGGAGCCTTTTCTAGAGATGGTCTCTGAATATAATTTTTTATGGAAAAAAGATACACCCGAGGTAACAGTAGGAAGAATTTTTTAATGTGTATGTTGACACTGTATTTTCTTTTTCTTAAATATTGAGTGTGATTAGATGCTATCCTTATCCAGGTCTTTGTTGATTGTTTTCTTTTTAAACTTAAGCAAGATACAAATGAAAGTCCTAAGCCCAGGAGGTGCTTCATTCTGATGTGAAGATTATAAAACTTCCTTTGCATTTCTTATGACATCTTTTACATGTCAGTTAAATCTGAATTATCCCAGTCTTTTTCAGGCTCTTTTAAGTCATGTTTGTTGCAAATGGAAACAGGCATTTACAATCTGATCCTAGCCAGGCTAGTGGTGATATAAGATCTCTGTTTCTGACTGTAAAGAACTTTAAGCATGCTATTGTTATGTAGTGTCTGGAACTGCCCACCCTTCTCATTTGTTCTGTTTCGTCTCTGACATAAATTTGATAGGAAGGGGGCCATAACTATCATCTGCTTTATGTTGGTATTTAATAGTAATTGTTTGAGCTACAAATGCTATGAAAATATAAATATTAAATCATACTAACCTGCAATTTCGTAAACCGTCTAATTCTAAATTGGTAGAAAAGCATTACTGAAATTGCACATCTCTGGTCATGTTGAATGTCTGATTTATAATTTCTGACACAAAAAAAAAAGTAGAATTTTAGGCACAGCCTGAATGGCAGTTGTTTTGTACAGGGTTTTGGAGATTCATTGAGCCAATTTTATCTGTGGCTCTTAGTTTAATCCTCCCAGCCTTTTATATAAAGACATTGAGAAGTTACACTTTTCTGAATTTAAAATGTGTATCTGCCCTTATTGCAGCTGTTTTTTACTGCAACTGTATCTTGTTTCTAGCACAGCATATTTCTGTCTAGAGCTCCATAGCTGTGGCTGTTTATAGGACAAAACAGGAGACTCTGTATATCATCGCTTTTCCTCAGTGTTATCTAATTGCAGTGAGGTTTACATCTTGATGGTCAAATAGGGCCGTGTGCAATCAGGTCTGGTATCAAGGAGAACTGTGAAGGGTTCCATACGCTCTTTTGGGTGGCATGCTCTGTTTAATGTTTAGTACACATGATACAATAGCAGCAGAAAGGATCTGTATGGAACTGAAACCTAGGATTATATAGCAGCAGAATACTAGTTTTGAGACAACTCACCTGTCCGATACACTTCTAATCATAGCAGGCAGCCATGAACTTTTGGAATGGTAAGGTGAACAAGACTTGAAAAGTTCACATAGTTGCTGGACGCTGGAAGAAACTACCTGTTAATTTTGTAATTCGGAATACTTTCTTTTTGAGTGCACTTTTAAAAAGACCTGTTGCCTCCTGATGCCCAGAGAAGCAGTGGCCATGAGGTGAAGTGGATGTAACTAATGTCTGTTGTGTGTTAGTCACTACTTGTTGGAGTCATTTGGATCAGTGCTAGTTTTTTTGCAGGTTATATGGTGCATTTAACCAGTCTTCATTATCAGAATTGCTCCCTTCATAGCAAGATTCAAGGAAATGCTGTAGTACATAATTTTCAAGGCTTCCATAATAGGCTGAGTGGAATTTTCCACTTGCTTACGTTCACGCTGTAAATCAAACATTCTGGACACTGTTGGTGGATTAATAGCACAATCGCATCTCTCTCTACAAATCTCGGTTCTAGATGTGGATCAACGCTAAAGTGCTTTGTGCAGAAGTTACAAGAGCTGATGGATAGTAGACTGAGTTTACGAAGCATTGATGTTAGCATGCAGAAGGGAGAATAATAGAAAACTAGAAAGGTGTATTTGGGAAAGATGAGAAATTAATTCTGTTCCTGTTCTATTGATGGAGAAGAGTCGAGTCAGTATGTACTATTGTTGATTAAATTGCAGATTATCTTGATTTTAGGATATGCTTCCAACCATTAGAGAAATTAGCTGTTAAGAAATTATGTCAGTTGAGGTTGTACAGTAGACAAAGCACCAGAAACTATTATCGTGGAAATTTTATTTTATAAAACTTGTTTGCTAGATTGGTGTACCTACCATTCCCCTCTGTTTACAAACTGTCATGTATTAGGATGGTACAATAAGTTGTAGTGGTGATATGCATATAATTCACATGAACCTGCAAAATTCAAAGTAGTGTTTGAAAGTGGAAAAGCACGGTATTTCCGAAATGACATGTGCAGGTGAAAATAACCATTATTTTGCAGTAACAGACAACTGTCTTTTTGGGCAGATAGCTGGATCTTTCCCCTGGTGCCATTAAAGCCCCAAGACTGCTTTGTCATGGAAATGTGCCATCTACTAGCGTTTTGGTTTTTCTTCAGCTTTACTACAAAATAACCATTGATTGTTTTCTTTTTGGTCCAAAATTTACTCTTTGGGAAGGTGGGGCAATCTAACAGTCAAAATGAGCGTGTTTGTTATTATTGGGGGATGAGGGATTTGCCTCGTGAACGCCAGTTTTAAGACTACAGAGGGCAACAAGAATCCTCTGTAATGGTAGACAATTGAATGACTTTAGGACTGCAGTATCGGGTCTGGGACTAGATTAAAGCAGCATGAAACTAACCTGGAGAAAGGGTGAGCTGAACTCATCAAGACAGAAGTGCCAGATGAACTGGTTTCCAGAGACAGTGGAAAAGAGGGGCAGGACAGCTCTTTTTTTATGGCAGCTGGGGTTACTAGCTCATCTTTCTCATAGAATCTTGCTCTGAATTGCTTAAATGGGTTTATAATTTCCCCTTTGAATGGGCTGATGCAGCATGCATTTCTGCATCTTGATGTTGACAGTGGCTGGATGGCCTGCCTGCCGTCTCCCTTTCTCCTGTTTTATGCTATCTGTTTGCCTTTGCTCTTACCAGCCTTTGTTTTGGTTCATCTAATTTACTGGTTTACAAAGCTTTCACTGGCCTTCTCAGTATGATTCTCTAAGGGCTTTTCCGTTTTTCTCTGGCCACCTTTATTCTAGTGGTATTTATCATAATATTGTCAGCTTTGATAAGACTTCCTTCCAGCAAGTACTCACAGGTCTCGCCTCTGAGGAAGGGCCCATTCCTGTACTTAAGAACTATGTCTTGATGCTTGGTGTACTACTGGATGAATTAACTGTAGCAAATCGAGATGGTTCAGGGAGAGAACTTTCTGTAACAAGTAGGATTTTGAATTTCAGGAGTGACCAACAAGACCATAACACAAGAATCACAGATCGGATCGAAGGTTTATGTAGGTCTCTCTCTGTGCTAAAAGCTGACATAAGAAGTTGAGCAAGTATTGAGTTCTCTTGCTCTCACAATTCTATTCTAGCTTCTAAAAGACACGCTGCTGTGGTGTGGTTTCAGGGAATTGCCAAATATGAATTGTCACAATGGTTCATCATTAATCAAGCCTCAGTTCACAGCTGAAACAATGAATACTGGTTAATAGGGGTCTTCTTTATATTTGGTCATATCTTCCTTTAATGGTATGGGAGGCAGGGCTCTCGCAGGTCTCAGAAATGGTTTCATTTGTTTGTTAGTTGTTGTAGCAATTTTTTGGATCAAATAGAAGATGAAGAATCCTGGAATATCACAAGTTGTAGACTAATTTAGAACCTGCAGATGGACGGCTAAATAAAAGAAGCAATTTCACTAGTTTGACACAGTTCAACATTTACTAGTTCCTTGTCAATTCTGTATTATTGGCCTGAAAAAGCTAAGAAAAAGCATTTATTTTTAATGTAAAGCTGATTGTCCTGAGCTTTACATTCTTTAGCTCTGGCAGCACCAGTTGTATTTAGGAGTGTCTTGCTGGTGTCAGATGGTTTAACAGAATTTGGAAAAAAGTTACTGCCTGTGAAATGGGTTTTTTCCCTCCATTTCTGGGGACCAGAATGTAAAAGGAAGAGAATATGTTTACTCCACCTGGCTGATTTTTTTTTCCTTGCTTTCTTTTTTCCAGAGCATCACTAATATTGTATTAAAATACAGTATATTCTTCCAGAAAAGAGATGTCCAACTCTCCTCTTCCCTTTACTAAATCTTAGAAGCACCAGGAACTGAATTTATTGATTGATGTAATAATACTCTTTCTTCATAGAGTATTACGTGAAGGATTCCAAAGGAGGGAATTTAGAATGATTCACCCCAGTTAATTAGGGGAAGTATCAACATCGCAAAAACCGCTGATCCTTTTGAGATTAATATTACCGGGAGTCAACTGCCTGAGGACTGTCTTAACTCAAGGGCAAAAGGGAGGCTTCTCAGTGATCCTGTTAATTTAGCATTCGTTCTACTTACACTTTCCACGCACTGCAGAGTTAGTCCTTCTCTGAACATTTCGTTCAAAGAAAAATGATCTGTGGCCTTGGTACCTAGATTTGGCTTTCTTATCAAAGGCCCTTTCTGACTAAGAGATCTACTCCTTTTCAGACCCCAGAGGCTCGCACTGAGCAAGAGCCAAGAGAAACTAATTTTTCTTACCTGTGTTTCTTCTGATCTGCATTTTTTTTTTGACAAGTAGAAACATTTTGAAGTAAAATGTTTATGAAATATTTCATTGTAAAAACAATTGGAATAGGAATGCTATGGGCTCTGTCCAAGTAGAACAGGAGCCCTAAAATATTTTAAACAATATTAATTACCACACAAATATTCCCAATTCTGAAGTAGTATTACAATAGAAAACTTATTAACAGACTTTAACAAGTACAGTGATTTTCTCTTGCTGTCTGTGCTTGAATTTAATAAAGTGCAATGTATCTTAACTGCATTGATGTGTTGAGACAGCAGTAGAGTATTGAATTGAAAAAAGTTAATTTGAACTGTTTGCATGGGATTTAGATTAAAATTGTCTTCTCTAAAGACTGTGTGTGACAGTTTTGTGAAAGACTACCTGACAATTACACAAAAGGCACGGATATTACCATAGTTGCATGATCATCTAAATTTATGGCCTTTATCACAAAGTAAGGCTAACATTCACCATTATTTCTTACCAAATGCAATCTTTGAACGTGAACTATTTAGATATCAGACCCCCCTGTACTCCTTTGAAATTAAATTTCTGAGAAAGTCCACCCTTCCCAGCTGTCATCATTTGAAGGAAAGTGAAATAATTACTAACTTAATTACATTATTTTTTCCATTGATTTGGGCGTTAGATCACTGCTTGTTAAATACCTACCATTGTCATGAAGTTGACTGAAATATATTAATAGAAACTTGAAAGTGGTCATGTACTTTGGATTGAAAGCATCAGAGGTGTGTTTAGAATATTTTTAAAGCTGCTAGGCCTGCTGATTCAAATGGAAATTGTTCATGCATGTGGAGATAGGAAGATAGTATGGTCCAATACTGCAAAATGTACAAAGTTTAAAAAACCCTGGAATCTCCCTTCCACTCACCCCCAACTGTTCAGCTGCTGTGAACCAGCACTGATTATCATGCAAAGACGGTGGGTATTGACATGTGAATCTTTTTTTCTTTGTTGTAGCTGACTTTGGGCTTGCAAAGCAAAAGCAAGAAAACAACAAACTTGCATCAGTAGTGGGAACCATTCTATACTCGTGGTAAGTACTCCTGCACGCAACATTCAGTCCAGTGACTTCCGTGTTCATGGTTACTTTTTTGGTGCAGACAGGGAAGTTACGACCGAGTAAGGAACAAGGTGCAAGTTATCCACCCACAGCTATTACGTGGTAGCTGGTTGCCTGCCTATTTTGCTGTTGCCTGTTCTTGCACGTGGCGGTTACTGTGGGTTAAGTTGGTGCAAAAATAACATAATTGCAGTTGTGTAGTTACTTATTAGATAAAGAAGTGTGTTTTCAAGTTATAAAAAGGTGTATGTAAGCAATATAAAATAATTTTAATGGCTTTTAATGTAATTGTGGCTTCAGTGTTCAGTTACATTGTATGTGTGGAAAACTTAACCTTCCGAAAAATATTTGAAATTGGTGCTAGTGGATTTGTTTTGGATCAGTAGGCATTTGGTTTTAACAGCTGAACTGAAAAAATACTTTCTGAAGTTGAAATTTTCAGTGGTGGAAAAGCATGACACACGTTGTTTGCAATTTAAGCTTAGTAAATGCATAAATGACTGCTCTAAAATTTTGCCTTAGACAATACGTTATTCAGTCTGCTGAATGAGCTGCAGTTTCCTTTGGCATCCCATTTTTGAGCAAGCCAAAGTGAGGAACCATATTGCCTTAAATTGTGGTACCAATATAGCAATTCCTAGATTACTGCTGACTTGTGTTTTGTTTTCTCAAGAGCATGGAATAGAAAGCATTTCCTATCCAAAAGGTTCCCCTCAATATGTAAATAGTGTATGTAATTGAGATTATTATATGCATGTCAGATTCTCTCAAATAAAAGTAATTGTGGGCAGGACAGAGTATTGATTTTTGTGTTGCATGAGATATAAATAACAAACATGCCTATTAATTAAGGTTATTGCATTATGAACAAAAGGGAGCAAATGTAATCTGGGTAGACATCTCAGTTGTGGAAAGCACAAGCTCAGTATTCGTGTAATAGCAGGTGATGTGTTCTGGGCCTGCCATTTAAGCTGAGAATTTCTGTTGATTAAAATGCTAACATCAGAAATCAGTTAAGGAATTGCTGATCTGTGCCACAGTTCTGGATTTCTTTGTTTGCAAAGTTGAGCTTTGCCTACACTAACTACTGCTTTATTAAGGAGAAATGCTTACAATATGTTCAGCTGAAGCCTAGCAGATCCAAATATTCCTCATTCTTGCATGGGCTTGTTCCAGCCTCTTTGCAACACCTTTTTACATATAGCTGCTGTTCCCTCTCGTCAGAGTCACTCTTGCTTCTACTCCATGTCCAGCTTTCTAAGGTCGGAAGTTGATTTTCTTCTTTTAGGGACTCTCTGGTACTCTTGTTTCCACTGCTATAAATTGCCAGTTCTAGGTCCTGTAAATAAAGTGAAGTTTATTTGGCTTAGAGAACAGCGAAACTAAAATGAATGACGTGTAAAAAAAGCAAGAATGTTGCGCAGAATGCAGTCTATATTGTAATATAGTTTTCTGTTTTCAGCAGAACTTTCAATTTACAAAATACCTGCCAATAAGGAGAAAAACCTGACAGAACATTATATCCTAAGTAAAACTGGAAGTGGTTTCGTCCTGTTTCTGCGAAGACCACTGCACTGGTTAGGGCGCTGACTGTAGCTTTCTCAGAAGTTTACAGGTCTTTTTCATGTCAGTCTTCTTCAATCTTCTTTTCTGCTGTGGTGACCACACGTGATGGCCATATAGCTGCCAGAATGCTTGGCCTGTGTGCTTGTGATAAGTAATTAAAGTTTCCAGGCTACTGAGGGAGGTACTGGTGGCTCTTCTGAATGAAGAGGGAAAGTCAAGAACGCAGGCGTTCAGCAGTTGAATATAATTGATGTTGCCACTTTTGAAGTTGTTACTTGTGATCTCCTAGTGCCAGAATAATAATGATTCACACTTAAACCCTAGAAATCGCTAAATTCTAAAATGACTTTGAGAGTGAGTCCTTGTAATATGTTAAATATTCAAGTACCATACCTTGAAAACTAATGCATATGCTGCTTGGTGAGCAAAAGTAAGGTGATTGCAAGGCTGCCTTAATGGTCACGCAAATACTCCTGAAGCATAGCACAATTTGAGTGATGCCGTATTGTGTTTGCATGGCAAGGTTTTGGCAGCAGGGGTTCTACAGGGGAAGCTGCTGGAAGCTTCCCCTGTGTCTGGAAGAGCCAGTGCCAGCCAGCTCCAACATGGACCCGCTGCTGGCCAAGGCTGAGCCCATCAGCAGTGGTGGCAGTGCCTCTGTGA
>Ga0065711_1005921_pt1 | contig 25874 bp, 11 predicted proteins | sample Hoacrofraction12_FD_59098 | JGI IMG/M metagenome (GOLD analysis project Ga0065711, IMG submission 59098) | Hoatzin crop microbial communities from Cojedes, Venezuela - Epithelial fraction 12 v2 (version 2) | ecosystem: Host-associated > Birds > Digestive system > Esophagus > Crop | place... | reverse complement strand
CACCCTCAGAGGGAAGAAATTCTTCCTCATGTTCAGACGGAACTTCCTGTGCCTCAGTTTGTGCCCATTGCCCCTTGTCCTGTCGCTGGGCACCACTGAAAAGAGTCTGGCCCCATCCTCCTGACACTCACCCTTAAGATATTTGTAAGCATTTACAAGATCCCCTCTCAGCCTTCTCTTCTTCAGGCTAAACATGCCCAGCTCGCTCAGCCTTTCCTCGTAGGAGAGATGTTCCAGTCCCCTCATCATCCTCGTAGCCCTCCACTGGACTCTCCCCAGTAGCTCTTCATCTTTCTTGAAGTGGGGAGCTCAGAACTGGACAGAGTACTCCAGATGGGGCCTCACTAGGGCAGTGTAGAGGGGAAGGAGAACCTCCCTCGACATGCTGGCCACACTCCTCCTAATGCATCCCAGGATCCCATTGGCCTTCTTGGCAATAAGGGCACGCTGCTGGCTCATGGTCAACTTGTCATCCTTCAGCACTCCCAGGTCACTCTCCGCAGAGCTGAGGAGAGGGCAGTCAGGCCCCTGCAGCCAGGGCTCAACTCATCTGGAACCCAGATGTGTTGCTTGCAGCTGGCTGTCTGTGAATTACAAGAGTGTAAAACTTCATTGTTCCTTGTCCATTTTATTGCTTAGATGTGTCCCCTTCCTACTGTAGGTAACCGCCACTCCCAAGCTTTTGATGAAAATACACAGAACAGAACTTCCCAGCTCTTACAAACTGTTGTCACACTGACTTTCATTTTCCTTTTCCTCATTCCTTTACTTCCTCTTATTTTGTTGACTGTTGTCCTCTTGCTCTCTCCTCTTCTGTTCCTCCTCTCCTTCCCCTTAGAGAAATACTGTTACACCAACAGAAAATTGTTTGTATGAGTACATATTATCATATTATCACTCTGCCTACAGGAATATGTGTCAGAACAAAATGCAATTTATCAGCAACTTTTGCATCTGTACTAATTAAAAATATCGGCAAATCAATACTCTTCTCCCTCTCCCTTGCTTCTCTTCCTTTTCCTTGCTTTTAAACTCCTTCCTATCTCTTTCCTTTCTAATACCAGTCAGAATACTTGAAAAACTCTGTGTTTGGCAGTTTTGTTCTGCATAGCAGAGGTCAGATTAAATTACTTACTCATTGTGGAAACCTCATGTTGCCCATCATTAGTATAGGATGAAAGAGAGGGCAGAACCCATTCAATGGACCTTTATGAAGGGAACAGACTTGTATCCCAATTACGACCTGTGTTATTCCCGTTCTTGTTCTCTTTCTTGGCTTGCACAGATCGTATTAACTCTGGTTGATCTGCCACATTTTTCCTAGGTTCAATTTCCTCTGGAAACTTGCAAGAACAGTTAATTGTTGCATCCAGATGTAAGACTGACAAACGTAACACTGTGGCTGTAAGTAAGATTTGGAAACAATAGGCTTCAAGTAAAAACCCAAACAGAAATGAAGCCCAGAACAAAATAGGTGCAGAATTTATGTTTCTTTAGCCTCATATTTTTTAATACTAAAGCGACATGGCTGTTTATGTTACACAGAGTCCTACCATTCCCCAAACTTTTATCTGAACAAAGACAGGAATTGTATCAAATAAAACCAAGGATTTCTGTATTAATTACACCAAAATATGTGAATTAGAAGAATTTTATTACAGTTGCAGACGAAGTACTTCAAAAGATACTAAAAGTGAGGACTGGGGTTAACTAACAGTCTTGTTTTGGTTTTCTTGAGGCTTTATAACTGAGTTTTCATTCACTTGACCACTTGCTCTGTTTTTCTCAGGATCCACTCCAGGGTACAACTGTGCATGAAGAAAGACTTTATGCAATTATCTTGATTCACAAAAGAGCCTGGGCATGACACTAGAGATTGGAGGTTAAGGGCAATCAAAAGGGAAATTTAGAATTTGATTCTTAATCCTACTATTATTTCAAGTTCTCTATAGAAAGCTGAAGATCTTTAGTGTGACAGATTGAAATACATGAAGACTTAAATACACTCTCATCTCTTGGGGATAGAAGAGCTGTTTCAAAAGGATTTCAATCCAAACCCTAGACACTCTAACTAAGCATTCTACCCATTGGAGGTTTTGGGCAAAAAACCTTAGAAAGTTTATCTTCTTCACATTCTAAAAAACATCAGCTTTTCCTTATGCATCTTTCCAAGATACCTGGAGATATATATGTTTCGTCTCAGGAAGACTAAAATGTACTGTATACTTAATTTGACCTGAAATTACAATTCTGGTCAATCTCAACCTGAACATTTTGCAAATAAATAGCTTGCTGAAAAGTATTTTCCCAGTCCTGCTGGGATTGGCAAAGTATAGGTTTAAAATCTGTATCAGTTAATCAGAGAAGGTAATCTGTTTCATTTCACAGTATCTGGTAAAGACCAGCAGAACATTGCTATCACACAGACTTAATCTGTATACTTCAACCTTGATTTTATAGAATAGTATGTCCCAGACTTCATGCCATCATTTTAACCCATAGTGTAGTATGCAAAAAAAAAAAAAAAGTCACCATAATTTTTACTTCTCTCAGATGCTCAGTCCTGCAGTTGTTTTATAACAATTTCTTTGACCTGATGTCTGTCCTGCCTAGTTGTAAGCCCCATTGTGCACTCTGTGCTTGCACAGACTAATAGAAGAGGGTCTCTTTCTCAGGAATTTCTAGTCACTACCTTAATTAGAAAAATTAACTATAATAGTTCCATGAAACCCAAAAGAATTAGTCTCTCTCACTCTGAAAAAATGGTAGTTTGTTTGTCTTACTGTAATGGATATATTTTAGCTTCATTTTTAGGCTCAAGTGATAAAATTTTACTCATTAAGATTTTAAAGATATATTAAGGTATGCCAAAAACAGGCAGTTCCTGGCTCCTGATCCTCTAAGAATAGCTTGCCTCTGTGAAAGAATGTTCCAAATTGGAGAAGATCCCTTCACTCTTCTTTGTATTTCCTTGAAATAAATATTTAGAAATTTTAATTGATCTGTGCCATACTGGAATAATTCAGGAGACTCAGGAATTGTGTGTGTAGCTGGTTTAATTAAAACACCCAAATTACACAGTATGACAGTCAAATGAGTACAAAGTGTGCAGTATAACTCGTGAGTTACACATATGCATATGTCAAATCAAACAAACCTCAGTAAGAGAACACAAAAGCAGGTAACGCTGTGGACTTTTTCCCATTCAAATGTTACCTTACAACTATCAGCTATTTTAGTCTTAAAGCTACTAAAATACATAATTTTGAAAAAAAAATCCACTCCTTAAAAATGTTTTCACAATATTTCTTAAAGCTTGCAAAGGAAATAATTCCCTCTCCGTCCCCTCCTTTGGTTTCATCCAGAAAGATGAAACCAAACAGAAAAATCTAACTGAAAGTTTAAAAACACAGGCATCTAAAGTAAGGGGACCTTTATGCAATCCAGTAAGACAATCTGAAGTACAAGAATCAGAACTACACCCCACTACAATGCAGAACATATTTAATAATGTCACCTACTGTTATCATCACAGTTCTGAATTATTTTTTTCTTAATAACATAAAAATAAACCAAAGGTGGCCAGCAAATAAGACCAAAAAAATGGGCAGGGTTAGTTTTGGTTTTCTGTGGTTTGGGTTTTTTTTTTTTCATTTAGGAATATTATTTCTCTTCATTTGAATTACTCCTTCTGTATACTAAAAAAAGGTCAGGCTGTCCTCTGTTTAGTTTTTGGTGCAGAGTACATGATAATTTGCCTATTCCATCAGAATTATCAGCCTACATGAAAACAGGAGAGTAAGGAAGCCTTTGTGGTGGGTGCCTCACCAAATCCCCTGTTTTGCAGGCAGGTGTAAGTGAGACTATGCAGCTGCTTCAAGCTTAAAACAGATCCCTTCATTCTGCATGGAATTTCCCAGCAGCTTCCACATCCTTATCAACACTCACCCTTGGAGTCAAGCCCTTCAGCCAGGGGATGACAGACTCTAAAAACAAAGAGATGATATTGTCATACCAGTAATGACCCTGTGAACAAAGTGCAAAATGGCTCTGGGTTGCATTTTGAAGGGTGGGTGGGAACTGATCAGTGCAATTTTCTCCTGTTTTTTTGGAGGGGGATGGTGTGGGTTTGGGGGTTTTCTGGCCTCGTCTGCACTTTTCCTTAGCTTTAGCCATCGCATGGTTGGCAAGAACACTTGCTCTGCACTAGCACTGCACAGACCTGCCCTTACTGGTACCAGGTATCACTGTGTTCTCTGGGCAGTCCATCTCCTACAGTTTTAATAGCCAACAGATAATCACCAGGTAAGGTGCTACTCAATTTGCAAACTGGTGGTAGAATTTTACCATGCAGAGGGAGAATAGGATGGAGAAAAGCAGCAGATGTGGAACAAGAATTGTAATGATAGCAACACCCTAGCTGCAAGTCCTTCTTAAAAAGTGAAAACCAATATTCAATATATTGGTTTGAAGAAACTCTCATTATAATTTTTTTTTTTTATTTGATGATGCAGTTAGATTTTCAGCTTATCACGGGTCTTTAAGAAATTAGATGGAAACAGAATGCTATCACTAACTAAACAATGACATTGCATATCTTGCTCCTTCTTAACGTACATCTGATTCTGTTAAATACTCATAACCACACACATTTAACAGTGACCTTTTTTAATTGGTCACATGATCAGATGGAGTAATTTTTGCAAAATCTTGTATTATTTATTGCACATTTTATTATATAGTAATTTAGACATATATCATATATGTTTACTATGTATTATCCTATTTCCATTTATAGTTTAGAATATTTCATTTAAATCAGAAAGGGCATCATTGATTAACTAAGACAGGAAATGTTAAACTGCAGCAAAAAGACCTGAGACTTAATTCAGAATTAGATGAAAGCCATTACGTATCAATAACAGGCTCTTGGGTTGTGTACCTGGAGAGCTTTCAGGTCATTGGTCACAGGTCATAAGTAAAAATTACGCATTACCAGGAAAAAAGACAGATCAGAAATAATCAACTACAGCAGTCAAGACTAAAAGTGACTTCACAAATTACAAGGAAATAATACTTGGAAGATTCTTTTTTTAAAAAAAATACATCCTAAAATCCACTGTCATTATTTAATTCTCTAAACATTCTACAGTGTTTACAGCTTTTGGGTTTTGTATTTGGTGTGGTTTTTTCTCTCTGTAAAGACACTTCTGTGTTCTATTTAACAAAAAGTTTTACCGTGACAACAACAGTAACTGACACTGGTAAAAGCCATGCTTCAAACTACATCTCACTAAGATTACTTAATATTTCAAAGCCTGGCCAAGGCTTTTAATTTCTCTTCCTCATTGTAGCATATTTCAGCTACAAAATGTTTCTACTATAAAACTTCGATCTCAAGCTACTCTATTTTTAGTGGTTTTGGATTAAAATCAGCAGAAGCAGTATTTCAGAAGTCAATATTTATGCTACGTAAATAAAAGTTGTTACGCTGATCATTTAAATATTTCAAAAATTTACCATAATCAATCTTTTTGCAGTATATCTATTAAAAAAGTACTTCATTTTTTTTTCTTGTGAATGCATTTTGTTTATGTTATTTTACTGTATCATAATTAACATGACAAAGTGATTGTGTTCCTTCTTATACATGTGTACTTTATATAACATTAAACTTTAATTTCAAGGACATACAGATATATCTTTTCTGGGGTGAGAAACATGCACAGAGGTACAGATAAAAGTTGTAGGAGAGATGAAGTCTCTGTATAGACTGTTTCAAGTAAACATTACACTTACTGAGTCATACCATATCTCTTATAACAAAGGCACTTGCAAACCAGTAATTAAACAGTCTTATGATTATTTGAAATCAATACAATACAGATATTGAGAGCAAACCACTTAACTGCTTGTGCAGATGCGGAACATATACCAGAATTTTAGTATGCAGACTACTGTGTGCTAAGCAAAGAAAATAACAAATTTCAGCTCTGCATTAGAGATCCACATTTTTTTGTCACCAAATTCCAATTATCCAAGTGTCTTTCTTTTCCCTATGTATCAAAAGCAGTAATTTTAAAACAGAATAAGTTTCTTTCCCCAACTGGTCACTTCAAGTGTGAAGTGTCTAATTTGGAGAATTGAAAGGCATCCAAGACCAGCAGTTTATTTTATCAGATTGTGGTTTGTAACTCCTGCATAAATATGTGTCAGTTGACAGTATGCAAAAATTACATTATCTGTTATCCACTTCAATGTGGCAAGCCATCTCCTATGAAATGAGTTATTTCTCATAGATAGTCATAGTTTGTACACAGGTTGTTTTGATCAAGAGCAGAGATTAGAGTATTACAGACTCTACACAGTGGCAGGTGACAGATCCTGCCCTTCTTGCTGACCATGCAGTACTTAAGAGAACGGCTAAAAAGGCACCAACCATTACACCTTCTCGTGATATACAGCATTATCTGCATACTACTCCTCTGATGTGTCAGGATCTGGTGAAAAGACTTTAATCTATTTCTGCCATCCATTGAAAAAAAAAGTAGCACGATTACTAGAAGGCTGAATATCTCCATATTTATGAACAAAGCATTGATGCCTAAAATGAAAGCTTCTGTTTATTTATCACAAGCTTCTTTCTGTTGCCAGAATACTGGAATGAATTTCTTAGCAAACGAGAATGCACCATTGGGGGTAAGATTAATATTCAAGGTGGTTAAAGGGTATATTGAAACTTCAGGGTTTTGTACAGACAGCATTGTTCAAATCCTGTCATCTCACTTGGGAGAGCTGTCCCACTGAGCAGACCAACAATTCTTACAGAAACTTCTTGTATCTGGAACACTCCTTATAACTGGGATGGAGCCAGAGCTCAACTGTTTCTCCCCTAGAATCGGTATAATCCTAGCAACAAAGCAAAATTGCAATATAACAAGCCGTCTAACTCCACTGAAACTCATTATGATATTTTTCTCTTTTGAATACACGTCTAGCCACGGCACACTCCAACAAATATCTTTACAGAGAATAAAAAACATTTATAGTATTTCTACATCAACCTGACTTTTGCATTTTAAGCATTAATATGCTGTTTCAATCTAAAACACGTCACCTGCAACATTAAAGACAAGAAAGATAAAAGGCTAATGAAGAAATAATAATGGAGAAGTACCTAACACAGAGGTGTCCTGGCTGGTTAGAGCTAGGGGGAAAATACTGTAGGAAGTATTACCATTTACATAAATTGATGTCTACACAGACCGTGTTCACATAAAGTTGAAGGTTTTTTTACATGCTTTTTTAAAAGAATAGAAGTGATTCCATTTATATTGTATTATAAGAACTGTAAGGCCACTCAAAATAGATTTGCAGCAGCAGCAAAATTCAAACAAGCTTGGTATGACTCAACAGATAACCAGTTTATATATTAATATTCTGGGCAAAGTATTCAACAGACAACTGTTTATTTATAATATATATTCTGTTCCCCTCAGGACCTCAAAACATTGTATATTTTGCTTTGAAAAATATATTGGAGTCAGGCTAATATAAATTGATGAAGTGGAGAAAGGGTAGGGTGATTCAGCCAAGGTGTCCTCTCCATCAGCATGCCCAAGGAAAGGATACTTTGTGTTGGCTACAGAAGTGGTATGAGAACTGGGAGAGTAATTATTCATCCTGTAAATCAACAACATTCTTCTGTGCTTGCAAGTCAGCAATATATTTGCCTGTGAAGCCATTTATACTTTTAATACTTTATAAATAAGCACAGTAATAATATTAATGTACAAGTTAAAGTGTACTGCAGTTTGAACTGAATATCCTGGTCTTACTCCCTGACTTTACACCACATTTACCAAGACATAAAACTACTTCAGTCTGGAGTATTTGTAATTGGTCCCTGTTCTCCACATTTAACCTGCTTCATTTCAAGCTAGGCACACTGTTTCAGCCATATTTACTTACCAAATGCAGGGTTTTTATAGTGAAAAATGGTAGTATCATGCATGAAAGTGACTACATCAGCTTGATCAAAAAATTTTAGGCACTATTTACAAAATTGTGAGTTTGATGGTTCATTTCTCACTTTTGCTTACCATCTCCTTTCATGAGCAAATGCCTAGCTGAAGTCACTCCTCCAGCTAACAAAAAATAAGTTACAGAGTATTATAACTACCACCACAATCTATAAACATAGCATCAATGTAGTCCTGCAAAGTACCAAGGTTTTCCGCTGTAAATTGATATTAACTGTCTGGTCAGCTTCAGGGTTCTGTTAATTTGTTGCCTGTACAATAGATTACTGAGTAGAATTAGCAACTTCAGTCAAACTAAAACATGCAAGTTCAAGTTTTATCATGAATGTATATACACAGACATTAAACATCATGACTTAAGCTGGTCTAATCCACACACAAAAAATAAAAAAGCTGTCTGCTGAAGAGGCATCAATAGTTGTCATCTCTGATGGTGAAATAATTATTAAGCCACTTAACTCCTCAGTATGCCTGAGAAGAGATTAGTATAAAACAGGGCCACTGTAGACATGCTTTGACATTTTCTGTATTTTTTCTGGTTTAGAAATTCACAGCTATTTTCTACAAAAGGGGTAAATACTTGCAAAGCTTATTTAGAAGCCTTCAACCTTCTACTGTTTCCCATAAGCCTTCTCTGACATTTGACCTACCTCTCACAGGTCAGGACATTTTATCTGAGTTGGGCATAATTACAACTGACAGCAGCTTACAGGGTTTTTTTCCTTAGTCTTAGTCATAGAGAAAGAGCAACAGAGACAACAGATTAGAGGATTGTTCAGCAATCCAATTTGTGGCCTATTAGAGTCTTGAGCAATCTTCTACTCCTGCTGGATGGGCTCATTTAAAAGTTTATCTCATGGAAACTGGTCACAGGGAAAATCATGTGATAAAAAACTTCATAAACAATTCTGAATGAATTAGGGTCAGAAATCACTTCCATGGAATCTGATTCATTATCAGGGAATTAAGTTTCAAGGAATAATGCTAGTACGCCTGCAAATAGACATTTTCTAGTGTAATTCTAAAAACAGACATTGAACAATTTTGGAGACTTTCATTACACCTTTTTTCTGCACAACAGTTTCATCTCATCTTCAGATGGTCCACTAGAGATAGGTCCTGTATTTGCTACTTTAAAAGTGATAATAAATAGAAGTTCTCTGACTTCATTGCCCAATTATCTCTTATAGCCAGAGCTTAGCTTTAGGATTTAGTATGGCTCAAACCAAAATAAATTCATAAGATTTAGGCATTAAGATAACAAAATGAGCTGTAACAAAAGTTCCTGGTAGTTGTGTGTTCCAGGATAAATTTCCCTTTTTCTGGAACTATTTTTTTAGTTGTTTCTTATTTAGCTACTTCTATTTCTCCTCAAAAATAGTAGTAAGCATCTTAGTAGTTCAGTGTCTTCTAATGCTTACTAGTTTTGTTCTAACAGAATCCCCACAAGACAGAAAAGTATTAGATGAAGGTATTTAAATAATAGCATGATCCACCTCTCAACAGCTATCTGGCATAAATCCCAAATACTTCATTCTCATGGAAAGGAAACTTTCACAAGTCTAGTGTAGAAGATTCTATTTAAAATATACAAATGTGTAATAATAGCACGAGCATCTCTCCAGCAGTGTCCTCCAACCTCTTGCAGAACCAGTGCAATTGCTATTGGGCAGCCACCTCACTCTCTCCCTCCCCACCCCAGTTTCAATAACATTAACTATTCCATTCAGCACAGAGAGAAGGCAGGTTCCAGTCCTTTCATAAACTTCACGCATCCAGGGAAGCCCTGTTATCTGGCAAACCTGCTGCTGTTTCTGTCCTATGAACTAAAATGAAAAACATAAAAAATTGCTTTGCTTAAAAAGGTCATGGTTTATGAAACCACCTAAATGGTGCAGGAGGTTGTACATTTACTACTACAGGTATTGTCATGCGAGGGTTTGTGTCTCTGTTACTCAAAGAGTTCAGAAAAGCTGTATTTTGTCCCATTGACACCATGACCAGACTCAGTCATGAGGGTACACTGGCAACATTAACTGTGAGTAGAGCCTAGAAAGTCATAACAAACTTAAATCTGAGTGCATCTTCAGCCTGAAGCCTGTACATGGATTCCCACTGCTGTAAAAGCACTACAGGTCTTCCACCTCATTGCACCCACCCCATGTGCGTGCAGGTTTTAGGTAGCCTTTCACACTCTGGGATTCAATCACAGTCCAGGATGAGGCAGATGAGGGTAGGACAGCATGCGTTTGGCTTTGTCAACATAATCACAGATCACTGAATAATAGACAGGTTTGAGCTCATGTGAAAGAGTTAGCTAGTTTTGATTCCTCTTGTCAAGTTAATAATATAGACTTACAGCCTTTAGTTCAGACAGTACCAGAGGTAGATTTTGTCTTGGTTTTCAGTTATTACTGGTTTTGGGTCTAATTTATTTAAAGCCCAGGTTAACTGTGCAGCTAATTTACAGGTCTTATTTAAACATTGAGATTATTCATTTCACCCATAAATAATGATTAAAATGACCCCATTTGTTAGTGACAGCAGGGTTTTTTAGCTGACAGTCTCTCTTAAATAAGCCACACAGTTACTGAAAATGATATAGTTCAACTAGAATAAGAATACTTTGTAATGTTTTTATTAGCAGGAGGAAATGATTTAGCTATGAAGTGAATTAAAAAAAAACAGATCATATTGCACGAGGCAGTAGAAATAACATTTTCAATTACTACTGAACTACTATTCTGTACAATCCCATCTTTCACAGGTACACTGTTTTTGTCTAAAGTGTATAGAATGAAATACTGTTGTACACAATAATAACTCTGCAAGACAGCTCTAAATAAAAAAGAACAAAGGAATTTCAGCTTGACATTAAAATATTTTCTTGTCATTGTAACAACCTTACAGCCATAAAGAAAATGTTTTCAACACTGATTACTGAATGTATTTTATGCTATTTTTAATATTAGAACTGTAATTTTAATGGTATGTGCAGTTTTATATTGCTTAATTCATTTACTATATAGTTTCACCAAAGCCCTCACTAAATTTGCTTAGTAAGAAATATGGCCAGTTAAGAAAAGTGGAAATGTTCGCTAAATAGCAGCAAATTAACTGTGACTGAAGATGCAGTGAAGAACCATAAGGAAAGAAGCATCTCATGAAAACAGAACAACTCAGAAGTCTGTAGCGCATGTTCCATTTATTGAATTGTACTTATTCATACTATTCAGTATTCATACCATTAAGTAACTCTAAAGGAAACCACACTCACTTTCCATGTATTCTACTGGGAAGGGGAGGTTAAATATCACTGTTAGCATGGTAGGATATGAATATCTTACTAATTTTAAAAGAAACTCATATTTTCTTTCTGTCTCTTACCAGATGGAAAATTAGTTGGGTGGTTTTTTTATCTGTTGCATTACTGAAGTAGATTTTCTTGTGAGGTTGCAGGTTGTCGCTGCTCTGAAGAAGCGTGGAAATGAATTCTACACTGAATTCCACCTCTATCTCCATCTTCTAGTTTTCAGCCACTGGGGCTAGTAATTCCCCTGGGGACGATAGGTGTTGATGATCACAGCCAGGACCAGTGTGCTACCTTAAGTAGCTGAAGCTGTTTCCATGGAGACCTTTCAAAATCACAGTTAAAGCTTTAAACATGGGCATAGTACAAGCAGAGCAAAAACCAAGAGACCCATCAAAGCTGGGCAGTAGGAACAGCTAAGGGTACTTTGGCAAGTGCTTAGACTCTTCTCTTCTAGCACACTTAGGTAGCTAAGTTTGAGGCAGAAAAAATCACCTAACTGCTCTGAGGATTCACAGCTATGCATCCTCCTTCATAGACAGACAACTGAACAAGGCTATTTCAGGCATTTGCTAAAGCAATGCTGCTTTTTTCCCGTCCCAGAAACCAGCAGACAGAGCACATGTGCAAGGCACAGGTCCCTGCATCTCCCCTGCTAGCTGCCTGTTGCAGAACACAAGTTTAAAGTATCAGTCAGCCTTCCATAGTTACTGCAATACCTTGGGTTTGTAGGTTCCTCTTGTGAACCTGCTTTTGCTTATAGAAACTGGACATGTCCCAGAGGAATATGTCTAACACCAAGCTAGGTTTACTTTTCCTTCCTCAAACCCACAGAAGTATAGGAGAAAGTTTCTGGAGCTCCAAATCCAGTTCCCTGCTAGTTCAGTCACCAAATCTTTCAGTAACCTGCAAATGTCTATCTTAACAGTGCTTAAAATTTACTTTCTCCTACTGGGAGGCAGAACTTTGTTACTGTAATGAGTTACAAACCTTCAGACTTCCAGCCTGTGTTTATTCCTGTCTGCTATTTACACCCAGATTTTCATGTGCCAATAGTGTCTCTCACTTCAAGTACCCCTGTTCCCTCTCCAGCATTCACTGCCCAGCATATTTCTACTTGGCAACCCTATGCCTTCTTAGCCCCCATTCTGTCAGATTAAACAAAGTAGTCTTTTACGTGAGAACAGATAGGTGTAATACAAATTGAAGGTTTTCCTCTTCCTCTTTCTTTACAAGCAAAGTAATAATTCCCCTTTTTTCCTGTTCCCACAGCTCCCCCTTTCGTCTCCATCCGTTCAGGCCATTGGGAAAAGGCAATAGCACCTGAAGCTGATTCCCTTTGCCTGTCACAGTATGGGAGTCAGTGTGAAATGCAATCTGTCAATACATGGTCGGTTTAATAATGCTAATATTCAGTTAGGCTTATACAACTGATGAGTAAAGACACCAGGCCAAATCCAGCCCTTGCATTCACCTGTGAAACCACCAGGACAAATTCTGTTTTCCCACATACGTAAATATGACTCTTGGTGAGAGTTTGCATTGGTATGAGAACAGAATTCACCTTCTGACCCAGCTACGTAGGCTCTCACACCTCTTACAATTATCTCACATCTGTCCAGAAGGGAACTGACCTACATGTGGGCAAAGGTCTCTGCAAAGCTGACGTATTCCCCCAGGAGAATGTCACATCTTGTCATGCTGGTGTGAGGCACAGACACAGGGATGCTTTTATTGTAAGAACTGGTGAGAACTTCCTTCTGTAAACTTACCCTTTACTGTAAAACCTAAAAATTCCAAGAATTTGCAAAATATTTTCCTGGTTTCAATGTTTAATACCACAGTTTGCAAAGCCATGTCTGCTCTTTGGGTGCCTGTTTTTAAGTAAAAGTAGCAAGAATAAGGTCAAAGCAAATTTGAAAAATTTCAAGCTAATTTATATTTTAAATGTTACTTTATGTTACTTTTTTAATGCTAGAAATGTGTGGGTTTGAAGTGAATGATATAAAGAGATTCATTTGCAACCTTTTCCTCCACTGCTTACAAGTGAATTTTTGTACCTGTAAGTAAATACGGAGTCACTTCATAGCCTGTGATTTTTGTGCCTTTTACAAGCACCTGTATGTCACATAGTTTGCCATCTGATACAAAATGTTCTAGAAATAATCTCTCTTAGTATGTATAAGCAGCTATAGGGATGCGAACGCATCTCCCAGCTGTGGACATTCTACACATCAGGATCTAAATAGCTATCACCTTGATAATTCAAGCCTAATTTATTAACGGGTAAATTATTTTAGGATCCTGATATGCTACAGAAAAAAAAAAAAAAAGAAAGAGAGGAATTGGGTGCATAAGAGAAGAGTCAACGAACTCAGCTGTGGACCTCATCAGTTTAACATACCTCCATCAACATCCTTTTCTACAATTGAGAGCACTTCTCTGTTGCAGTACTTCTAAAGCTAAACTGATTTCTGACAACATGTGGCAGATACCAGGAGAACTAGCATCCAATTCAATAAAAAACACATGAGAATACATGACATTCTTCCTTTTGACAATATCAGCAGTCCAGACTGTCAGTGAAGTGACATGCATCCCTACCCACATAACTGCACCATTTTTCTGCTTTGGGCCTATATGTGAAGACCAAAAAGGTGTTGTTATGCGCAGAAGTCATTTATTTGAATCCATAACACTTGTGTGGCAATGAGCCAGTGATCAGGAATAAAACTGCCGATGTCCTTCCACTCCTTCCACTCCACTTTCTCATCCTCATCTCATGGATGCATTCTGCGACATACGAGTGCCACATATCCCCAACATTATCCCTCTATCATCCATTGCAACACCTACACCAAACTACCCAGCACAATGACTGCCCCACTTTTATCTTTATTATTTACTAGGTCCTCACACATCTCTTAAGTCTCAACAACACATTTCCTCCAGACCACCCCACCTACTACAGCAAAAACTATTTTTTCAGGATGCACTGCTGGCCAACACTCTGTTTACCAGCAGATAAATATGTAGTTCGCAAACTTTGTTAAACAGCAGCTCCCTGCAGTATTCTGTGAATTTCTGTAGTCTTTTGGTAAATTAAATACACTTGCCTGTTCCCCTAATGAAACAGTGGCAGCCTTAGCAGTAAGGAGTGTAAACTAGTAAATAATGACTGGCAGATTCTTGATGATGTATAGGTTACTATGCAACATTGCCTGGGGTCCATGTTTGCCACCACTGGTTGGGCATCAGAATAATCTGGAGAAAACATCAGTTGAGTCCCAGAAAAATTATCTCTGATGAGACAGTTCAGAAAGGGAAGGTCAGGAGGTCCCTGTGGAGGAATCAGGACAGCAAAAGAGGTTGGGCAGACACAGAGTAGGAAAGGTAGACCCAAAGCAGTCCTACATTGGTGGTCTGAAGTAATCATACAGCTTCACTTATACTGTTGTTAGTATCTGGAAGACTCTCAGATTCTTCATATTCACAGTATTCATAGATACTACCTAGCAAGTTAAGCTAAAATCTTTTAAGAAGCCTAAAAAGGGCTTACACAGAAGCAGCGGGATTAATCTCACCTGGAAGTAGCAAGCCTAGTAAGAAGTTATTTAGTTTCAGTTTTCTAGGTCCTGCTGTAGTCAAGAGGGAGAAACAAGAATAGCCACAGCCTGATTCAACGCATCTGGCAGATGTTTAATTGCCTTAGTCAGACAGGACTGAGGTCCACTGCCTATAAGAGACAACTACCCTAGGACAGGTGTACAGCTTTTGGTGACTGATACCAGGTCATGAATCCCATGCTATGGCACGAAATTTTCCTCAAGACGTTGTGAGTCCCAGCGTAACTAACTCCAGTTGAAATCAGTGGGAACTAGGCACCTGAGTAGCTGAGGACCTCAAACACTAAATGTACATTTAACTAAAATAAAGAAGAAGTGATAACATTACAACATCAAAGATTGGGAAAGGTAGCTCCAGCACTACTATATTGTTTCAATGAAATCCTTACTTTACTTGGTAATGCGTTCAGTGCATCCTATTTGGGAATAACCAAGTACAGAAATATAAAAGACCCTAAATGCATTGTGCAGAAATGCAGACTTTAGATCTTTTATTCTTTTTCCATCTGAGCCAGTTAATATACATATGTCATAAACACAAGGCATTGAAAAATTGCCAACCTTCCAGAAGTTCGTGGTCTCCTTTTCGGGCTATGCTATTTGCTAAAATAGCCTTCTTGTTCGGGACAAGTCTTTGGCCTACTTAGTTGACAGTTCATCACCGTTTGAAGGATATCATGCCTGTCTTATGGACACTAAATACAAATGAATAAATTAATCTTTTTCATAACTAAATGGAGCATGCAAGCAGCAATCATAGATATAAATGTTAAAATATGGAAAGCTTTTTGCGGTCAGAGTGCAGTGCTTTTAGGTTAAGGCCTGACATTAAATCACCATTAAAAGTTTACTATTTAAGGCACATCACTTGTCAATAAAGAGCAAATAAATAGTATTTTATTTCCCACATTAAGTAGAATTCAGGAAGCTGAATTTTGCTTTTTCTCTTTTTTTGCTCTCTCAAAAACAAGATTTTTGTAGAAAAGAAAGAAAAGGTATGTAAAGTGGATGGAAAAGAACTTGTGATAAATATCAGTCACTAATTACACACACAATGTCTAAAAAATAGTAGGTTAATGAGGATAACCTACATAATGCTGCTGCTGAAGACGTCCTCCTACAAACATGTACACTCTAAGAAACTTTTTAACTCCGGCTTCCACCTCAACATGGCAGCCTTGCATTTTTGCCTTGCAGATGCCGAGGGAACAGATATGAGGCAGGGGAAGAAATAGTTCCCAACCTGGTAAAAGCCATTTAATTTGATGTCATTCCAGGCAAAATTTGGACAGCCAGAAGGAAAGATTTATTTCAGAGAGCCAAGAAAGCAGACAGTCCCATCAGGGAAACAGCATATAAATGCTGCTGGCATTTATATGATCCCAGATTACTTGCACTGCCAGACTAAGAAGCTTCTGATTTAAAACTATCATCTCTGTTGTCTCTGTCCAACATAGGAAGGGTTCAGTAGTATCTAGTACTTGGCAGTTGCCAGCGGACCTGTGGCATGCATAATGCACACCCATCCAGCAGCTTGGAGGAGTGGGAAGTAGTCATCATATCACCAAGAATAAAAATATACGGCTAGAGAAAAGTGTGGAAATATTGAGAAGTATTTGTATTTTCCTCCTTGCAAAGTGCCCAAGTGGGGAGTAGCAACTGAAAATCATGAGAGAGAAATCACTGGCAACTTTTCTGACAGTGGCATATGTACAGTTCAGCAATCTGTTACTCTCAGAGAAACGGACATGGGATTGACAAGTGACTGGCATGAATGTCTCTGGAATAATTGTGGCAGAATAGTATAATAGGCACCAAGGGAGGATTTACTGAAGGGTGCTACTCAAAAAACTAGGAAGGATCCGGTGTGGAAAAACTGCATTCAGTAACTTCTTCCAAGCGGAGTAGAGAATGGAATCTGAGGCAAGGTCAGCAGTTTTAGCAGCTTGAAAAATGGGGAATACTTACAGATCCTAGATGCAGAGACACTGACACCTAAATGGACCATTCCAATCATCTTCTCTGCTTGCCTGCACAACACTAGCTATATCCTTCCACCTAACGACAACTTGCAGAACTAAAACATATGTAACTATTATATCTGGTTTCACATTTGACTTGACATGCTGTAGGTGTTTGGAAAGCAACATGCAGTAAGATGAACAGGAAGTGAAGACACAGTCACTACCAAAACCTACAGTAACCACAGTGCCAAAACTTCCACCAAACATGGATAGTTCAGCTGCTGACTTCTCAGAAGTGATTTTAATTCATATTATAAAGGTAATGAAAAAAGGTACAATGCTCAAGTGCTCACAGTACTTGTCACTGAGTCCCTACAATACGTAGGGACTTATCTGAAACTCCCTAAAGCGAATGAGACACTTTTCTTGCACTCCAGAGGGATTTCTATTGCATGCACACAATGTTGCACATAGGCGTGGATCTTATATCCATGTTCTCTCATAGAAGAACTATTTCATGAAGAAATAATTTAAGAAGCACTGCTCCAGTAGTGGTATTACTACTCTGTACCAGCTAGATTCTCTTGTGAGAACGTAAGAGACACCTCAGAATATACCAAGTGAAGGAGCATAAAAATTAATTTTCCATAATGATAACTAGATAAAATGTAGGCACTTGGACTAAAACCAACTGCCTTTCTTTATGGCAAGTGACTATTTTATGACTTCAGAATAACACCATTCACATGCAAAATTCCACTTTGAGTAACAATACATCACATAGTAATAGTCTTCACATCACTCACCCAGGAAATACAACACTTACAGCCAACAGTAGAAGTGGTGTTCTGTCCCCACAACCTCTTCAATCAAAAACAACATTAGGGGTTTCCACACTGCGGGTGGTTTTTCTCTCCTTTTATTTTTCATTATCTTCTGCTACTTTAAATAAAACAATGGATCTGCACATGTTAATACATCTGAATAGATACACATTTAAGATCTAAAAGCACAGATGGTATTGGAGGTAAGCCAACTTTGAGGCTTATTTTGTAGCTTGAAGCTTTTTGCACAGCTGAGCTGCATTCAGAAGCCACGATTGGTCCCAAGAAGCAAAAGACCCAGAGTATTCACAGGCACAGGGAAAGATTTTTGTCTCTGTGTAGGCTGACTTAAGATCTATGCTGTAGTTTTGCCAGATTTCCAGCATGTGGTTGGTATGCAACGACACATCTGCTCTGACTGAATGGAAAGGAGGGTAATGCACGAAATGGCTACTATTTTAGTTGCTGCCTCAACATTCTTTCAGCATCTTGCATTTCTGGGGCAGAAACAGAAGCTGGCTGACACAAGAGATATGGAATTTAGAGGAAGGATATCCAAGATTGGGAAGGTAAAAATAAACATGCAAAATGGTTATAATATTTGACATTCATTGAACTTGGATATGTCAAACATGAAACATTTCAGGACATGAAATGATTTCTCTCTCAGAAGGACTCTACTTTTGCTCTCTTTTGTTTAATTTTCTGACACCTTTACCATGAGAAGCCCTTAGCCAGCACCTTCTGCACGTATCGGCTATAGGTTCAACTTTTCCCCAAAAGGCATGTAGCACAACCATTTAAAATATGTTGCAAAAGAACTAGAAAACTTAATTTCTGTTTTGTTACTGCCACGAATTTTTTGAGAAACTAAACCTATACAAAATCATCTTTCTGTACTCTCATTATGCTTCTGTAGAATAGATACAATTTTCATTTAATTTTTAGTGCCTGGGGGTTCAACTAATATTCTTCCAGATAAAGGACAGGAAAGCAGAAACAGACAATCTCTATTCTAAATTGGTCATCATGTTTACTGATAAAATACCAAAAATGGGATGAAAAAGAAAAACAAAACAAAACAAAACAAAACAAAACAAAACAAAACAAAACACCACAACACTTCCCAGGGTGCAGGAATTTGGCCAAAATAACATGAAAACCTAGCAATTGAACCCAGATTCATCACCTGAAGGCCAGCTGGATGTCCGTGTCTTATCCAGTAATAGAAAACCTTGATTCACTTGCAGGGATATTGTGATATTAAATGAATCTATGTAACCAAGTGAGATAAAAGGATGAATAGAAATTTTGCAAAGTTTGTTAAATTCTGCTTTAAGCAAAGACTTGGAATAGGAATCTCTGTGTCACAGAGTCCACACGAATACACTCATAAGGGAGCTTGGCGTTCCAATACCATTCTCCATATGAGTGAAACTTGATGGTCCAATTTTTCCTTTAGTCAGAACAGCCTTATTAGGGAAAAAAAGACCCCACCACAGAACAGAAGCTCTTGTCTTCGCTTTGTGTATCAATGTAACCTCTCCTTCCAGGTACATAAAGTCCACCATAGTTACATGGTGTCCTAATTCCAGTTTTCTGAAAGTCCTGTGTTGTGTATCTTCATAGCTTTTAACCACTAATTTAAGAACAAAGGAATATACTTCACTGCATAAAGAAAAATGCATTGTTTCTTAGTGCTCTGTATACTGAAGCAAATGGAAATTTATGTGGGCCTAAGAACCAAACTTCATCTCTGATTTTTGTTTCAAATTAATCAGTTTTGTACACCTAAATGAACAGGATATTCATCAGAAAAAGTCAAGGGTGACAAATTTTGCTCACAACTCACAGAGCTTCAACTTTTTAAAGTATTATTACAAAGTTACTAAAAAAAAATCTTCTATAATTCACTCTTCGCTCCTCTCCACATTGACTCATTGACTCTACTCTTCTCATAGCATCTTCTTTCTCTGTCATCATGTGCTATCGTTGCTGCTTTGATCTAAGAAATAACTTACTAGTGTCTCTTTGTATTTCATCAGTTCTCTACTGATTCTTAAATGTCAGTTAAATGCGTTTTCAGCCTTACCTGTATTTTTCAGCATCCCCATCAGTGTCATGGTTTTTTCAGTCTATAATAACTTAATTTTGGAAGACATTTTCACATGTAATACTTTCATAGAGAATGCAATTTGTTGCATTTCAGTGATATTTCAGAAATAAAATTTTCATACTGAAAGACGTTCCAAATCACCTGTACCTAACTTATAGCTGCTTAGTTAACCATATGTCAAATCACAGAATCATTAAATAGCTTGGGTTGGAAAGCACTTTTAAAGGTCATCTAGCCCACCCCCCCCTGCAGTAAGCAGGGACATCTTCAATCACACCAGGTTGCTCAGAGCCCAGTCCAACCTGACCTTGAATGTTTCCAGGAACAGGACATCTACCACCTCTCTGGGCAAGCTCTTCCAGTCTTTCACCACCCTCATTGTAAAAACTGTCCTCCTTATATCTAGTCTAAATCTACACTCTTTAATTTAAAGCCATTAATCCTTGTCCTATCACAACAGGCCCTGCTAAAAATTTTGTCCCCATCTTTCTTATAAGCCCCCTCTAAGTATTCAAAGGCCACAGTAAGGTTTCCCTGGAGCCTTCTCTTCTCCAGGCTGAACATTCCTGACCCTCTCAGCCTTTCTTCTTAGGAGAGGTGTTCTGTCCCTCTGATCATTTTTGTGGCCCTCCTCTGAATAGAAATCATTCATTTCTATAACAACTTGGTAACTTTGGTATAATAAAGCTGATGAAATACATTTTCTTATATAAACTATACACCATAAAACATGTAGATCAAAAGTACAAAGGCAATGGAATTCAAAGGATGCATTTGTTATGTCACCGCAGATCAATTAATAATGCAGACATCTAATTACGTAATTAGATTCACCATTCGGATGCCACACAGGATTAACTTAATTACAAAATGGATTTAAAAATCAATCCTGCAAAAGGTAAACTTTTATTATGGGGCTGTTCAATATATTTTTCAAATATTGTAAATCAAGATATAAAGTATTTAAGATACCACTAAATGCAAATTAATGAGATATACTTTGTGTGTGAATTTCTTCTTAACAGAAACATATTCATACATCAAATTTATAGTCCATTACTTTGTGTAGTAGATAGCAGTAATAATGAAGCTAATGCAGATTTCTAATTGTATCTGGAATGGGATATAAAGAAAAATAAACAATGTTGTTCTAAATAAATGTAGCCTACTCTAAAGAAAAGCAAAAATCCCAGCTGGACAAGAAAATGCACCACAGTTTTGTGATAATGATCTAGATGTTGATTAAAACATGAAAGAGCTATTTTAAGTCATGTAATTCAGTCATAAACTGAAATCATACTTTGTATAGGCTCCAATAATCAGAAGGAAAAAGAAGAGAGACTGACTGATTTCACATCAGTATTACAAAATGACAAGGGAAATGTTCAAACTCTGCTCAGAATTTGAACACAAGCCCATTACAAAAAACCAAACTGGTGAAATACAAATCTGACTGAGTCTGTATTTTATTTACAGATACTGTTAAAAAGGGCTCCAAAACTCTAAAGTAAAAATATGCTTCACTCAGTGAGAAATCAAGTGGCTCTCTATGCATATGTTGCATCAAATCCAAAACCTGTTAAAAGTTAGACCGAAGACACTGATCTTGGTGTGCTTCAGATCAAGTACTATATGGCTCCCTCAATAATCATAAAAAAATTATTCAACAATTGTTAGAATCATAGAATATTTTGAGTTGGAAGCGACCTTCAGAGGTCATCTAGTCCAACTGCTTCTGCAGTGAGCAGGGACGTCTTCAACTAGACCGGGTTGCTCAAAGCCACATCCAGCCTGACCTTGAATGTTTCCAGGGATGAGACTTCTACCACCTCTCTGGATAATGTGTTCCAGTGTTTCACCACCCTCATTTCCAAAAAAATTTCTTCCTTACATCCAGTCTAAATCTACCCTCTTTTAGTTTAAAGTCATTACCCTTTGTCCTATCACTACAGGCTGCAATAAGGTCTCCCCAGAGCCTTCTCTTCTCCAGGGTGAACACCCTGGATCCCCTCAGCCTTTCTTCACAGGAAAGCTCTTCCATCCCTCTGATTTTTTTTGTTAGCTTAGAGTAAAAGCACTGGAGTGAATGGTTCATGGCTACTGCTTCAGCATGGGCTGTGCAGATCCAGGACCTTGCTTGAGGTAGTTTGAAATGGCTCCATAGACCTAGCTATTAAAACCACAACTGGTTCCTAGATGTATTTTTCACTACTCAGAGAAGATCTGATTTCTGTCCTCGATCCTCCCAGAAAGAGGAACCACATCACCTGGGACAGGCTAAACAAGTGATTCTTTTTTGTCTTTTCCCACTTTCTTAAGCTAGGCCCGTAATAAGTTCTAATCATTCATAAGGTCCATAGCTCAAGGTACACAGAGTAAGAAACTAGCTTTTTTGATTAATGAATAAAAATTGCTGGCATTTTAAGGCCTGATCAAATAATAGTTAAAGATTACCCATGATTTCACTTGGTATCGAAATGCTGCTAAAGGAAATACCTGAACTGGAAGAAGGCTAAGGCAAGTGGATGGCCGATTTATGACTTTTCCCATATTCATAATACCACATTTAGCCCAAGGAAATTTCAGAATGGCAGAAATGATAGTTGGAAGTTGTGTAGCCCAGCCTTTTTACCTGCAGTGGGACTAATGCCAACTCTAGATCAGGTCGACTATAGCTTTGGCTGAGTTCTCCGAGACAGATACACATTTCCTTACTGGTGAAAATTTTTTTCCCAAAGTCCAGTCTGAACCTTCTAAGAGCAATTTATGCTCATTCCTCTAACTAGCAGTGCAATGACCCAAAATAAGTGTGACAGGGTGCTGCCTTGAGAGGGAGTGGTATTAGAGGTATGTTTCTGTACAACATTCATTTTTCCTTCCCAACTATTCTGCATGTGGCAATGAAGACCGCTGTGCTTGGCAACAACAATTTAGCAGAAACAAACTTCTAAACTATTTTTAGCAATTCACTTTGCTGAACACCACAGTGGGGAGAGGGACTCATCTGCTTCTTCCTATCCCCTGTCCTTGCAGTTAATCACTGCAATCTGGAGAGTGAAGGAAGTAGGCCAGCAATTTGTATCTGTTTAGACTCAGTTCCGGGTGACCCATAGAAGTTAGGCGGTATTTGTTCCTCTGCAAGGGTGTGAAGCGTAAGCTCCAAGCAAGTTCACACTAAATTTCAGCCTATTTCAGTACCCCAGTACAAAGAGTTTGTTTAATAATAACTTGTTCATGTTCTAATTGTGGATGCTTCCTTGTTAGATGAGATTGCCTTCATTCCTTATATACTTTGCATAAATTTTTTAAAATGGCTTGCACTATTTTTTATACTTTTTCTTAAAAAAACAGAGTCTAAATAAACAAAGGGTATTCAGACAGATAATGGTTGCTAACTGAAAATCCTTCAGCAGTATAATTGCCTCAAAAACATCAGTTCATGAAGTTTTAATTGAATTTTACTTTCTGGAAGAACACACTGATGACAAAATTTTCAAAGAAAAACTTTGAAACAAAATATGACTGTCATTCTTTTGTGTAGGCTAAATGGTTTTTCAATCTTTATATTAACCTCATATACACTGCATAGTCATTACTGTAAAAGTGAAAAAAAAATCAAAATAATACATCTGAAACACCTTTTAACTGCTTTAAATCAAAAAGTAACACAGTCAAAAAACATGCTGTGAGATCACCAAGCTGAGAGGGGAGTTGAAATTCCTGCTTCTCTTTGATTCATAATGTAATTAATTTTTAGAATGTCAGAATTTCTTTCCAAACAGAAATGCCAGGTCCTGACCAGCTGGGCTGATTAGGGCAACAATATTTATTTCTGAAGTTTACTGTCTGATTTTACTGTCCTTTGAGTGTCAGAGTGAAACATCAGAATAAATGATCAGTAAAGGTCATTCAAAATTAGTTAAAATTTAGAAAAAATCTGCACAATTATAGCTGAGAATCTGCTGCTTCTATAGCCACATCAGTTGCATGTTTACCTTGACTTCTGCTCATAGATACACACACACTCCTACCAATACAGAGCTGGCCACCTTCCCACACAAGAAATACAGAAGAACAAAAAAGGATCTGTTGTGGTGAGGTACACGATAAGTACTGCCAAATGTGCACATGCTGTACATTTAATTCAGCATGTAGGGTTTTTGCCAAATTTAAGCTTTAAAAAAAAAAAAACACTTAAGAAAAAAAAGCTTTTTTCTGTTGAATTTAACAGCTAAAATGCTGATGGTCAGAATTAATACTGTCTGGTGTGTTAGATGATTTTGATTTCCCATACAGAGTGGCAGAAAAAGGTGACGCAGAAAGGACTGTGCTGTTTATGACTAGCAAAAACGTTGCCCCTGTGTGACAGGCGTCCTATCCCTGCAGCTGAGTACCAGGACCTTCCGCGGGACCACACTGATGCATCTTGCCACCTCTCTGCAGAGATGAGATAGAGCTTAGGACCTGCCGAGGTGCCTGTGCACCACCATTTAAGTGGTGAAACTAAACCCAGCTGTGAGCTGCTGACAGCTGTTCTTTGTGGAGCACCTCTGCCGACTGGACAGGCACAACCCGTCCCTGCTGCCACAGGAAAATGGGGCCAGGGTACGATTTCTGACAAAGATTTGTGAGGAAACTAAGCCAACCAATTTAAGTGATTCTCCTTTCATCAGAAAGTTAGATTAACATAGAAAATGAACAAATATTATATGGATGGCTGTTTAAGAGCCCTTGACAGGGTAACATCCATTTTAGTCTTATGTGCAGACCAGCCCCATCCTGGTACTTCTCTTTTCTGACTACTAACAATAAACTTTCTCTAATTAGCTCAACTGAACAAAGTCTTTTTATTCCTAGCACCAAACAGGATCTTTAAATTCCCCAAACTGTAAATCTCCTTCAGTAAGTCAGTAATGCAATGCCATCTAGCACATGTTCAACTTAAACTAGTGTGCTCGGAAGCAGGTCACAAATTTCTGCCTCCTTTTCCTCTCCCACCATTTTGCTGTTCCTGCTCTTGTCTCTCCCGGGTACCAATTGTCCCAGTCCTCCAGCTCTGGCTCACTTACCAGTGCTATCTGGTTCCTGCTTACTGCCATAGAAATGCTGCTCTAGGCAGGCCCCAAGATTGTGGCTGAACATTCAGCTAACCCAGGTAAATTCAGAACGCCTGGCAGAAGCCGGGACAGTTCTTAGTACCTGATAAAAAACAGAGTACCTGCCAAATCAGACTGGGAACTTTTTATCAGAAATAATCCTAAAACCATAGCACAGGGAGGGTGAAACCCTCTACCTATTTGTACAGACTTACTGGATATTTTCCAATACAGAGGCCCAAGCCATCTAAACTGCCACCCTTGGCCTTCGTGCCAAAAAAAGTCTACCATTCTAAGCAGAGAGATAATTAAAAATTTCATAAGAAAACATTGCCTTAGTGGTATTTCAAAGCACCTATCTGGGGCTTTCCTAACCCAGTGATGTGAAACCAGGCATTTTCTGAGGATGAGCACTTCACTGAGCCGTGATCACACTTCTTCATGGAGATGAAAAAGTATACGTGCTCGCTATAGGAGGGCTTAATGGTAGAAGTATTACTCTATGGTGACCAATACAGTCTTCCTCAACTTCTGATGCTTTAGAGCTCATCCTCCCACTCCCATAATGGAGGCAGACCTGCTGGAGAGCAGCTCTGCGGAGAGGGACTTGGGTGTCCTGGTGGATGACAGGTTGACTATGAGCCAGCAGTGTGCCCTGGCTGCCAAGAAGGCCAATGGAATCCTGGGGTGCACTAGGAGGAGTGTGGCCAGCAGGTGAGGGAGGTTCTCCTTCCCCTCTACACTGCCCCAGTGAGGCCCCATCTGGAGTACTCTGTCCAGTTCTGAGCTCCCCACTTCAAGAAAGATGAAGAGCTACTGGAGAGAGTCCAGCGGAGGGCTACGAGGATGGTGAGGGGACTGGAGCATCTCCCCTACGAGGAGAGGCTGAGGGAACT
>Ga0065711_1004249_pt1 | contig 25875 bp, 15 predicted proteins | sample Hoacrofraction12_FD_59098 | JGI IMG/M metagenome (GOLD analysis project Ga0065711, IMG submission 59098) | Hoatzin crop microbial communities from Cojedes, Venezuela - Epithelial fraction 12 v2 (version 2) | ecosystem: Host-associated > Birds > Digestive system > Esophagus > Crop | place... | reverse complement strand
AATACACGTTACTGCTTCTTCAGGCTTGTAAATGAAAAGAAAGCAAAATGACAGCTGCTTTAAGAGATATGTATTTTATTGTAACTCCTGCTCAAACAGGTTCATAGGTTATTTGAGATTTTACTGTGCTACACTCGTGGACTTCTAGATTAGATAATACAGGGAGCTCTTTTTAAGGCATCTGAATATTGCTCAGACTGTTCTACTGATCATCTGCTGGTCACCTGTGAACATCAAGCATATTTGCCAGTTCCCATCCTGAAGTTGCATTTGGAGGACAGGGAAGAAGATTGGAAAGGAAGGAGAAAAGATGTGTTAGTACCTCATACAAAGCTGAGATAGAAGGAAGCAAGTTCCTTCTCTTCTGTGTTTGTTCTGTCATTTTTATAGGTTGTCTAAATTGGATCTTTTTGTAGAATGGTATTTATTGTTATACCTGTTTTTGCTTAGAGAGAAGCATGCAGTGCAGGAATATCACTTAAGTTGCTGCCCCAACTGCCTAGAGTACATTGAGTGTATGACTCTTAATTAGACTGCATTGTTTTGTAGTACAGGGACCACTTGAGCTTTTCCTCTAGTTGCTAATTGCTGTGCTCTGTTGATACAAAATTCACGTGAGTGACCGAGCTCCCCTGGGACTGAGCAAGTTGGGAAAATTGGAGTCCTTGCAAATGATGGGGTTTTTTGTTCTCCGTGTTCAGTCTTGACTAACTTCTCAAACACTTGGGCCAGCACGGGGTGGGGACGGAGAGCGCAGAGGTGAGAGTGAATGGCTGGAGCTGAAAAGCTTAACTTAGGTCTGTCAAGAACTTCATTTGTGGAATCACTGCCTTGGGGACATGTCTTTGCTTTACAAAGAGGATATTTTGTGTGTCACTTGTGGCAGTGCAGATGGATTTAGAGTTGCACTGTGAAGTGGGCAGAGAAGAGAGCTAGCAGTGGAGAGGGGTTAGCTGTTTTTTCGTCAGGTTGTTTTTTGTTTGGTGGTTTTGGTTTTTTGGGTGTTTTTTTTGTTTTGGTGTTTTTAGCAGCTAAGCTTGTCGTTGTGTAGTAGTTCTGTTGGCTGCACTGGGGGGAGACCAGCTTTGGCATGGAGTTGGATCAGCGTACCCGGGGCTGGCATTGCTGCTGAGTGCTTTCACTGCTGTCAGACTGCAGTCTTCATTCCTGCCCTCAGGCTGTACGTTTGGTTGAGTCTTATGATGGCAGAGCAGCATTCGCTTGGCAGTTATAAAGCAGCCCTTTCTTTCTGTAACTTGAATTATTTTTCTTGCTGTTCTCAATAACTCCTTAAAAATTTGCTGTACCAAAAATGCTGCTTCTATTGTGCATTCACACTGGGTGGTGATGGTTGTTTTGCTTTGAGTGCTGAGTTGCTGGCAATGTTGCAATATATTTTTAGATAACAGTGAAGTATTTGTTTTTCAAACGAGAGGTAGGAAATTGCAAAGAATAAAGAATTGCATGAGCTGGCTTAGTGATAGCATGCCTGTTCATTTGGGATAGTGGACAAGGAAGGGGGAATAGATGGTGATGTAAGGGCTGTTGCTGTGACGCTTCCCCAGTAGTAACTTCTGTGAGGAGCTCTAAGGGGTGGAAGGAAAAATAAAGATGTTGAGGATTCAGTGACACTTCGACACTTGGTATGAGTCCTGTCTGTTGTGAGAGGAGGATAGGTCATGAGCACAGTGAACCCTTACTGTAGCAAATGCGAAACTTTGCTTTTTCCTCCCCTCTTGACAAAGCAGAGGATAGATTGCAGTTGGTCCACGTAAAGGCTTGTCTCTACAACTATAAGACTGCTGCGTAAAATTCTAGCAATAGAGTTGTGGAAGCTCTGCATTGATGAGGCAAGTCTTTAATTTGTGATACCTGTTGGTTTAAGGCAACTGCAGTAAGCCTTACGTCTGAAAGATTCGCATAGCCTTGAGATTGGAGGGTGACTTTTCATGACATGGTAGAAGAGCGGAGGGGCTTTCAGCAGTATTTTAAGTTCTATGTTCTGGTCTAATTATGACTAGTTAGTCTTTCCATTTTGCCAGTGTGTGAAGTCTGCTTAATAAAGATCCGTTTTCTGTCCCACAAGCATCTCTATCATTTTGTTCTCCATCAGTATACCTGGTAAGTTTTAGGGCCAAAACTAAATTACACTTTCCCAAAGGTGCAGGTGTAACTGCTGTTGCCTGTCATAGCAGCAGTAGGAGAACTGGCTTCTTTGCATGGACTGACAGTTGTTTGTGGAGGGATTCTCAGATCCTGTCCAGAGCACTGATACTGCTTTGCAGCGATTGCTCATAAAATCCTATGCAGACATTTTAAAAGTAATTTGAATTTTTCATCTCCATTGACTTCACTTTCAGGAGGGTGGGGATTGAAATGCATGAGTGGGGAGTTATAGATGCATTTTGAAGTTGGGGAAAAGGCAGTTCAAATAGGTGGTGATGTTACTATTCTCAGATCAGGGAAAAATAAAGATGCTGACAGGAAATGGCAGCCTTCGGCTTCACTGGCCGGAGTGATCAGCGTGTGCAGCTGGGGGCTGAACTGAACAGTGAGGACATTTGAGGCAGCTGTCTCAAGGTAGTGGAGCATGGGCTTTTCCTTCTGTACTTTCAAATGCAAATCGCTGAGTATGCTCTAGGGACTGGCAGAAAAGTACATGTGTGTCTGAGATGTGTAAGAAGTCAGTGAGTATTGATTGTTTAATTGCTATGGAAATGGTACTGCAGTTAATGCTCACTTGACGTCGTATGTCCAGTAGGTTTGAGTTTTGCGCACTGGTATTAATGCATAATTTTTAACTATCCAGTCAGAAAGTCGTGCTCTTTCCCGTGTGTGCAGTTTCGCAACGTGTAGTTGGATGTAAGGGATGACTTTGACTTTTGCTGTGCATGTCAGTGATGTAATCGCAAGGAATTAAACTTGTCAGATGGACTAGAAGCTGTCATTGTTGAAAGTATGGAGCAGAAGAAAAGACTTGATCATCCCACCAGTATTTCTTCAAAGTGTCCCTGAACTTGATAACTGTTTTCATGCATGAAGTCTGTGATTTTTCTGTCTATGCTGCAAAAATCTTCAACTGTCTCTTTCCAGGATCAGTATGAGGCTTAGCTTGACCTGGCTGGCTGACCTGAAGGTAACTTTTCTTTCTATCGTATCCACTAAAGGTCCCAGCTTCAATGCGTGTACAGCTTGGAAAAAAGCTGTCTTAACACCCAAATTAAGCCTATCCTCAGATGACACAAATACTGCTGTAAGCCTCAGCAGAGTCCCTCACTCCTGCTTCCTCATTTCCCCTCCTCCCACTCACACTTGGGCCTTGGGTTTTTGCTACCCCTTTGCAGGACCACCCACGTGCTCCTCCTTGAACTCTTGTCCACCTCTTGCCATAGTCTGCTCTGTTTAACTCTGCCTTTAAGCAAGTGGAACTATGAATTCTTACATGTGTAAGTTTTGGGGTTGTTTGTTGCAAGGATTGTAGAGCAGGCCTGTTTTGTGTCTATTGAAACCGGGATGAAGGGTGTTCCCTTCAAGGCAGTGCCTGCTCAAGCAGTCCTGCCCTATTCCTTTCCTTCCCGTCTCCCGAGTCGCTTGCTTCAGTTCCAGAGTCATACCCTGCACTTGCTCGTAGAAGTATCTGTAGCCAACCAGGCAGCTGAGACACGTGAAAAATACATCACCTCCCTGAACTGTTTTGCAGTCAGATCAGTTCCCCAGTCTGTTGGACTGCACAAGTGCCCGTTACCACTGCACGGAGTGCGTGTGGGAGGGTGCAGCCACGCACCGTGACTGCGTAAACCGACTCAAACAGCACTGCTGCCAAACATCCAGCCACCACAGGCTGATAGTATAGCCTCTGAGCTTGTAGCTGGGAAGGAATTCATGCTCAGAAGTACAAATAAACTGGTAAGATTGTTAATTCTGAGGTCAAGGTGTATGCAGTCACTAATAACAATTTAATTGGTGGCTGTTTGGAGAGATGCCTGCAAACATCCTCATTCCTGGATGCAGGCTTAAGTCATCTGGGTTTTGGCTTATAGTTCTGTGTTCAGTTGAACGAGTGTTCCACTTTTCAAGGCATAACTTAACAACTGTGGTTTTTGAGGACCATCAATAAGAGACTCGAGATGTACAAAAGTTCAGTAATATTAGAAGAACTAAAGTGCTGTATAGCTTTTCAAATACGTACATATTTTTAATATGGCATATCAGGTGTAATTGACTTAGGGAACTTTGTTCTATAGATAATTAGTTGTCAAATACTATTCCTGATATCTTTCTGGCAATGAGCTGAGTAAGACTGTTTCACGTTCTGTAAAATTACAATGCTATAAAATATTGAGCATTCGATATTAAATGCAAGAGTCTATGCTAGTAGAATCCTAAAGCCTTTAAATTTTAAAACCATGTGAAGCAAAGTTAAGGTTTTTATTGCTCTGTTAACTTGTGCACGCTGTAAAATGAATGCATAATAAATAAAACATAAATAATAAAACAATTTAAACAAAACCATGCATTTAAAGAAAAATAAAGTTGAATGTTACCTATCTTGTATATATATGCCAATTGCACTGAAAGCCTTTTATTTCACCTGTAATGTTGCTGATAGACAGCAGCAATCTGCTTCTTGTCTTGGTCTTTGGAAGCGTGTTGGACGTTTTGCTCATGTGGTGACGATAGGTTTATCACTGGAAAAAACAGGTAGAGCAGCTGCAGAACATTCATTTACTTCCTTTAAAAGCAGAAAATGAAAGTCTGTGTTCTAAACACTCTTGAAAATTTTCTTTAAGGCCTTTACGGGTTGTATCTTTTCTTGGTGTGCTTTAAAATGTAGTGGATAGTGTTTCTAATTGTGTTTCCCACTGAAATGTAGTTGGGTTTTAGTAGTGGTTTCAGGCAACCTTTGCATTTTTTCCTCTGGCTTGCTTTGTAGCTGGCGGCTAACATTGGTTTCTGTCTTTCTTCTCACCAAATAGTCTGGTTGTCAGTGCAAGGCACATGCATTTTTTCTTTAACTTTTTCCAGTTTTTCAAAGAACATCAAGACTGCCATTTTTGTAGTGTCTTTAGACGTGTTCTTAGTCACTTAAACTTGTCAGTGCATCCTGGGGTATAAAGCGTAGTAGTCCACTGACGTTGGCAGCCTGTTTTATAAGCAGCCAGGGAGACCTCATTTAGGTGAAGCCTACTGTCGGAGAGATTGTGAAGATATTTAGAAAACCACAATCAAGCTTAGGTAGCAGAGGTTCATGGTTGTACTTGAAGGCTCTGAGTGTCTTTCCACAATATAATCTTGGATATGATAATATTGTATTCATGAACTGGGTGATGAAATGGAGCACGCTTGTAGTATTTGTGGTGATGATTAGTTGAGTTGGGCTTATGCATGCTGAAAATACAATTTAAAATGATCTTGATGAGTTGAAGAAATGTATTATAAAAACAGGAAGATCTTCAGTGAGAATTAATGTACTGTCATACTCGTAGGCAGAAATAATCAACTGCACCAATAAATAATGAGGCATAACTAGCTAAGTATCAGTTCCTCTGAAAATACCTCAGACATCACAGTGGAAAACTGATTGAAATCAAGGTGATGTCATGTTCTTAAGACAAGCAAAACTCATAATGAGGTGTATAGATGGGGCTGTAATGGCTATACAGCATGCAAAAAAATTCTTTAACTCAGTGCATGTAAGGCCTTGGCTGTGGAGCGCTGCAGTCTGAAGTCCACAAGACAACCATAAAACTGCCCTCTAGTCAGCTGCACACCCTAAATTTCTGATGGAAGATTGATGAAGTCCAGGTTGTTCCACCAGTAGTCGTATTTCCTCCTGCCCAGCTTTTCCAGCACTGGAGTAGAGGTGCCTGACATGGTGTAGTATTTTTGCAGGGTGTCAAGTGAACCGAGCAATATTCAGCTTCAGTGGCTGCAGTCACCTCCTGTGAAGGTTTGTATTGTGCAGCTGTCCATAGGCAGTTTGTCTTCCTTAATACGTCCTTTTAGACTTTAACCTGCTATTACTTATGTACGTCATAGCTACTTTATTGTGTACAAGCCTTCTAATGGTTGTAATACAGACTCTCTTGCACGGAGAAGTTGCTCAGTGTCACTCCACAAATAACTGTTCTTATCTGGTTGAAAGTGATAGCTAAATTGCTTGAGTTTGTGTGCTAGGAAAGGCAGTGATTGCGAGTGGAAGTGCAGGAGCGGAGTGTTGGACTTGGGGGTTTCTTGGGCAGTGGGGTATAGACGAGATAATGGTGTACATCCTCCATTTGGAATAGAAAGCACGACTATCTTAAAATTCAGCATTTCTTATCTTTCGTTCTTGATAGAGGAGTTTTGGGGATTTTACATTTGTAGAGGTGTGCGGTACCAAGCATGAGATGCTGCAGGCTGGTTGCTGCTGTTGCAATATGCTGTTCTTCAATGAAATGCAAGCCTTCCCTTGTGCTTTAGTGGGTGCTTTAGTCACGTTGACTGCTGTAGTGTGTTTAAAAGCAGCGTGTGCAGACAACTAGCAAGGAACTCGGCCTGCTGGTCCTAGCTCTGCTGTATAATCGCAGAGGAATTGTCCCTGTCTCTGTGAGATGGGTGTATCTGCTTCCTCAGAGATGGTGAAAAATACGTGCTCCAGCAGTGCATTTTAGTAAGAGGTGCTAGGACAAAATGGCACACATGCAAATAGAAATAGAAACTATAGGGTATTCAAGTAAAATTGTTATGCAAAGCAGGTTAAGAATGGATTTCACAAGGTATGAATCTAGTATGATTTATGGACTGTCGTGCATGCGTATTTCCCCAGGGTATTTTTCACTTTTACTGTGTGTGACCAGCTTCATTTGTATTGTAAAACTCTCAAAGGGCAACCACAGCTGGTATGTCAAGCACATTATGATTGCTTGGTCTTCATTATCTTTTTCAGTTTTTCTGTTTGATACACACCATCAAGTAATGATTTACAACAGAGCCAGAATGATGAAAGAGGTTGCGTGAGAAGAGTATGATTTTGATATGCTTGCAAACTGCCAGAAGACCACTGCTGATATTTCTACAGTGTTTCTCTGTTCAGCTGGAAAGCAGCTCTGAAATGCTCTTCTTGGAATGCTTGATAGCTTTTTTTATTATTATTTTCTGGTAGAGTGACTTTCAACCTTCACCCTTTGGAGCTTGTGCCAAGAGCTTTTACAAAAGCCTTACGACTTCATTAAAGGCCTGAAAAGTTGTAGTTGGTTCTGCTTGTATAAATAGTCTAGAGCATATGATAACAGATGTGGTTCATGCTTGGTGTTGCTGGACGTGAAGGGGTAGCTAGAAACAGCCCCTCCTTTAAGACGGCCTGGAATTACAGCATTTGCACCAGCAGCAGATACAGGAATAGAAACCAGGAGACCTTATTCTGACCACTAGGTAAAAGTAGTTCTTTCAAAACTTTTCTTCTCAAAATTGAGTGTTTATTTAGATGCTTAATGCAACAAATACTCTGTTCTTTATGTACAGATGTGCATATATGCATTTGGGTTATTTTGAGGTGTGGTTTTAGATTTTGAACCTTTCCCAAGTAGAGCAGGTTTTTACTCAGAATTCAAGACTGTTTTCCTTCCCCAGTAAAAAAAGAGGGTAGGATGACATAGAGCTCTCTAGCCTCCAAACTGACCTGTTCTTCAATTTGTGTGCTTCACTGATGGTTCTTCTTTTGGGACTTCGCTTAAACCTAAATTAAACAGTGCTAATCTGTTTACTTTTAAAATAAAAACTCAATGAGGAAGGACACTCATTTGCAAGCAAATTACCATCCCCACTAGTACCTGAGTAAACTAATCCACAGTGCACACCAGAAAACGGACGAAATGCTGTGCTCTTCAATGCTTCCAAATACAACGTGGATTGGGTTTGAGATTAAGGAAGGATGTTTTGTCTTCTGTTTCCGTGATAACATCCTGAGCACTACAGTTAGTTATAAAAGGCGGCTGGTCCTGGTCTTTGGTCGCTGTAAACTAACCCTGGGTCTGTTAGGGAAAAACAACACTCCCCTTCCTCTTTTTAAGAAACTGTTCTTGTGAATCCCATAGCATTCTGCTCCCTACGTGTGCAAGCCAAGCCGTGGAGCTTTGGCTGTGACTACAGTCTTTTTCCTTTTTTTGCACTCTATTTGAATCAAGCACTGAAATGAGACCATGCATTCACTGCAACATCCAAATGCTGAGCAGTCATCCTTATGTTATGAAGTTCATCAGAATTAGTGTTCACTTAAGCACCATAAAAGTTGCTGAACATAAAATGAATTTCACTTCTGAGAGTCCCTGCTGTTACTGAAATGCTTGCGGGTCTTTTAGATGAGGGAAGCCTAATTAGAACATGAGCTGTAGCTACTTCTAGCTCTGTAAAGCTATTTTTGTTTGGGTTGTAAAATCACCACTAATGATTTTTACTGCAGGGTGCTGTTTTTTCTATAAAGGAGATTTTGCATCAACCTTCTTCTTGAAAATACGCAATTTGTGGTATCTACAGCTTAACCTTTATATAAATGGTAATAGTGGGAGGACTAATTTGAAGAGAATTCTGTAATCACGGAGGCTGACATCTCGCTATCCTTCACAAGCAATGTAGGCAGAACTGGTGAATTTGTTATCATTTTACCTTGATGTGTTTGTGACAGTGGAAACTTCCTACGCAGAAGAAAACTTCAATGAAGACAAGACCTGTGGCAAAGTTCCAGGATCTCCCTTAGACTTTTTGGAGGTCACTACAATATAGGTTCAAGTACTGGGTTTTTCCTCTCATCTCTTTGTGCCATGTAAACATAAAAGGGTGAGCCATAGGGAGAGTGAGTTGTCTAGGTTGTTCTTTTTTTACTTCTCTCTCTCTTTTTCCTGTTATCTTAAATAAAGAAATCTTCGTAATTGAAGACTATTGCCAGAGGGGAAGTAGTAGGACAAGACTTGCAAGGCCTGAGAGGCAGGGTAAGTTACTCTGTGCTGAGTTCTGTCCTTGTGGCTAGACTTGATTGTACCTCAGCTTAACATAAAGTTGCCTCAAGTATTCATGTATTACATACAAAAAAAAATAAAGGTGATTTTGAAGTGAAAGCTTGAATGCTAGTTCCTAGCTACATTCCTCTCTTTGGGCTTCGCTTTGTTGTAACATACCTTACTGTACTTGCCAGCCAGTGCTACTGTGGATTTCTTGACCATTATCTCTCTCTCTGGAGTTCTGCATGGTGAAATACTGCATGGAGTTGTTGGTGCAACTTGCCTTTATCTCCCATAGTTAAAGTAACATCCTTTCCTGTAATCTTACCCAGCTAATTCTCCCCATCAACCCTTTCTGAAGGTTAGGGGAATACTGGATTTACCTATAAATGTTTATATGGAACAAACCTCCAGTGATGGGTAGATTTGTGTGTTAGAATGGGGAGGACAATGTTACTTACAGTTTGGAAAGAGAAACTTTGATCCTAGAGTGGCTGTGCCCTGTGACTTCCATTGCCATTTTTTGTTTGTTGCCTCTTTAACTTTATGTTGTATTTTACTTTGGACAAGTTTCCAGGTTCCTTCAAGATGAATGGAAAGAATTTAGTTTCTTTAAGATCAAACTATGTCTAAAGACAGCACTATGTACCCATACACCAGGCTTTTGATTTGAACAGCTTCAAAACGTGCTCTTCTTGATTCCTGCTTTCCGCTGCCTGGCCTGCTGTGGTCAACGCCGTCAGTGCGTGTGCCCTGTTGAGTAAAGCACCACTTGAGGAGTGGGGAGCAAGGGCCCTTATACTTTGTGTTTGTTGTGGTGGGAAGACTTTCTGAAATTATTTTTTTGGAGTTTGTATTTTGTGCCCTTTTTGTGCCTTTAAAAAGAGAAGGGTGGAAGAATTGTTCCTATAGTGACGACAAGAATTGGGGTGAGAGGAGAATGAAAACCTGTATTTGTAACACATTATTGTATTATATTACAATCTGCATGCATGATTTAGGTATTATAATACTTGGTAGTTGAGCGCAGTTTAAGAAACATCTTTCTCTGGCTGTTTCCAGTAACACTTGCTCTGTGGTTGTTAAGTGTTTTCACAGCTTTTTGTATCCACCTAGGGAGCAAGTATTCACAATCTTAAAGCATGTCTAAACATGGTGCTTTAGGTTTTGATATGAAAAATATGGATATCTTGCATTTCCTGTGTGTAATTATGATAAACTGAATTTAAGGAAAAGCCTAAAATAGCTTAGCAGATGTGTGTTGAGCTAGTCACCTTAATTATCTAATGTATCTTTTTGCATTGAATGTTTGAAGTTAAAATTAGCTGTACTGTGTGTCATGATGAGTAAACCAAGAAAAGAAAAACTCTGATTCGTCTTAACCTGAATTACAATGCCATTTTGACGTGCAGATTACCCTAGGTTTCTTGAAGATACCCATTTCCTCCCTGCAGCCACCTTGTTGACGGTGTTAGCCAGCCAGAGTGAGGAGGGTTCATTTGTGCAGGGGTCTGATTCAACGTGAGGATGAGGCAGGGAGCTGCAGGTTACCAGGCAGTGTGTTGGGTTGTCTTCTACAAAACCCTGAAGAGATGAATTTTAATATCCTGTGGTGCCATTTGCAGTGAGTTTGTGGGGAGGGAAAATGCTGCATAGTGGACTGTGTTGAACTCGCTTTTTTGAATCCAGGTGTAGCTTCTGTTGGAGAGGTGAGTGCTTGCTGGTTTTGTAGCTAGTTCATACCTCTCCTCTTGGAGCAGAAAAGGAGCCGTTTTTCTCTGAAAGGAAAAGCGGTGTTAAAGCATCTGTGCAGAGCGTAAGAACCATGCTCCCAACCACTGTTCCACCTTGGGACAAGTAATTTCCGGGCTTAAGAATTCAGTTGCAGAATTGCTGCCTTTGAATCATCTGTTCATTTTTTAAATTTAAATTCCTGCCCTAGTTGTGAGTGTCGTGAGCACTTTCCTTGGATTCCTGAGACTTTGACAGTGCTTTTAATCTACTGCATTGTTTTCTTTGTGGCAGTGTCAGAGCAACTTGGGCAAGGAGAAAAGCCACGTTGGCAGGTAACAGGTTGTACTTGAGCAGTTGTGTTCTGTTTCAGTTAGCACAGCAAGAATCCTGAAATCTCACAGTTCAGGGAAAAGCAGAAGTTCAGCCAAAACTCAGAGCCCCCTCTGAACAAGTTTCTTGGGTTTTGTCTCTCCAAAACCCAAGCATTCTGATAAATTTGGCTAAATTTACAAGCACATAAGCACGTTTGAGGCCTAATGTTTAGTTTCATGTTTGCATATGGGGGTCAGCTTGAGAGCTGACATGCCAGATCTGCTTGTTGTGTTCCAGTTTAGTGCCTGCGTGTTCCTGAAAGTTGTTTGGTTTTGAGAGGATCAAGACTGGTTCGCAAGGGTGGAAAAACTAGTTAGAAATATTCGATAGGTGTGGAATTGAAAACGGCTGGGGATGCTTGCTGTAGGTGAGCTGTTGTAGCTGAAACTTGGGAACTGCCTTGTTGTGTGGCTCTTCAGCAGTGCCTTCTCCCCATTTCCATGGGAACAGATGGGCTGTTGTTGATAAGAGATCGAGTATCGAACAAGGAAACTGAGGGGCAGCAGCTGAGCCACTGTGACTGTGAAACAGGGCTGACTGCAGGCTGAGGACATCACATGGCAGTATGTGTTCAAATGTAGTGGCTAAAAATAGCCTGCCTGCTTCCTCCTCTCGGGCACAGATGCCCCAGTGTCAAAGGAAGCGTCGCTCTGGCATAGACTTGGTTAGATCTATAGCAGAGATGGGGACTGGCTGCAGAGGAATGCTTTATGTTTTGACCTATACAAAGAGGAGCAGTTTTTAGCAGTTGTGGAGATAAAGAAGTGTTTATGCTTTTTAGATTTGATTTTTTTTTTTTCCCCAGACTGAAGGGTATCTCAGTTTAGAGCAGAGAATCTTTGGAGTTTCGTTTTGTTGCTTAATTTATCTGTATTTATTTGTATTTGGGGAATTTTTCAAAGCAAAATCCAGTGATATATGCAGTACTTAAAGTTTTTATAGCTCTGGTAAGTCTGGGAAGATCTTACCATAGTTCAGTTAAGAATCCTTATTTTTCTTAGAGACGTAGTACTGGGTTTTAAGTATCCAGATGATAAATTTTAATCTTAATTATTAGCTGGAAGTCACTTGGAGGCCAGTTGGAGATGTGGGATAGATGGTTTTAGTGGATGCTTTTCTTAAAATGTTTTGCAGCAAAATGGTTTAATTACACAAAGTCAGTTCTTTCATTTCAGTGGGTTTATGGTTTAAAAAGAACAGAGAGCAATGTCAGATGTAAAAGTCTGAGCCAGATACCCCAGCGCAGAGAGTTCTTACATGTGTTCCGAACTTTTTAATTGTATTTCACTAATGGATGCTAGTGGCATAAGTTTTTTTTGAAAGCCGAGATTTTACATGACTATTCTGCAGTTGTCAGAATAGCTACATAACTTCATAGCAGCCACCAGAATTCCAGCCTTGTGCACGTGACTGCAAAGTTGAATTTAAGGTACTGTAGCCAAGTAAAAATGACTTGTACTAAGCATTGGGAGCAGCTCCAGTGGTGTCTATTTCAGACACTGTCAGAAAAAAATGATTTTGTGGGTATCTGTGTTGTGGAGGTGACTCCTTTTGAAATGATCTGTGAACATGGAGCTTTGTCAAGAAAACAGTAAGTTGTAGTGCCTCTGGAGGAGTGCACACTGGAAGACCCAGCAAGGGGAAAGCAGGGGTGCTTACAGGGTGACTGTGTGTGTATAAGCTCTCTGGTATGTAGTACGGGGCATGGGCGGTTGGCTGTCTGCCAGGGTGTGGATGGAGCTGTGACAGCTAGTTAAACTGATTCTAGAAAGGACAACTGGCTATAAAGATACGGCGGTCTGGGTGTGAAGGAGGAAGAAGTCCTTGGAGCAAACGGAGCCGCTGAAGAGGGGGAGCCGTGGAGGGTTCGTTATTACAGCAGAAGTCCCCCGAACAGGTTGTACATCCATATGTGTAGGCGGTTCACCTTACTGTGCCTTTTATCCAGCTGTGGCGTTTTTCTGGTCACAAAGCTGAATGTGTGCTTCAGCGATGCTCCCTCACTGGCATTTGGCTTTGGGCCAAGCATTAATGAGTACTCCAAGCCCTATGTGATTTGGCTTCTCCAATTCTATTAATATATCTTCAGAGCAAGATAAAACTCATTAAAATAATTTACATTTGGGCATTAGAATTTCTGCTAGTTTTTAATACCTGCTGCCAAAAGCACAAATATGTGGTAATGTCCTTTGTATGAAGCTACAGTTTACCTGGTTTTTTATTCTTGGGAAAGGAACAGACTGCCATATCCCTTAACTGCTCTCTGGTGGTAATTAAATGGGTTTGTAGTAGGCAATCTTATCAAAGGTTTGATCTGTGCTACCTTTGATAAAGGAGTGCGTGCTACTGCGTAAGATTTGACTTTCTAGAAATCACATCAAATTGTGTCATGTTTGTGTTTTATTGTATTGTATAATGACTAGTGATGGCGGCTGAGGTGTATAACAACCAAACCTCCTGGTCATTCAAGCTATATGCCAAAATCTTTGCATGACTGAGGTGTAGATCTGGGCTTCAGCCTGTGCCCTCTGTCTCCCTAGTCTCTATGCAATTCACTTTTTTTTATATACCTGTTTTTAATCTCCAGCTTCCGTGCTTGGTATCCCAGAGCTGCCTGCTGGTGTCATCTACCTGTGTTTCATATTCTGGAGTTGAATCAGTTTCTGCACAGAACGCTGTCTCACAGTCAGTGCGGTGGTTGAGAGATGTGCACTGTTTTCTTGCTTAAAGGCAATTCAGTAGACATCAGCTGATCTGTGTCAGCTCTCTGTGTGCAAGCTTTTACCTCAGAGCCTGTAACAGAGCCACGCTTGAACTGCTCCTGACCTCTGGTCAGATTACCCTTGCTAAATGGCTGAACTGTAACGTGTGCTAAAACGGTGCTTGTAAATAAATAAATGGAAGCTCAAAGTAGTAACTGCACAAAAGATACCTTGAATATTTTTATCCCTGTAAAAGTACATAAAGTCTTTTCAACTGAAAATACCCTTAACTGGGCCAGGAAGGTGCTGCTGTGCTAGTTCCCCAGTGGAAGTGCTGGTACTTGGGGGATGTACATCCTACCGTCAGCCTCTTCGGTTGGGAGCTGAGGAACAGGCAGGTAACTGTTACCCACTGTAACTCACTCAGGAGATTCAGATTCGGTTCTTTTTTTGCTTTACCAGATTTCATTTCAGTAGGTGTTGAGGTTTTTCGCTTTTATATGTAGCAGTCAGCAATGATGCAGATTAGGGTGTTGATGTGTCACGTGTTCTTGAAAGGCAGCAGACGTTGATCTTTAGAGTTTAACTTTCTGAAGCACTCCCATCAGCTATTAGAATTTAAAGGTCTGCACTTGCAAATCCTTGTCTGATTTTCCTTTTTTTTTATATATATTTCTTCTCATCACCCTTCCAAAATAGAAAAAAAAAAAGTCGGAAACAGCAATAATTGATTGTGGAGATTTTGGGGGTTTTGGTGGATATCTGCACTGTATCTGCGTGTGTTCGTAGTGCGTGATCTCTGGATCTGCGTTCATGTTGACTTTCTGTTTGCATTTGCTCGTCTTCCTGCGTTCAGGCTGTGCTAATCATGTGATACTTTTGTGACTTGAGGCTTTAAGTGTTTTGTTTTTTTTTTTAAACTCAGATCCAGCTTTTTGTTGGCCATTGTCACAAAGTTAAAGAACCTCAGGAAGCTAAGAAGGAATGGAAGTGCTGGGGAAAAAGTGTTGTGGTGCTTAATTTTGAAGGGGAGGCAGGTTCTGTTCAGTGTTTACTTCCGACACCGAATAAAAACTTTTTGAGGGGAGGTGGTTTCAAACTATAGCATGGTTTTATTTACGGAACATAACACTACTTTATTTGAGGCACTGCTTTCAGTCGGAGTACCAGGCTTGCCTATTGCACTGTACCAGTTAACAGAAACTCAGTGAAAAGTAAAGCACCAAAGTTTTTAGAGCAAGAATGCTTTGAAGTATCAATTTGTACTTTTTAAAGCTACCTATACAGGTCTCCTCTCTTGTGACTCCTGACCTTTCATTCATTTTAGAATAAAGTTACAGTGAGAAAAGTATCCTTTTAAAAGAAAAAAAAAAAGTTCAGCTACATTTGCTGTTCACTTGTGTTTAACTTGCTTTATTAACATAAAAAATGCTCAACAGGCAAGTCACTGTTTCTGCCACCCGATTTAACTTGGTTTTAACTTGTATCGGCAAAACCAGCTGAAGCCGCCAGGTGTGTCTGCAGCTGGGCCTGTGCTAATGTTGTCACGAGGGAGTTTTTCTTGTAAAATTCTCTGTAATATAGATGTTGCCTAGAATCTTTAACATATCCAGTGTGTGACCAGTGCAAATGCAGAAAAGCTGGATGAAATCACATTTATGCTGAAAGTATCAGGTTTGTCAGCTGAACTCAGGAAAAGTGATCCTTAGAAGTGATAAAGAATCAGAACATCTTGGCTTGCAGGTTTTGGACAGAATTTTTTGGCGATGACAGCCAGCTTAAGCTTTGGCACAGATCTCAATCTAGTTATGTTTTAAAAGTACCTGTGGACTTACAGTGAGTTTCTTACTAAAGCATGGGGTTTTGGCACTAAAATCCTTTGGCTATTTTAAATTACTTGTCCAGCTTTTTGTTCACCACAGTTTTGTTCGCCACAGTTCTGAACACTGATGAGATGCAGTGGAGCAAGGTGACTAGCGCCATTTTTTATAGGCTTGTGTTAAAAGTGCAGTCTCTGAAACAAGTGTGGGAAGAAGCAGCTAGTACCTTCATCAGTTTTGCTGTATCTTGAAATGTGGTAAGCTTATTTTTTGTTTCATTCCTTCAGGTTTTGAATGAAGAATGCGATCAGAATTGGTACAAGGCAGAACTCAATGGAAAAGATGGCTTCATTCCCAAGAACTACATAGAAATGAAACCACATCCGTAAGTAGAGCTTTGGTGATAGGCTCCCCTGATCTTAGTTTTGCGCATGCTCTCAAACAGAAGGAAGATCTTCTGCTGAATACTTTGCGAAGTGTACCTTACCAGATCTGCCAAAATGTATGGACAGATAAAGGATGGCTGTTGAGTTGTATCTCTGGCTGCAGTGTTTCCTGTAACTCATTTCACAGCTAGCTGTATAGCAAGGGGGTTTTTGGAAGCTTTTCTGGTGGTTGCTCTGGTGCTTTGCTGTAGGGTCAGATGGACTGACCTTGCAGGTAGCAGGCATAAACCAGCAGAAGACTCTTCAGTAGAGAGTTGTCTGCACCACTGCCTCAGGAAAAAAAGTGACTGTGTTCTGGTGATGATCGTCTATTTTACTTAGCGTAGCAGATTAAGAATAAAAATTAATTGCGTTCAGAGCTTACCAGAAAAATGTTTAAGGATATTTGCAGCTGAACTCTTAGTATATCTATGTCACATCCCAAGTGTATAATCACAGAATTGTTTAAGTTGGTGTCGTGGTTTAACCCAGCAGCTGGCAACTCGGCCCATGCAGCTCAGGGCAGACAGCCGCTCACTCACGCCTCCCCCCACAATGGGATAGGGAGGAGAATGGACAAAAAGTATAACTCATGGGTTGAGATAAAGACAGTTTAATAAGACAACAAAGAAGGAATAGTAATAAAGAATACGCAAAAGAAGTAATACTCAGTACAATTTTTCTCACTACCCAACAACCGATTGTGCAGCCTGTCCCCGAGCAGCGATGGCGGAACGCACAGATCCCTGTGCCCCCGGCCAACCTCCATTTCTGTATTAAGCCTGGCATCTATGGTGTGGAATATTGCCCTTGGCCAGCTTGGGCCAGCTGCCTGGCTGTGTTCCCTCCCAGCTTTTGTACACTTGCTCATCAGCCATACCTGGAAACTGAAAAAAAAAAAAAATAAAAAAAAAATCCTTGATTTCTTAGCAACAACTAAAAACATCAGTGTATTATCAACATTCTTCAAATACTAAATCCAAAACACAGCAGCTACTGGGAAGAAAATTAGCTCTCTCCCAGCTGAAACTGGGACAGTTGGACAGGACCTCTACAGTCATCTGGTCCAACACCTTCCTCTCAAAAGAGGCCAACCTCAGAGTGTTACGCAAGTATAGTTGCATTGATTTGCAGCTCCAGAGAACGGTATTTGAGTAATTATCTTGAACGTTTCCTCTTAGATATAAAGAATCTAGCATATGAAAATAGTAGCATTTGATGACTGGATATTTTCTTTGTGTCAGTTCATGTATTTCTGCTGTCTTCCACTAAACTCTGGTTCTGCCAACCTTCGAGATCCTTCAACATCTGAACAAGAAAACAGCAAGCTCTGGGTAACAGATTCAAAGGGGAGAAAAGATTTAGGAAGAAGCAGTGAAACCTGTAATCAGGGTTTTTACAAGGAGCTGTGGTGTTTCAGTTGCCCACAAAAACTGATGATTGATTAATTGTTGGCTGTAAGTATGTGATTAAGATAATGCAGTTAAATCAAGAATTATTTTTCCAAGGGCGCTTTTGAAATAACGGTAGGAAGTTTCTGAAGGACTGTCCCCCAAGAAGGAGAGGAGGTGTACTGCTTTAGTGCAGCCAAGTGGGAATTGAGGCAAGGATGCACAAGAATATTCTGAAATTGTTTAAAGCCTTGTCTGCTGCAGTAACATACCTAGTTTACCCTGATCATCATAGTCCACTGGGGTTCACAAATGTACGTTGCAGTTTCTCTCTCTCATTGATTTGAATCATCATATGTCTTCTAATAACAGCTTTGCAGGCACTTGAGTTGTACTGCAGTGATGTCTCCTGTGATGATCAGTTTGTTTTGTAATAATCCATGGTATTTAGAGGGATAAAGCTGTCAGGTTTTTTTTGTTTTGATATCAAAAGGGAATGAATAATATCTGAGCCTGCAAGTGGGTGAATTTGGTAGTGGTTTTTAAGCATGGTTAATTTGACCTTTTCTGAAGATGTTTAAACTGCTGATGGCAGCTGGATGGAGTTAGCTCTGTGTGTCAGCAATGCCAGGAGTCTCAGCTAGTGCATTAACAACCCTGGGAAACTAATGCAAAAGTTTTTATAGCATAATGTTAGCTTAGCTGTAATGCAGAGCTCTCTAAGTGGTCGTACAGGTCATACAAAAAGCAAATTGCAGGCACCTGACTAGATGTGACAAAGAGAAGATTCCTTTTCTCAGACTAGTATCAAATCGTGTTGTGCGAAGGTGGCACGAGAGCTTTTCAAGAGGATTTGGAAAGAAAGCAAAGTTTTAAATCCTGTCCTGGGATCTGAGACTTAAATCCTCCTGCCACACAGCTAGTCTTAAATGCACTGGTTTTTCTTGCTTGTATTTTGCAAGTTTGCTTTGTAACTACTAGCAAATGAAGCGGAAAGGAAAATGTGGCGCCTCTCTGTCACCAGCTGAGTCACCTGGGTTCCGAAGGGTTAATCTGAATTGCCACATCAATTAACAAAGCCAAGATGTAAGTAGACACAGGCATGATACTTGGAGAAGAGCTGCAGGAAGCTCTGGGCAGGGAGGCTTCCTGTGAAGACGCAGCAGTGGCGGGACTACCTTTCTCTCTCTAAGGGGGCAGGGGAGGAATCTGCTGTTTATAGAACAGCCTGGATCACACTCATGGTGTTCTCTCAAGCGTTCGTAGTGGTAACCAGCTTTGCTTGAAGATACTGTGGAAGTCTGACTTCGCAATATTATAACATATGTGGAGGAGAATCAGCTGAGCTAAATGGTTGTGCCAGGTAAAGCCAAAAGAATTGCCGAAATGCCGATTGAAATGAGCCTGAACGCGGCGTGAGCTTTGTGTTGTACTGACCAGCGCGTCTCCCTCTAGCTGTGCAGCATCAGCAGTAATGCTGGGTTTGACTTCGCAGTGCTGACTGGGTGAATTTCACCTACATTACAAAGCTGTTTGGAGACAAGTGTTATCAAGCTTAGCCCTTCAGCAGGGAAGCTGTGGGAATGTTGCGGTCAGCTTCTTTAGCCTAATTCTCTTGGACATGCTGTGATTTTTGTTAGTTTTTGTAATCATTCTATACTAAAGATCCCTATCTGTACAACACTTCTGCTGCTTTACAGGTGTGTTCTTAAGTAGACACTAGTGCTTCAAAATAACTTTGTTTCTTTCACCTATGTTTTTTTCCTTTCATCTGTTTCATATTTAGAATTCAAGCTTCTTTTACTCTGAACCACTGAAGTGGTAGTGAAGTCGTAAAACTGCAAGGGTGTTCAAGAATTGTGAAAGATTTTTTTATTCTATTTAAAATGCCTTGGAAACAGCTGGCAGAAAAGTTTGAGAATTAGATATTGTTACTTTGGAAGCGTTACTTCCTTTAATCGAATTGTACACTTCAACTTTGTAGTGATTCAGTAAAATTTAGGGGAAAAACAGAGCGTACTTCTGAGGCTTCAGGAAGGATTACAGAAACTGAGCTTTCAGGCTCTCCTTCCGTTTTACAGAGATGGGTGAGGTGTTTTGGTTTTTTTTAAGATGAGACTTTAATTTCCCAGTCACATGTGAGTAATGCAGAATTACTTGAACACTAAACAGAATTAAAACACTTTATAAAGAACTATGGCAAGATACCTAAATTATAATATAAAGCTTGCTTTATATGTAGCCTTCAGCAGAGGCAAAATTCAAGACTGACTTAGCTTTCTGACAACTGTGCCAAAAGCCCAGGAAACAAAATACTGCCTTGGAATTCTGAAGGAGTTTCACAGAATGGTTTCTCTTAGTTGACTTTTGAAGGCAGCAGAGTGCAGTGAGAGACAGGTAGACTCTCCCTCTGCTATCTTTGCCAGCACCTCGGGTACAGAGAAGCAGCACAGATGCTAAACCACCAGGAAAGCACTAAATGCTATGAAGTTCTTTATCACTGGAAGTAGGATGGTTGTGGGAGAAAGCTTTTCCTTTCCATTCCAGGAGATAAAAAGTACACAACAAGACTTGCAAGCAAGTAAAACGTGTGCCTGTGGCGAGGGGGGTTGGAACTAGATGATCTTTAAGGTCCCTTCCAACCCACACCATTCTATGATTCTACATCAAGGTGATCATGGAAACCGAGATTGTAAACAAGATGTATCATTTTCAGTGCTAAAAGGCTTTTCATAATGGAGCTGCGTAGCTAAATGGAGTGAATACTCCTTTTACAAGGGGGATGTCCTTGAGTTGTTTTATTGGATATGTTGCATGTAGTAGAAACGCACCCCTGGACTCATCGTTCTTGATACAATACAGGGACATGTGTTCGTGTAGCCTCCTGTGGTGAGCAGATACTGAAGACAGCCAGTGGGAGGAGAGAGGGCTGCTGGAGAGTCTGGTCATCAAGTAACTGGGTCCTCCTTCACCTCTAGAGATAGCCTCTTCATAGAGAGGGAGATCTGGTGACTTGGTGATTTCATGAAAGCTTCAACTTCTCTTAACGACGACTCTGTTTCAGGGAGGGTTCTGCAACTTCTGTCTTTTTGCTGCACCAGAACCTTCACTGTAGAAAGTAAACTTTTTGTGAGTGGAGCTCTTGTTCTTAAATGCCTTCCTTTAAGGTCCATCATCTGCATGGTTGTAGGCTGTGGTAAGTGCTTCTGTCCTGTGTGATCTGTTACTCAGAACTGAAAGCTGTACTTTTTGGTTGTGGAGATGGTTCTGCTTTTCCCACGCCATGTGACCTACCACTCAGCCCGTGTTTGCCTTTAGTCTTGGATTAGTCTGGAAATGCAAATGTGAATCTCGTGACCAGGGGCTGTTGGTCAGTGCTGAGGATCTGGTTGCCTGAGGTAGGTTCACCCTTGGTGTCATGGAAGTGGTCAGCCTGTGGCTTTGACTTCTGTGGAGCTGTCAAGCATTTTGGATGTGGCGTGATGGTGCAGCTGTTCCATGTGACTGCTTATGTGAAAGCTGCTGGATTGTCCTGACTGCAGGAGAAAGCAAGAAAACAGGCTACTGAAAGAAGTATTATCAGCGTCTTTCCAAGAACTGAATTGCATGCCCAGCTCAGCACTCCTCTGCAATGAAGCAGAGAGACCTTGGCGGAACTTTTCTCACTTGATCTGCTTGTAACTCCACTCCTGGCAACTGCCTTAGCTTTCTGACACATGATGCCTGTCTTTGACCGCAGTGCTCTGGTAGGGGTCAGAAAGGTTGGATTCCAGGCTGCAGGAACAACCAGCTGCTGAATGAGGTTACTTATTGTGTCTGCTGAAGTAGTTGTGTCTTACCACCTGAGCTAAAAGAGACTAGAAATTGGTTTTGATACGAAGTGCACTTTACACTTGTGCAGGATGGGTCAATCCGTAGACAGGATCTTGTTTCTGGAGCTGTGATGTTTCTGAAGAGAAACCTGTGGGTGAACTCCCAGTGTTCCCCTTGCACTTTGCAAATATTACTTTTTTTTAAGATTTCTACCCACTATAATAATGATGTTTCTGTGCTTATTCCTTAATAACTTATATTTTCTGTGTTGTCTGCTCAGCAAATCATGGCTAAGGCATGGGTGGCTTCTCCTTAGGAGGCAAAAGTAATAAAGGAGATGGTGTAATTACTCCCCCCTGATTATCTTTGGGTACTAATAGTGAAATAAATGCAGCTATATCATAGGGAAGTTCAGCAGTGACCAGCCACCAGTGCAGGACTTCTTTGTTGTCTCTGAGTTGGTGGCATCATACAGTTTAGACAATTAAAATTTTGCATGTAGAGACATGAGACTTTATTCCTTAGTGATAGAGGAAGGGGACTTGAGTTTCTTGCTTGAGCTAGGCATTTAATCTGTTTGACTTCAGGTTATGAGGCCTGGTTACTAAGGTATCAGTGCAGACCACAGCAGACATTTTAGCTTTGTGCAAGGTTGTAGCCAGTTCCCAAGGTAGTTGTCTTAGTCTCATGAAGCAAGACTTTTCTGTGAAGCAATTGTGGTATTTTATATGCTAAACTGCAGATACAGTAGGGTGCAAAACAATGTGAATAATGCATTTAATTTTGAGCAGATTTTTTTCCACCTCTAAAAATAAATCCTGTAATTTGAAGATTTCTGTCTTACCACATCTCTGCTTTGCTAAATTGGGTGAAATAGGGCTACTGCAAGCACCTGCGTATTTTGTCATGGTTGCTTCATTGCCGGGCTGGAACACTCTGAAAAGCTGCGTGGTTCAGTAGCCTGCATTGGAGTGGCAGTGAGGTGCAGTGTAGTTGCTTCTGTTAGGAATCATTTCATCTCTGTGTGAATATCTACATCTGGCTTTTCTATGAAAGCATTAACATTCTTAACTTTCCCTATCGTTTTATTTTCCTCACTCCACAGGTGGTTTTTTGGAAAGATTCCGCGAGCGAAGGCTGAAGAGATGTTAGGCAAACAGAGACACGATGGTGCCTTCCTCATCAGGGAGAGTGAGAGTGCTCCTGGGGACTTCTCCCTCTCAGTCAAGTAAGTAAAGCCCAGAAGCAATCATGTGTGGTAATCAGGCCATCCATCTACTGCTCATTTGGACTCGTGGATAAAGGACAGCTGATTGTCAGTGCTGAGGAGCAGGAATAATCTGCCAGGTGCCCTATAGCATTCCTCTTCTTCCAGTGATACTTAATTATTCCCTCTTTAATAGAACAAATGTATGTACTCTGATTTGTAATGAGCCTACAGGGCTGACCTGGTGGCATGTTGCTGTCTGGCTCACATAGGCTCAGGCATTATCTGTTGGTTTGTTTGTGGATCCCATTCCTCCGCCTCACAGCCACAAAGTGCCCAGTGTGTACATGTTCTCTCCCATCCTCCTTCGTTCCTCTGGTACAGTACGAGTTACTACTCTCATCTACTCTCTCTGTGTAGTACACTTCCCAATATGTTGTTCATGTCGCTTGGCGCGTGCTTTGGGGGGTGTTCGTGTTGTCTAGCACTGGGACGTGGAGCTGTGAAAACATGGCCTTCCACGTTGGTAAAGAAACTCAGCCTAATAACAGTGAAGTGAGGAGGAGCAGTTCTCATCCTTGAATAATCTTACTAGAAGTACTAGCTGTTAACCAGCAGGAGTTCCTGCTAGTTAGCCATGGCCCACAAATAACCGTGCTACCTATCTTGCCCATCTGAATTCACTGTAAAATAGAGGTATTAGAAACTTGAAAGGGTATGTGACATAATTTAACATGGGTTGGGGGTAGGAGGGTTTCTGTCCTCAGCAGTTCATTTTTGCCTTTTTCTTTATTTTCTGTAATCTTCTGCTTTCCTACCAGAAATGAACAAGATTTTCTTTGGCATCCTAACAATAATTTTTTATTATTCATGCACAGTTCCTAGTTTGCTCTATTTTCTGTGGCTATCAGTGATCTGTCTCGGCAGGATTTTTGTTTTTTCCTGGTCATCTTTGGTCTTGTAACCAAAATTTTATCCTCCTGTACAGCAGCACTGAGTCAGACCAACAAACTGGATTAAAGCCACTGATTTTAAGAGACATTTATATTTCTGTCTTGGCTACAGTCATTTGAGCTGGAATACTGGATATGAATGGAAGCTTCATTCCAGAAAGTACATTCCTGTAAGAACATAAAGATAGAATAGCATAGCTCTGCCTGCATGTTAGCTTAGTGTTGCCATCTGGTGGTACTCTCAGTTGATTTTTTCCTCCCCCCCCCTGTTTCTTTAATTTAGAAAAGTCTTTAGTTTCCTAAACAGTCATCTGCAGGATTTGAAATGGTGAGCAGCTCTCAGGCTGAGGAAGGGAGAGCAGAGGCAGTACTCATGAGTTGTTTCATATTAGCTTTGTAGCCGAGATAGTGTCCACGTTTGCAGCCGACGTATAGAAGCTGTGCATGCCAAGTGGGGAACAGTTGCCTCCAGTTTTCAGTGTTCTAGACTGAAGGAAACCGATGTGCCATTCGTCTGGAGAATCCCAGTGGACCTCTTTGGAGTTCCCCTTTATTCAGAGTAAGATCGCTGGAAAAGTAGCTTCTACTGAATGCCATCATTTGTCAGAAAGAGCTGTTAACACAGAATTGGAGTTGCTGTGTCCTGTGTGCAGCATCACCTTTCAAGCATTTTATGTTCTTTGTTTTTGAAGGACCGGAGAAATCGTTTTGTTTTGCAAGACAGTCTTTTGCAGAAGTCCAGACTGGCTGTCAAAAGAAACAATCCTGCCCTCCCTGTGGCAGTGTTTTCCCAGCAATTTACCTATAATGGGACTGGTGCTTGTGTACTGCGTTGTCACACGCACCCAGTGGTGCTGTGTGAGGGAGGGACTGAAATGGTGAGAAGTACAGGACCAGAGCAAGAGTAGCCCAAAGCTAAATTGGCTCGAGTCAGTTGTGAAATTGCTGTGTATGAAGAGCTACACCAAAGCACTTGTACTGTTTGACTTCAAAATCTTATATTTGGGAATGTGAAGTGGAAGGCACCGTGGTGCAGCTACTTTAATGTGACCTTGTATTTGTATTGCAAAGTCCTTGGCATGTCGCCGAGGTGTTCTGTGCACTGTCCTCAGCAGCTCAGGTGACTGCATACATACACACACCAAGAAGTACAGGTACTGGATGCCAGCTGTGTGGCAGTGTAGTATAAAATAAAAACCTGAAATACTGCGTGTCATCCAGGATAAAGAGTGTTGTGACACTGGAAATCCTTTCCAAAAAGAACTCAAACTTCTGCAAATTCAGAGTGTTTTGAAGAGCTGGTTTTGAACTGAAGTCTATTATAAGAAAAGCACATATGAAGCTTGCAGGATTTTTTTAAAAATAAATTCAGTATTTGGATTCTATCTCTCTGATCACTGATTTCTGTAAAATAGGGTTGACAAGTGGTTTTCAGATGTGTTTTGTACAGCAGCTGATTGGTGTCTATATTATCAGTGTCACTGACAGTTTTCACTGTGCCCCGAAGGACCTTTTTGTTCCAAATTCTTTGCTGACGATCCCAAAAGTGAGGAGTACTCAGTGACTAATAATGTGCTTTTTTTTGTGTTCTTCATTCTTTCTGCACAGGTTTGGAAATGATGTGCAGCACTTTAAGGTGCTTAGAGATGGGGCTGGCAAGTATTTCCTCTGGGTGGTGAAGTTCAATTCTTTGAACGAGCTGGTAGATTATCACAGATCCACATCTGTCTCCAGGAACCAGCAAATATTTCTCCGGGACATTGAACAGGTGCCACAGGTAAGAGGAGTGTCCTCGTAGGGTGCACTGTTTAGACTATTGCAACCACAGTCTGAAGTGAGATTGCATCTTAGAGTAAATGAATAGGGATGGAAAGAAGCTGACTGACGTTTTTCTTGTCTGTGGAAGTGTATCTGTAGATCCCGCAGCCAGAGTTACGCTGGGAAACAGCTGGATGTTTGTGCAAAGCCTACCTGCTACCTCCCTGGTCTCCCTTTCAGTTCTGGCAAAGTGGTGGTGTTGCTGCTTGAGCACTTTTCTCGGTGTTTGTGGGTACTGTTGCAGGAAGGTCATCTGATTCCTGTGAATTGAAAATGGGTTTACTTCTGTTTCAGAACACAGTAAAAAGGGTAATTCTGTTTGAACTGGCTTATAGCCAGAACTGCACCCCTCTGCAGCCAGTGGAGTTTTGGTACTCGTCTTTCCTGAAGAGATGGTTACGGGTAGCAGCATGTGGAACATCTCTAGCCTGCTGGTTTGGATCTAGCCAGTGTCAAGAAAAAACAAGAACTACTGCTCAGTGCCAGCAGAGCAGCCTGTGTGTATCCAGCTCTTTGTTTTGCTCCATTTGCCAGGGCAATCAGCATGTTATGTTGCATGTAACTGGATCTTTTGTCGATCTTTGGATAAAAATCCTTTTTCCTCCATGTGTAGCATTCTAGTTCTAGCTTGAAGGCAAGGGGTGTGGAACTCGTACTGCTCTCCA
>Ga0065711_1033231_pt1 | contig 25877 bp, 13 predicted proteins | sample Hoacrofraction12_FD_59098 | JGI IMG/M metagenome (GOLD analysis project Ga0065711, IMG submission 59098) | Hoatzin crop microbial communities from Cojedes, Venezuela - Epithelial fraction 12 v2 (version 2) | ecosystem: Host-associated > Birds > Digestive system > Esophagus > Crop | place... | reverse complement strand
AAAAAAAAAAAAAGAAGGGGGAGAGGAGAGAGAGAAAGTCACTTACTGTATTTATACAAATCCATAAATCCAGAAGACAGAGCAGTCATCTAGTGTGAGAGTTCACGGTATCTAGGAAATTCCTCTGGCAGGTTTCCTATACCACTGGGGAAAGCTTAGACCATTGCCAGATTTGCTGCAATGAACCCCAGTTTGCTCTTGCCATGCTCTGAGAGAGACAAGCCAGCCTTCTTTCCAAAAAAGAGTGTGCAGCTGTGAGTTACATGTGGAATTAGGTACCCATTTATCTTTGGCATTTCCTGATGCCTTGCTTCTCTGGTCCCCAACAATCCCTTTCTTAAGCATCTACCACAACGCATTACCTGGGAGGACCAGGAACCTAGTTCTAGGTTGAATATTCCAGGTTTTTTTGTCAAAAGGTCACTAACAGCAGCTCCTGAACATGTTAGATTATATGAGCCAAATCCCACAAGTCTTATCAGCATACAAACAATAATCTGACAGTTTACCAAGAATTTGTTTTCACTCCTGGAGACTAAAACCAGGCTAGTTAAAAAATTAAGCTGGAACACCACATACAGAAGATGCTGCTAAAAATGCATCCATGTGAAGTACAGGTGACTGACCTGTGCAGTACCCATGCAGTATTTCTAGACTTTTAGGTTGGTTACTTTTTACCCTGGAGGAGTTATTAACATTTTATTGGACCAAGTATTTCACTGTGTCAAGTTCAAACAGAAAAATCAAAATAAAATGGTTTGCTCGCTATCAGGTCAGGAAGTATCACTGCTTCTTCACTCGGTATTTTAAACAGAACTGCAAGCTGCTCTGCAGTTAAAACAGCAGCTCAGGTTATTTCCCATTTTGCCTGATCAAGGCAAGAACCTCTAAAAAAAAGAATTTTCAGGTACTTAAGCAACTTTCACGCAGTAAGTTAATGGTCTTCACACTGAAGACTAAGTGCTCTGCTTTGCCAAGATCCCTTTCAGGCAATAACTTGGACTTTACGGGCACTAATAGCCTCTCTGGTTTCCACAGAAAAAATCTCCACAGATCACTGAAGACTATCTCCTTCACTGACAGAACAGTGGGAGCAAGTTTAACTCCTTTGTAAAGATGCAGTTTTAATGCAAAAGAGAGAATAACAAACAGCGTCTCAGAAAAAGATAGGTCCTAGCCAGAGATCTCTAAATAGAACGACTGGCTGATAAGAAAGGCACAAATTCTAAGAACTCTTTTCATCATTTTTTTAAGAGATGGGAATTGAAGATTAAACTCACTAAGCACTGCCCTCCTCACTCCCAGAACAATCCCACAAAGAGGGCAAGAGCACAGCACAAAGCACAACAATGAATTAGCTGGACAAGTTCCTAGCCAGCAGCACCCACAAAACCCCCTTCACCAAAGTTACAGTGATTATTTAGAAGGTAAAGCAGAAGATAGGACAGATGAAAATTACAGCAACACACCACCGACACCACCACAGCTTTGTACATGAAATGTTCAAGGAGGGTACACCAAAGGAGCAAAGCAGGGAAAACTTTTTGTTTTGGTACCCATACTATTCTGAGTATGAGCACTGTTTACCTTGCAGTATTTGATGTCTGGAAAGGCAGTAGCCATCAACCACCATTTCTCAATAGACAAGACTGATAACTTCTGGCAGCATCACACCAGAAGTGGGATTTGCCATAACAAATGGCATTCACAGTGTACTTGCTTATACAAGTAACTCATGGGTCTGGCTGTAGGCCTCCTGCATCAGCTATCTGTCCTCAATCAAACCACAGAACACTGAACTTTCAAACTGATCAATATAATCTTGGCCTAAACATCCAGTAGTTTCATCCTCACCCTTCATACCCCTCAAGGCAATTTGTCAGAGTTAGATGCACAAATATGAATAAATTGTAAATCCTTGTTTCTCACCTTCCACACAAGTGCCCGTGTCACCAGGGTAGGGGATGGGTGTAAAGACACAGTCTGTCATTCTTGGTCAAGCCACTCAATGTATAATAAAGGGGAATGAAGATTAATTGAGCCAAAAGAAGAGCACAGAAGACTGTGACTCTACATTGACTGTAAGCCACAGTTACAGTCTGCTGGGGGAAGAATTAATTCTCTTCATCTTCTCCACTAATTGTTTAATTTCAATACAGAATTGTCCTCAAAGCAAGGACCAGAGCCTAGACCATCACTTTGCGAGTGACCTCACCACTGTACACATTAGGAAACAGCTGAAAGAAATTGTTATTACCATCAGCTTCATCTTGTCTCCTGTTTTCTAGAAGCGTGCTCTGAGCAGAGATGATGGCTGCTTCTACACAGAAAGCTAAACAGTGCCAGAGCCTATTCTCTGGCCCTGATAGCAGCTGTTACAGACCAGCCCCATCCATAGCATCAGACCTCTTTTTGTCTGGAATAGCTGTGCCCATTCCGATTACACATTGGGAACACTCCTTGGCCTGTGCTGGGAGAGCACTTTTTGACCCACCCAAGGAACTAGACACCATACTAACAAATGAACATCCACAAACCATTTGATTTGCTGGTATAGGAACAATTTCTGAATCCTGTTCACTTATTTCTCTGCCATTCAGATAGGCAGCAACAAAGAGTGCTTCGGCAGACACCCGCTCTGAGCTGCTGGAAGTCTTAACTTTAGATAGGTGGTGACTACAAGCTAGGTATTTCTGCTGTTGAGTAACAATACAGTAAACATTGCAAAGGTTCCTTTTTAACTCATTTTTCGTATTCATGTCTCTTTTTTGGAGTGATTAGGAGAAATACATCTGGTTTGGCACCAACATAATTACTTAGCTTTGTCATGCAGTTCTTGATGCTTTTTTTTCTTGGCTAGTTAGCTGTTCAGAGCCTACTGATATAAGCAAAAGACTAAAATAAAACACCATATATAGATGTGCTTGTTGGGAAAAGAGTGAAGAAGGCAGGGCAGGCTCTGAAAATAGGATTCACTCTCCCCTGTAACCAAATACTGAAAACGCCATACTACGTGAAAACTTCTCAGAGGTGACTCAGGAGCGCTGTCTCTGTCTCAGGTGGCACTCTCTCAACCTACATATTATTTGCTATTTTGCATCACTCCTCATAACTGGGCTTCAACATTGAAAAACACACTTTCAACCATAACAATTTCACCTCTCTGTACTCTTCCACACTTCTCTACCGGCAAGGCAACAGCTGACGGAGGATCACGGGAAGAGACTGCTGCATCAGCATCCCACAGAGAGCATGAACCTTGCAGCACTGTATCACCTATTCTGATTGGATGCGCTCACAGCCATCACCAACTCTTACCAACACCAGTGAGGGCACTTTTGGGGTTTCTAAGGTGATGTTATTTAGCTTTGATTTTGAGCCAAAATAGACCAGGAAAACAACTACAGAAAATCCAGTTTATCTGTAAAACTTCCACCTCAGAGAGCCATTTTCAATTGCCTCAGTTGTTCATCCCCTGAGATCAGCTATCATAAATTCATACCACCAATGTTTTAGAAAGAAGAAAGGTTTGATTTTGAGAAAGATACAGCCAATTTTAAAAAAGTAAAGTCAAAGGACAGACAAGTGGTTGGAAGTTACCTCAGCCTTAACTAAAAAGACAGGAAAGCCTCTTCATAAAACAAAGCTGTCAACCTCCATGTTTTCATAACCTGTTCCGGCACTCCTGAAGTACACCCTCTCTGCGAGGTGCCAGCTCGTTGCAGTCACTTCCCTATCGATCCATCTGCTGCATCTCTGGAAAGGTCAAGTAGGATGAGAGCCCTTTCCAGCGCTCTTTCAAAGCACTTCATTCCCTTCCAGAAAGGGCGAAAGCTCTCAGGTGATAGGATAATTAATTCAGTCTTTTCAGCTGTGCAGAAATGTGACATTTATAATTTATTCTGAAAGGAAAATAAATATGATTTAATCCTGTTGAAGACACCACCACCATCCCTTACCAAAATCTTGTATGGCACTGTTTTATTCAGACGACACTTCAAATGTGTCAGATTAACACTTTGTACATATTTATAGTCTACCCTTGTCTCTTTCAAAGATGGCTCCAGTGCTACCACATACAAATAATGTAAGTATTTATATATATAAAAAAATTACAGTATTTCACAGCAGTGGCTACAAACTCTTAAGCAAAGCTACTATAAACTATTATTTTAGGACTTTGACTGTAGTATTTTCCATAAAACAAGGGTTTTGATTTCTACCCATGAGACTGCTGCTTAAAAAACTGTTACAGTAACATATTTCAGTCAGCCATGTTATAGGTTTATTTTATATCAAAACAAGAATTATTTGTGTGTTCAGACAGAGAACAGAAATTTTCCTTCAGGACATGTGAAGGTCATCTTTGCAAACAAGAGATGTATATAAGAACACAAGCATTGCAGAGCAGTTAAGTTTATGGAAACTTTAAACACAGTAAATATTTAGTATAATTTCTGATAGATTCCCAGAGCCTAAACTAAATGAAAACAAGCGAAACGCAGACAATGTCTTTTGTCGTGTTCAAAAGTGCCTTTGCTTTCCTTAGGTGCAGAAACATACACCAGGGCTCACTATCCCCTTAGCAGGATGGGACCCCTGTAATAGCTTTAAATGGACAAGGCTGAGTCAACTATTAAAACAGGTCTAGTTCAGATGCAGCCTGTCCTTCAGATAAAGGGATTCCTGCATACAGTCTGCCTTCTGTCAAAACCAGCAACCAGAGCAATTTTTCAGCTGAAGGTAACTTTCCCTTAGGCCAAGGCAGAACATAACCATTCAACATGCAGCTCCTCATGATAGAAGGCCATGACAGCTGCATGGACGCTGGTGCAGACAGTTCTTGAGTCAAAGCCTCCTTGATAATAAATACCTCTTATCTTTTTCCAGTGGCTTAAGATGTCCTAGATCCTTTGGAGAAATAACAACCCTTTAATATTAATGGCATTTAAGAATCAGAGTGATTTACTGCAGCTTTTCATCAAACTGCTCTCCTTATATTTCTAGAAAGATAATGTCCTTTCCAGTCTTATGTTCTAAAGTCATCAGCTCTTGTCCTCTGCTGTGCCCACAGCCATATCAAATAATTTATTTTAACAGCAAATCAAGCATCAGCCAAGGCCTACGTAATTTTTAATCCCTATTACTCCTGCTGTAAAGCTGTTTCAGAACTATAATCCTGTGATGATTTGTAACTTTCTTTGGTGTTTACTAACCTTATATCCATCCGTTCTGGTGCAAACATCACACCCTGTATCTTAAACAGGCTTTCTTCCATCATGATGCTTACCACCTTGATGTACTTTAAATTGTTAAATGTTCTGGTTTTCAGTCTAATCATCTAAACTAAGTAAGTCAAGTCCTTTCAAGGAAATGAGCTCTTCTTGAGTTCCTGAGGAAGTTATTCAGGTTTGAACTCATCTTTCCTGATAATGGGTACAGGAAGTGCCTGTCAGTCACCTTACAACTGTGTCTGTCTTTCCCATGGTACTGATCACCTAGTCATGTGGCAACTGGCTAATACATCCTCATTCAATTATTTTATTCCCTGCAAAACATTTATTATCTCCAGGTGTTTTTACATAACAACACACAAAGTTGTTTCACTGCTACAACTCCAGCCTTATTTGTTTCTGGTCTGTATGTTAATCTTACTACACGTAAGCAGTATTTCCCAAATTTTCTCAGATTTCTCCAATGGGAATTAGTGAAAATAGTTTAAGAGTACCAAAAATCCATTCTTGAAAAATTACACTGCTAACATTTAATTAGAATTTCTCTTATTGCAATGTGTTTAAAGGCTTCTATACTTTGACAGTCAAGAGGTTCTGTAGCATTCTGGATCACATTTCTTTGTTCAGTAGCATATGTGCTATTTTCCTATTATTTTAGGATCAGATCTGAGCTTTTTAAATCAGGTAAAATTCTGTCTCCAAACACTCTCACATTTCTGATTTTAGCCTCATTTAACTGCTTTCTAACTGCATTACTGTACTTAGCTGCATTACTTTACCAAAAACTGAGGCAAACTGCTTCCTTTGTTCTGGTGTCATACTAACACCACCTCTAATTGCTAGCCCATTTCTGCTGTGCAGTGCCACTCCATCATCCCTCATTCTCTTTATTTGCTGTTCCCTCAAAGCCAGTCAGTAACGACTTTTGGCTAACTGTCAGTCCACTTAATAGGCTGCATTAGTTGTTTACACTTCAAGTTTAATCCCTTTTACCTAGTTCAGCTCTGCCCCTTCTTTTTACCCAGCAAGTCCTGCAACTATTGTCAAAGACAAAATCCCTCCATATGCCCTCAGCTGCAAAGCCTCCATCTTCACTCCAACACACAGCTCTCAAATGGTGTGCAAATTATCACCAAACCAAGCAAGCCGCCACACAGATAAATTAGTGTACCCTCTAGAAAGTGTAATTACCTCTTCAGCAAGAACAAGTTTCAACTAAACATCCTGATTTACTGCTTTCTATTCCTCAGTCACCGCAGTAACAGCCAGCTCTTCGGCTTTCTAAAGCTTTTTGCTCAGCTGGCTCTGCCCCATTTACCCTCAGCAGCTCTGAGCTGTCATCAAAAGCAGGGAGTTGCATCATGTCAGCTGCAAGGTTATCAGTTTATTTAGCTCCTAAAAGGGAGATAAATTGCAATCAAACCCACAACAAATGAGTAAAGTCTCTTCCCCCAGACAGAGGGGGATGGCTCCTTCCTCATGCAGTGACAACCCCCGGGCAGACTCCTGGGCTCACCATGGCTTGCTCACCATATGCACCCACCCTGGAGAGCAGAAGAAGGCAATGACCAGCCTGGCAAGCCTGATCCACGTGGAGGCCCACAAAGCTGGCAGGGCTGCCGGGAGGTGGCTGGGCCACTGCCGAGGCCTCGGCCGACCAAGGAGATGGTGGGGAGCTGCTGGTGAGACATGGCTGGAGGTGGCTATAGCAGTGCAAGACACAGCCATGTGTGATGGAGAGGGCTGCTGTGGGTGGTGGGATGCTGCAGGAGGCTACGGGGGAGATGTGTGAGCTACAGGTGGACCTCACAGAGAACTGGGGAACTAGAGGGAAGTAATAAGGGCATTTTGGGGAGTCCATATATTTCCATAAAAGGCCAAGATCAAACAGGTATCAGAAATATCAAGTTTGGGTACAGATACAGCAAAACAAAGACCAGTGTGAGAAAAGCAATTAGGGGTATGTTGCTTTTTCAGAAGGACACTGAGGTGTAGAAGAGAGAATCCAGGGGCAGCGAAGCGGGGGACCAGGGATAATGCAGCATGCTGACCGTGTCTCTGCTGCTGTCAGGGGGTACCTGAAAGGCAGTCCTGTGCTTGATCGCTACAGCTGGAGCAGAATAATAAACCAAACATTTTGTGCTGATCATACTGTAAGGGTCAGGCCTGCTCCCATGATTGGGAATGCCAGGGAAGGTGCCAGGTGGGTGCTGCCCCTGCTTGCCTGGGGAGCAGCCGGACAGATGGACTGAACATCCTGGTATCACCACATCGTTGCCCGATCCAGGCCTGATGGCATCAGCAGTACCCACCACTTTACATTATTAACGTAATTCTTGCTGGGGTATCTCTGTGGAAGTACACCCATCACTTCTCCAGTGCTCTTCACAGAAATTACTTCTATCTGTTTACTCACTTGCACGTTTTCTCCCCAGATCACAAGGATAGTTTCAACAGCGCCCACTACTTTTGCCTCCTAATCTTGCAAGTTAGATGACACTTCAAGATTTTTTAGTTTCCTCCTCTCATCCCTTCTTTTCCCTGGTCAAGTACTATAGTGTTAAAGGAGTGGGAGCAAACTCGCCTCTTTCTCAAAAGAGTTAATAATTTTTGTTCCCCATTTCTCTCACTTCTCATGAACCTTATCAACTGCACCTGATCATAAAGGAAGGAGAGTTTTGCTTGATTTCTGAGGCTGTCTTTATTGACAGCATTCCAGAAGAAAGGTAAGTGGGCTCAGGCAGAAGCAAAGCTTTAAGTTTTCCAGAAACTGTCTCTCCTAAGTTACAAATAGCGCCAGACAAATTCTGATACAGGCTTTAGTTTTAAGCTCCTGTGAAAACTTCTGCCTGTAATGCTCAGGCCTACAACACACCCTAATGCTATCTTAGCTAATGATTTTTTAATTGATGTTACTGTGTTGGACACAAAGACTCTTTAAGTACTTTTTCCTATATGAAAGAACAGTCACTGAGCTCTCCTTATGCAAGGAATTTTTCCCCAATCAAAAATCAGAGAACATGGTCAAAACCTAAAACTTGGATCTAAGTGAAGTTGAAGTTTTAAAAGACATATGCTGGGCTTATGGCAGATGCAATACCTTGAACTAAGTTACAAATTATATCTTTGTGATCTCTCTCAGAAAGTTCATAAATTATTTTTTTTAATACAGAACCAGCCAAAACATCAGCTTTAGTCAGTAAGAAGTGTAACACAGAATGTAAGGTATTTCCTCATATTTTTCTTTTACTGATGGATTGTTGCAAGGCACTCTGAAGTATACAAATAACTTAAGAAACCAGGTACCTAGATTTTATTTCAGTATTTTTTTTGGTTATACTCTTTACTAATGCAGTCGGGGGAAATGGTTGGTACTATCACTTTTTCAAGACACAATCTGAATGCCTTCCAATAAAAACTTAAATTGACTAGCATCGTTCTACAGAAGATAATTTTTATAGCTACAGTATTTATGAATTCTGAATGTGCTCATCATTAGCTAAATCACATAATACATAATAAGAGCTTTTAAAGGACACTAAGTCAAAAGTCTCAGAACATTTTCATCAACTAAACCTTGTAATACACTTGTCACTCAGGTATTACTGACTCTCTAGTGTGAAAATTAACACCTAAATTTAAACACTAAAAAGAGGTTATAAGTGACTTGCTCAAGGTCCTGCAGTGGATATAACAGCACAGACAAACCCTGAGCTCCATCATTCCCCATGTGCTGAACAAGAAGCCTGAGCGCTTCTGCGTATCTGGGGATTGTGAAATCTTCCCATGAACAGGACGGGGAGAAAATAAACGCGAACAAGATGATGTCCAGTTCCCTAGTGAACAGAAACACTCCCAGATTCCCTGAAATGCCTTACCGGAACTTCTCGACCATATAGAGAATTCATTGAAACTTGATTGACAGTGGCTACAATTTCTGACCTTGATCTCAGCACAGAAACAGTTCTCTATTATGTGAACTTTAGGATTGCTGCGTTAAGCACTCTTTAGAAAAAGACAAGCTGGCAAAATTTAACCACTTGTTTTTCATCTATGCACCATCTGCATACACAACAATCTCCACTTGTCAGAAGAAATTAAGACATTGCTTTTGTGTGACTGCAAAAACAAGCTGGCAGTTGACTTCATGATTAAACTATAGTAATTTGATGCACTTCATGCTGATCACTGTTATATTGTACTTTTATTATATTTGTTGATACTTTAAGTACTCCAAATTGGGCAAAAGAGCATAAACTATAATATGCAGAAAGCAAACTATTATTTGAATCATCATGTATGTTTCTCAGTTTGAGCAAAGTGTTTATGTAACACTTCAAATCTAGGGCTGGATCCTCTGTTTCTAGAAATCAGTGCTGCTCCATTGGCTTCCATGAAGAAACAGTGATATACAATCCTTGAGGATCAGACTTACAAAACTTGTTCATTTTGCTGTAGTTGGCAGAGATGGAAAAATCAAACGAGATGATTGTGATATTAGATCCTTACAAGTACAGATACTTTTAGTGTGAAATATGCTGTATTAGAGGAGTTAGAACCACTACCTTTGAAATAGGATGCAGTTCACTTACTAGAGTACAGGAAAAACTTTTAAATATTATAGAAACTAACATTTTGCTTTCTTACACAGACAGTCAAAAATAATTTCTAATCATAACACCTCAGTAAAGTTGCCTGGCTAGATTGAAATGAAAAAAATATTATAAAACTGTCCAGCCATATTTTAAAAATGTTCATGCCATAACAATTTTACTAGCTGTACTCAATTCTCTTGTGCCATTGTCATTCTTTTATGTAATTATTTACTTATTTCTGTATTTGTTTGCAGGATGTATGAAGAACAACATGAACTTCTCTCCTACTATTTTATATGCATTATCTATAGAATGGTAAAATATATAGAAATATTAACTGTATTTTTTGTAAATTAGCCCAAACTTCCCTTGATGCATCTAAATTTTTCCAGATATTTTGGTGCCTATTTGTTGATGGCCTTGGGCTATGGGGACAATAATTGCAGTACTGTAGAAGTAAATCTTAAAAACTAAAATTACTTTTGTTATTCTGTACTACAACAGCCTGATACATGAAGTCTTTAATGCCCTTCTGTTCTGTACTAGGATCCACCATATACCTCCATGAGAAAACCCACTACAGTAATACAGGGACAGCTGTGTTACATCACCAGCTGTCCTCCTACTTTCTTTTAGAGATGAAACAAGGAGACAAGCGTGGCTGAGTCAAGGTCTACTGCTCAAACTAAAGGGCAAGAAGAAACTGCACATGCAGTGGAGGCAGGGACAGCTATCCTGAGAAGAGTATAGGGACACTGTCTGGTTGTGTAGGGATGCCGTCAGGAAGGCCAAGGCGCAGCTGGAGTTGAACTTGGCAAGGGATGCAAAGAAAAAGAAGAAGGGCTTCTACAGGTATGTCAGCCAGAGGAGGAAGCTCAAAGAAAGCGTACCCACCTTGATGAGCAATTCTGGCAAACTGGTAACGACAGACTAGGAGAAGGCTGAGGTACTCAGCAACTGTCTTGCTTCAGTCTTCACTGGCAACCTCTCTTCCCAAACCTCTCAAGTGGATGGACCACAAGATGGGGACCGGGGGAGCAAAGTCCCTTCCACTGTAAGAGAAGATCAGGTTTGTGACCACCCAAGGAACCTGAACGCACATAAGTCTATGAGACCTGACGAGATGCATCCCAGAGTCCTGAGGGCTGATGTAGTTGCCAAGCCACTCTTCATGATACTTGAAAAGTCACAGCAGATAGGTGAAGTCGCCGGTGACTAGAAAAAGGGAAATATTGCACCCATTTTTACAAAGCTTAGAAAGGAGGACCCTGGGAATTACCGACCTGTCAGCCTCACCTTTGTGCCTCAGAAAATCATGGAACAGATCCTCCTAGAAGCTATGCTAAGGCACATGGAGGACAGGGAGGTGATTTGAGATGGCCAGCATGGCTTCACCAAGGGCAGCTCCTGCCTGACCAATGTAGTGGCTTTCTGTGATGGTATGACTAAATCAGTGGACGTGGGAAGTGCTATGGATTCATCTCTCTGGAATTCTGCAAGGCCTTTGACATGGTCCCCCCACAACGTCCTTATTTCTAAATTGGGGCAATATGGATTTGATGAGTGGACTATTCAGTGGATGAGGAATTGGTTGGAAGGTCGCAGCCAGAGGGTCAGTGACTCAGTGTCCAGATGGAGATCAGTGACAAGTGGTGTCCCTCAGGGGTCCGTGCAGGGACCAGTACTGTTTAATATCTTCGTCAGTGACTTAGTAGGATCGAGTGCACCCTCATCAAGTTTGCCAATGACACCAAGCTGAGTGGACTAGTCAACACACCTGAGGGATGGGATGCAGTCCACAGGGACCTGGACAAGCTCAAGAAGTTGGTTCATGTGAAAGTCATGAGGTTCAACAAGGCCAAGTGCAAGGTCCTGCACATGGGTCGGGGCAATCCCAAGCACAAATACAGGCTGGTGGATGAAGGGATCGAGAACAGCCCTGCCAAGAAGGACTCGCAGGTACTGGTGGACAAAAAGCTGGACGTGAGCCACCAATGTGCACTCGCAGCCCAGAAGGCCAACTGCATCCCGGGCTGCATCACAAGCAGTGTGGCCAGCAGGTCAAGGGAGGGGATTCTGCCCCTCTACTCCGCTTTGGTGAGACCCCACTGGGAGTCCTGTGTCCAGCTCTGGAGCTCTCAGCACAGTAAACACATGGACCTGTTGGAGCAGGTCCAGAGGAGGCCACAAAAATGATTAAAGGGCTGGAGCACCTCTCCTATGAGGAAAGGCTGTTCAGTCTGGAGAAGAGAAGGCTGATTGCAGCCTTTCAGTACTTAAAGGGGGCTTATAAGAATGATAGAAATAAAGTTTTTAGCAGGGCCTGTTGCAACAGAACCAGGGGTAATCACTTTAAACTAAGAGAGGGTAAATTTAGACTGGATATAAGGAGGAAATTTTTTACAATGAGGGTGGTGAAACACTGGACCAGGTTGCCCAGAGAGGTGGTAGATGCCCCATCCCTGGAAAAGTTCAAGGCCAGATTGGACAGGGCTCTGAGCAACCTGGTCTAGTTGAAGATGTCCCTGCTCACTGCAGGGGGTGTTGGACTAGATGACCTCTAAAGGTCCCTTCCAGCCCAAACCATTCTATGATTGTCAGAAAATGCAGATGTTCAACTCTCCCTCTCAAGCCACTCAACTTCTGTGTTAAGGCTAGAAAGTTTCTGAAAAGTTCCTGCTCAAAGTTTAAATAGGGCGATTGTGTCACGAGTGCATATAGACTGGAAACTGAACAAATTAACCAAAAGGAGAGCTGAAGAGATGACTGAGGGTGTTTACTGTCTATCTGGATTGTCAATGAACTTTACAGCCAGAAGAAGTTAAGTAATTTTGTGTAAACACTTCTTCCTCCTTCTGGTAGAGCAGGAACTTGGTAGTGAGGACAGAATGATCCTCATTAATGCATGTCTTATCTCTTACCTGAGATCTGAAGGTCTCTGAAGACGCTGGGAAGTAGGAAACACTCGTAAACTGGGATTAATATTAGATTTCAACTGCAGATGGCAGCAAACCCCCGAATATATCCGCAGTCTCACCCAGGTAATCTTTGATCCCTATACAAAGAAGAAAAATCATGCTTTAGCATATTAGAAGTAAACAAAAGTGTATTTAAAAATGAGAACACATTTGTCAAATTAGAGGGTGACATAGCTCACAGAAACATGCAGGATTTTTTAGAACCATCCAAATGCCAGTGAATGATGAGAGATGACAGCTCCCCCAGTGAACATGCCAATGAATTGCATCAAGAGTCCCAGAAAAAATGACAGTGACCATGGGCTGTAGATTCTCCCTGCCTTCTGTCAGGCCCTCTAGCAGTCCCTGCAACTCTGCAGTTAACAGCAGAAGGAGGGAAGTCTGGTAAAACAGGACACTTACATGTCCTTGTCTCATAATTTAATTCAAGATAATCAGGGGACATCCACTGAGGACACTGTTATTGAAACAGTTAAAATGGAGCCAGCAAAATTTCCAGCCAGGATACTGGCCTCAATACCTGCATAACGGGAGCAAACCAAGGGGAGGAGATGAAACTAAAAGAGCAAAAACTATAAAAGGTAATCCACATCTGCCTTCAGAGAGGAAATAGATGATGTGGCACAGTGCATGAACCCTAGCGAGGGATGGGCTTGTAATGAAATCGCTGAGTTGGGAGTGTGCTGCAAGTAGCGCTGGCAGGACCCTGAAAACAGAGGGGGAGGATGATCATCTGAACGCACCTGAACCCAGCAACTGAGCAGGTACATCGGTGATCTTGAAGAACAAGCAATAGATTCACCCCTGGACACAGCCTAACTGGTGCTTTTCTAGACTGTATTTCCAGGAAGCCTGAAGTTGGTTGATGGCCTTGGGCTATGGGGACAAGCTTGTCTTGTCAGTTAAACATCTGGCTCTTTATTTCTGCGCTTGCCTGAGACAACTTACAGGAGTAGAGACATGACATTCAATTTCTCATGGAAACAAGGAGCAGTGAGACAACGCAGCTGCAGACAGTGATCAGATCAGCTCTCATATTTTAACCCACACGAGGGGAATTCAGGGCTCATTTTTATTAGCCTCTCGCCAAGGGGGAGCCCTGGGCCCATGCATCACTGAAAAGTAGGCCAACAACTTCTCTTCATCCATGCTATTGACTAAACTTTCTTCATATTCAGACAGGCCTATACAGATTAAAGATGTATATCCACTCTTCTAAACCGTTAGATGAGTACTAGTTATAGGTAATTATTATTAAAGTTAATTGCTGTAGATTATTTGATAATGTTTCTTTATTGTCTTTTCTATTCCCTTTTACCTCAGCTCCTACCTCTGTCATTTATATATACACTGACCTCTTTCCCTAATATCATGGGTATTTCTATTTAAACTTCCTTTAGTTTTTATTTCCTTTTCTTTCTTACTGGCTGGGAGATCACAGGGGCTGTATTTTAATGCACCTTATCCACGGTGCAAAGCTGTATTAAAGGCGAGTCGTGAATCGAGAATGCAGTTTGATTCCAGAAATCATGTAACTGTGGACTTTAAATCCATCAGCTGAAAAACAGGCCTATGGGCTGATTCTTGGCACTTACATACGGTTTCTTCATAGGTTCCTCAGCACCAAACACACCCTGTTCGGTATAAGAAGGCAACAGGTGGAAAAAACCATTGAAGTCAATACCAGGATTGCTACTCAAGTTAGTGGAGCGAGGATTTTGTACTAAATCTGCAACCCAGTGTCCCTCTGACGATCGGTGTAATAGCTTACATTTTTGTTCCTCCCCAAATGAAGGGAGAGCGTGCTGGTAGCAGCTCAGCAGGACTGTGGAGTTGCTGCTTCCCAGAGAAGCTTTCTGCTTTTAATCCACTTCTTGCTGTCATCCCGCCCCAGCGAGCCCGCGGAGGATTGAGCCCAGCAGGAACTGCGACCTAAGAGCTCTGTCCGAACATGCCTGCCCCAGGGCTCTCCCCGCAGCCAGCCCAACGTTTCAGCGCTGCTTCTGTAACAGGAGCGGGGCAAGAGACAGAGCAGCCACGTCTTTGGGAAACAGTTACTGGGGTCTGGCAGTCTTTTCTCTAGGAGTGATAGGAAGAACAATTCAGAAAGGTTTCCTTTGGAAATGTCAGGGCCCTGAGGGCACCCATAGGCCTTAATGGCCCTGACCAGCCTCATCCAGGGCCTCCTCCCACCCCTGCTTCACGGGCCCAGGCACCCCATTTCAGCTGTGCCTGGGGCTGTCAGTCCCTGCCTGGGCTGTGCCTGAGCAGTGCCGATCTCCCACCTCTGGCTCTGGCCCTGCCTCCTGGGTGCTTACAGACCTACGCTGTGGGCAGCCTGTCTCCTGGGTGGAGCTGGTGGTCACACCTTGCAGCTTGTTTCCAGTCCTGCCTCTGGCCCTGCCACTTGGATAAACTTCAGACCCATGTCGTAGCCTCCAGCCCCTCTGCTTTACCTCCTGACAGGACCCCTTGGATGGTCTCTGGCCCTAGTTATTCACTTTCAATATTGGGGCCATGAACCCTGTTACGGGTCCCCATTCTGTCCACCATGGTCAAACACATCCACTAGTGAGGGCATGGCCAGCACTCGGGTCCTTCGGCTCCCAGCTCATCCTCCTACAGGGAGCAAGCAGCTCTCATTGAGCCCCATCAAGAAAAAAAGCAGGAAAACTATTTATATTTGATCACAAAGAGCTAGCAATGTTGCTTCCTTATGAGCTCTCTGAGGAAAGGCAAGGGGAGCTTACTCTTAGCACTGGAGTAGCAAGACTGTTGTAGGAAGGACTTGAAGTGAGAGCGTAATGAGAAACAAGAAGCTCTGAAGTGTCACTGGCATCTTTGCAGGTCATCTAGTCTAGTCTTCAGTCATCACTGTTTGATATGGCACTTCTCAAGCACAACTAATTCTGCATCTTGAGAACATCTTTAAGATTCATTTGGGGAAAGTTGATTTTATTGCCATTTGCATGTGTAAAGTTGAACAAATTTGTTGAACTCTAGAGTAGTGACAACTGTCTGTACTCACTGGATGGTACTGTGAGTCTACAGCTTCCTGAGGTTCATTAATGCTATTGTCTCTACGTCAAACTTGCACTATCTTGTTTTACAGTCTTTATCATTCTGCAAGTTACAGACTTCAGCTTATTCAGTAAACACCAAGGTTTTTGGAAGGAAGGAAAATCACATGTTATAACTTCCACCAAACCTTCACACTGAACGCTGGCAATCTTCAGATATGTAGCTTTCCCTCAGTCTGTGCTGACAACAAATTTTTTTATATATTTCTTTCTCTTCCCCAGTATGTGTTTTAGCAACAATGACCTTTTCTGTGTCTCTAAATACTTCCTTCAAACTGCTAGGGGCCAGCACATGAAACAATGTGGCTTTTTGGGTGCAGAACTCTTCCAGAGGGCATTCATTAGGTTGATGTGCTTTGCATTTTGAAAAGTAACTCTAAAATGTATTCTGCTTAAAATACCTTTCCCTAAACTGAATGAGGTGAGCAGATGCAATGCAAACACACAACACAACATTCTCTGGGAAAACAAAACAAAACCAGAATAAAATCTCTATTAAAACTGAGCAGAGCTGATGCAAGGTTTTTTGCTGCCCTAGGCAGATAAAAATTGCTGTCCTCTTTCCTTATCGGTACTCGCTCTTTTCAAAAATTTCGCACCCTGCCCTGTGCAGCTGTTACCTCTTTGGGCTCTGGCAGATGTACTCTGGCAAATCTTGCAGGGAGATCTAAATCCTCAGATACATGCACTATCCCTGTGCCAGGGGATGCTGCTCCAGCAGCAGCAGTGGGAGAAGGGAAAGTGTGTCTACGTTTCTACTGCTCTGACCCATAGTCTGAGCTACTAGCGCCAACCCAAGCAGTGGGCACCCTAACTAAATGCTATTAACAACAAAGGAAAAAATCATGCCTCAAAACCAATAATATCCCCAAAACACTGTTAAAAACTACAGTCTTGCTCTTACTGTGTCAGTCCTTGTCCCTTTAGTTTTCGGCCCTCAGTCACCTCGTTTACCGCATACGTCTCTGACATGATAGTTAGGCAGTGCCAGCCTTTGAACTGATGAAAGGAAAGATCTCCTGACACACATAGGACACATACAGTTGTCAGATTTATGTCACTTTTGTCACATATAGCAGATTCTGGATGTAAAAAACAGGTTCTCACTGGCAGATTTGCAGATTCAAAATACAATGACTTTTTTTTCTGAGTTGCCAGAGACTCCTGAGAAAAATTCCTTAAAGTTGCTTGAAAACAAAACAGCTGTTTCCTTCTGAAGCCTCCAGGATCTTCATCAGAGGCTCATTACAACACTAATTAAGGTGTTTAAGCACAGGTATTACCAGCTGTGAAGAGCAGCAGAAGGGCAGCACATGCCTTCCCCAGGCAACATATTTTGAAAAAAAGTCAATTCTGATACTCCCACGTTTGTAACTTCAGTATTATCTTACATTCTAAATATAGTCTGTGAGACTGGGTAGCTTAAAAGGTAATTGCAGGCTTTATTTTACTCTATTTCCTGTGAAAATGTCAGGGGATTTTTTCTTATTCTTACCACATCTTGCAAATTTGTTAGAGTAACTCTACGGAAATTATTTATAAGTATGAATTTATAAATAAAACCACCTTAGGGAAAGCTGTGTTTTAGTGTGAAACAGTAAATACAATGAAAATATTTTCTCGTACAATTCAGTATCTCTTATATGCTTTTCATGCAAAATGCACAACTCTCTTAGAGACACATAATCAGATAAATTTTAAGCATTATTTTATACCAGAAGTACACATAACAAGGCAGAATTTTCCATTTCCTTTTCTTTCTGTTTTGTGCTTATTTTGTACTTATGTACAGTTAATTTGCTGTATATGCAATTTATTTATGTCAGTTTAGCATGAACATGTTTATGCATATCCATTGGCTCTTTTTAAAAGGAGGCCTTAGAGCACCAGGAAGCCCCGTTGCTCACAAGACAGCTTTTCAGAAAAATCTGCAGCTGTCAGCATTTGTATGTTCAAGGCTGCATCTAGTGAGTCAGAAGTACAGCCAGGCCTGCAGCCTGAGAGAAGGTGCACAGGTCACAGAACGCTCTCCCTCCCGGGACAACCAAACCTCTCCTTTTCCTGTCACGCTACTCAGCGGCTGGCAGCAATAATGTCTCACAGATCGGGGTGACAGAGCTCAGGAAGGCAGGAACACGCTGGGAGGTTTTGGTGTGAACATTAACCTGTGCAGGCTTCAGTCCTCTTTGCATTTCAGTAGGCAACTGAGGAACACGCTTCTCCTGGGTTGCCTTTCGAGCTCGGTGGGCATGTATCAGAGGCCCACTAAGACTGCCTCTGGGACGAGAAAGCACCTAGCAGGGGGAACAGAGCAATCCACACATTGCAGAGCTCTTGCCTTTGGCAACTTCCATATTCTTTCATCCAAAGAGAAGATCTCTAGGTGAATAAACCACATCACTCTGACATGCAATTCCTTGGCAGCTTAAACCAACCTAAACTGGGTGCTTATGTGACCAGAAAGAGAGCTGGTTCAGGAGCTGGATCAGTTTAAAATTGACCTTACTTAACAAAAAATAGTAGTTATTTTTTGGCTGATCCCTGTACCAGCTTCCTATGCAATTTCCACAGATGTGAATGCCTACAGGAAGAAAGTGCAGGAACATGCAGCCAGGAAAGAGAAGAAAGGACGGCAGCAGCTTAGCCTAGGTAAGCTTTAACTGCCACAAAAGTTGTACTTTCAGAATAATTTAAGCCAATGCAAGTCAGATGCTGCAACCCTGCCCACAGCTTTGCATTGCTCTCATACTGCTGCCCCTAGTGTTCACACCGACATTCTGATGAGTCAGTTGGAAGCCTCACTTAAGAGAAAATTAAATCAGAAAGAAAAATGTACAGTTCTCTGCCCCTTTCACTACTCAGACTAGCTCACAATGAGATAAGTGAAAATCCTGTGCCAAAGAAAAGAAAGGTAAGAGCGTGCAGCTGAGGGAAAGAAGGAAATGCCATGGGACTGTAACATCAAATGAGCCTGACTTCAGTCACTATAGAGTTGCTAAATAAACACCTTAAGCCAGCAGAAACTGGCACAGAAAATAAGCAGCTCTGTCCACCACCCGGGCCCTGTCCTGGTGGTGGCACAGCCAGTTGCGCTGCCCTGCTGCAAGTCTTATCAGATAATTGATCCAGGTTAAAAAAGACATCTTTTCCAATACAAGGTTTCAGCTGGATCTGTGCTCTGATCTGGTGTGCAAATTCTGAGAAAAATAATTTTGCACTCAATATTAAGAGCACTAATTATGAAGAGGATGTGCTGTGTTTTTCGTAATAAAGTGCAAATTCAGCACTGAGCTGTGGAATCTTTGGTACCTCTCTAATTTTGCACTAGCATCTCTGAAATGAGTACATTTAAATGGCCTCCACAGCAAGAACTCTGTGAATAGAGTTGATAACAAAACTACACACAGAAGTAGTACCTTACTGTCCTGTGCAAGGAATATCTTTTGAAGATTTTTTTAACATCCATTTCCTAAAATTTAACAGCAACAAAAAATCCATTTGGGCTTCTACATTCGAATGCAGTATTAAAAGATATGACCACATGGCATTTATCAAATAATGCAACTATGTATTTGCTATAACCGTAAGAATACTTGGGGGATTTTATACTGATTACTTAATCCTGTACACTTAATTTCAGTGTGTTAATGGTCCAGTACAATTCTTATTACTTAGCTGTATTACTCTCAGTTTCATTCCTCAAGAATGTATTTGAATAACATTAACAGTCTATGTACCACATATTTGCTTTATGTTAGCTATACAACCCTCCTTAGGTAAAAAAGCAGGAGCGTTAGGCATTGAACTGTGAAATTAACTTGCACACATAGGTGACCTACATTTGCCAGAAAATTTTCGTTGCTCTTCTTTCCCTACAGACACTTTTAATGTGTTCTGCATTTCTACCTATGCAACTTCCATGAGCACAGTCCCAGCTAGCATCACAAGACATCATACTTTGTCTGAGATGTGAGAAAAGATGAGCATGATATCACTTAATAGAAAGTGCATAAATCAAAGGGTGCATGATTATATGTACTGACAACAGGATGTGCTTTTGTTGATATCTTCGTATGTAAATACACATCCTTCCATTTACTGATGCAAAGTATTTCCCAGCAGAACTTTTTTCCTCTGTTGCCAAAGGCAACTCCAAGGAGCTCTGTAAACTTCAAACTTTGACATGTGAACTCAGCATGGCTAGAGCTACCTGCTGCCCACGGGAACTGAAGTCACCTCAAGACAGCTGACACGTGAGCACAGGGCCTGGCATACCTGACCAGTCTGCCCAGCAGCAACCCCCAAGCAAGCCGCAAGCTGATGGTCAGGCAGCTGGGTGGTGAGATGGGAAGCACAGCACACTTGGTCTTCAGCCATGCCAGAGACCACTCTTTCTGCAGAATACAGAAGAACTTCACGTTGATACAGGTAGACATATAAATATGTAATTCCATAATTATGGAACTTCACCTTGAAGTTCTGTATCTCAGCTCCTCAGAGTTCCAATACGCTTTGTAAAAGTCACTAGGTATTTCCCAAAGTTCTCAGAAAAATCTTCTAAGCCTCCTAACTCCTGTGATTTATAGCTGTATGCTTGCCCTTTCTTTCTCTAAGCATCTGAACTCCAAATGCACAACCAACTAATATTTTTTTTAAACTGTGTGCTTTATTAGTTTGAGTAAACAGTGAAAACTGCATAAGTAATGTAATTTTTGAAGTCTCATAGTTATTACCAAATAGAAATGCATGTTTCCTTTAACACGAAAATACATTCACTGACCATTTCATGTCACATTTTACTTTGCAATTTGAGCATCTTAACTGCATCTATACAGTCTGACATGCTTTTTACCTTCTAGTTTTCAGAAGCTGTAGGTTACAGTCAAAATCGTTTTACCTATGATTGTATATCTATGTCCACTTGTTGGCATTTCAGCCATTCATAAACTCAGAAAGTTACTGACATGTTACTGAATAGTGCAGCTGAAGCTTTCCGTTTGTTTTTATTGTTCAGGCAAAATGTATACACACATTAACTTAAGCCATTGCCTCTTTTTTTCCAGTAGTATGTCAGAAATCAAGTTGAAGGCCTTTTGCATTATCAGCTTCTCTCTCTATACCAGATGTGCAATTATCAGAAGACACAAATTACGTGCATCCACGGGAGAGGACGTTATTTTCTATAAGAATAGCTGTAAGTGGGTGGATGGTTTTAGCCATGACTGAATAAACTAAAAACTAATTTGTAGTATGGTACAGCAATGAGCAATCAAAAAGCAAATTTGGGAAGCCTCCGACTGTTTGTGCTAAACCCGCGTGGGCTGCCTCAGACTTGGGAGAGAAACAGTCTCGAATTCATAAAAAATTTGTTTCTCTTCTTTTCTCCATTTGGCCACTACTTGCAGATTTCAGACGGACCTGGCGGTTACCAGGCCTGACATAAACCATTTTAGAAATAACACATGCGGGAAAGGCTTGGCGACTGTCACACTGGGAAGAAGCCACAGCCAGAGAGGGACTTCGCTTCAGCCTTTCCAGCCGCCGCGTTCGAGCGGTGCTACCTGTACCCTGACAGGCATCAGCAGGACGCGCACACCTTGCTGCGGTGCTCAGGTAAAGCACCTGAACTTCTATGAAAAATCAGACAAAAATCCCCCTGAAAACCCGTTACTGGTGAGTGTGGGTGTATCAGAGTATTCCAAGAACCTCTGAGGCTCCTGGTCGGGGAGCAACCACAGCAGCAGTGGCAGGCGGGCGACTGTGACAATGGAGACCCCGGGATGCTGCAGCCCTGGGTCCCCTCCTGGCTTGTCCCGGCCAGCTGCAGCCCTGGGTAGGGCTGGCCCCGTGGCCGGGAAGGGGTGGCGGCGGTTGTGGCTTGCCGTTGTGCTGGGAGAGCACAGAGCCTGGCCCGCTCCCCTCGCGTGCCGTCGGAGCGCTTCCTTGGAGAGGGCTGTGTTAGAATAGGATGCAGAGGGAGCAAACAGCACCAAGACTAGAACGTTTACAAGGAAAGGCTTGCTTAACGTGGTGCCAGAGATGTGTTTCAGGTGATGAAACTGTTAGCTTGAGTGGGATCTTATGATCTATGCTCCCCCTGTGCAATCAAACCTCACACAGGTCAGTGCGGCACCTCCAGGGAGGCCCGTGGGAAGGCAAACTTTCATTTTACTGCAGGTGATGGGAAACGGCCTGTCCCTCCCGCACGGGCTGGCAATGCTTGTTAGGAACGTAACTCCTGCGTGGAAGCTTTTCCATCACCCCGGCTCAGCCTGGAAGGAATACAGGCAGGAGAAAGCACTAAGGTTTTGACGTGGTGCTAGGAAATTGCTTTTAAAGTCTTTTTTTTAAGTCTGGCTGAGAACTTTCATGTTGACAAGCATCTTCTGAATATAAGCACCTTGAAAATAAGGACTGAAACCCTACTCTTTCCTTCAGAAAGGAAGCCAGCATCAGGAATAGAGAAAGGTTACTTTTGCTCATAGTAGTCACTGCCATGGATCTGTGTTTCAGATCAGGCTGTTTCCTAAATTGCTGGCTTCAAGTACGATGCAACGCTGCAGGCCTGCGGGGACATAACAAAGTTGTTTCCTAAATGAAGTCAGTCCTGTAACCCCAGATGCCATCATTATTTCTACAGTGAATATAAAATGTTATTCATGGGTGTCATGTGCAAAGAGCTTATTCTGGGTAAAAACTTACTCCATTTGCTTCCTTTTGTCCTCTTGATGGCAGTCATATAGCTGTGTTGTTATGGTAGAGGAACCCAAGAGTTACCTCTATATCTGTCTACTTGTTCACATAAAAATGATGCAAAAGTAGACACTGAACAGAACTAGAACAAAGATTGATCTTTCTGGGACTCTCAGAGGTAGTCTTTACTGTGAAATGCCAACTGTATTCCACTCCTGTCTCCAAAGTCTTAGCGGACTACATATTAATATCTAACCAGTCTAAAATGGGCATAAAATTTCCTAAAAACATCTCTTCTATTGTCAGTCAAGGAAAGAAATAATTCATTCACCATGGCCCAACAATGTTCACTGAGACAGAGCAAAGAGAGCCCCAGGTTACTGAAGTGACCTAGTTTCATCCTATATGTTCACCACAGAACAGCATTAAAAATTCTCTTGACAAGTCAAAGAAAGACTGAAATTTGAAAGTGGTAAATAGGAAGTTTTACAGCAGGAAGAGGCAGCCAAATAACGCGGTTACTTTTTTTAAAAATATTTTAATAATTACCTTGAAAAAAAGTGAGTAGGTTTTATCACTTCATGTGTTTGCAGTGGACAGTTCATTGGTAAACAACAGTTCCGTCACGTCCCTAAATGAATGAATTCTTGCTTGTATGGGAATCAGGAATGCGAGGCTGAAAGGGTGCCTCAGCCAACCTTATCAGAGTAATCCCAGCTACTTTGTGTCAATATTTGTCCTGTGAATTTCCTCTGCCAAAACTTTACAAAAAGAATGGAGAAAATTTATGTCAAGCTGTAACCTTTTTTGTAGTGTATCAATACTGTATTTAATATGTTAGAAAAACACCATTTCTGATACCACTTGGGGCAACCTGAAAAATATTTTTTGCTTGTGATTCTGTTTGTAATGGTAACATTACCATCCTCCGAGCCTTGTGAGCAGCTGAGACATGTTCTTGGTATAACCCTGAGCGTAGCTGACATGCTTCATGGCTGTAGAACCATAGAATCATAGAAAGTTTTGGGTCGGAAGGGACCCCTAGAGGTCATCTAGTCCAACCCCCCCACAGCGAGCAGGGACACCGCTAACTAGATCAGGTTGCTCAGAGCCCCGTCCAACCTGGTCTTGAATGTTTCCAGGGATGGGGCCTGTTGTTGAGTATCTCAGCTTTCTCCTCATCTGCTGTTACCAGTTTGCCAATCTCGCTCATGAGCGAGGGTATGCTTTCTTTGACCATCTTTTTCCGGCTGACATACCTGTAGAAGCCCTTCTTGTTATTTTTCGCATCCCTTGCCAAGTTCAGCTCCAGGTGTGCCTCGGCCTTCCTGACCCCACCCCTACACAACCGGACAGCTTCCCTATACTCTTCCCAGGAAGCCAGTCCCTCCTTCCACTGCCTGTGCAGTTCCCTCTTCTTCCTTAGTTTCACAGAATCACAGAATCACAGAATGGTAGAGGTTGGAAGGGACCTCTGTGGGTCATCTAGTCCAGCCCTCCAGCATCTCTTGTCTCAGCCATGCCGGTCTCTTCCCTTCTCTGCCCGACTTCTTACATTTGGGGATCGAGAGCTCTTGTGCTCTGTGGAATACATCCTTAAAGAGCTGCCAGCTCTGTTCTGTTCCCCTGTTCCTGAGGACCGTTTCCCAGGGAGTCCTTCTGACTATCTCATTGAAGAGCTGGAAATCTGCTTTCCTAAAATTTAGGGTCCTGGCTATGCTCTTCGTTATTCCCATTTCCCTCAGTAGCATTAGTTCCACCAGCGCGTGGTCACTGCAGCCCAGGCTGCCTCCGATCTTGACATCCCCAACAAGCTCACTCGCACTGGTGACCACCAGGTCTAGTATCGCATCCCCTCAGGTAGGGGTGCTTATTACCTGGCTTGAACCTCTCTTGTTTCAGTTTAGGCCACTGTCATAAAAGCTTCTGCCATGCATCACTATGAGGCTCCATCTTCTTCATAGCCCCCTTGTAGGTATTAGCACATTGCTGTTAGGTCCCCCCTAAGCCTGCTCTTCTCCAGGCTGAACACACTCCAGCAATACATTTGCAAATCCATTCTGCCTAGCTTCAAAAAAAAGCATTAGCAACAGGTGCTAGCTTGCATTTATGGGGTTTGTATTGGTTTGATTAGAGGGTTATCTGATGTGTCCTTCCCTCTGGTGCCTTCCTTTTGATAGAACCCCACTTTTGGCAAGTAGCTATTAGGTGAACCAGCAGTATAGATGATATCTATCCTGCAGCCTTTAGCACATCTCGTACTACCTGACTCATCCTCCTTAGTGATAAACATGCCCTTTTCCTAGCAAACGACAATATCCGAAACAACAAATAATATTCTTAGTAATTTAACAAAACACAGCTATTTAAGGATATTGATACTTTTCCATACATTTGCTTCTCTTAATTTAAGAACTAAGGTAATACTAATGTAATTCTACTGCCAGTGTTTGAGGAACAAGAGAAGGAGGAGAGCAAAGAGGAAAAGATGGATTTCTCTCAATTAAATCAAGTTTTACAGAAAGTTTTTTTCCTTTAAGTCCATCTGTGTGGGAGGTGGAAAGATGATGGGAAGAGTTCTTGCTGAGACGCATTTCTTTCTGTATGTATAACAGAAAAGAATTTTGTATAACAAAAAGGAGTGCTTCCCTTCCAGACCTGCAGGATGATACCAAAGTGAAGCTGACCAGGTCAGAAGAAATGCTTTTGTGTACACACATCATATAAGATGAAAGACACCACTTTCTGTAGAGATCTTGCTTCATAGCTCTCTATGATGCTTGCCAGACAGCCCAGAATCTACAAGATTAAACCAGGCCTTTAAATTAATGTTTCCAACATACAACCTTTCTCATCATGAAAATACAGTCTTAAACAATCCTTCACAACAGAGGTACCGGGAAAGTCACCTGCTCTGCTCTCTCTTGGTGACAGATAAGTGCAGGACAGAACTAAAAGAGGGCTCCTCGCTACAACCTCACCTGTGTACAGGTCAAAGAAAGCGTACCCTCGCTCATGAGCGAGACCGGCAAACTGGTAACAGCAGATGAGGAGAAAGCTGAGGTACTCAACAACTTTTTTGCCTCAGTCTTCACTGGCAACCTCTCTCCTCATCCCTCCCGACTCGATGGATGGCATGAAGGAGACCAGGAGGGTAAAATCCCTCCAGCTGTAAGTGAAGACCAGGTTCGGGACCTCCTGAGGAACCTAAACATACAGAAGTCCATGGGACCTGATGAGATGCATCCCAGAGTCCTGAGGGAACTGGCTGATGTAGTTGCCAAGCCACTCTTCATG
>Ga0065711_1033230_pt1 | contig 25877 bp, 10 predicted proteins | sample Hoacrofraction12_FD_59098 | JGI IMG/M metagenome (GOLD analysis project Ga0065711, IMG submission 59098) | Hoatzin crop microbial communities from Cojedes, Venezuela - Epithelial fraction 12 v2 (version 2) | ecosystem: Host-associated > Birds > Digestive system > Esophagus > Crop | place... | reverse complement strand
AGGGGGAATGGCTGTAAACTAAAAGAGGGCAGATTTAGATTAGATATTAGGAAGAAATTCTTCACCATGAGGGTGGTGAAACACTGGAACAGGTTGCCCAGAGAAGCTGTGGATGTCCCCTCCCTGGAAGTGTTCAAGGCCAGGTTGGACGGAGCTCTGAGCAACCTAGTCTAGTGGAAGATATCCCTGATCATGGCAGGGGGGTTGGAACTAGATGATCTTTAAGGTCCCTTCTTTCTATGATTCTATGATTCTATGATTCCATATTCAGCCTGGAGAAGAGAAGGCTGTGTGGAGACCTTATAGCATTCTTCCAGTACCTGAAGGGGTCCTACAAGAGAGCTAGAGAGGGACTTTTGACAAGGGCATGTAATGATAGGACAAGGGGTAATGGTTTTAAACTGAAAGGGGGTAGATTTAGGTTAGATATAAGAAAGAAATTCTGTACTATGAGGGTGGTGAGGCACTGGAACAGGTTGCCCAGAGAAGCTGTGGATGCCCCCTCCCTGGAAGTGTTCAAGGCCAGGCTGGACAGGGCTTTGAGAACCTGGTCTAGTGGAAGGTGTCCCTGCCCATAGCAGGGCGTTTGTAACCAGATGATCTGTAAGGTCCTTTCTGACCCAAACCGTTCTATGATTCTACCAGAGGAGTGGAGAAGGGGACTTACAATGAAAGAAAAGCATGCTGCAGGTCTTACTGAGTTTGAGTTGTTATAGGGAAGATATTCATGAACTTTGGAGGCTTCTATTAAAATACAGAAAAAATCAGAGGAAGACACGCACAAAAGGCATGCAAAACTGATGGCTCACTCTCCGTTTGGCTCCTGCAGAGGAAAAGAATAACTTTCACAGTTACAAGGAAAGCAAGGACAAAGATATCAAAAAGAACAGAAGCAAGGCACAATCTATAATTCAAAACCATTCAGATCTGCTCATCTATTACTCTGTATTTGCCATAGTTGGGATGTAGAGTATTAAAATTTGCAAAAAGAATGATGTGAGTTTTATAAAACTTTTAGACTTCAGAGAAATTAATTTCCCTTTTTCTCCTACATTGAAATGGGAACAAAGGCTTCCAGCACTTTTAAAATTTATTCAAACCATCTCATCACACAAACCCACGTGCTTATTATTTCAGTCCAAGGCAGGTAAGCTCCTCTTTAGTCAAGAGCATTAAAGTAGGTGCTTAGCTCAAAATACCTGCCTCAAATCTAGCAACGGGGAAGTAACGCAGCTAAGAGAGACGTTGATGGTCGAATCACCCCACATGACAAAGCGTGACATGGACTACACGGTACAGGGCAAACACACATTTTTGATGAAGATGGATGCTGGCATACAGCGAATATAACTGGAGGGCCACACACAGCACAGTCAACGGAGTGATGAAGCGAAGATGCTTTTTTTCTCTCTACACAACAGTGCCACTCGGTGGATGGACAACGGCAGTGAAGGGAGACGCCACGCGTGGAAAAACCCGCGGGGAAGGTGGCTGTGGAGCCGGGGGGTATGGCTGGAGGCACAGACAGACCCCCTGGTCCCCGCAGCAGCCGTACCTGGGAGGGCAGAGGGATGCTGCGCAGGGCCCGGCAGCCCGGCATCGCTGCCCACGCCCGCCTCGCCTGGCAAACAAACAACAGCGTTAGAAGGTTTTCCCCCAGCAAACCCAGTTCCCTGGAGTGAAGAGCTGCAGCTTAGGGGGGTTTGAGCTGGGAGACCCGACTTCAAGCGCAAATGATATTGTACGAGCAGGAAAAAACACACGGCAAGTTTTAATAATCAGTGCCCTATATGCTGCATTCAGACATGCGCAAAAAAGCAGTGGTTGAAGAGGCCGATTTATATCAAAATCTGAATGAAAACAAACAATCAAACACATTTTGTTTCTGGTACTTCACACTGACAGTGTCATTCTGCTAGTTTGGGAGCATCACATTCTTACTGTCAACAAAATTCCATAGTTGCCTAAGAATATGCATATTTATATCATTTTCAAAAAGGAAAACCCCACATTTGTTAATCAGTGTTTCATTCCTTTAATTTTTATTCAGTTCTGCTATCAGTAAGGACAACTTCTTTTTCCTTCTGAAAAAGCATGTTCATTTTCTAGACATAGTTCATAAATAATTCTAAATATAGAGATCATTTCTTTAGGGCATATTCTGTGACTCTGGAAATTCTGCTCGTGTTACAACAAACACTGCAGAAGTATCAACTCATAAAAACAAACAGTAGTCTGGAAACTTTAAATAGCTGATCACAGTTTTGGCAGAACTTCATCTTCAAACTGGTCCTCTAACGTGTCCTTGTGATACAGCATTCAAATCAAAAGCCTCTTGGGTTTCCCTGTGAAAGGACCTAGAAGAAAAACTGTATCTGCCACTATCAGGGAAGAAGTGAAAGAGAAATGCTTTTTTCCTGGTAACACACTGCCATTTGGTAATCAAAGAGTATCCAGTTTCTGAACACTGATGAACCCAGTGGAATGCAAATGGCAACAATTCTGCTTTTTTTCCAGACTTTTTCATTATCAATATTTTTGTCTTTCAAGACAATGACCTCAACTGACAATCCAATGAACTCAAGACTTGAATTTAACCTCTGTGTCAATGAATTCCTTCTTTGTGTATGATCAAGAGAATATTTTAATCCCTTTTCTGTTAGCAGGCTACCTTGCTTAAGTAATGAGTAATGATATCCAATCTTCTTCTGTGCTGAGGACAGGCGGAATGGGATTAATGTATTATTAGAAGGAACTGAATTTCCACTTAGGTGTCTGGATACTTTGTTCAACTGTGATTTGTGATGTTGAAGGCTCACCTGGAATTACAGGCTCGCAATTATGGTGGTTTTGTGTGTTGTTTTTTTTTTTTTTTGTGTGTGTTGTTTTTTTTTTTTAATATTAGTCTGCTGTTTTTTCCGTTTACGTGATCTAAATTATATGAATGTTTTCTTAAAGAAATTCAGCAAGCACCAAAACTTCGGAGTGAGAAATAATTACTCTTGATTATGTAAACCAACCATCCCTCTTCCAGAGCACAGCACAGGCTACCCCTGGAGGTAGAAGTACGAATAACACCTGTCACTGCTGCTGGTTTGTGGGTGGTTACTCTGTCTAAACAGAGCTCTTAAAGCTGGGATAGGATTATTTTGCCAGTCTTGCAAGATATTTTGTTACCAAGGACTTCTTCACACTTAACAAAAGGCAATTAATTTAATACCTTCAAACTTATAACCCTCTACATATTAATTTAAATTATGAGCACTACTTGAACGTTCAAAACCTGAAATAACTAATATAACGTGTGAAAAATGGATAACTTCTTTCACTGACTTGATGCCTGTCAGATTTAGAGCACTTCAGTCTGTTATACTGTCCAGCTGAACATCTGTGAGTGTTAGATCAACAGGAAGTGCAAACGTGGAAATTATTTTGTTTTACACCTGATTTTACTCACATTGATGTCAGCAGGGTTTGCATCAAGGCTTCAAACAGGACTACACATGGCAATAGTAACTACAAACCAAATGAGGCCATTGCACAGCAGAGAAATACCTGTGTTTCAATTTCATGGTTGCACAGCATTGGTGACTATAAAGCCCTTGCTGGACCCATTTCTGAGATTCTTCTAGGATTCTGAGAGAAGCTGCGTGTCTGGATTTTGCCAAGCAGCTTTAGCGGACCTTACAAAAGTGCCTGCATCTCTCTGCTTCAAGACAGCAGTTGTGCCTCTGAATTCTACAACCAGCACCAGTCTGACAAACCATTACCTAGGAGGAGTTGCTAGAAGCAGCAGATACCGTACCACTCGACACATTCCTTGCAAAGAACATACTGCCATAGGCAGGCTGGAGATGAAAAGCAGTAACACACCTTGAGCCTGGCAGAGTATAGGAAACAACTACGAAAGCTGAGCTTGTGACTGTTGTTTGAATAAACTGTCCTTGAGAAATATAAAAACAAGAAGTAGTATTTACTAAACAGAGAAAGTGCAGAGGGCCATCACAAATTGTTAAAAGGCAAATACATGTTATTGTTCAAGTGCCTTCTCAAATAAGCTCCACACATTCCAAAGGGAATAAGATTTCATTTATTAAGAATTACTCTGTAATTGATCTATCTTCCTTTACTTGTATTTAGCTAATATTGTTACGCATGGGACTTTTGCCAATAACCTGAAAAAAACTACATGAAATTAGTCTTACAGTTAAAAGCATGTTGCATTTAAAAGACTGAAAAATTAATTGGCTAATGTTTATGGTAACAATGCAGTTTGTTGGTATGTCTGATGTAATTTCTGGTTAATATTTTTTTAAAGGTTCAAAACTTCCTATAGTATTTGTACATTCTTGAGATAACATTTAATTTCCTATTACATTACAAACTTGTAAGTAGCATGGACATCCCGCTTAACAAAATTCTGGTTTTTCTTTTTCCTCCAAACATGTACCCATCAATATAAAAACAACAAAAGGACTTTCTTCAGTCCTTAAGGCACATGACAAAGCTGTCGCGGCACTGCCACACGTTTCGCCTTTACCTTTGCCCAGCTGAACTGGCATGCTTTCGGACTTCATCATCCTCTGCTGCTGTGCCTGGTGCTGGTGGTGCTGGTGGTGGTGCTGGGGGGCTTCCATGGCGCTTCTGATGGGCATCGCAGGGGGAAGACAGCTGCTCCCGCCAGCAGAAGCGCCCACAGCCCCACCTGAAGCCATCGCCGGAGCGATGAGCTTTCGGCCAAAGTTGAGTAAGCTGTTGGAGACTTTGTTAATGTTGAGCGGGGCAGCCTTAGCGCTGGCGCTGAAAAAAGAAGAGGAGAAATCATCACATCCGTGCCAACAGTTTGGACAGGCACAGCAACGCATGCGTTGCTCTCCAAAAATGGGGGTGAAAAATCCAAGATTTGAACATTACGAAGAGGGTGTTTTACTACAGTCACGCTGGAATACACACAGGAACCACAGGGACCGTGTGTGGTGTGAGTTTTTCCCAGCCAGTAGTGGACAAATTGTTTTGGCCCTTTATTCCTGAAAAATGCAGACTAACGCCAGACAAAGCATGGTTGCACCAATTTTCTTAATTTGTCTTTTTAAGTGAAGAAAATGAAAGAGTGACAAAAGGAAATCCAGGCTCTAAAGCATCGAAAACTTAAACTCATGTTTTGCACTTCTTATTCAAAGACTGTTTTAATATTCACTTCTGCTGGACTAACTTCTCTTCAATGTTTAAAATAACTCCAACTCAAACATTTCTTTCAACAAGCAAAACGAACTTTTTGTTCTGTAGGCTGTATTTTTAGGCTGGCAGAACTAGACGTCTCTTGCTCTTACTTCACCTTCTGCCCAGCCCAGCCGTTTCAAGCCAAGTGCCTTTTAAGAGGAATCCTGATTTCTAAAGTGATTTTGGCTGAAGAATGGCTTCAGGATGTAACGCATATACTGGGTCATGAACTTATCATTGTTACTTTTCATTTTTAACTACAGTGGCTATTTAATCCACTTCAGTTATACGCAACATTAAGAACGAGGAAATTGTTGAACCATTTAATCTGTCTAACATAAAGAGGCAAAGAAGCTTCTAATTCCCAGTAGAAGTGTTCACGTAACCCAGGGATCAGCAAAGCCATTTCTATTTATTCATGCAATATTCTCTCATTTTAGATAATTAATGCTTGAAATACCCTTCACAGAAATATATCACAATCACAGAGACCTTTACACTCCTGAGGTTTTATTTTACTGATCTGTACTTCAGTGACATAAATAGCTGTCTTCAACAATTTGAAGAAATACATGTAATTAAAAACAATACAATCATTGTGCTGGGGAAAAAATAGTTTTGTAATGTTTTGGGGAAGTTTAACTAAAAATAAAATACAAATAAATTAATATGGGTGTCTTGTAACTTGCGCAGGCACCTGGAAAAGTAATTCTGATTTTCGCTTTTCATATAATTTCCCAATTTGTTTCCAGATAAGTTTTTTTTTAGAATACACAATATAAGCGTGCTCACACTTACAGAATATATCCAGAAAATAACAACAGCTGAGTTGTTTAGGCTCAGAATAGATACAGTTAAATTGAGAGAAAGCAGAAGAAAGTACGTGAGCCTGCGCACTCATGAGATACAGCCCCAAGCTGTATGGGGCCTTTCTGCCATATACTGGTGATGAAGAAAGACAGCATGCAGCATTTTTTTTAGGAGGAACAGCAGCACAGAGACCGGGACAAAGTGCTGCTTCCCAATTTATGGAAGCTGGAAAGGAAAGATTACCGAATAACCATTACAAGATGTTTCTGTGTTTCCCTATTTTACTGATTGCTGCCAATATTACAAAAAGTCTTTCAGCAGCCACCTGAGAATGGCTGACAAAGTCACCACAAAGAGAGCAACTTCAGAACTACAAAATACTCTTGCAAGGAGTCCCAAAGGGTTTCAAAAGCAAACTGAATAGGTCTTAAAGATTTTAAAGAAGAGGACACGATACAATGTTTATTACTATGAAATTTTACTCTGCTACTACCTAGCAGATTCAGGTATTAATCAGTTCCCCAAGGTACTGCAGAGACACTCAAAGAAAAAAAGGGATTTTATTTCTATTCCATCACATCTGTGTGGCGTCAGAAGAATCAGCACAGGCCCTTTTGTTTAATGTCTTCTTCATTCCAGCAAGCAAACAAAGATTGTAGCTGTGAAGGTGGAAGAAGTAATGTCAAATGCTGGCCTAACAGGTATCAGTCAGGACTCAACAGTTTGCAATGAATCTAATTACATCACTGATTTCGGGGGTCATACCAGTAATAACTTGGTTGAGATTCAGAATCCAAACTTTGGTATACTTGGCATAATTTTTTCCCCTCTATCTACTGAAACTAATCACCAAGACTGGGGAGGTACATATCATTTACTCACCTGAAATATCACCTTAGTAAGAAGATAATGGTGTGCACATTGAGTCCTAGATTTGTGTTGTCTTTAGGTCTGGAGCCCTGACAATCAGCAAAAAAACCCCTGACTTTGCACAAAAAATGATATTTACTGGAAGTAAATCTTTGACAGGCTACGCAAGCAAAAAGCCACTGGATGCTTTGCACTAACTGCATCGTTGGAATCATGGACCACGGATGCACGAGACAAAGCTTATACAAAGGCTTGTGTATTTGTGTCCACTAGCTTGTTTCTTTCTGGTTTCTTTTTTTTCAACTATATTTTGCTTAATAAAAACACCAATTTTCCTTCTACACTGTTTAATTTGCTGCTTTCACATACATGTAAACCAGGAGAAGTTAGTTTATTTGCATGTTTAAGATGGTTGGAAAGAGACTTTCTGAGAAATTTCACTTTACAGGAACAATAAACACCAAAAATCTTCTCTAAGCCATTATGTCCAAAACACGACTTCAAAAAATGCTTTCCCCAATAACATGCAATAATGTTTTATAATGATTTGAGATCTAGAAAGGATAGTTATTGCAGCTCCTATTACCTATGTGTGATTTGGCTCTGCTATGAACTGACACTGCTAATGATCAGCTCAGAACACATACACATATGTGAAAAATAAATAATGATGCTATGTAAATTTCTTATCAAGAGCTGGTCTTAACAAAAGTATTCTTCAGTAAAATTTATTGTGTGATTCCTCTGAATCGCAGCTTCAGAAAATGAACAATAGCAAGGTGCTAGATCTCTGGAGGAGGTACATTAAACCTGAGCTGAAGTTCAGGAAAATAAGAACAATGTATCTATTTCTTACCTTTTAAATGTCTTCTATATTAATGCAAGGGATGATTGCAGCCATTAAACACGAATCAATGTCTACATTTTAGCCATCCAAATGTACATGAGATGCACAACAATTACAGGAAAAGTGCTGATTGATTACGTTGTAGAGTTATCAGCAGATGCATTTAAATGTAAGGCATCAGTTTAAAAATATGAGTATCACGAAGATGTGAATTCCATCTATGCAGCAAACAATTTTGTTTCATCACAATAAGCATCATTGACCTTGACTGTGAATGGTATATTTTTGAACTAGCAGTAGGAAGATGATTCAATCTCTGCAGTTTTCTGCTAGGATGAAAATATTTTGTTTTAAGTAAGCCTTACTCAAAGGCATTTCTCTCTTCAGTAAGTAGCCATTATGAGAGATGAGAGACAAATACATGAATATGACGGATCAAAAAGTTTTATATGTGGTAAAATAACCAATATATATTAGCGATTTGCCAAGATATTTTAAATGTATCATTGAGCCTGTGGAATTAAAGATGAAAAAGACCTGGTAGCTGATCTAATCCATCTCTCTGCTCACTGAAGAAACATTTCCTAATGTTATATCTTCCAATTCTCTCTTTAGTCCAATCTTAAACAGATATACCACAATTGACCTACTCTAAATGTTCCCGTGTTGAGATAAATTTATCCCAGTTACTCCTCTATCTGAACTATTCTAAACAATTTCTCCTCTCATGTGGCGTGTATCCTGTATGTATGTGTGCAATGAATTTATGTTCCTACATAGATTTAATAGACAGTTATTTCCTTAGAATTAGGTTTCCAACAGGTGTCATTCTTGTTTGGGCTTTATGATTATTTTCTTTTTTTTCCCAAAATCCTTGAAATGATTCTTTCAGAATTTTTAAATGACTTATTGTTCAAGTTTAGACAACTCTTGAGACCTTTTTTTTAAAAGATAAATAAGTAAAAACATTAAGAAAATGCAATAGAATGCTGTAATTTTTGACACTCTTCCCCAGCTTTAAAGCCTGGTTTAAAAAAAAAAAAAAAAGATGCTTTTGCAGTCACCCTACTCAGCTTTAATTTCTGCTCCTTTCTCCATTTTGAAGAGCTTTTTAATCCACTCCATTTTAATTTTAGCTAGCTTGTAACATAACTGACTTAAAAAGAATTTGACAGAGGTGCAAAGATCTAAAAGCCAGCAAGTTCGCATGAATCAGCAGGCACAGTATAGGGCTGGGGCCACGCACAGTCCAGGAAACTGCCTGTGACAGTATAAACTGAAGCAAGGCATCATCGCACGGTGCCCCGCAGCCACCAGCAGCCACAAGCCACCAGCAATCAGCACCCACGATGTGGCCACTCCATCAGGGCATGGGCACCTCTACACTTGTGACCACCAGATAAAATCGCCTTGACAAGGAATTTAAGCAGTATGGATACAAACTGTTTCTAAAACGGGGGAGGAATGCTGCAAAAACGTTTAGTAAAAATTACTTCAAACTGGCTTTACATTAATTCAATTTAACTTACATAGCTTCCAGCACATGGATACTCCAGATTGCGATTAGATGCGTTATTGGAAGTAGTTCAGCTACAGAGCTCACATTGGCCACGTTTCACCCCTTTTTTTTAGTATACACGTCATTGTGTATGAATGTCCTTTAGCCTCAAAAAAATGCCAGCGAGCTGACTGCAATGCTACCTGTAAAACTTTTATTTTTCATGTAACAATAGGCAAGGTAAAGATTCAAAATAAATGTCATGAGATAAACACATGTGCTTCTACTACTGCTTATGTAATTCCTGTTTGGGATAAAAGACTTCTGAAACATTTTGTTTATGTAAGGTCTTAAGTCAGTGAACACATACTCAGAAATAGCTTACCGGGTTTTGTTCATCAAGTCTGCTCCACGTGCTTTGTAATAATCTAAATTTTGTTGGAATTGGTGAGTCACTGGTCTTGGATTTCTCTGAAAGAAAAAAAAAAAAACACCCTTACTGGAATTTTCTGAGAGATTTAAAGCAGAAACAAGAACTATGCTCATAAATGAAGATTAGAAATCTAGAAATTTAACAACTAATTTCTTTCCCCAGGATCTCAGTTTCTCAAGGCAGTAATGATAGTTACATAAAAGTGAAGTCTTAAAATATTTAAAATAATACCATGTGTTATCGGTAAGTTCACTACTCTGTGCTCATAGAAATTACTGTTCTTCCATACAACGATGGGGTTGTCGGCTGCAGCGGTAACATTTCTAACTAAATCAGTAATTCTTGCAAAAGTTCAGATACCAATCTGATTTCTTCCTTTAGCTCAGATATAGAATTTTACCACCTCCAAGCTAAAGTGCTAGGTTATTAAGAAAATGCTAATAGTAAGGAGAAACTATAGCTAACATTCTGAACTGAACGCATCGCTAGCAGTGTCTCGGTTAAGAATCAAATTTAGCGAGACAACCCCAACGATGCCACTAGATGGCACACGGAGCCTTTTGTCTTTCCAAATTTCACCCTACTCAAAACAGAACCACGAATGAAGACCTTTCTCCTTTAATAAAAAGTATATAACTAATATTGAAACCAGACGCCACTTGTTAGTCTCCACCTCTGCCACAACGAAACTATTTCACCGGAGCACGCTGCCTTCAGTAGTTCTGAAATCAGCATTTTTGGATCTAATAATCCACTGAACACTGATTAAGTGTAGACCACAGTATACGTATGAAGTATCTTGATCAAATGAATGCATCCTGAAGGACATCCTCATTTGGAGGGGAAGTAAATATTTTTAACTAAAAAAAATTGTATAGAAATGAAACCAAAATAATAGAGAGGTACAGAAAGGCCCTTTTAATAGATACACAAAAATTAGAATAGAGATGGCTTAAAGTAATTAATTTCTGGTGTAATAGAAAACAAAATGGCAAATTTCTGCATAACGCTCAGCTATATTGCATAAAATATATCTAAATACTTTCCAAGTCTTTGCTTTAAAGGTTTGTTCATTCATAGGCTGTTGCCTTACATTCTGATCTGCCTTCTAAACTCCTGTTAGCAGCAAATATAGTTTTAATGAACTACACAATGACCTCTTGAAATAGTCGTTCACAGGTGAGAGTACATTATAGTTTTGATGGAGTCAGTCTTCAGCTGTTTCAGTTTCACATGTGGCATTTTTGCCCTCCAGGTTTCATTATAGACTGGAGTATTCGTAGTCTTACCTCATCTTCGACACAACTGCAGATAACCCTCCCTCCTTGGAAAACTTGTTTTTGCAGGAGAATACAGGGGTTGCATTTTAAAGACCAAAATATTGCATGTGCACAAAAGGAGAGAAGAAGATTTAAAGAGGTGGTAGATATAAAAGGCCAGGATGACTTCTGGGGTCAAATTTAAGGCTGGGAATTTCCAGATCGTTTCCCACAGTCAGACTTAATCTTGTATGAAATGTCTCATTTTCTTTCTTTGGAAACACATTAAACATTTTAAAAATATAACCTGTTTGTAATGTTCATTAAAAAATGAAATAACTAAAAGCTATTAGACAAGGATTAAAAAAATTGTCATCTGTCCTGCCACCCACATTGTAATGGCTGCTCCACGTTCTTCTTCTCCTGTTAGAAAAACAGTATTTGCATAACTCTGCTCATTCATATGGCTTGTAAGTCAGTCCTCATCAACTGACAGCAATAACAATGAATCAGCTTTAGTTACTATTGCTCTAGTTTGGTAATTCAATGCATTTCTATGATAATCAAATCCAAACTGACGTGATGAGGATAACTGATGGTTTAGTGACTACTACGCGAGTAATCAAACAGTGTAACTTTTCTCTCATGCCATAAATAACTTCTTTCTTTATGTGTCTGTTGACCATTTCAACAAGGTGGAAGAGTAAGAGATGGTTAAAAAACCAGGCACTTCTAAGTCATAAGACAGCCCTTTGAAAAATTCACGTTACCAGATGCTAGCCAGTTTTGCAGTTTGTTTCCAGTAACTCGGTATATATTTTAAACTTAGAAAAAACATTGAAAATTCTTTTCCACCACCCAATAAATAAAAAAAAAATGTTATCACACATTGCTTCTGAATTAAATAAAAAAGAGGAAAAGATCATGCAGAAGAGTATACTGAAACATATTCATGCAGAAATGACAAGCAATTCAAGACACGAAAGGCTGATCTACTATCTAAGCACTTAAAGCCATTAATAGGAATAATGATCTAACTTGAACACATGAATGAGGCTCAAGCATTACTTTCACAGGGGCCTATTTAAATTCCTATGAGGTTTAAAGGTATCAAAGGAAGAAGCAGTTTAAAGTACTATTACATGCAGTGAAAAAAAAGCCCTCAGAATAAATGCCGTTGAAAAAAACAACATTAGAAATGCAACACAGTAAATACCAAGGGTACTGCTGCAACTTCTTTTGTGGCACTATAGAGACATCCTTTTGGAAAATTTCATTATTTAAAAAAAACAACCTGACATACATGTTAGCAGACAAGTATCTGTGAAGTATCAACACAGACATTTTAAATACTTCCAAAAACTGAAATTCATACAGCAAAAAATTTGGTTTTATAAAGATTATGATCTTTATGTCATTGTGATTGTCCTTTAAATTTTATATTCTTTCTAACCATTTCAGTAAGGTAAATATAATAAGCAGAAATGAAAACTTACACAATTACGATGTCTCGTCCTTATGAATTTTAAACTAATTCCCCCTCTAAGCAGCTACTTTGAGCTGCCCCTATATTACATTCCATGTATTGGGACTGAAGACTAAACAAATTTATTTACAGCACAACATAGCTCTCTTGTTTCACAGCAACCACACTTTTTTCCTACACAGTGCAATTTAGAATGATCCTATTTGCATTTTTAATTGCTTAAGCAAGTAAAATTTCTCATTTTCTTTTCCAATTTTTATAAGTATTTTGACTAGTATCTCGGATAAAATATTTTTTCTTAAAAGGATAATGTTAAATTGACAGTGAAATCAACCCCTCAAATCAGTAGTTTGTTGAATCCCCCTAAGAAACTGTGTAAGGGCATTATACAGATGACCACATTGATGTTTTTCCCCTCCTAAGGAAAGAGAGCGCAGAAATCAGAGAGAAAAGCTGCTTGTGTCAATACTAGAAATCCCTCTTCCCCACACCCATTTTGTAGGAGCAGTCTGCTGGTTTTATAATTCTTTTAATCTTAATTTCTAGCTATAGTGGGCTTAGTTTCAACTGGTAGAAAATGCCCAATTTATACTTTTACAATGACAACGTATGAAATTCAGATATAGAAGCAGACACAGAAATTGACATGCTTTTGGACTTTGTCTCTTCAGAACATATTACCCACAGCCCAAAGGGATGAGATGCCCTAACAAGTTTCAGGTATCTCTGAGGTACTCCAGTCTCTGAGCCCCTCCTTGCCTAAAAAGAAGTGCTCCCCCCTCACTTGCCCGCTGAAGTCCTAAGCCCCTGCCCTCCAGCTTCTGTTCCCAGCCACCGCCAGACCGACTCACTCCAGTTCCCACGGCTGGCAGGGGACTTTCTGTTTGGCTTTGTTCTCCTCCAGGGACACGGGGCCGAGTCAAGTTATACCCACGCCTGCTCTTTTCCTAGGCGGAGGGCTGAGGCCGTGGTCAGAATCACACCGAATGCAGCAGAGATTCCCTAAACTCGCATAAACTGCAGAAAAGCAGTTCCCACCAGCTAAGCATCGTGCTCCACGTGCTCAGGTTCCCTAGTATAACCCTTTTCCTCCCTGGCCTCCAGAGATACATCGTGTCACGTTATCCACAGAGTAGATATGACATATCAAAGCACGCTTGTGCGTGACAGAAGTCACAGGCAGACTGTTCTACAACATGCCGGGAAAATCAGGTTACGGCTGCAACGTAACGTTTCACCATCTGAACGCTCATTATTTGTAAAAGTTTACATGCAGGTGCAAGCAGAGGAATCTCTACAACACTCTTTTTTTCATCTTTGTCGAGGTGTTTCCCCCCCCCCTTTAGTATTATTAACAGAAAAAAAAAAATAAAATACAATCTTGTGCAAAATCTGAAGGTTCAGAATAAGAGACAACAATGAGAAAAGATTTTCAATATGTCTGATGAAAAATGAGACTTATTTTAGTGAACACGCTATTGCCTCAATGCCGAGGGAAAAGCACTCGTCATTAGAGAAATGAATTGCTCAGCTGCTTATAAGCAAAAAGCTCTGGGGGAATTTCTCAAGGCCCAAACCACAAAGCATTGCAGGGTTACACAAACATATGTTGCAGGTGTTTTAGGGTAGACAGGTGGGAAAACCTCAGCTACTGAAAAATACTCCACTTAATAGATTCTATCTGAAACTAGATAACCTAAATGCAGCAGAGAAAAAAAAAACAAAAGAGCAGCAGTGAATTACACGTACACGCAGCAATACGCTCACCAAAATAATCATCTCACTAGTGCCAAATGGGATTTTTATAAACTAGTTTTTTTAGTATATTAAACAAATGCTGCCAAACATATATCTTTTTTTCTAAACTAATAATATTTTAAGTCTAAGCCAAACAACAGACTGAACTAAACATATATAAAAAAAGAGAAAGATAATGATGCAGAGTTGTTCTTTTTATTTAAATATTGTTACGGTGCCAGTTTGCTCCTTTTTGCCCCTCTTTAGCTGACAGGGCAATATTGGATTTTTTTGTACTTCTTGTACAGCCTAGAACATTTTTATGTTAAAATGCTATTTTTCTTTCCTTTCATTTGTTTCTAATGTGACTGGGAGGTCAGCAAAGGTTTACCTTTTCCTTCACCTATGCTTCTTTCTTCAATAAAGATGATACAAACATGGCAAAAATTTTGACTGGGAACAGAGCTGAAATACAGTAGCTCAGATGTGGATAAGGAATACAGTTTGTTCATTTAGGCACTACTAATTAATATGAAGTGCACACTAATGATTACCTAATAGCCTAGCTGCACAGAGATTTTCACCTTTCCGCTTTTTAGTGTTTTGCCAGGTATCCAGGCAGCTGTCTCCACCCTACGACTAGACTTATACAGAATAAGCAATGATTTAGCATTACATAAAAATACCAAAATATTTTGTATACTAAACAACCAACCCACCCCAAACTCTAAAGCACCCAGAGCAAATGCCACTCCCCAAACAAAAATTTCCTTTCACCTTCTAATTTTCCTCCTCCCTAGTTATACCTTCTGCAAAACATGCAGTCTGCTAGAGCACAAAAGGTACTCCATCCATCTATGAACCACCAAGTTAAATACTGACTAAAAAGAAAAAAAAACCAGTGAGACATTAGAGGACAGAATGTGCTATTGTCAATTTTAAAGTGATCCAAGGCCATCAGCAAAATAATATCCAAAACACAGGCTGATCGTCTGCAGCTATTAACCCTATGTATGAAAGTAGCGCAACATGAAGAGTACCCTGTGCAGAACTAATGAAGAACTTCCTTCAGTCACGGGAGTCAGGAGATCCGTGCACTAATACTGGCGTTGGCAAAGGAAAACCATAAACCTCGATGTGGGAATAATGCTTCCTGTTTATATTTTTCAGAAAAATGCTGTGGGTCTCAATTGTAGAACTCATTATTTACAATGCAGTAAGAGCAAGAAGAATTATCACATTTAATCATTTCTAAAGAAAATCAGGGAGTGCTTTTTTCCCTCAAAACAACAAAAACTCCCAGAAAGAATTGAAAAGGAAAGAAATTCAGTTAATTGGGTCAAGGCAGGAAGAAACCCCTGAACTCTGATCAAGCTGAAATAAATTATCTCCAGTTTTGTTACGTGACAATCCTCCATTCCCCTGGCAACTAGAAATTTCAGATACCAGAAGTTATTTTAAATACCGTGCGTTATGGTCTGTTTTTAACTTCATACACACATGCTTTCTCTCACATGGGCATTCTATGACAAGAGATGAAAAACTGAAAAAAATGACAAGTGAGATTTAAAAATGCTTCAGTGACTTGCCTGAAAGACATTTCTAGTTGTATATTTTGGCTTCTTATCCTAAGTGATTGGAAAGCCTTTTTTTTTTTTTATTTATAGCTTTAGAGTGTATTGAGTTCTAATAGGTAGATCAAATCCTACCAAATCAGCTTTTATCGATATTCCAGACAAAAAGACTCTGACTTGCCAACGTTCAAGTTCATAACCTGCGCAAAATCCCCATCTTGCATCAACAGAATCGCTTAAGTACCTCTTAATTCAGTCGCCTATTTTTCAGCCGAACCCTTGGTTTTGAGAAGTAAATTAACTAAATAGTGAGGTATAAATCTGACAGTGTTCAGCCCTACCCCCTGACAGATTTATGCTCTGGCATCTTGCAGCCCCGCACAGTTAGGAACACGAGTTTTACAACATTGTGGAGGAAAGATCCAGGCTTTTGAAGGGAACACACAGCAAGCCTCGCTTTAAACTCTGGAATGCTCCAAATTATGAGATTTAAAATATGACATCTTTATGTACAGAAAAGCTACCACATTATGGTTTTATTGGCACTCGTTCTGGACAACCTGCATAACTCACTGATGGCTTTGTGAGTAATGCAGTTATCTGAAGCTTATACTGATAAAACCCTTATAACCACACTTACAGCATTATATCTTCTCCAGATACAAGCTTGTACACAAATCTCACACACCAGGGAAAAAAGAGAACATTTTAAGGTGCTATTTGGTTATTTCTGCTACATGGAAAAGAAACAGATTAATATATGTTCCACATGTAATGCGCTATGTAAGACACTTGAAAAAGGTCCCTAGGGGAGAGAAAAAGGCTCTTTCAAAAGAGCCCCACGCACACACCACAGCAAAAGGAATATGACATCCAAGTCTTTTCCTCTAAAACGCAGAGGGAAGCTCAGGTCCTGGTGCTGCAGGACAAGCAACTCCTTTCATTTTGGGATTCCAACAATGAGGATACTGCAGAGCCATTTTGTTCACCACTGCTTCTTAAGAAGACAAAGACATCACATCTCCAAACCTCATTTTCTATAAAAAGTTACAGCAAAGGACAAAATGTACCATTCTCGCTTCTATCTTGAAAGTATATTGCTTTCAGAGAAGCGTTGCCCAAGACAAATGTACTCAAATAGCTTTGTATAAAACAATTAATACATAAATATTTACTATAAAATATGTCAATACACCAACAGTATATCTACATTTGTATCAGAAGAGACTGAACTTAAATTCCATCATAATAGATTGGATATGATTCAGTAGCTACTCTTTCATACATTATTGAAAGGTTATGAATCTATTTTTACATAACTTGCAGTTTGTGTTTTGCAAATTTCAGTCAAATAAATAAATTATGATACGTAGAACTTTTGATTAGGTAGAATCAAAGCGCTTTAAGTGTTTTAAGTGCTTCCTTTTGATAAACTACTTTACAAACTAGAAATGATTAATTGAATTGTCAGGTTGCACACAAGAACAACCATAATCACCTCACTCTAACACTGTTAAATACATTTTATTAGTGTAATTTTACAAATAACATCATTACTCTTCAGGAGAGGGTCAGTAGCTTTAGAGGACTTCTTAAACAGAAATAAACCACTCATTAGAAAGAAACAGCCCCAAGAAATTCACAAGCAATAAGTTTTATTGGTAGATAAAGTAATTAAGAGCTTAAAATGCTTCAGCTTCTTGCTTTAGCATGAAGTACAGTCAGAATTACTTTTACGTTGCTACTAAGAACATCAACTTGCGCAAACAGAAAGCACAGTTTAAAATATTGGCTTCCAATATTTTTCTTTTCCATCTTACCTCTCTAAAGTACTCAACATGACAGAGCTTATGGATTCCCAGTGAATATTATCAAGAATGTTGACCAGCACAGGAGAATAATTTCTTCCCTATTTCTAAATTTTCCCTGATTGCTCTTCTGGCTGGAACATAATGTTGCTGCATCTCATGCCTTCTCTTCCTGATTAACAGGGAAGACACCTCAATAAAAGGCATAATTATGAAATCTGCAGAGAAGATTAAAAAAGAAAAACACTCTTTTTTTTTGTTGTGTTTGTTATTCTTAGTCCAGTTGACTGACCAGCAAGTAGTTGCCTTGACTCGACTTGATTTATTGAATGATGCATATGTTACTTGCTGTTCTATACAACACTATTATACACTTGTTTTAACATTAGTTGAAAGTAGAAACACTGGCTCCTAACCCATCCTTAGTTAGGCGAAAGACTCTGTATCTCTCCACCTGCCCAGAAATCCTGAGCCACGCCACCAACTCCTCAGCGCCCTCAAGGCCGGCAGCCCTCTGCCTGGGTCACACAAGACTGGCAATGGGAGCAATGCGAGCAATGAAGTCAACGTGCCCTCCTTGCCTGGCTCTGTTTCCAGTGTCAGAAAAGTGGACTGCAGCACTATCTCGCTTGGCCCTACGCAGAACTGGGACAAGTCCTTTGTTTCTGCACCATCTTACCCGTGGCGGAGCTCAGTCTTAGCTATGAGAGGTGTCACTGTCCAGGAAGCTTTGCTTTATCCTGCACTACTTCCCACCTTGTTTCAATCTAATGGCTGCTTAACTTGCACTGATACAATACTTGTGGGTTATGAACCAAATAACTGGCCTGTGCACGCAACACTAAAGACAGCAATACTGGAAACTGCATTGCAGTTGGCAATCTACGAGCTCAGCTCTCTCCTTCAAGCAGCGACTACTGTGTTACACACCATACCAAGGAACGAGAAGGACTTTGAAAGATTTCTCATTCAAAAAGCCTTGACTAGATGACTAATCAACCACTTTCCAAGATCTTTTCCTGAAAATATTACTTGTGACATACAGGACACTTTGAAGGTAACTATTTTATGGTGAGTTGATTAACGGGTTAACGTATCAGGGGAAACTGCAATGAACTTTGAGAGAGATGAGAAAGTTACTGTACTATGAGTACTGACCACATAGCCTTTTTATATTTTAAAATGCATAGGTGCACTGGGAATGAAGGTTTTGAAACAAATGCAGAAAAATGAAGAGGATTTTTAATTCATGGTACACTTACTATTTTTATGTGGTACTATGGCAACGCGGTTATTCCAAGTAATTTATCATTAAACTCATAGCTGCCTGTCATACCTTATTCTATTAATGAAACACAGTAACTGAATATTTAGAACAATAATTCTTAAAACAAAGCATGGTCTATCTCCTTGGAAAACAACAGTTTCTGATTTTAAGAACATGAACATAAACGAAGAACAAGTTAATATTATGGCTTTTACATGTATAATACATGCAATTCTTAGTTGTATATGCCCACATTAAAAGGCTTAGCATGCAGTTCCAGAAAAAAAAATCAATTTATTCGAAGTGAGGTGTTTAGATTACATCTAACTGTACTGCACTTGCAAATGGGGAAGTTAGACCATCAAAACGCTTGGGTTTGCTACAAGGAATTGAATGTGGTTATAAAGTCATAGGTCAGTTTGAAGATCCTGACAGATTTTTATTCGTAAAAGTCTATCTACGTTGCATTAAACAGACAAGATCTTAATCTTTCAGAAATTCAGGCAAATAGAACTTCTCTGTGAATCACTGAAAGTAAATGCTTTTTTTTTTTTTGTTTCTCCTAATTCCTTTCTTCCCAGATGAAGAGACATATACTTAGCTTTGCTGGAAAACCTTATTTCCTTTATCAGTCACATCCCCTGTCAAGGTGACTCTCCTTTATAGCGGAGGTGACCTTACTCGTACCGCCAGCTCATACTGCACTGGGATATCCATTACCCCAGATTTCTGATACTTACTTTTCATACATCCCAAATCCCTAATGTATAATTGCGAATCTCCTGAAAAATCAGTCACATTCTTCATGATGGGAAAAAAAAAGAAAAAAAGCGAAAAGCCAACCTTTGTTCAGGGCCCCCCTCCCCCTTGTTGGTACCCCTCTAACATCATGGACTCTGCACCCCGCTCAATGTGTGTGGGTACAAATTAACGAGCTGCTAATGCCCAAACACTGCCAGATCCCAACTTCTGATTGGCTGCAATCTGGTCATTAAAGAGAGATAATTAATGCCAGATTGCACACACAATGCTAACAAACAAACAAAACAATCCCAAACCTGCTTTTCTCCTGCCACAAACAGCAAAACAAACAATACTGACATAACGGCAGCTTTCAAAGGACAGTTGCAGCTCTGCAGCGGCACCTCAGTTAATGAGTGTATAGAAAAGAATTTATCTGAAGAAGAAGAAAGTGAAACTCAACAGCCTTTCAGGCACATGAAACTAGCTTGGAGAAAACTCTGAGACGGTGGCAGCTACTTAAGAAGAAAACTCAGCTGAAAATAAATGTACAAAGAGTTCAGTTCAAAATTTCAGTAATGTGTTTTCCCCTTGTCACACATTGCTCAGATTGTGAAAAGTGTTAAAAGCTGGAATGCAGATTTCTCTGACTAATCGTTATATGAGTGATCATGACCACATATTATTGCTTAAGTTTTCTGACAGTACCTGTAATTTCAGTCATCGTGAACTAATACGACTTCTTTGAAATGTCATGTATGCTTCACCATGGATTTAGTTAGAATTTAATATTATTATACGGCCACTTTCAATGTCAGCAAATAGCTTAAAATACAACGCTGAGAAAATAGCAGCAGCAGTAACTAGAATATTGTTCGCATAACTAATTCCCATCAACCACGCAAAACCACTTTCTTCCTTCTTTTTTTGAATGATGGCTTATAAAAGGTGTCTCCATTGAACTAAGCTCTGAACTAGCTTGCTCAGTGGATAACTCACTACATTAGAATATCTGAAAGCAAAATAATTTTACAAAAATATTAAGAATAAATACAGCAAGCTTTCAGACAAAGGATGGTTGTCAGGTTTTTAGTGTGCAATGTAAAACTGTAATATCCTATGTAGCACTTCAGTTTTCTAGTAAGTCATTGTGATAAGGCTAACACTTCAACACAGAACAACATACAAATAAGAACACCCAAAGATGAAAATTACTTTGCGTATGTTGCTGTATTAGAATTTTATTTGCTAAAGGGTGAAAACAGATTTGCAAAATTCACAGTTAACTTAAAACAATAGTTTTAAACCTTTTATTCCTAGCCCTGGCTGCCTTCAGGAAGGAAAGAACATCTGGTTATTTAAGGAACACAATATGTTCACATTTTCTATGACTTTTGTTTCTAATTGAGTTTTTTAATTTTTTTTTATTTGAACAACTCTAGTTAGAACTATGTTTTTTAATCACTGTATATTTTTCCACTGCCCTGTCTCTGTATCTCTACTACTTAATTTCACAGCCTTTGCTTTGAAAATTAACGGTACTCAATGGTTTTGGTAAGGAAAAAAATGAAAAAAATTGGCCACTTGTGGGATACTCAATACACAGAGACACACCTTGAGTAAATGCTTTTGGACATACACAAAAAAACATTCCCTTATTTTCTCATTTCACACAGACATACTTTTAATAGCCCATTCTTCCATAAGAAGCTCTACTTTTGTGTTCAGAAGGACTGTTATTATATAGAAGTTACTTTCATATAAATAATTGAGGTAATTATCTGTTCAAAGATTAGAAATGTGAAACAAATACTCTGCTAAGCAGGTTAACTTTATCACCATATGCAAAGACAACAACACTGATTTGAGCTTTTCATTCTATGTTTTCCTGCGTACTGGAGCTAGCCAAATGCAGAAAAGGCTGAAATTCAGTTATTCTGCATTGATCCATACTCATGCCTGTAAAATTATTATCTCTTAGGGCCCCCTTCAGAGACAGGTGCATTAACTTGTATTGAGCTATTACAGAGATGTGCATTTCTCTTCCATGGCACTGGAATGTATCAGCGATGTAGTATCTAAAACGTCTTTTCATCCCAACTGCCAGCTGGGGTTCACAGAGTGAAAAGGAGAACTGCTTCATGCATTAGATTAACGGCAAGCAGTAATTACTTTTCATATTATTGTCATTACTGGATAATGCTAAGGCTTTAGCTAAGGTTTGATTCCACAAAAGGTCAGGAAATTGTATTTGTCCATCTGTAAGAAAAATATGCCACCCATCTTTTAAGTATAGCTTTCTTTTGACATTTAGGTTGCTCTCCTGGCGATGACTGCAGTGAAAAGAAGCAAACAAAATGCGACAGGTTCATCAAACCGAAGTTCAGCCCTCCTGATAGCCTACAAGACAAATAAGTAAGGAGGAGATATCTGTTGTGTCAGACCAAGGAAACAGAAGAAATAATGGGTGCTATTCGACGTGCAAACCCAGATTACCTCCAGAACTGGAAGTTATGGATGGAAAGGCTGTATCAGGTCCATCTTATCTACTTCACCATTTATGACATGATTGTTCCTTAAGAACCTTTCAGTTTTACGTACATACAATGAACCTTTCTTAGTCCAAATACCCCACAACTTTCCCTCAGTGAGATTATTTGGCATTTACCTAGCTGCAAAAATAATCCCATAGACAATATATTTTAACAAACCTGCAAGAGGCAGATTCCTGTTTGTCCCTGTTCATGACTTCTAAACCGCATTTCTTGTCCAGCTGAGATTTAAAGCTCCAAGGGGCAGAGCGCAAACCTCTGCCAGATATTTGGAACAACACTAAACATTCTCGCTACGTTCAACAAATAATGAAATAAGCCACTGGACCATGCAACAGTCTCCCACAGAAGAGTTCCCCGACTTCACATATTAAAACCCAAGCAAAATCTTGTAAGAAATGCCACACAAAACAACTCAGCCCTGGCTCAGGAGATCTAAATTGCACTGAACCAAATGTAATTTCCCATTAGAAACTAGAAGCTGGTGACAGAGAAATGCACAGGAAAACATCAAAGGAGGAAGAAAAACCATTAAGCACTGAATTTGCTAATCATCACTTACAAGTTACACTACTGACTAAAATCTCCTTGTCTTTTCTTCCAATCTCCTTTTATCTGCTCAGGGAATAAAGACAAACTGAATTATCTTTATGCAGATAGCAAAAAAAAGGTATCCTAATTTTCCCACTTCTATTGGTATATAATCTGTGTACTGACTTCAGGCTCCTATAGCACCTATGATGTCTTGTTGAGTCTTCCCTTTCATTATGTGTAATGCAAAATTTTGACAGACTTGGAAAATTTTTATGTGTAGGTCTTACAGAATAACAAGACTTCCATTTCAGAAATACATTGAATTGAACCAACATAAGCTTAAAGATACATAAGTGAAAATTGTATCTAAGGAAAGATAAGAAGCAGAGACTCAAGTCATAGCATTTAAAATACATTTCTTTCTCAGACGAGGAGGCATTTTTTTTTTTTACAGTGATCCTTTAGAATCATTTAACTTTCTTACTGTAAGAAGTCCAGATCTGTTTATGCAGTTTCAACCCAAAGACCCAACGTAAAACGAGAGGTGGCTGGAAGCCCCTTAGCGCTCTTTGTTCTCTGGAAATCCCAGCTTCAGGGTACTTCCCAAGCAAATAAATACAGCTCAGAAATAAGGAACAATTGTAATTCATTTTATTTAAATTGACAAAACAACTAGCAGTCTTTGCTTGAAAGAGCTTGAAGTACTCATTCACCTGAGTGAAGGGAGAACTACCTGAAAGACATGGTAGGAACTACATCCAGTATTTTTCTGAAAGGTGTTCCAGGCACACCTGAGAATGTTAATTAATAGGAGACTGAGCCCTTACGAGCCAGACAATTTCATTCTGTCAGAGACAAGGGCATAAGGAGCAGAATAGTGATCAAGGTTTTTTCATTGGAAGTTGGTGGTTTATTTTTGCCCCCTTAAGCTGGTAGGATATCTTGTATACAGCCTAGGATGCTTCGAGGGACAGCTGAATAATTATTCTATCTTTTAACATGTACCTTCAATAAATGACAGATTATATATTGGATTTAGTTTGTTACCTTAGCAAAATTCCCCCCTCCCCCGCCCTCGCTCTGTATCTTCCCTTTAAAAAACACTTCTCTCTTGTTTTGCTAAGAGAGTACATAAATAAATGCTGGGCAGTCTGATTTCACAGACTGCTGCCGAAATCTGAAGAAAGATTCCTGAGATCTAACACAACAAACTTTCTTACACACTGAAAAGACGATATACTTTACTTCTCATCATGAAAGAAATCTTTGTGCCCGAGAGGAATGAAGAATGCAGCTGAAAGGATGCAGATCTCTGCAAAAAACTGATATAGCAACAAAGAGACAATTTTTTTCTTAATCCATAAAAGTGTAAACATTGGTACTGAATGAAATTTTGCAGAAGACAGTCAGAGTGCAGAAGTGATGAATTTTTCACTTTCAAAGGTGACATGCATCAAGAAGATGAGGGAAACCAGACTTTACACTGGCAGCCTACTAATGGGACATGCACAAAGATGGTTCAAAACCAGCAGCACAAATTCTGCTATCTGCCAAAGTTCTGAGTACTGCAAAGATTACTGTGTACAGCTTCATCTCAAACACTTTATCCACTATACTGTGAATACCTGCTGTATATTATATCCGCACGTATACGCATGTCATTCTAAAACAGCAAGAAGTTTGCTTTTTTTTAGTATAGATGAGTATATCAGTATGCTAGTAATATGTAACATAAAATTTATGATTTTATATATTTTATTCATGTGAATCTTTTCAGGCTGTAACAGCAGACTCATTTTTAATTGAAAACCATCACATAACTATTATATATTGGGCAGAGGTAGTGCTTTAAGGATTAACAGTGATTAATCTGCAGAAATCCCATGAAAAAGGTCTTGCGGATGAAATTGCATGACAGTATCCACACAGCTTACTAGGTTATTACACAAAATACTACTGCTTGCCTCAAAAGTATACTTTATTATGAAAGATGTCTGTGCTGAATACCAAGCTATTCTAAAAATCATAAACATCTGTAGTTACCACAGCTCCTGAATAACTTTAGCAAAGTAGTAGGATACTATCCTTTAAAGAGTAAAATAACTTTTTTCTACTCTTGGTTACCAATTCTTCCCTTCAGCTTTTTTGTCAGGTAAGAAGAAACTTGAAACTACAGTTTAGTTGCCAAAATGTAGGTTGTTATTAACTTCACAGTATTTAGAACATTTTATTACAGAGGTTTATTCCCTGTATTTACAGAGGAGGCATCTCACCTTTGGATCTCGGAGAAAAAGTGCTCTTAGGATAAGGGAGTGAACATCTCCAATAGGTGGATAATGCATCAGAAGTCCCAAACAGGTCTGATAATTACTTGAAATCACTAAAATGAAAATAAAAAAAAAAGGAGAAGAAAAAAGTGTGAAATATTACTTAACTTATTTTGATATTGCAAACAGTAGCTTTTCCAATAGATTCATTACAGTTCAGATTCATCTCTTTTCCCACGTTAAGTCTCTTAGAACTCAAGCAGTGATCAGAGTGAAAGAAGACATTGCATAATCAAGGTTCATCACTACACTTGGTCCTATATCATTAAGGACAATGCTAAACCTACCACTGACTTGATGTCACAGACATTTATGTTAGCTCCAGATTTAGATGCCTAAATTTAGATCTCTGTAGCTGTGCACCTAAAGCCTGCCTGAGTCAGTGGAGGTCAGGGCAACACAGTCAACAGATGCTGAAGGACTAGTCCTCCACTCCGAAAAGGATGCTGACTTTTCAGACACTCATCTGCAGACACCCACATTTCAGTATGATAATTCATGAGAAGACAAATTTTTACCTTCAGTCCTGTTTTTATGACAAATTTTCCCACTCTGCAATTCTTTGCTGAAATATCTTTTGCATTGTTCTTATGTACATATACACATACATGCCCATGCACTTATATATACACATATGTAAAGTGATGTCAGCAACTCCTTGTTTTCTTGTAAATCAGAAACTATTCACAAAATGTTCAGGAAAAAGTGAAAAGGCTAGATTTCAATTTCATAAATACTTAAAAATACAATATACTGTTAACTTTATTAGAATTTTTTACTTATTCAGGAAATTTTAAGCATGCTTTGCTTAAGTTTTTCATTTTGTTATCATTGTGCTTGATTTTATCTGAATCTATGTAAGTATACTCTGTGGTGCTTTGTCGTTGTCGTCTTCTGTTTTTGCCCCCCCCCCC
>Ga0065711_1033229_pt1 | contig 25879 bp, 11 predicted proteins | sample Hoacrofraction12_FD_59098 | JGI IMG/M metagenome (GOLD analysis project Ga0065711, IMG submission 59098) | Hoatzin crop microbial communities from Cojedes, Venezuela - Epithelial fraction 12 v2 (version 2) | ecosystem: Host-associated > Birds > Digestive system > Esophagus > Crop | place... | reverse complement strand
CTCTTTGTAGGCTTCTTCTCTTACCTCCGGGGCCTGGGATTCCTGAGGGCCAGTCTTAGCACTGAAGACTGAAGCAAAGGCGGCATTCAGTAGCTCTGCCTTCTCCGCATCCTCCGTCACCAGGACACCCTGGTGAAGGTATGAAGAAAAACACGAAGCCTCCACACTCCAACACTTTGCTATTGTTCTCAGGGTACAGCATTTTCTCTCCTTTTACAGCAGCAAATATAGATACTACTTTAGTAACAAATTCTGCCTTAAAAACAACAAAACTACCTTTCAAAAAATACTGAACCAAGCACTGACACTATTAGAGTAGAAAAGTTTTTCATTTTTCACTTTTGGCTTGGCAAGCCTCCAGCATAGGATACTTCCGTTGGCACCCAAGCAAAGGAAGGAAGGAGCAGGGCAGAGCGCTAATTAGCCTGTGCTGTGATCAAAAGCAGTAACATAAAATGCCAAAATCCCCCCATTTTTTAAGCATAGTTCTGATGGATGTGTGTATGCCCGCCCTCCCATCTAAGTCAGCTGTGACACTAAATATAGAAAGCATCTCAGCAGATCGGGTCCTGATGGGTAAATTCTCATTTGGTTTGAAAGAATGGCTGGACATTAAGTGTGACTCTCGACTGCACACGGTGATTTGAGCTTCCCTGCAAAGCGTTAATTCCTATCTGATGCATTGCACTACACTGCACAACTTCAAATATCATTCTGTAATGCGATACAAAGTAGCCACAAGAAAATGAATAAATAGAAATTATATTTTCTACCACTTAAGAACTAAAAAGGAACACAATCAGGGCAATTCTAGCAATTGCATGTTCTGTACAGACACCACCACACAGCAGACTTCACAATTTGGAAATTCAGTGTGCTTTCTTTTTTTTCCTAATAATTTTGATACAATACTCCCATTCAATCCATTCCTGATAAAAAGAATTTGTGACATTTGGGCAGACAGAATATTATTTAGGATGCTAAAAAAATAACAGGATCCACTGAAGTTTATCTCCTGGTTATCTATAAATGAGGTGAAGCCGTGAGATAAAACACAAATCTGAAAACAGAGGAGAGAAAACCGAGACGAAAAAATTACTCGAATGTTAAAATTCATGATTTGCACCTAGGATGAACAGCATGCGCCCACCAGAATATAATATTGCACCGATGTTTTACTGTGGTTTTCTGTTTGTGTTTACTTCTAGTTTAAGGTGAACGCCATATGTCTAAGATTCTGAATCTCTCTTGCTGCAGAGTTCGGGTGTGGGGCAGACAATACAAATGTACAGCAGGAGAAATTATCAAACTACCTATGCTGACATCAAGCCGTTGAAGGCATCTGGACACAAGTCCCTTTTCTGCTGAGATCTGTCAATCACTCTGCAGACCACACTATGAAGGCAGAAATATCCTCACTGGGGATTAATTCTGTCCTTGTTGCAATGTCTCACAGACTACAAAGATCATAATCTTCTTGATCACAAAGTGCAGGTGTTCAGTGCACTTGTGGCAGGGCTGCAGTTAAAATTACTATCACCCTGTCTTTCAGGTTAGTAGCTCTTGAGGGTAGGGTGGAAAGATCCCTACCCGCCCTGCCTGCCTGCCTTTGTATTTCTATTAACTGCAGTAGATCAAATTATGCTTTCTTATTTCATTTCGATTGTAACAGGACTCAGGAGTGAGTTGAGACAATGGATGAATATTTTTATGTGTAATATCAAAGTGTGAACAACAAATGAAAATGTAAATACAAGTCAACAAGAACACTTTGTCTAATAAAAAACACAAAGGAGAACACATGAAAGCAACGAGTAAATACATACAAATCACAAAAAATAGAAGAGGAAATGAGGTCATTTAAGGTGGCTCAAGCTCTGATATGGAGCATGGACCATCTCACTCGTCTCCTGTATTTAAGAAAACCTCAGCTTCACTGGGTGTCGCAAGATGGATGACTGTGAGCCGTGTTCGGGTTTGAAATGAGTCTCAGATCTCAGTAACAAAAGTGTTGCCTCTGATTTCAACAGGATTGCCTCTGATTCACGTTGCTGTGAGCAAATGGAACAATTAGCACCAGACAACTTCACCACCTCCTCTCACACGGTTCCTGATCTCGCAGACAGTTGTGACATAACTCATCTTAAGCATGAGCCCTCCACAAAAGCTGTTTTCATAACTGGTGTTTTGCTTTGAACTAACTTCTGTCATTGTAAGCTGCTTCATTAATTCTGCAAGGCAGGCAACAGGTAAAGTGAAAAAATTTCAGCATCATCATTGATGTCTTCTCTAGGTTACTCTCACAATGCTTGAAGCCTTTCACTTTCCACTGGATGTTTAGAATGGCTGTAAGATAAAGTGATGAAATGGTAAAAAGATCATATTTTAAAACTGTGTAATCATGAAATTATTTCTAATAATTTCTAATTTTGAATAATAAAATATCATATCATTATAAAGTAATAAAAATGTAATAAAATTGAGTTCATAAGAAGATTTAAAATGCAATTGTGTCTTCTAATGTTATAATAATTATATAATTAAAATCACAAAATCACATATAATAATTAAAACAGAATCTCCTTCCATGACAGTATCAGAGATTCTCACTGCATCAGGTTCATTAATGAAGTCTCTATATAAAAAAGACTAGCATAAACTCAGTCCTCCTTTGTTGAATTGTGGGGCTTAGTTTTGACTATGCTTAGACGCAGTGTAAATCAGACTGCTGATTTCTAAGTGACAGTGCATCTTTCTGGGTTGCTAAATTTGCTGTCAGCCTCACAGCTTTCCCCACATCCTACACTAGAAACTTGCCTCTTTTTTTGCGTTGAAAGACCTGCAGCTGGGTTGATGGATAGCATCTGGGGACGTTCAAAGATGTTTGTGATATCCAAAACTACATTGCTTTGCCCACCGTGCATCCATTGGCCCGGTCTGAGTCCCCTGCCTTCCACAAATGTCACAGAGGTAAATACATTAAAGGGTTGCAAGAGAGAGATATTTCAGGTTGGAACAACTGAAAAACAACAATCACAGAAATAGACCCTTTCATTTTTTTATTGAGTCTTAGTCAGTTTGGACTTTCTGTTAAAAAAGGAATTTTAGCCCTGAGATGGAAAGAGGAGTGTATAAAAATGCAGCTATAGATGCTTCCTATCAACTTTGCAGCTTCAGTAACTGTCTTTGATAGGAAAAGTACACGTGCACGTCAGATAACACATTCAGCCCATTAATGAATCAGACTAGAAAAGGCAGAATTGACAGCTCAACAAACAGAAAATTTTTCAAAATCTGCCTGTTTTGTGCATTTCTTTGACCATTGTGGGACTCATAGGATGATTTTGCCCTTTCCATCCTCTGAACATAAACTCCTAATCAAACACATAATGTCTACTATGTTCTTAAATTACATTTTAACTAGCATAATGCCTGATAATCCAAATTAGATTTTTCGATACATATACTAATTCTTTACATTTAAGTAACTGATGTTCCAAATATGTGCTCCCAGAAATATATAATTGATTTAAAAACCCTAAAAGGATGCTTAACTACACATCTCCAGCTACGTAAATCCAAATCGATGGTGAATACAGAAGGGAACAGGGGCTTTTGATTTTAAATGACCAATTTTGTCAATGAATCAATTTCACCAAGAGAAGTTGAGAGAGAACAGATGAAGGCAGTTTAGGGCTTATTTATGATGGTAAAACCCTCTTTGTTCACACCTTCTTCATGCTGTCTAGTATTTCATCTATATTCATTTTTGTGGCTTTCCAAAGTGTAGGTGTCACCTATTAAAGGGAGAAAAAAAATTGTGTTAAAGTACATGGAGGTGAGTTATATCTACAAAAGCCAAGAATTTCAGAGATTGAAGATCTATGATAACATTGTTCCAGACAGGAACTGACTGTGCTTACAGATACCAGCTTTGAAGTGGTGTCTGATTAAAATATTATGGGCTTCATCAGGGGACAGCGACAGACACACAGGCTGCTTCGTATAACAGTATCTGAAAACAAAACCACAGTGAACTGGAGAAAAGGATGGGTGGGAATTCACTGAACTTTCTCCAACCTTCTTGTCCTAAGTGAAATTTTAATTTGTAGAATGGTTTTCCATAAACTGCAGCATATGTATGGACATAACCAGGAGGCCAAGAGATGTTGCTGTAGAAAGGCAGGCCAAAGAGATGATTAGCTGATGGGAAAGGGTCAGTGAGGAAGCCAAAGTGTTTACATGCTGCTCAAAAGTTGCAGGCGTCCCAGTCAACAGTAGAAATAAGTGGTGGGACCAATACACACTGTGGAAGACTTCCACAGATCTGCTGCAATGTGCAACCACTTCTCCATCCTGCTTGGTTTGTACCTTGCTCCTACTAGCTTCATTTGGTCATTGTTAGTTGTTCTACTGCAGGAGACAGGAAAGAATTGTGTTGGAAATGACAGTACTCTGAATTCTGCACCCCAGATGAATGCTTTCATCTAATCAGGGAGCTTTAGTTCAGACAATGCTTTGGGCTAAAAAAGATACAGCATCTTGTGATTACAGAATCTGCCCCTAATCTCCCAATCAGCTGTTTGTTACCTCACATTAAAAACAAACAGAAATCCCATAGCGGAGGAATCCGACTGTAATCCTGCCTGATGCATTTGTTCCCTTGCTGAACCATGACTGTGCAGGAGACAGAGATTCAGCCTGAAGACATGAAAACATGGAGCTTTTCTCCTTGCTGTGCTTGTAGAGAGGGTTGCACTGATTCTGCGGGGTGCTGAGACACACAAAGCAAAACTGGAAAATAAGTTAGATCAAGCGCTACAGTCAAGCCATCACTGCACTGAATGGGGAACTGGCACACCCACTCTCTGTTTCCAGTTCTGCTAGGGACCTGCTCTGAGTTTGGACGGGACACCTCACCTCTACACGCCCTGGTTTTCCCTTCTGAACTCCAAGCCATATCACATTCTCGCTAGTTGTTCTGGTGCAGTGCTTCTTCCTTTGAATCTCATCTTCAGCTGTGGCTGTCAGCTACCTTCGGCTGCAATAGTAAATAGAAATAAGCGATAACTTCTCCGAATGTCAACTCAGGCTTAACAATTTGTGAGTGTACATGTATGCTATACATATAGCGCTTGTTTATAGGGAAAATATTTATTCTCTGTGGAATAAAGAGAATGGTGGGGATGGGGTGAAATCAAATGAGATATTGCACGCTGTGGAAGCATGGAGAGCTAAAGCATAGCTGCTTTCTCAAAACATCTGACAGGATGCAGAAAATGTCCAAATATGTTTACAGAAAAGATTGCTCAAAAACAGTCAAAAAAAAAGGTACCTGCTGTTTGTGCCATGTGCATCATGGGAAGGGAAGGAAAATAGACGCAGCTGTGAAAGTCATGTAGAGATATTTCATACCATCTCATCCCCAACACAAACCCACCAGCCTCCAAGCCGCCATGACTCTGCGAGGCAGCTGGCAACCATTTCAGTTTCTGCAATAACTCATCAGGAGGCCCATGCTAACCACTCACACACACATGCATTGGGCGCTTCACTCCTTAGGATGCTGGTCGTAAATAGCCCAGCTGATGTCAATGGCAGTTGGGTGCTTGAATGTGCAGGAGTCATGCTTATAGGCTTAGCATTCCTCTGACCTTTAGCAGAGAAGCTGCCACCATAAGACAAGGGGTGGCACAGGGATGGCCAGCAGCTCTCTGTCTCTGTGTGCTTCCCACCCCATCCCTACTCCTGCATAGGAAGGCAGCTTGATGTTTAAATTAAAAGAAGACAGTGTAAGCCAAAGTCATCAATTTCCTTCAAATGTCAGAGTCTCTTTACAGAAGAGGATCATGGTGGATATCATGGACAGGGGAAGCAGACAGACACTTTTTAGTCCAAAGATGCAAAAAGAGTTTTCTATGGTTCAGATAGGCTAGACCTGGCAGAATCCAGAAGTATGGTTGAATCCAGAAGTTGGATCAAAGGAACAAAATCTGTACATGAACAGAAATGTCTCATGCAAGATTTGCTTTTGTTCTTCGTGAAATAAACTATATTAAGATGGATAGAAAGGAGAAATCTAGAGGTTTATATAGTAAAAAAACCTTACATTAACAGAGTTAAATTCACGGCTTATGATATTTTTCCTGCTGTGTGCTATGAACAACAACAGAGAAATCTAAACATATTTGGGTAGTTCTCTCTGTTCATTCACAAGAAAAAAGAAATCAGCAAAAGCTCATTTTTGATATATTGTAATTTTTCCAGTCAATATCTTACTGCAAGACTAATCATCTTGAATACATGCACAAGAGGCATTTCCAGCTCAGCCAATATGATTAAGTAATAAAGCTAGGCACAAGAAGTTGTATAGTGTTCCCCATCCACTAAGCATATTGAAATACAATTAATTCTCATTTTGAGGAACTGTTTTTTTTCTATATGCACATATATATTTTCTGAGAATAAGAAGCAACATTGTGTTACATTCCAGTTACTTTATCCTTAATTGAGAAAAATGTTAGAAAATAAGCTGATACCAGCCTGCCCCTGTGGCTACTGTTTTATTTAGACAGAGAGTAATTTATTTTAATTTGTAATGTTTAATGCACAGTGGGAGTTTAGAAAAGACTGCTCCATCCTTCAAAGAAATAAATGGTATGCAACAAAAGAAAACATTTCTATGACTGCTTTAAATCTCTTGGGAAACGATGAATTTAAAGATGCTATTGTCCGAGCATTGATATAGATTACCAACAAAGAGCTGGCTCCAGTAGGTCACCAGTTACACCAAGGCAACAGAAATGACGAGGTTTCAGTCGCAACTTCACAGCGTGAGCCAACTCATTGTTATTTATTTACTCTAATATAGTTCTCAATCAAATAGTTTTTACTTGTTGTATAGGTACTCATATGACTCTCCTGCATACTACTCTGCTGAATGGCCTAAACTGACCTAACAAATAACTACAGGTCAATAATGTACTTCTGCCCTGGGGAACGTGATTTAAAAGGTCAGTATCACTTTTTGGTCTTGCTGCTTGGACTGTAATTTTAAAAGTATATGACACAACAATGCATGAAATGAGTTTTTAAAATGGAATGAAAAATCATTGTCCAATACATTTTAAGCTGCCTTTGTTAACTCTCACACTCAAAAACTTTAATGGCGCAGTGCTAAAGGGCATATTCCTATCTGATGCTAATCATTATATCTTGCATTTTCTTCAACAGTGTTTATACCAGCAGTGGATCTGGATCAGCAATTGCAGCTACAATATATTTCCCTTAAATATTTTCCCTCATTTCCTCTCTCGTTACTAGCACTGAAATGTCATTTATTGAAGCAAGCTAAGATTTCAGAAGCCTTCATTTGATATGGGTTAACTCCATGCAAGTTGCAGTCTCCTTGGCAATATTTTTGATTTCCAACTTGCACATCAGCTTTCATCTGAGCTGGATAGCGTGCACTCAGCTTCTTGTTACTTCCAGCTCAGGAAATTAAATAAATTAGCATTATTGGATTTTTGTGGCACTTTACATCTCTGCTAGATCAACTAAAGTCAAAATGGCAAAGACAGCGTTCTCCTGGATGAGAAGATGTCTCCACGTGTGTCCTAAACACATACAAAAATATAAACTTAGAATCATAAAATCATAGAATAGTTTGGGTTGCTCAGGTTGCTCAGGTTGCTCAGAGCCCTGTCCAAACCGAACTTGAGCGATTCTACAGATGGGGCACCTACTACGTCTCTGGGCAACCTGTGCCAGTGTTTCACCACTCTCCTTGTGAAAAATTTCTTCCTTCTATCTAGTCTAAATCTACTCTCTTTTAGTTTTAAACCATTACCCTTACCCTATTGCAACAGGCCCTGCTAAGCAGTTTGTCCCCGTCTTTCTTCTAAGCCTCCTTTAAGTACTGAAAGGCTGCTATAAGCTCTCCCTGCAGCCTTCTCTTCTCCAGACTGAACAACCCCAACTCTCTCAGCCTGTCCTCATAGGAAAGGTGCTCCAATCCCTTGGATCATTTTTATGGCCCTCCTCTGGACCCGCTCCAACAGGCCCATGTCTGTCCTGTGCTGAGTGCTCCAGAGCTGGACACAGGACTCCCAATGGAGTCTCACCAGAGCAGAGGGGCAGAATCCCCTCCCTCGACCTGCTGGCCACGCTTCTCTTGAAGGAACCCCAGGATATGGTTGGCCTTTTGGGCTGTGAGTGCACATTGGTAGCTCAGGTCCAGCTTTTCATCCTGCAGTATCCTCAAATCCTTCTCGGCAGGGCTGCTCTCAATCCCTTGTAGGCATACTCTCTCTTGCATGGGGAAACAGTTGAACTGGATGGTCTCTGAGTAAGAAACTTCCCAGGATCATTTAGTGGGGATACAGGGGTTTAGTTGTCTTTACCATGCCAACGATTCAGTCATATTTACCATTCCAGTTGCATTCTGTACCTTCAATTTATTGTACTTTTAGTCACTATGCAATCTGACAGCTGACTACCAAATAAAACAGGACTTGGAGCATGTTTCATCCTGTGTGCCAAAACGTGCTCTCTTTATATGAAAAGATGGGAACATCTATCAGTTCAGTCCTGGATGCACTAAAAATGTACCACAGATAGATGTGAGACATTTTTCAGGGTGGAATTGATTCCAAGGATTTTCAAAAATGTGCTGTACAAGGTATCATTACAGAAAAAAGCCTGTTATACAGATGTTTAGATAAGACTACCTCCAGCACCTGAAGGAAAATCTATATACCTAAAGGCACCTCTCGGACTCACCATGTTTGTGTGGGATTTTTCCTCTCTGCTTAGTTAGCTTTGGTTTCAGGCAGTGCTTTCTGTTTTTCTTGCCAAGATTTACTTAAAATCATATTTATTTGTCTTATGACCAAACCTCACGGTTCACTCCAGCAAATCCAGCGCTCTGTGGTTCCCTGTCCTTGTGCAGGGATGATTGTCCCATTGAAGGCACACAGTAGAGCCTTTTGACCTGTTGGCAGTACACTTCTTGATCAAAAAGGCAGACAGTCACACCTTTGACAGCTTCCAGATGCCCAAATGCCCCTCCCAAACTCTGCTTAATCACTAGAGCCCTAGTTCAAGCCCCAGAGCATGCCACAGAGATGGAGTGCAGATCTCTTACCATCTCACGGTAGTTTTCAGATGCTGGGGATGACACTGACCAGCCAAAGCAGCAAACACTAGATTTGAAAAAAAGGCATGCAATGGAATAGGACAGACATTACTTCACTACCTGGCAAGGGTCGATTTCTCTTGTAGAAGACTGACCTACCTGTCTGACTTTGTTGCACTGACGTGTCTGTAAATACCTCACCTGCAGGCCCCCCTCAGCTAGTAGTAAATCTAAAACAGAGGAGCCCCGGCATCGGTCATATGGGTTATATCAATGCTACTGGTCAGATGTACCTCTGACTGTGTCCTGCAGGCCTGTCTGCCCTGTCCCTTCTTTTCTGAAGGTGCCAGGCAAGCACTGGGTGTGTAGAGCACCCTTGGACATGGCCTTTGGAGATGCTTGCTGAGACCATGCACAAGCAGCCCTTGACCACTGCACCCACTGCCCTGGAGAGATGCCATGGTCCTGCAGTCCCAGGAGTGCAAGGGATGGTGGGAAGAATCAGCCTATTCCTCCTGAGGAACTGAGTGGGAGGTGACTGGACAGTGACAGAGTACATTTCTAATTCATATTCTTTTACAGATCATTTTCCTAAGAATGAAGGGACACATCTACCCCATCTGCTGCAGGAATTTCCTTTCTTTCGGACTAGATCCAGGCTGTTATTGAAAATCTATCTTAGTGGAAGGTTTGGTTTTGAAATCTGCCTTCAGAAGGAAATTGTCAAAGTTCCACCAAGAAAACTGAAGGAGTCCAACTTTTCCTGAAAATTTTCTGAAAAGAATCCCACCACCTTGGATGTGAACAAACCAGTCCTTTCTGCAGAACATCTCAATGAAAGCATCATCTTCCAAGTTTTCCAGAAGGGAAATGCTGTGCAGTTGTCATCTGGTTTTGATCCCCCGTCTGGGATCCTGTCGGCTGTACGAGTTGTGGCTCCCTGCCTGGTGCTGGTGGGCAGCAATGGGAGATCACTCTGCTCCAAGCTGCTCTCAGTCAGGCACTGCGGAGAGGTGGGCTGGCCCACAATTCTGGCGCAGGGTGAAACCCCTGTCATACATGGACACATAGCTCTGGTGCTCCTGGCTCACTGGCCACTCCACTGTAACCAAGGGTTTTGGCAGACATAGGGGGCTGGATTTATTCTCCATCAAAGCTCTAAACACATGGGTGAGGTGTTGTTACTGCATATCACCTGAACTCTCTTTTTCTTTAGAGACTTCATCTAAACTTTCCGAGGTTTATAGCAGACTTTTCACAGATTTCGGCTATTTTTTTTTTTAAACACCCTGCTGGCATTTTAAAGACTCTGGTAACTTGATGGAAATGTCTTCAAGATATTTTTTAACAGCCATTCACTTAACCTGTGCTCTTTCAGGACCGTCCACTGTTCTTATTTCCATGCAGAGCTTTTCTATGCCCTGAAGCAACCTCCAGATTATTATACTGGTATACACATGCTGCTAGTACTAAATGGTTCTTTTTACTTGTGCACACATCAACTAATCAACATTAGAGACCATCAGTCATCAATCTGAAAGCCTTGTTTGCCATCATCACCACTGAGGCCCAAAGATCAATAAAAAGATGATATTGTTTATACAAAACCCAATAAACATGACCTGTCTGAGGCTTACATATGGTTTCATTCATTCTAATAAAGCAAGTGCATGTCTTATGAGCTTTAGCCCATCAGATTTTGTAAACTGCTTATTCACTTCAACAATCACTGACACAAGGATATTGTTGTATCCAAGTCTAGGTCAAGCAAGACTTACTTGATCTCATCCTATTTCCATAATGATCTCTGTCATTTCTCTAAGAATAAGAAGGTAAGGGCACTTTTATTGCCGCAATAAAAACAGCAAAGTGATCTTCTGATGGCACTTAATTAGATTCATTTTATCTTCTTTGACTGAGCATGACATACTGTAACCCTTATTTATGAAGTAAAAATGAATGTCTTATGGTTCCTAACACAATTGAAGAAGAAATTACCATGGTATTCAGCTTAATCTGTGTTTGTATCCGACATAAATGATCTTAAGATAAATTACAGGAAATTATTTTCTACTACTGGTAACCATAACAACAGATGAGAATTGGTTCTAGTTCAACATACTGACTGTTCCTGAACTCTTCCATAATGTGCAACAAAAATTAGAAGACAAAAGCAATCCACAGAGTTTCACTTTTTTTGTATAGGAACAATTTGTGAAGCACTGAAAAGTAATATTAGGTTTAAGTTAAGCTTCAGTCTTTCAGCTCCCCATCAGATGCAGGGTGAAATGTATTTCTGTTTCAAAGTGCGATGGCATACAGATCACGTAATGGCTCTCCCCAGGGAAAGGATACATGGCAAAGCTCAATGAATATGATAACTCCATGAATTGTGCGGAAGTGAGCAAATTATGAGTTAAACCGGACAGGATTTTAGAAAATACTGAAGATATGAGCAAGATATGAAGATACGAACAAGTGTCTTTGAAGCAAGACCTGTAGGAACAGGTAGTCAATACATCACCAGGACAAGCAGATACTAAAAGCAGGGATCTGAAGGCTTGAAACATGTTGAGTCAAGCAGCGCAGATCACTGCAGTGAGTGAGTTTTCAAAATTGGAAAAGACATCTCTGTGCACTGGGAGTGCAGATACAAGTTTTGAAGAAATTTTGAGCTTTTCATTACACAGGTCTTCAAGTGTCAGTCAGTCACCAGATAATTTGGATTGTTAAGGACCTCAGAAGATCCATAGTCCAACACAATGCTCAAAGCAGGGCTGCCATAAGATCAGACAAGCTTTCTCAAGGCTTTCTCCAGTCAACACTTGAAAACCTGAACATCTCTTGTTTCACTTTATGCTTGACTTTTCTCATTCTCCCACCATGCTCCACTATGAAAAGCCTGACTCTGCCTTTTTAATTATCTTCTCTTAGGTACTGGGGGGCTGCTATTAGGCACCCTCACATCATATCTCCTTCAGGCTGAACAGCTCCAGGTCCCTCAGCATCTCCTCATAGAGCAAATGCTCCAGCCCTGAGCATCCTGTTGGCCCTCTGCTGAATTTGATCCAGTTTGTCAATGTCTCTTGCATATTTGGGGCACCAGACTAGATAAAGTATTTAGATGTGGTTTAGAAAGTCCCAAGTAGAATGGATAATCACTTTGCTTGATCTATTATCTCTTCCGTGGATATAGCCCAGGATGCTGTTGGCTGTCTTTGCTGCACGGGCACACAGCTGGCTCACGAGTCTATGAAGATGCCCACATCCATTTCAGCCCCCAGGAGAACCATTGCTGAACCATCCTTCCCAAGGGCAAGACCTCATGTGCTTTAAAGCTCAAGTAGCAAAAAACAAGGCTTCTCCTATGCCAGACCGCTATGGCCTTGACTATGGAAATAGTGAGATTCACACAGGATCTTCCCCTTCTTTTTGCCGTTAGCTGTAAGCAAGCATCTGTGTGACATCATGATGTAAGAATTTCCTGGTACGGTTGGCCCCCTCTCAGTATCCAGCTGTGTCTCATACCATCTATTAGACCTGTGTTGTGTCTTAGAAAGGACTGGTGACAAAAAGGAGCCTGGAAAACGTCGACTAAAGTATCCTGCCTCAGAACATCCCTGTACACTTTTTTCCTTATTTTTCATCTTGCTCTTTTTGTATAATTTCAAAATGATGTTCCATGCAAGGTGAGGGAAAAGACGATTTCACACTCGTCCTTCCCCAGTATGCAGACTGACCAAAGACTGGCTCTAGGACTGATTGTTGCCTGCTAAGCAACACTCTCAGATGCTTTGGGGTTTGTAGGTCACCACCTACCTTCCTGTTAGCAGCATATTGTTGGAGCATAGGGTGTTACAGTCACCTTCATCCTTTTCTACAAAGCCAGTCATCCATTTTTTAATTCACCTTCAATCCAGAATTTCTGTTGCACTTGGCAATAGTGCAGTTCTGCCAGATCATTGATCTACTCAGGCATATGAAAATCAAAAGCAGAGATCAGCTCTCAGACAAGAGATACCTGACAGTACCCATGAGTTTTGGCAAAAGAGGAGATGGCAAGAAGCTACCAACTGTTCTTTCCCCTCAGCTGAGCCTTTGGATGCAGCAATTTTGAGATGATGAGAGGAACATTTTTAAAAGCCACAGGGTAAGCAGCAGAAAAAGGGCAGAGGTGTTTTGGGGGATGCTTAGTCAGAATAATTTTCTGCCCAGCATGTGCTAAATTCATTTAAACACATATGTTGACACAGGAGGATGGGGAGTGCAACAGCCTGTGATGAACATGTGAGATAACATGTACTAGAGACAAGAAACCATTCTCTCAGCCAGAACAGTCTCATTTTCATGCATCCACAGGATGCATTTACACGTTATAGTGAAAGAAGTCAAGAACAACTCCTACCTGTGCTGCAACTCAAGGTTAAAATGGTGTATTGATGTAAGAGCATGGTGCCGAGGCTGAGAGGACGAACCTCTGGTATAAAAAGAATTGGCAGACTGGAACCAGTCCAGCTAGAAGTGCTACCATTATATGGCAGAATACCTTCTTTCCACTGGCTCCTACAAAAATCTGAATACACATTGCACTTCCTAAACAGGTTCAGTTAGGAGAAACAAAAGAAAAAGACAACTAACCAGTATGGGACAGCCAGTAAGTTGAAGCAGGTGCAAGAACTCTTTGCTGTAGTGTGGGACAGGACAGGTAAATCACAGCACCTTGTATGTTGAAGGGACTGTACAAGGCCTTGCTGTGGTTGCAGGTTGTAGACAACAAAATTGGTGCCTACTGCATGACCTGGTAGGCAGCAGAACAGCCAGAATAGATCAGCAAGATGACAGCACAGCAAAAAATTTGGATCTAGGTTGTCCCAATGTCATGTGATTGGAGCTGAGATCACAACGAGCACTGAGTGTGTCACACTTTCTCCTGTGTTCTGCTCTTTGAGAAATGTATAGCAGGCCACTTAATTAGGACAGCCCTTTCAAGTTGCTTATTTACACCAGCCAGGGACCTAATGCATGATTACCGAAAGTCAGTAAAACTAGGTCAGTTTACCTCAGTTTACATTAGACCATTTGCAATTATTTCTTCCCTTTCTGAAAAACATTTTACAGATAATAATAAAATTACATAGCAATTTGGCAGTGAGTCATTACACCCTGTGGAAGCAATTCAATACATAGTGAGGCAACATCCATCCTGCGGTGGTTAATTGGTTGGCTTAAGAAACAGGTCTTCTTCTGTGGAAACATCTGAAGGTCACTGCATTCCGTTAGAGTATGTTTAATCCTGGCAGAGCAACGCACAGAACAATACGGTCTGTGTATGCAGTCTTCCCTGCAGAAACAAATGGTAAACCATTGCAACAAGAAAGGAAGCAGGTTCAGCTAACATCAGAGTAACCGGATTTGCTCTCCCTTCTTAGGTAGTTCCACTGAACAAATTCAAAACCCTTTGATGTCAGGTTGTTTTATCTAGGTGATCTGGCTTAGTCCTTACGCCTGTCAATGAGTACAAGGTTTAAAGAACTTAATTTGTAAGTGTGGTTAAAGAAACTTGTTTCTATCTAGGATGTTCAGAGAAAAAAATGTGGAGTCTCTAACTTTCTGACATACAAGCAAGAGCAACAACAACATCACACTTAAAAAATTAAGAAAGGAAATTCTTCATGATGGCAACGCCATTTTGTGATTTACAAGAACAGTTGCATTCTACCCTAATTTCCCAACTGAATAGCAGATGCTCTTCAGTAAAAAGCTGTTATCATTTTATCTGTTTTACAATATGTCATGTATATTTTGCCAATCATATTTTGGCTCTCGTCACAGTGTCTGCTGTAATGCAATTGTAAGCTTGTTTAATCAGTTCAGCATAATCCGGTGCTTTCAACACTGCGAGCACGGACACGCACGCATACACGTATAGATCATACATTGCCCACACTATTCCCTTTTGCCCTGTGAAATAGAGATGCATCGTTCCATCCATTTGTTAGGTAGAACCTGCCTTTGAAGAACCTTGTGAAGTTCTACTTTAAATGGACAGCACAATATGCTACATGTTTTTTTTTACCTGGCTGAGGAACTACTCATTAAAAAACACAGCCTTAATTGGATTTGCCTCACATTTGTTTTAAAGTAGATTGTTAAGTTACACATAGCATGCTGCATGCTGCTGTTTTGTAGTTCAACACTGTGAACCAAAAAAAGCTACTTGAACTTTGTACCTGTGCAAATAAAGACTTTCATCTTCACAAGCTTAACAATTTATCCTCCCAAAACTCATCATTCAGTCTGTAGACTTATTATGCCTGCTATTCGCTGATTCTGTTGCCAGCTCTGGTTATTTCCAAGGCTGCTGACACCAACTTACATGAAAATTCCCATTTAACATATCTATTCACAAAGAGGTTCATCCAGCTTGAGCTGAGTTTCTTCTGTGGTACAGAAATGTTACAGAAGATGGCAGCTGGTTTTTGTGTCTTCTTAGCTCTCATTTTGCTGCCACCCTGTTATTCCTGTGATGGTTGTTCCTGCTGGCCCTCAACTGAACTGACCATGAAGGTCCATGGTCAGTAGCTTTTACTGGGCCTTGCACATAAAAACCCCAAGACAGCATTAATAAAAAGCATTCCTCAGCACTTTTTTGTACTGCCGTTACACACTGCATGCTTTTCACTAAGGGAGAACCTTTCACTGGATATCACATCATCACGTTCATAGGGTGCAACAGCTCCAGCAAAACCCCTCTGATTAACAGCACAGGGGGTGACCATTTCAGATTTCTTCAGCTGTAGAGGAATCAGCACTCTCACACTAACATGTTAAGTCTCCCTAAGAGAAAGTCTTCTGGCCAAATCTTTCACAGCGGTAGAAGGTGTAGAAGGTAAAGGAGGTAGAAGCTCTCATTGTTATAGCAAGGGCTGGTGCCTATGTACAATGTAGGACTCTGTCTTTGCTTGCACTGCAGAGGGTGGAGAGCTGCTACTTTGGTGCTCAGGCAGTGCACCCCTTGTCTCACCCCAGAATACATCTTCCCGAGCCCTAGGCACCCTGTTTGATTCCTGATCTACTTGGGACTAGGCACGTAATAGATGTGGATTAGGAGCTGGCCAGGAAGGATGACAAAATCTCTTTGAGAACTGAAAATCCATGTGAAGTTTGTAAAGAAATAGTTTTGACAGAAACACAACTTGTCTGGGGATATCCCTATCAGTCAACTGAGGTGAGAAGAGAATTTTCTTTCAGTTAATGATGCAATAAAACTGCCTCATGGCAGAGGTCACAAGAAGTCTCTTCCTCCCATCCCATTCCTGAAGAGACTTTATACCTACATCTTGTGCATCCTTAGCTCTGATAGACATGCAGACCCTCAAATAGCCCCACAGGGATATAGCTCTGAGAGGGTACAATTGCTGCTTTGTCCATATGAGTGCACTGGGGAAGCACTGGGGAAGTGCTACCTTTGAGAGAGAGGTACCCACACTTAGGCATGGAAGGATTTAGAAAGAAAACATTACTACCAATAGCAATCTGCAGAGAAACTACAGCAATACTCAAGAGAAGTACCAAGCTCAGAACCCAAATGATTCTTAGAAGGTGAAGATGGAAAAATAATTTTGACTACATCAAAATACAAGGGAGCATAGTGCTGAAACTTCTAGAAATGGGAATGAAGCTGGGTGAGTAGTAATAGAAATCCCATGCAACGATTTCTTTCACCTCCTGAGAAATGTTGGCATAAAAAACCTGGTGTACAGGTTTGCCTGTGAGGCAAATTTTAAACAAACCTCATTTTGTTCTTGAAGTGTTTATTTGCTCATGCTGCCAGAGAAAAGAAGTCCCCATGTGATTTGTCTCACCAGTTACAAAAGGCTCTTCAGAAGACAGAGAATGAAAACTAACCAAAGGTGGTACTATCTGCACTGGAGGGAAAGGCACAACCCCATAGACTTCCGTGGACAAGAATCTGCTTCATTCTCCTAATGGAAAGAATTCACTAGAACAGGTAAAAAATGTCAGTCAATAAAAATAAAATGATCTAGTGTGACCTTACTTTTAAATATAAAGTGAATTGAAAAGTTATTACCAATATTTTGCCAAAAGATAGCATCTGTATTACATTATATTAGAGTATAATGTATGTATACATATACATTTTGCATAGCACTTTTTGACACCAAAGCAATATCAACATTTTTAACTTACTGAAGTCACCGTAAGTGAACAAAATATGCTGATATTTATTTCTCTGGCTGTTCCAGTGGCATTTTAGACAAAAAGCTTCCCCAAGAAATTCCACTTCATGTGGGTGTGTTTACAGTTCTGCAAAACAGCAGTGATTTCACAGTTTATTATCTCTAGAAATGATAAGTAAAAGTTACAACCCTGTATTTTTTCATTCTTCTGTTTATTCAGGCTTCAAATCAATAGAATACCTTGGAGGCACCAGATTTGACCCCCAACCAGCTCTCACAGCTGTACAGAGTGTTTTGTGTTGTTTGATGCCTAGTGAGATGTCACTTTTTTTTTCTGAGGCACTGAGAAGGAGGAATTATGTTCCAAAGCCTGAGAAAGTACTAACAGTTTTCATGCAAAGATGTCATATGAGTAATGTATTGGGGGAAGCAGATGGAAGTTCCTTTATCTCAGCTGTGTTTCACCTTTTGAAACAGCAAAGAATTTGGCCCAAAGGCAGAAGTGCCATTTCTTGCCGCATAGACTTTTGTTCCAAAACCACTGAGAAATTCTTTTATCTTCTCTGTATAATAATTACAGTGCATCAAAAGGCCAAGAAGGCACTGAACTACACCTGACTTGTCACTGGGGTTTGATATTTTAATGTAACGTTTTCCATTGTTGCTTCTTTCTTTGTTTCATCTTTGCACTTCAAGCCCTGTCATCTTGGGCAAAGCACTGCAAAGCAAGGCTATTTATCTGTGTGCTGGAGGAACTCTACCAGGCTCATCCTTCTTCCTCACCCTTCAAAAACATATCCTGCAGAACACATAGGTCAAACAGACTCTTTCAGCTATCTCCCATAGCCTCTGGAGGCTGCTGGGCTTTCCTCTCTGCTCCCAATGTTTTGCATTTCTTTACAGATCTTCCCAACCATTCACATTCCTGAATTGCATACAATAGCAGCTTCCAATGAGCTATTACTGCGCCCTCAGTTACAATCAGTACAACAGGATACTCCAATCAACACTTTCTCAGAGGGCTGCAACATCTCCCACCTTTCAGTCGGAGCCTCCTAATATTTTCTCATCACTCACTCATCAGTCCCAGGATTTAGTCTCTGCTGAAACAATCCATGCAAGCTGACCTATGCCTCCACAGCCCATGGATGGAGTGCATGCTGTGCCGCTATTACCTGCCTGCAGGACACATGCCATCAGTGATAACGTGCTGGGTGAACACTGTAGCACAGATCTTGGTCCCAGCGAATACCCTCTGTTGTTTTGCAGAACTTATCATCCCAGTTGCACCAATCTATGGCAGTGTGATTTTAGGTTAGCAGAGGACATGGGCTGTCTGACCCCACTGTCCCATGTGAGCTGTGATGTGGATCAGCCACCTCTTGGCCTGATGATATCAGGAAAGCAGCAGTGTCGTTACTGTGGGGATTGTCGATGCCTCATATATCCCCACATGTGCACGACCATCTGCTTCAGCATCAGCAAGGAAAGAGCAAGACCCTGCATATCTGGCAAGAGGGACTAAGAGGGTATGTCAAACAGACAAAAATCACAAGGCACAGTGATATGATTATAGTTTGCATAACAAGCAGAGCATGCCAGCTGTGTGGCCACTGTCAAGGGTATTGCAGGAAATTAGGCAGAAATGAACTATAAGGTTTTGCTATAGTGGCTGTGAGCTGGCCTGAGTCAAACAGCCATAGCATTTCCCAGTCTTTCAGCAAGAACAGTACACAGGGCTGGTTTGTGCCCCTCACAGATCCTTTCCCAGGGAAGTCTGCTGACAATTGAACTAATGGTAAACCACTGTTAAAGATGAGGGTGTCTTTTAGTGTCTGAGAAAATAATTATATCTAACCATTTCCCAGCTTATTGGTCTACAGGGTTATCATAATCTCTGGAAAGACGAGCTGGTGGGTTGTGCATATTGATCCTCTGCAACTGTGTGGAAGTGCAGATCTAGACACCAGCATAATAAATGTAGGTATCAGGTTGACACCATATGTTCTTGAGCTATGCAGCAGCTACAGCAAATGCTGTCTGCAGAAAAGAGGAACCATGATCAATAAATATCTTTTAATCAACATGTCTGAGAAACACTTAATCTCTCAAGGAGAAAAAAAATCCAAACCATTAGCAAACATGGTGAACATTCAATTAAAAAGATTTGATCCCTGTACCACTATTTCCATTTTCAAAGAAGAGTAGGCAGATGCATGTCCTTGTGCATAAAGGTCCCAACGTATTCCAATATGGTGTAGTCAGATCTGTAGAAAAGCTGCTTAATGACATACATTTCTATGACAATTTCCTCCTGGTAAACCTCTTAACTGAAGGAAATAGCTGCATGATATGACCTACTGACTGTACCACCCAAGAACCTTGTACCTTTTCATGCGCCAGAGAAGTCCTCATTCCCACTGCGCAGGTTGAGGTTGTGGTACACGCAGTTGAAGCTGTGACAAGCAAAAGGACCGTAAGCACCACTGTAGAAGAGAAGCCCCTGCAAGACGCTGCTGAGTGTGCAAGAAATCAGACAGTAAAAATGATGAACAGGAAAAGAAATGCATGCTGGAGCCCACGAGCAATGGTGAAGCTTGTGTAGTGATCAGCTTGGGAAATACTTTGTGTATTTAGTTATTACATTATCTGTATCAATGACCTCAATCCACAAACCACATTAACAGTCCTGGAGTACAGTCAGAGGGCATCTGGCTTCTCAGCTACAGCAAATTTTGTAGAAGAGGGAAAAGGCTAAGGACATCAAGCTGCGTTTACACTCACGTGGGAAGAAACACTCTGGCTCTGCTAGTGAGCCAGACGGCTTTGATTCTCACATCACTGCTCATACTGCTGGCTGTTTTCTGAAGCAATCAGAAATGCTGTTGTACCATATTAGCTCCTCAAGACAGACAGAGTCAGCTGCTTTCTAATTATAAGATACTGCTTCTTGCTAGAACAGCGAGATGGGTTTCTCCCAAGCAGCAAAACACTAGATCTAATGATTCCTGTTTTTTGTAGAAACCAGACAAACACTTTTACACATGTTCAGTATATCTTCCTTTTATGTTGAATTGATGCAGCAAAATCCCACCAGGCTCAGTTTTGCTGTTGTGGAATTAAAAGCAGAACTGTGTCCTTCACTGCTAATATTGTATGGATACCCTATAAAATCCTTTTAATCTCCAGCCCACGTACCTTCTTTGCAAGTTAATGATGTGGCATGTTTCAAGAAGTGAACAGAATCATGATGTTCACAGAATTCTGCTGAGAGTTTCCACATCGGATAAGAAAATAAAGACCAATATCTTGGTCCTGAGGACAGTGACAGGTAAATGATCACATCCAGCATCCCCTCCTCTTGACCACACTGTTTGCCTTTTGCAGACTGAACTGAACTTGCAGAAATGTCCCAATGCATGTCCCTGAGAGCTGGCTCTGATCCATAACTGTTTAAACTACACCTGTGAGTTAAAGCTGCTTTACACACAACCGCTAAAAGACACTAAACTGCAGGAATGCAAAGAGATGATGGCATATGATGACTTTAAATTACAGTAAAATCATCCACGGAGAGGGGAAAAACTGCTATCAAGAGAGTAAGTGTATGCAAAGGAAGACATCGGTAACCTTGATTTGTGTGCTTTGCTGATGTACTGCTCCTCCCTAAGGGCGAGAAGGGGATGGGGATGCAAAACAGAGTGACAGTCTCATGAGATGAAGGCACCTGTACTCTGATATGTACAAAAATGGGTATAACTGTCTTCGATTAGATCAGTGGTGACGCTAGACTAGTATCTAGTTCAATGGCTCACTTTCTGCAGCTGTCTTAGCTGCCTTCATGCAAATCCTCAAGTTGGAGGGTGCTCGCATTTTCTTCCCCTCCTGTGCAAGGAAGGTACTCCTACATCCATCAATCCTTGGAGCAGGCAGAGGACTTCACAATCCTGCTGCTTTGTCATTGCTTCAGGGTGGCACACAGATGAGGAGATACCCAAGACAGTCTGTAGAGCTCTAGCCAGGCATCCACTGCTTCTGAAATGGGCTGGCTTGAGCATTTAATAACTCCATTGTGCTGTGGGCATTAACAACAGCATCTCTGCAAACATGATAATGTATGTGCTGCATTGGTGGCTGACAACATTCAAGCAATGGATTGATTGATTAGTCGCTCCTGCTTCAGAGAAAGGTCTCTTGTGGCTTTTCCTTCCACCACCATCAGTGCAATAGCATGTGGAGAGATTTTGCTAAGACAAAAAGATTTTGCTCCCTCCAATTTTACCAAACAGCTGAGTTAGGGCAATGACAGGTTGACCACTAAATGGAATTTATATCATCCTTTTCTCTACATAAAAAATTGTAAATGTTCCTCCCTTTCTTGTTTTCCCTTTAGGATAAAGCTTGCTGTTCCCTTGAACTCTCATGATGAATATAATAATGCATTTGGAGTCGACTTTATGCATATCATGCCTACCTCATTTCATTCTTCCATCAATTATCAGCTGACTTAAAAGACTTACAGCTAATGTTTAAGCCTTTTCAAAAGAGCAGTGTATGCTCTTAAAGTCCTTTAATAGTCCATTTTCATTCAATTTATCCAGTTTTCTCCATTCTCTGTAGACTAAAATATTTCATTTATATTCACGTTTACCTTGTAAAGAGTAGTTTATTCAGGGGAGGGGGGTAATAACATCCTTTAACTTCAGGCAGTTTGTTTTAAAGAATTATTTCCATTAAAAGAGCAAGAGCAAAAATGTCTTTAAAAATTCTCTGTCTTATTTGTTCATCGTTTAAATGGAGGAATGTCACTCTTCTATTAATGATTTTTAAAAAGGGGCAAAAAAATTTTACCTGTAAAGAGCAATCAAACATCCCTTCTGGCAACAGAAAAGGCATCATTAAAAACAAAGAAAAGAAGAGACAAGTACATATTTAAATGAATGATCCAGTGTGAGGATACATGAGAGTGATTTGTGTTTCAAAGCTCTGCTGTCACTTAGATTATGCCTGATGAGCATTTAATGAATGTTCACAGGAAGAACATCTACTCATATTATTTGATTTGGGAACAGGGAAGGCAACAGCCATTTTTAGGGGACAAAACTTAATGGATTTTCTTTCAGCTCAGTAGATACATTGATACTTGTAAATCCTTTCTAAGTGTGCTACTGTAATTATAAATCTTTTAGCTACATTTTTCATTATAGAACATTAAGGTAAATATTCTCTCCAAGAGAAGATATATTTGGCATATAGGTTTTTAAAGCTGACATTTAAGTACTCACCACAGCATTGCAGCTGTTCAATAACATTACTCTTATTATTCATTATTTAGGGTTTGTGTTCCTGGATGCACTGTTCGTTTGCTTTAAAGGAACAAGACCCTTGATTTACCAATTACATGCAGTCAGTTATTACCCAACAGGGAAAGTGAAGCCTGTGGGAAGCTGCATCTTGTCGGTGTCTGATCTACTCTCCGCAATCCTATATCCATTTCGCCAGAAGCACAAACTATACCCCATAACCTGAACCAGCATGTGTGCTGCTCCTTGCATGAGGGGACAGCAGAGAGTGCTGTTCAGAGGCTTCCTCAGCACTGGCTTTGTGTCCACCCCGGCTCAGCCATGGGAGGATGGGTAGGTAACAACCCAGCCCTGCACCCAGCCCACCTCCCTCCTTAGGCCCCAGCTGCTTCCCCTGTTGGACAGCCCAGACCCCATTTCAGATTCCTCTTGAAAAAGCACACCCATGCCATCTTTACTGCCATCCAACGCCAGGGTGGTGGTGGGTGGTTTGTTTCAGACATCCAGATTGTGTAGTCATGTTGCATGGTACAAAGTCTTCCTTGGTGAGAGCCAGATTAAGAGCTACAGGACCTATGTTGGCTATTTATAGGCTGGTGATAAAAATTTCTTGCTTTGCCGTCTCACTGTGTGTTGTGTGTTGAATGTTTCACAGGAACCTGCCTTAGGAATCCTCCAGGATTAAGTTTAGCAGTGCACTAGAGCGTGTTTAGCTCTAGGCACACACTCAAATGCCATGAGAATAAATCTGGAATGAAATGAGGAACGCATTCAGAGCCCCCACTCAACATATTCAGTGTCAGAAGATTATCTCCAGCATATTCTGTGTTAATAATCAAACGTATATGTAAATCTAATAACACGAGCAGAATAGCCTACCTTCAATTAATCTGAGTGTTACACTCATCAGCTTTGATCAACTTACCTTGAGACTGACCAAGGCCAGCTGATGCGTGTGGATCCTTCACATCTACCCTGAAACACGGCTTTGACAAAGCTCAGAAGAAAACATCAGAGCAGAGAAGCTTCTTAATTAACTTGGGCTAATTTTCACTTGTCATTTTTTTCTAATATAGCAATACCTGTGTGTAGACCTCTGAGTGAAGTAGTGGGACGCTCATTTGCCAGGTAAGCAAAATCAGGACAAAATCAATCACTAGCACAGAGAAGTGAAGTGATTTACCGAGAGCGGTGGACTGCTCACAGGAGAGCACCACCTCCCCATGTGGGCCAGACAAGGTGGAGGGGCTTGATACCCAGCCATGGCCAAGTGAACCTTAAAAAGTAATCAACAAAACAAATCTTTTGGAGGAAAGTTCCTCTGAAATGGATTTTTTGCAGCACAGCACTTGAGTTCTTAACATTGCCTACAGAGTGGAAAAGTAAGAAAATCAAAGAAGCCATGAAGAACTCTGAGAGGAAATATGTGTAAAGTGGGACCCTCCTTCCCCATTTCACATAGCATCAGGGAGAAACGATGCAGCTAAGCCTTGTTTTCAAAAATGTTTTGTTCTCAGCTGTTAAGAAAACACAGATTATACTCCAAACATTAAATATAACTTGTTTCTTCATATTACAACTTGCAGAGTCCCAGATGGTACCCTGTACATTTTCACGTTACTTAAAAGCTAATGTATTCCAACTTCTTCACATGTTGTTTAATACACATGCAACCATGGTGCACACCTTAAGTGAGAGTGTGAATAAAGAGCAAAATCACAAAGCTAGAATCTGGATATTTCATTAAATGCTGCCACTAAACCTCCTCCTACCTCTGCCACCTACCCCCACCCCCAGCAAGCAAGAAATGGAAGCATAACATCACACGGTTCAAGGCTTCTCTTTAGCAAGCTATAATTTAACCTCAGGTTATCTTGACATTCGCATGCTGAAGGGAACACTTAGCGTATGTCATTGTGTGAGAACAGCTAAATGAGAACAAAAATATAGAGAAAGAGGTCAGAAAGGAAAGAATAATAATATAAGCAATTTACACATCTCTGTAAAGTGGGAGTGATTTTGTAACAGGCTGTGCTGTGTCAATACATTCGCTCCGGACATTTAGTATTCAGAGAAATGCTAAAATGAAGCAGTAGCTACAGGTAAAACTGCAAATATTCAGGGAACTCTGAGGATGGAGGACACACAAATATTCCCACAACATACTAATGGTCTGCTAAGAAGTGCCAGAAACCTTAGATCGCTTCCCCTGCAGACCTAGCATTTCTAAAAGCTCTCACACCATTTCATGCCTTTGCCCATGAATCGTTCCCACCCAAAAATCTCAACTTTACTCATTAATACATCGCAAATCTAAATATCAGTGATACTGCGTTAGCAGGATGAGTATTTTGGCAATGGATTTCACATTTCCACCTCTAACACTTCATCTCCAGGGGTAAATGATGAAAAATGAATAAACACTGAAATGCTGAACAATTGCAAATGTGATGGCTAATTAAAAGGTATGGCCAAGTAAAGCACAGTATTAAGACTCCTGTCCTTGGAGGTGAGGTAATTGAGAGCACAAATGCTCCTACTCATGCACCTGTAGGGTGTAAAGGAGGAACAGCTTAGCTTAAGGCAGCACCACCCATGGCCACATCTATCTGTGGTAGAACCCGTGAGCCCAAGGCCGGTAAGAGCAACCAGACCCAAAGTGAATTCCATTTTGTGCCATTTGTATTACCATACAGACACAATTTTCCCTCCTAGTGATGCACACACAGATATTCAGGGTTGATTTTATGTCACTGCTTATGTGGGTGCCAGCGTCACCTGTGGAACAGCTCTGACATAGTCCCATGGAGGTCCAGCTTCCCAGGCTCACTTAAACAGCTTTCTCCTGCAGTTCTTTGGCTTTCATATAGTGCACCCTTTTTAACAGGAGCTTGGAGATGTACAGGGGCATTCGCCAACTTTTGCAGGTCTGGGAGTCTTTCTAAAACTCTGGATTACAAGTGGGGCTCACAGCTCTCGCAGAGCTGAGCAACTGTAGAGCCACCACTGCCAGCTGTCACCTTGAAATGCCCCCTCTCAGCACACCCCTGATGTATATAAGCCTTTTGGTCTGTCATAGAATTATAGAATCATAGAAAGTTTTGGGTTGGAAGGGACCCCCGGAGGTCATCTAGTCCAACTCCCCCGCAGCGAGCAGGGACACCACTAACTAGATCAGGTTGCTCAGAGCCCTGTCCAACCTGGTCTTGAATGTTTCCAGGGATGGGGCCTCCACTACC
>Ga0065711_1007464_pt1 | contig 25879 bp, 10 predicted proteins | sample Hoacrofraction12_FD_59098 | JGI IMG/M metagenome (GOLD analysis project Ga0065711, IMG submission 59098) | Hoatzin crop microbial communities from Cojedes, Venezuela - Epithelial fraction 12 v2 (version 2) | ecosystem: Host-associated > Birds > Digestive system > Esophagus > Crop | place... | reverse complement strand
CTAGCTTAGGTTTTCTAAAGACTTCAGTAAACACTGATGTATGGTTATGCAAGGATATCTCTTCTAGCTTTTCTCTGCAGCCATAATTACTAGAAATTCACTATAAAAATAAATAAGTGAATCAGATCTTTTATTTTAAATATAATCTCTTGATCTCACAAGGACCTGACTTCTATTGGCCACTATGTTAATCTGAGCGCCAAACCAATTCGTTCAGCCAAACTATTTAATATCATAATTTTAAAGAACATGAAAAAAGTCATTTTTGAAAAAAAAATCTCCTTGTATGTGTTTTCTTAAATTTATGCAAAGAAGGGGCTCTCTAATGAAGGAAACCCCCATTTTGTTCCAGTTTGTTGTCATATTCAGCTATAGCTCTCTTTATAGATGGCCTCTGGTAAAAATGACCTGGTTTACAGCATTTAAACAATGTTTTCACCTATGAGTTTTATCCATTTCCAGTTGAACAATGCAAATTGACATCTGAAAGTAACCGCTAATTCTTGGTCAAGTATAACTACCAAAGCAGTAAGACTGCCGTTATCCCCAGAGAATGCAACGTGACCCTGCTCAGAGACAGGAAGGCTTCTTTGACAGAGTAAGCACTTGGGCTCTTCAATTTTCCTAAAAATAAAGCTCATTATCTTCACATATAGATGCTGTTTATAAAGCTAGATAAATATTATTACTTTCATTTTGCAGAAAGGTTAACTGAGATCATGACTTCCTCAAAGCCTAGCTTCAGTGAAATGTTGGACAAAACCTACTTCAAGCCACTCTTGCTTCTCTCGAAGTAGGTGAATTCTTCAAACATTCTGAAAAGGTACAGTTAGAGAAATAACAGCAGGCTTGATATGCCTCAGCTGTTAAAGTTATGTGGTACTTTAACATTTAATTCAAGCTAAACATTCGGGTTTTTAGAAGAATCTGTTGAAAATACTGTTCTGAAGCAGCAAACTGAGTGTTGTGCCTACCAAATTATTACCCTTTACTGTTTCAGATGTAACATTAACTGGATTGGAATAAACAGAGTGGAAAAACTCGTGCTTAATTGACATTTGAAAGTCAAAGACAATAGCTCTAAAAGGAAATACATTGCTTGGATTCCGGGGGACTAGACAAAAATATGAAGAAAAGAACATTTAAGACTACAGACCTCATATACTTCTACTGAAACTGGGGTTTTTTTTGAGAAATTTAAATAGTACACAGTAAATTAGATTTGATTTCTGGCAAATTATGCTTTGATACTGCATTCAGCAAGCGCTGGCTTCAATCAATGTCACACTAAGGCTCTGTTATGCTAATAGCCGCTTGTGAGGCTGAGCGGGATGATATGGAAATCAGATGGCTGAACATGAATAGAAAGCATAGGCCATGTACGAGGGGGCTTTGAGATGAGGGGATGGGGGGACCCTAAGGTTAATCACATCATGTTCAGAACTGTTTTTACAGCACAGAACAGTATTCTACCGCAAGAATTAAAATGGAGGTAGAAAAACATGAGCAGTAGTGAGCATTAGTTATGTTGTTCAAAATGGGAAGAGTGCATTCTGCTGCACTCTTTCTAGATGTCATTTTATGCATGACTGAATGGATCTTTCATTCTATTAATAAATGTATATGAAGGTAGCCTCTGCTCAAGTGTTAAAGAGCTTTAGAAAAAAAAAATAAACAAATACTGCAAATTATTTCACAGGGATTTTTCATTCTTAATAGCAGAATCTCTAATCTAATGGGATGGATTACACTCATGTCTTTCCCAGTAGTGTTACTGAATACTAAAGGCTACATTGAGTCATGAGGAGCTGACAAAGCAGCTGATGTAGAGAAGCTTGACTAAGACAGTGGGTTCATTCCTCCTAGGTGAACTCTTGTCACCTGATGAGAAACATGGCAGCAGACTCAGAAGGGGAAGGGAAAATTACCACAGGAAAATGTGAATTTATGGCAAAAAGTACACTGATCCCATGTCAAGTACTAGCTACATTTTCTTCCAATGACACAGTTTTCTAGACTGATCTTGTGATTTGTGGTTCACTTTGAATTCAATGATCCTAAGGGAATTTAATTATCATGACTTACTCACAGCACCTCCCTCAGCCCACTTGCCCTGGGGCACGTACAGTATATTGCTATGATTTTAATTACAGGTAGATATTGTAGCAAGTTTAAGTCCAGTATTGCTACAGCAAGCAGATATGGAATTATAACCACAGCAACTGGTATCAGTGGTATTTTTGTTGTTGTTTGGCTTTTTTCGAAACACTCTCGATTACATAAGGCCACCACTATGAGACAAAACTCGTTTTACATAATCCAAACAACTTTCAAATAACGAAAACTTTAGTGATCTTTTAATTACATAGACAAAATGTCCTCACATACCATGGTATATGAGGCTTAATTAAAAGCTCATTGAAGTTGGTAGAAATTCTCCTATTGACTCATATGGTCTTTGGGTAAGACCCATTTTAAAAATAATATATTACAGGAAAAGAGTGACAGCAAGAAATATTAAAGGGCTTAAATTACAGATTTGACAACCTTTAATTGCAACTAATTTCAGATGATAGTGAACTGCAAACGAAATTTATTGAAGATTTCTTCAGCAAGTTAAATGATAAAGATGAGTGCTTCATTTTAAGCTGTTATCATTTATTATCCATAAACATATTTCTGTAACTGGTTCAAAGGGGACAAGGGGAAGGATGATGACTTGTAAATGTTCTAAGCAAAACTCAGATAGTTGAAAAAGCTTTGAGGAACAAGCAGAAACACCTTGCCTGTTAAAGCACAAAGATTCTTTAAGACTCAGCTCTGCTTCCAGCAGGGAAGAGACAGCAGACCAACCTAATACTCCCATCTACAGCCTTTTTCAGAATTGTACATTTGCAATGATAAATTAATTTCATAATAATCCTTTGAACAATCAAAATTACACCTGGTACAATACACAGTAGCTCTGCCTGGAAGTAAGAGAGTCAGTTAGGGCAAGATACTGGCACCTTCCCCAAATTTTCTGACTGCTGAAACCCCACCAACATCACAATCTTTTTTTGTAAAGCACTCAGAGACTCAAAACTGGATATCTTCATGCTTGTCTCAAAAACTGGATATCTTCATGCTTGTCTCAAAAACTGGATATCGTCATGCTTGTCTCAAACCCTTACCACGTTGACAAGATTCATGTGGCCACTTCAGCCAGTCTTCGATATGTGTTGATATGTTAAGAGATCAAAGTCAGTTCCAGTCTTACCAAATACAGATCAACATTTGCCTCTAAGACATTTGCATGGAGGACAGCAGAAGCTCCCAGAGCTCCAGCTGAAGTATCATGTATTTTGAAAAGTGAGGTAACCCTTGACATCAGCTATGGAGTAGGACTACTTATTAGTAGGATTGCTTTGCTGGTGCCAGATACTGGCTTAGACGACAGCTGAATGCAGTATCGGAATTCTTGCAAGAAAATAATGATCCCTTACCTTTGTGTGTTGTTAGTTAAATTTGTCTAGAAGGTCTGGTAGATATTGGACTTTTGGACGCTTTTGTGATACAAATGTAAAAGAAAACTGTAAGACCCTACTTCTACACCTTGCTGTAGCAACATTTGCCCTTTGCATGGCGTGAGCTGCCAAAAAGTACAGATATGAAAGTCTAGGAGTTTTGAAAGATGGTCATATGACCTGCACCAATTGATCAAATACACGAAATTAGAAGCACAGGGGGCAAGCCGAGAGAACTTCTAACAGGTTGAACAAAAAGAAGCACGGTGAGAGAGGAATCAGGCTACAATGGGACAGAGGTAGAAAGCAGTGGGAAGCGAGTTCTCAGCAAGATCATTACCAGGACCAGTTCTGCTGTAAGTGTCCTTCATGCTGCTCCTGTCTCATGGAAAGTGAAAAATTCCTTTTCTTTTGTTTAGTTTTGTTTTGTCTGCTGTTTTCAGATAAGCCAAACACATTAGTGTGAAAAGATCACAATTCAATCATTTGAGAATGCTAAACCTTCCTTCAAACCTGGACTAATTGTAATCTTAAATTCAAATTCTGGTTCTGAATTTCACATCTAACAACATTTTTATCCTTCAGTTGTTCTGAAACACTGAAGCATATAATCTCTGAAAGCGTGGAAGCATAAACATTTTTTTCTTTCTTTGGAAGAGGTGAAAGAAGCCTAGAGAATCAATACACAAAAAACTCTAACTGTCCTATATATTTTGACACTTAAAATCTCTCTTTTATCCCTGGATGATCTAAAGGAAAGAAGTGGGATAAATCTGCATGGTGAAAGAAAAGAGATGTGAGATAAAGAATAACGAAAAAGCAGGGTTTCATTTATATTCAGAGTTTCCTTGCCAATTTCAATTAACATAGCTGCCAAATCAGCATTTATCATTTTTATAACAAAAGTGGAAGCACCCAAAAAATACAATACTACCAAGGCTTTGTTCTTCCTTATTACCTAGGACTAATGTCAATAAAACAAAACTATGAGAATAATTATTAAAAAAATCCAACTCTGTCTCCTACATAGCAGACAAGAAAGGCATCTACTTTCCAGTCCACCTCCACCCCCATTTCTAGTACTCTGAGTTCAGCAGCAGCACCTTTCCTGACCCACTTCTCTTTATCTTACAAGTACTTTTAAATACGAAGTTTAAATATCTAGTCTGAATTTGATCTCAACATCAGACTGTAGCATGCTATCATTTAATCAGCATCTCTACTTTATTATATCTTGCCCAATCATCTCTTTCAGGTGGCTCCTGAACCTTACAGATGCTCCTGCAAAATCCCTTCTAGAAAGTCCTTCACTTAGTTTTGATACATATAAAGAGATGTAGCACTGATCCTGTCTGCCCAATAACTTACGTTACTCAGGACTTTCTCTGCTCTAGACAATGCTTTTTTTTTTTTTTTTCTCAAGTGTCTGAGATTCAGGATATACCTTGTTCTTAGATCAGATAGAAAAGATGTGCTTTCCTCAAATAACACTCTAGCCTGCTTGCGAATGTAAACTGTACCATTAGGGGATGGCTTGTGCTCACCTTCTGTGAGTTTAGCAAACAAAACAAATTATGCCAACAAAAAGACATGTAATCTGCCATGATTTTGTCATGGGAGATAGCAGGAGGGTTTGCTGGTAATGTGTTTAAAAAAGAAAAGCATACCCCTTGCTGATATAGTAAGATTTCATCAAAATAATGAATGTAATCTGGTTATCTCCTTCAAGAAAACATGAATTCACATGCTGAAGAGATGAGCTAAGGATATGATAAGAAGAGTAAAGAGCCTATATAGGCTAATAGGCTGCATCTATAGTGAGCAAGATGTCAAGTTCCTGGTTTGTTTACCCTTGAGAATAAAAAAGGCTGAGAGGAGATATTTTGCTCAATTTGGGCCACTGCAAAGTGAAGAGAGGAAAACGAGTGAGGAAGAATTTATGCTGATTGACAATGCTAACATTCAAGGGATGGGGGATACGGCAGTTTTGCTATTGAATAATACTGAGGTCATACCGAAACTGTAATATAGCTAGCAGCCATTGAGCAAAGAAGGTAAAGGGGAAAGTGAATATATTAATGTATTGATTTCCACACTCCTCTTGAAGGAAAAGTAAGTGATTTCTCCTTCTAGAAAAAGGAAGGCAAAAGTTTGGAGGGAGCAACACATCAAAAGACTTTTTCATACACTAATCTTCAAAGACTTACAGAGACACCCAGGATCCACAGAAGTAAGAAAACACTTTGCACTAATTTGAGCATGCTTGAGGAAAGATAAAAATGATTTACACATTGAACTTCTTAAAACTTTCCCAAGCTTGAGTTCAGCAATTAAAAAAAAAAAAAATTAGGCCCTTGATGACTTCCTGCATTTGCTGTATCTCAGTTTGCTCAAAGAAAAACAGCAGGAGTACTGGCACATACTTGGTACCGTAGCGGAATGAGCCAGGACATCACAGTACGATGTGCTAAAACTTCAAGTACATACACTGCCATCTTTCACACTTGGCATTGAAGAAGAATCCTCTATCAGATCTTCTGCGCTTCTGTTCTGACCACTATCTAGCATACCCAAGAAGAATTCCAGCAGCTGGAAATGAAGCCAGGTTTTGTGGATCAGCACTTCAATGCTTGGTGGTTACTGTGCTCAGTGTCCACTTGTAATGCCATTCTGGCCCATATATTGCAAATGTTGTATTTCTATGATATCTGAAGTCATTGTAGGATTCAAGTGTAAAGTCAGATAGTGGAGTTTTGCCAAAGTAGAAATGCTAAGGACTTTAGGATTTTTAGACTGGTCTTTAAAAGGCTACCCAATGTCAGAACAAGTCAGCTCCATATTTTAATTTCTTACTTGTACACAAATCTGAATTTCATTTTATGGAACCTTTTCTCTTTAATCTAAAGAATTTGCCTATTTTCAAACAAGGAAGATGCATTATTCTTTCACTTCAGGAAAAAACACGTCTAAAAATCCTAATGTCCATGGATGTCCTTGCCCTTTTCAAAAAATTCTATATGTGGTAGCAGCAGGCAGACAGGTGACATACCACACTTTGATATAGGTTCGAGATTTCTGCCACTGAAGAATGCCAAGGATGATCTCATCTCTTCTATCATACACCAACTGCCTTTACTGATATTGTATAAATCTTCAGTGTCTCAAGTGAAGGTGATATTTTCATGAATATACTAAAAAGAAAAGCATTCATCCTATATAGAGTTTCCCTGCAAGAGTCAGAATGGAGAAGAATAAAGAGAGATGTTTCTCACTTTCCAGTCTGAACCATCTGAGCAATATAATTTCTAGTCACAGCACCTAATACAACTTTGTTTAAAATACAGCCCTTTCTAGCTTATGTTTCATACTGCACCACTCTTGATAGACCATTAAGTCTTGCTAGGCTGATTTATGACATAAAAACTTCCCAGAGCAGAGGAAAATGTATCACACAGTCAGGCGACACTTACATGTGAATAGACTGTATTTAATTAATCTGAAATTCGGAAAATTCATGGCAGGTGTCTTATCTGTTTCTCTCTTGTACAGCACAGCAGGGAAGCAAAGTTTTTGTAACTTGGTTGGTCTCTGCTTGTTTCCTTAGCTAATTCCAAATACTTAATTTGTATCCAAGTGGCAAAAATCTCTAGCTATTTGCTGCGTGACACTTCTTTCTGGGCAGATGAGTCATAGTATATGACAATAAATTAAGTAAACTTGACTTACTGCAAGGCAACTGAAATGCGAAGAACTGTATTTTCACTTGTACATAGTCGAAATTTTTTTTTAAAACTGAGACTTTGTCATCTGAATGACTTTTTGGATAATTAGTAAGAAGGTAATTGAAACATCAGACAGATCTTCATAGATCTTCTATTTAAACTTTAAGTCCTCCAGAGCAACATAGCAGCTGCTTTTGAAGACAGAGTCAGTGTTACTTCAGGTGGAGTTACGTGAAATTTTGGACTACTCCCAACTTTTGTGCTTCTTTTAACAGCTATTCTCCTGCCCAACTGCCATTAGAAATACAGTTGAATGCAAAGTGAGAAAATACTAACTTGCTCATCTGGAAAATTCATCTGATGAGTAAAATAACAATAGAAATGGCCTAAATAGGCACAAATATCTTGTTTCCTAAACACATCTGTTGTAAATCCTGTCAGAAATCTTTTCAAAAGGTTATAAATAAGAGAAATTCTATTTTAGAAACGGGCAACACATTTATCCTTAGAAGCAAATCCAAACATGATGAGCAATCCAGCATAGAGCTGTTCATTTCACCAGCTGCCATCCACCTCGGGCAGAACCATACTGCATTTTGTCTATGTAGTATACACCATATGAAAATAACTGGTAACTGGTCATTGGTAACCTCACTCCTGAATTTTCCACTCAGGTTGAAATGTAAATAAAAATATTACAACTAACAATATAAATACTTGAAACCGGCAAAAACTGAATAGGAAAGGAAAATTATTCAGTCTACAACAAGAATTGCGATCCTGGAACATTACAAATACATTTTCCTCTTCTTGAGTGAGAAGCCATTGAAAGGAAATGGTTTGGTCTTGTTTAAAACAGACTAAAGACAAAACATGTCTGCTTCAGGTTGGAGGTAGCGATGAAAGGTAGAGCTACCTAGATAATTCTCTCGTGTCACAAAGGAATATAAGCTTTTAAACTGCTCCCCTGCAGTTTAACATATACAGAAATATACAAATATACTTCTGTTAAAATGTCACCCTCCTAGAGAGCTGTGAGCTTAATAACATGAAGCAGTGTTTGCTTTAGCTTCCTTTCTGTAAGGAGAGGTATTTTTGCTCTGCATTCCAGTTAACTTCCTGAACAAAAAAATGCTACGAGGTCTGACTCATCATTCCTGTCAAATGACAATTTTAACAGAAGATCATCTGAGCTTTTGATGGGGAAATTGTGGTGGAGAGAGAAGTTTCTTTGTTTTGCTTTACTGGCCTTTACATTTTTGACAAGATAGATAGCCACCTGCTTTGCCTGCTCTTGAAAGAAACTGACATATGGACCGTAGAAATCAGTTTCATTTCAGGTCCTAAGCAAAAAACAATAAAGAGATACAGCATCACGAGGACAGCATTGCCTTTTCTACAGGTACAGGGTCAGATACAAGTGATCTGAAGAATGTGATCTGCTTATACACAGCAATCACTACATACACACTTGTGTGGGAATTCTATATGTTAAATATCTTTGGGGTTGGACTTTTTTACTTTTTTTATTTTTTTTTTTTACTTTTTTAGATTTTTATCTTTTCATAATCCACAAAGACAATCACTAAATTAAATAATTTGATAAAGACCACATGCCCATAAAATAATTATTTTAAGGACAAACATTCTAATTTATGTTTCCTGAAGAAATCACATAAAAGAAGGATTTTCTTTGTACCAGATGTTCACTTGTAACAAAATAAAATAGAGTAGGCAGGGAATATGCCAAATTGACCACAGTGTGGTCACAAATGGAAATCGTATACCTGGACATAAAGTAACTTGAGACCAAGAGCTTCTGTATAAGCTTTGGAGATGGAATCACGGATGACTCAACAGCCTGAGAAGTCTTAAAAAAGAATCAGTGTTCTGAAATGAGACAACATCAACACTGCCAAAACCTATGATTTTCTTGTGAATCTCCATTCATTTATTTTATGTGGTTTTCACAGAGCCTGAAACAGTATCTGCTTTGTGATATTTTTTCTTGCCTTTCTTTTAAGAGTGAGCAAAGTGAGAAAAATATCTAGAAGTAAAATTCTTTTAATCTCGCAACATTTTCTTAGTGAATGAAGAAGCAGATTTCATTATTAGCCATAAACCCCCTTCTGTCTAACATGAGAAATTCACGTTAGAAGCATACTAAATTCATACTGTATTTTCTAAGAAAAGCAAAATTTTTTTACAAGTTTACTCCAGTTTTACACTGTTACAACTCTTGGGAGCTGATTTCTTGAGAACTAGCATAATGCCAAAGTAATGCAGTGGTGACTGAGGTTTAAAGCTTGCTATCAAAATCACAAACGGAGGGCACTGAATTTCCATTCTGCTAAGGGAATTCTCCAGGTATGGATAAGCCGTGCTATGACTGCAGAGGTACTTGGCTTGGCTCTATGTGTGCTAGTTCAAGCAAGCTAATAAGCATGGGATCACCTTGGTTCTGGAAACAGAGGCCTAACCTGGTTTTTATCTTTAAATTATTCCAACCTCTCTTCCTCCAACTGGTAACAGTGAAGAGCTGAGACAAGTTCAAACTCATAAACTATAGTCAAATGGGTATCTAACATAAGTTTTGACTACACAAAGACAGACCAAACCCCTCAGCAATCTCCTTGAACACAAGTACATACTTTTCACACTAATCCAAAAGATCAGACTAACCGTATTATTATTCTAGAAGACACTTCTAAACACAAACTAGAAAAATCAAAGGAGCAGTGCAACTGGTTAAATTATTTAGAAAACCCATATAGGCACAGAGTAAACATCCGTGAATGAAAACTAAATAATACGTTCAGGACATTTCTGAACACCAAAAGTGAATTTCACCTACGGATAGTTGCAATTTTTCGATTACGCTCAGTTATACTTCTATAAATTTTCAGAAGAAATTTCAAAGGTATAGGAAGGAATCAGATTTTCTGTGTGGGAATTCAAAATCCAGAGGTCATCTTCCTCTGGACTTGTTATTCAAAACAGTCTGCATCCTATACAGTGCATTCCAAAATGCACTCCAAGATGACCCAAGGGCAAGAATCAATGATGAACTTTCTTAACAAGCACGGAAATCTACTCCATCCCCTCTTCAGTTTCAGGAGTACTTAATTTCAAAACTTTGAAAGGTACAAGAAAGACGGGACATGCAAAGCCTGTGCTTTTACTGCTATGCAATAAAAGCATAATGAGCTGATCATTTAGGGCCTGATAGAAGCTCACCGAAGTCAATACAATCCTTTCTGTTGATTTCAATGGCTTTTATACCAGGTCCTTAAACAGACTGCTAAAAATGTCTGAATGAGTGATTTTGGCTCAGTATCACCACACCCACCCCGTTTCACTAATTGGTATTTGTTGATGATTTGACAAATGCATTTATACATGACACAGCAGAAAACACAAAGTTCGGAAATAGCACTTTGTCAGTCAAAATCACTTGCCTGGTGTTACACAGTCAAAACTATTAAGCACTGGCTGCTAATTTGAGCCAGTTAAATGCTGTTGCAAATGAAAGATGAAGCATTGCTGGAAGCCATGCTAAAATGGATAGAAGGATGGTTACTTACCAACGGGGCGAGCTGTTGACATTACAATGGTGTAGTGAGAACATAAAAAAGAAATTAAAAAAAGAAAAGAATATCTGTCAGAATGCATGACGTGTAATGTTACCTTCCACTATGGATACTACCATGATTGCTAACCCTTCAAATGACAGCCATTGTTGATATTGTTTAGTCACGTGCCACTATTATCACATTTACTTGAGCACAGCATCTCAACAAGCTGGTGGAACCATTCTCTGAGAAACATTTTTATTATCTTCGCATGCCATAATTAAGTATCATTGTTAGCGCCTGGTAAAAGAAAAATTGCATTGCCTTAGCACAAACTTTTAGATCCCAATGAACACATCAATTTAAGCCACAGACTGCCAAATGTCATGCCAGTAGATGCAAGGCATTTGCTTTCTGAGTCAAATACCAATTGAATTTTAAGCATGACCAGTCAGTACAGCAGTAAGGGTTACAGAAAGCCCATGACGGTTTTTCTCATTCAATAATGGGCATGAAAGCTTACAGCACACTGCTTTTTCCTCACTGACAGTGCTGATGAAAATATAACACGCAGGCTGAAATGGCCACAGGGATTTCAACCCAGAACCTCCCAAATTACTGCTTAGATAACTTCTACTTACAAAAAAAAAAAAAAATGCTGCTAAATGTTTGACAGGTGAACACTATTTCAGGTTGATATCAAGACTAAAAGTTGCTGCTGCAACAAGTGATTTCTTGATTATAGCAACAGCCCTTCATTATACTTGTGCTGGGAAAGAGGGCTGTCTGTGCCTCTGTTAATAAAATATAGACATCCCCTTTCAGAAAAGCTGAAAAATTGGACATAAAATTGACTCCACTTTGCATCTGGGTAGGTGAAACTTTGTTTATTTTAGCAGCAGAAGCAGTTACACATTTCTGAGCAACAATACAATTTTTTTTCTTTTTAAGAAGTTAAGCAACTCTCTATGCTTGTGTGCAGGCATATGTCAAATGTAAGGTATGCAGATCCGGAGGTAACACAACATGCAAGGACCTTTTTAGTTCTCAACCTTTCTGTGGCTTTATCCTTACTTCAGCATATCCACTTCATTTAACTATTTCAAGCCTGCTGCCCTTTCTCACTCATCATCTGTTTGAAGACTTTCTGTCTTCTGGTATTATGGACATACTCCTCCTTCTGCAGAGAAACAAGGAGTAAGAGTGACGTGCACCTTTCCAAGAGAGGCCATGAAGGCTAAGCCACAGAATTCAAATTCTGTTATTGTTGGTGACAGCATAATGAAAACTCCATGACTGCATCCTCATCCCCTGCTTTGAGAAAATGGAGCAATGAATGAGGGAGCTAAGGATAATGCTGCTGTTGCCAGGTTCGCAGCTGTACATACAGAACACATGCAAGGACCAAGGCATCCTCAAAGTAAATTTTGAAGTACTATGTGTTTTTGCTCCTCTGTGTGATGAGTGGCTACTGTAGAAACAGTTTCAGACAAAACTGGCAGAAGTTTAAGAATTCAGAATTAGGCTTCCGTTACTTAAAAGGATCGTTGTTCATGGTCTCTTTAAATTCAACAGGCATTTGGCCAGTCCTTCGTTTTCAAAAATTTCAGAGTAATAACCTTCCCCATTGAATTTCTCGGCTTTTCTCATTTTCTGTCATATCCTGAACACTTAATATGCTTACAACTTCGTGGCTTCTTTTGTGTTGGATAAACGCTATAAATTTGTCTGTAAATGACAAACCCAGGGGGGAAAAATACACAAGATAATGAAAACCTGCTTTTATTGTAGGAAAATCGATTAGATTATATATTTCCTCGGGTTTTTTTCACCTTAATTTCATCAGGTTCAAGCTTCAGTGATTTCAAAGGTTTTTTGCTTTGTTCTAGCTATTGTTTATATCACAAGTCTGGGTAGCAAATCTAAAAGGCTTGCTCCACTAATGTATACAGTGGACACAGTTCTAGGAGGCTATGAAATTTGTTGCTAGATTTATTGGATATCATGATCCTGTCTGTGACAAAGGAACAGAGTAAGACTATTTCTTGGGGTTCACTGTGGTGACCATTTTTCTCATGTCACAAAATGGAAGAACAATCTCTTACACAAGCATGTAGCAGGTAAACCTATTTCTCCAGCTTAAAACAGCAAAAGCTGCATTATCAGTTATTCTCTAAAGTGAACATTGAGGTAATATCTCAGCATATGGATTATCACAATACTCCCTTTTCTTTGTTACATACTAATATCTCCCCCCGTCCCCCCCAAGCCACTCGGTGCTTTTTTATCCCTTTGAATTCAGCAAATTAAACTGAACTGTGTCCATGCATTAAATGGATGGAAATGGGAGCTGGCCTCTTGGGTCAGTTGACCCCAGTTCTAATAAAGCAATCCATTGAGACTTTGAACATTTGATTTAATGTGTATGAAAAGAGGAGAACAGATAAAGCTAAAAATGTTTTTATTAACCTTTCACAGCTCTACCGAAAACCGTCAGCATGCACCACTAAACTGTGAAATAGTGTCTGCATGATATCCATTGTGCCAAATTGCTGCTTATCTTTCGGAATGAAGTAGTAACTATTATATTGTATTTACTCATATGGAAATATTAGCCTAAAAACTTTTTCTCTCCCCATAATCTTTAGCATGTCTATATCTACTGTCATAAAACACATTTTGGCAGCTCATTATTCTACTGGTCTTAAAACCTCCTTACCACATCAAACAACAGCACATAAACACTGAGTGGATACTAGAGACCAAGAATATTTCAGGAGAGAATATGTTAGTCTTTACCTTGCAATACTTACAAAATTTAATTAGGATTTTCTTTTTCCTTTGTCTGGAGTTTATCTTTCAGTTAAAGAGTAATGGTAGAGAGTTTAATTATGGCAGAGCTAATCACATATTAACACTATATGCATTATGTTTACTTACTATACTTTTTACAGAAAGGAATGTGAATAGTAGCCTAAACCGATGGCTCACATATTAAAGTCTATTCCCAGAGTTATGTAGTGCTTGCTTACGCATATAGATGCATCTGTTCTTCAATAAAAGACATTGGAACAGCTCTTTAACTGCAGGGAGATCCTATCCTACTGAAGTCAATTAAAATTTTGCCTGAGAGATCAACAGGACCAGGACTTCACCTCTGTTGGAAATCAGTGCAGCGCCCACAATTGCAAAGGGTATGTGAAACCCAAACAATGCCAGGTAAGGATGTGGCCCATTTCATCAGAAAACAATTTATCCACGTGGCACAGAGGCCCCCCCTCCACGGGAACGCTCACCTCGCACAGTGAGGGTAGCAGAGGCTTCCACTTTTCCAACGCGATTCTCAGCAATGCATGTGTACGTTCCTTCATCTGAGCTCACGGCCTTCTTAATGCGCAAAGTGTAGTCGTCTTTGATGTCATACCTACATTATGGAAAAAGAATGAAAACTCTTTCTGTAGACAACAGAAAAGAATGAAAACTATTACCTGGAATAAGCCAGTCTGAATCTATCTTGAAGCCAAGTTTGGAAGATAAATTATTATCTAGCGTTAGATAATTCCACCAAGCATTAATCTTCATGACATTTTTATTGCACTCTGCATTAGTTAGAAACTTTACATAAAATTAGTATTGCTATGTTCAGTCAGTATTAGGGCTTTATTAATAATATAATTCATTTTGTCCTTGATCTAGCTCAATGAGATAAAATTAAGCTATCAGACATCAGTTATCAATACACGACAGCTCAGGTTTATCATGCCTTTAACTATGTGAGCTACACATTCTACCTGTCGCTGATTTGGAAATTTCCCTTTATACATAGTTTTTCTCTACAGCAGCAACCCCTTAAGGAAACTGTGAGCACGTTGGTAGGTTTTGACACTACACGATTACAAAAAATAAAAAGTATATTTAAGCTTTGGAGGGTGACATTTATTGAAGAGGCACATTAAAGGAGATTTATCAATTTCACAGAAATACTACAAAATGATTCATTGAGGGTGGACAATAACATTTTCTCTTTCTTAAAAGAAATTAAAAAAACATCAGTTATCCTTTGTTTCTTTGTCTCTACTGTTGTAATAATTCTAAAACTAGGAGGATGTATAAAACTTGAAATAATAGAAAGTACTTCAGCATGCAGTGAGCATTCATTCTCAAGGCATTTAAAGCACTTACATCTAGAAAAATATTTTCAATTAAATTGTTATTGTCCTGCAGAAGTCATGCTTAACGAACTATTTTAGACTCTGATCCAAAGCTCATTAAAGTCAACGGGGAACTTTATCTTGTATGAAATTTCTTTGGCTCTCAAATCAGGAAAATCCTGGTTTTCAGCATGGATATTTTACTCTTGAAATACTCTCTTGTAAAGTTATTTTCAACAACGTTTCTTCTAGACATAATAAGCCCCGTGCTATCTTAATTAAGTCACCTTGAATCTAGAGTTAGCTTCAGATTCTGATGTATTGAATAGCGAAATAGGAACACAAAACTAAAGAAAAATTAAGCCTTCGGGAGACATCAACACTTTCTCACTGTACACACACTCATGACATAACTTTAGAACAACTAATCTACCTTCTTTTTGTTATACAGTAAAGATCTTGTAGACTTGATCAGGAAACATATTGAAATCATATGGAAGAGAACCCTTAAATGTTTTCATAAAGAAGAATGTAATGCAATTATGTACAGGAATGTTGTGAGGCTCTGTGAGTATCTTTAAATACTTTGGGAATCTGAATCATTAATTTCTGTGTACATAATATACATTGCTATTGGTTCCTTTAGCATAGCTGTGTAGAGAGCACACTGTGTGCTAACAGACTTTAAAGAGTCTTAACTCAAAGGATCTTAGATGTTGAAACATTTAAAGTTCTGTTATGTCTAATTTAAGCTAAATCAATTAGAGCATTACTAGCCTTTCCAAGAATAAAGAGAGGTCAAGACATCTTTTCACACCACAATACAACACAGCTTCATTCACTAAGTCCATTCTACGCACTAGCAAAAAATAAATTACAAAAGACCAAACTGAGGCTAACCATGCTGTCAGAGATAAACATAAACACATATAATAGCCCATTTGTTAGGAGTTACACTTAATTATATATATATGCGGTATCTCAGGTTTAACTAATGAACAAGAGATAAGCCAAGGCAAAGAATAAGTAAATGTCATGTCAAACTTCAGAAACTTTTAGGGACAATTCTGGTGCTAGCATAGTACCAGCTGGGGAAAAAAGGGGGAAGTGATGATGCTAGAGAACTTAATATGCAGTTTCTGGAGAAGTACAGATCTATTGCAACTACATTCAACAGATACTTGCAGCTGAGGTACATTTCTTCTCAACTGCTCAGAAATTATGTTGTTTTGCATGCTGTGCTGCATTACTCAACAGCAAATAGACATCACTGTTTTCATAAGAGACAAAAGGCAAATTGTGTCCCTCAAAATTCTCAAGAATAGGACAACAATATCGCACAGTGATAAAGCAGTTTGTCTCTGGTGACCACAGAGTTGCAGACAAGAGAAAATGCTTATTTTCTTGACATGAGGCCAGCCCTAGGGGACTAAAAATCTAAAGTTGTATTCAGCTCCTGCAAGATGAGAAAGCTAAGATCAGTTGTAATATAAATACAAGTTGGATATAGGAAACACAGCCATAAAGCTAGGCAACAATTAGCCATTTATTTCATTGTTATTTTTCTTTTTTGTTTTAGGACAAATAACAGCCTTGTGGTTTGCTTACCACTGCTGAGATAAATACAGACAGGCAGCAGGACTGCATCTGACCAAGTGGCTGCTTGAGCGGGGATGCAGGCAGCCTGGGACTGGGCCCTCCAGTCTGCTGTGGACTGCAGCTGACTCGCTCTCCGTCGTCTCACTGACGTGCTGGTGCCGGCATGCCAGCCAGCTGCCTCGGAGGCTTCGGCAGCCTTTATGCTTGCACCTGCCAATCATGCAAATTGTGCAAAGGCTGCTGGGGGAACGAGCCAGCTGCATGGCATGCCAGGACGCAGAGTGAGGGTACAGCCATCATCTCCCACTTGGGTCGTGAAACGGAGGGTGGCGTAAACATGGCACTGTCATGGCCCAGTTATCAATTACGTTAAGGCGAGGCCCAGCTCTGCCAAGCTGCTTCTCCAACAAGGCCATGCTGGGTTTTTGAACCACCCCGACAGAATGTGCCATCTAGCTATTAGATTCATACATAGACGGACCCATGGGACATTATAACCATCTGCTGTCCTGAAGTATTGATATACTGCCCCTCAGTCATCTGTTCTACCCACACTGTCCGCAGAAGTCACCACGGTTCAGTGAAGAGCTTTGACAGATGAAGCAGGCAGGAAGGAGTAAGGAAGAAAACCGGATTTTAGCCTCACCCACAGCAGCACAAGGAACTTGTGTGAGAAAGGGACCGTGAAGCCAAGGAGTGAAGCCTGAATATGTTTCTGGTTTCTCAAGCATCCACCTGCATGGTCTTGAACAGCGTCTTGTCTCCTCTCTGTCCCAGAGCCTCATATTTCCATAGCAAGATGTTTCCAGCTGAGTTTCTGGAGAAGTTCTCTCTCATCTGGATTAGTGTTACTAAATACTTGGGAATCAGGCTCAGGGCCTCTCTGACTGCTAATAAGAATCACAGAAGGAGATTACCAGACTCCTGGATTGATGACGGAGTGGTGGAAAACCAGAACGTATGGGTTAAGTTGGTCCTTAACATTGCCAGAGCACTAAGGCGGCAACGCCTTCAAAACATGTGCAGTGTCAAGAAACACCTTCTGACATATTGCCCAAATAATGCTGACTCCTAGCCAATTAATGCCAACATTCAACTAAAAACACAGGGCGTCAGACATCAGTTTCACATGTTTATGGCCATCTAATTGATTCTAAGTACTTCTCTCTGTTAAACATTTGGAGGTGCTTAACCTTTCAGTTCAGCTTAGACTTCAGCCATCTGACTGATCTGGGAGAGGTCTTCTAAACAGCTAGTCAGCCTGTGCCTAGATACAAACCAGCCACTTCTGGGCACCACACTACGTAATTTTTGTTCTACAAGTAACAGTTAGAGCGGGTCTGTCTTTAATTAATGGAGAAGGAAGTGGGGGGCAGGGAACTGGAAAGAAAGAAAGAAAGAGAAACAACAAGCAGATGAGAAAACACTGCTGGTGAGGAAATTCTAATAGAAATTGGGTGATTTTGAGTGAAATCTGGCAGTCTCTGGCACATATGAATGCATTCATTGTTGCTAGTTTTGATTAATGACAGTTGTACAATAGTGTGCTGACAGTCACTGCCATACAGACACAATTTTTTTTTATATGAAACACTGCTGAAAATGCAACCCAATCAGATTTGGCCCCTGAACAACATGTGCTATCATCACTGTACCGTGAATTGAGATTGATTGGTAACCAGCTGTGACAAAGTGGGAAAAAGAGCCTCGTCTTTTTCAAGAAAAGAACAGAAGAAAAATAAAAAACGGAATTGTGTCAAAACCATTACCATCTGCTCAACCAAACAACACATAAACCAAAACACATTAACTGTTTTTAAGTATCACAAATCAATGTGCCGAGGTTGGATTAATGCATTGGCTTAAGCATCTAACAATGCTCTTGAATTAAACTGGTTATTTAACAGTTATAATTTTTATCCCCTGTGTTCAAAATATGTCTGTCCATACTCAGCCACCACTCTTCCATGGTTAACAAATACAAAAAAAGAGAGAGAGAATTTACTGAACTTTGAGAGATTTTGCAATATGTTTTTTTTGTATTTGATATACATTTTACTGAGTGCTTCACAGAAACCCTACATTTCCACATTTTCAAATATATGCACGCAGCTATGCATAAAAACATATGCAAGTCTTTGTCTTTCACATGCACAGGTAGCAAAACTGTGTCTGCAGCTGGAGTCACTACATTCCTAGATACCCAAGTAGGTCTAACTGTTTATACAACGATGCACTTGTTTCAGCAGTGTATTTTAAAGTTTTGAGAATGTAGCACTGAATTCAATAAATCCAATTCAAAAGGTCGTATTTCTCACTAAAGTGAGTTTGCAAGATAAAAACTCACATCTTAACAGTTGCAAACTGATATCATTGGCATAAAAAAATTTACTTCAATTTGTACCAGGCACCTATGTTCTTCAAAAACATTACTATAAGTAAAAAAAGAATAATATAATAGAATCTCTGTACGTAGTCTTTGTAGGCTTTCTTTTTCTTTAAAGATGGCGCAAAAATTACTTTACTCTGTTTTCTTTTGCCTGTTTGCCTGGCTATTTTGCAAAACACACACACAAAGCTTCAAGATTACTCACAGCATCAATGATTAGAGAGCCCAAATAGAGAGATGCTACTGGCCAAAACTAGAGTGAACAGGAGGTAGTTAAGGAGGCTTAAGCTTCTGTCTCCACTTCATTTTTCTGGTGCTGGCACTTCAGCTCCCAGCACAGTGCCACAGCTTTTCCCTGGCTCCTGTGCCAGATGGAGGGAGCCAGAGGGAAGCTGCAGTGAAACAGGAAGCATAAGCTCGTTACCTGCTTCAGCCTTGTATGACCCAGAAACAGAGCGGAGAGCCTCCGTTCCCATCAGTGATGCAGCCACCCCTACTGCCAGCTCCCTTAAAAGAAATGGTTTTTTTTCACTTAGATCCCATGCATTTGCAAGTGGAAGAAGAAAGAAGCAGAAACCTATGTGAGTGACAGCTTTCTGAGGGAAAGATAAAGGAGTCTCTGATTTTCTTTCCCCGGCAAATCCTGAATCAGCAACAGACAGAGTATGAACGTACATATTTGTGTGCACTGGTCTCAAACTACTCTGTTGGACCCCTGAAATCAGGGCTGCTTGTTGCTGAGTGTCTCTAAGACACTGCTTACAGCCATGATAAATTGAGCTACTGGGGAGCTATCCCCAAGGTGCTGATAGGACGGCTGCCTCTCACATCTACATGTCCAAATTCCTATTCATTCTTTGGCTATGCCTTTCACGGCAAAGAATGGTACAAGGCAATGTGACATTACCTTCAATTTCTTTGTGTGAGGCATATATGCAAGCAGTCATATAAAATGGTCCACTGGCCTTATTCTAATAAACCAGAAAAAGAGCTAAGTAATGCAGGTTACTATTCCCTATTTTGATTTTCTTAAAATTTGCTGACAGCAGATTCTGCTTTAGTACAAAATCTTTTATGGGTTGTTATTAGCAAATTATTTGTCATTTCTTATGGAGGACACTCTCAACTGCAAGAACATAAAACACTAACTCACACTGCACTGTGCCTTAAACCAAGACATTCAACAAAATGGCCTAAATATCATAAAAGGTGTATACAATCGTTACTGCCATTGGGCCAATATGATGAAACCTTACCTATGTCCAAGGAAAACGTGTTTTCCAACTTCTCTGGATGCATTACACTGTGCAGTATTACTCTTGCATGCAAACAGACATATGTGAATGTATGTAACTAGTGCCTCACAAAATCAGTAGCCTTGCACTCAGAAGAGACCGAAGAAAGAAAAACGAGGCTGCTATTTTCAGTCCCTTCGAAATAATTTGGAAACATAGAAGGTGAGGAACAAAACATATGTCTGGGAATCAGCGACTCGGTAAACTCTGCAGGCTCCATCTTCTAACTCTACATCTCTGTTTGCACAGAGAAGTACTCATAAGGAATTACCAGATGATAATTGCCCAAAATGGGCTTCTAATTTGATTTCAGTTCCAGACAGAGCTCCACATTTCAAAAACTGGAACGTTGGTGGAAGTATGAGCTAAGAGACCATGTAATGACTTGGCATGGAGACCTGTCCTCCTGTCACCAGAAGTAGCCCTTTCCCTCACAGATGAGGCACATTTGTCAGGCACTTGGGGAGATTTGTGTTATTAATGTTTATCTCATGGATTCATCTGTCAGAAAAACACCCTTGATTCTCAGGGTTATCTGCTCAGCACATGCCACTGAAATTAATTTTAAGGAAAAGTAAAATATTCCTTTTGTCCATTTCTGGTTTTAAAAAATTAAAATGATACTTCAAGGACTGGAATGTAGTAGGAAGATCTGAGACCAGACTAGCATCTTGCACACACTAAATATGGCTTGATGCATTTTTTTTAATGTAAGCACACAGATTATGAGTAGTTTCAAACAAATGGAATTGTATTTGCTTATCTATTATTGTTTGCCTTAGACATGATGAATGATCACAATGAACCTGTCAGAGAACTAACTGAGGTATTTTCTAATCTGTATTTCAAATCAGCAACCAACATAGAAGTGGTAATTAAAGATGAAGTCATGTTAATGTTTTAATGAAAGTGCCTTCAACATTACAGTTGAGTCAGAAGTCATATTATTAAAAAGTACATTTTACTAATATTAAGCAATTCTCGACATACGACTTGTCAATAGGAACTCACAAGTAGGGCTTAGGAATAAAGCTTTAACCCTACAATGTTTTCACTGACTGTTTTTGTTTGTTTCTTTTTAACTGAGGTGACAATTTTAGTAATACCCCATGCAGGGGTGCAGTGTGTTAAAGCAGAAGAAATACCTACAGGCCAGCCATTCCAGTAGCATCAATGACGCTGTGATCAGGGCTCGTGGACCTTACTCCCACTTGAACATAACTACCAGCTTCCTTCTCCCTGCTCTCGTGAGGGTTTTACAGAAAAACTGCATGGTTAACTATATTTACTTTTTAGTTCTACAATTTTAACAGTCAATAAGCTGATAGTGACCCTAAACTGTTAGACACCTTTATACTTTTAAAGAAAACAGGCTACCTCCATATTCTGAAACTTATAAATACAATGTATAAACTATGTGATTACTAAGCTTTTACTTAGTATACTCTGCTTCTCTGATACTAGATTCACACACTAGACTGGGTAATTTGAGTGAAATGCTATGTTAAGCTTTCTTGGATCTCTTTCCTGCAAGATAATATACTTAGTGCGTCTTCTGTGAGTGGAAAATTCAGAGAAATCCATGTTTGAGGCTACTACTACTGACATTAAATTTTGTTTCAGAACTCTGCTAGTGACTTCATTAATTCTCTAAAATTCAGCAATTTGGGGATTTAAATAAGAGAGAATAAAAAATAAACCATTCTCTTGTGACAATTCGATTCCAAGTGCACTGCCAGTGATCACTTCATAGATCACCAATGGTTTACATAGCATAAAGACAAAACACAGAGGCAGGACTGCTAGTTGACACTATACCTTTATGGTTGCTGTTCGTGGAGTTGTAAAGCTATTTTCCCAACCTTGACCCTTGTGTAAGCAACTGGGGACTGTTTTTATGCATCTGCAAACAGACTGCCTGAAACAATAGCTCTTCTTCAGCTCTACGGTGAGAACTGACACTTAACACGAAGATTTAAATGTCAATGTTATTAACTGTTTCTCTGCTGATCAGTCTAGCAGAGCCACGCATCTAACAGTTTTGCTCACAGCATTTAATATTTTGTATAAGGTGAGAGGCAGATGACTACTGGTTTAGACTACAGACCACTAGGGTAACTGTGGGACGATGCATTTACAAGACTTTATTCAATGCCATGCCTTGAGGGATTTAAAATGTCAAAAAATACTCCAATTTACACTCTCGATTGGCCATGTATTCCTGAGAAAACTGTAAGGACTATTTTTTCACTTACAGAACAGGAAGGAGTCTCTGACAAGCAAAATATCATCAGAGAACAGGGATACTCAACCAAAAGAACAACAGGAGAAGGTACCCCTCCAGCACTGGGGTGTATGGTCTTGATGCTATATTCACAAAAAGAAACCAATCCCTGACTTCCTTTTACCCCTCCTTGCATCTCTATCTCTAAGTGATATCTCTGGATTTACAGGAAAAGTTTCCTCAAATGATTCAACAAAACAGCTGAAAAGATAACAGCTAAAAAGAGGCTTACATTGCAATCCACTGAGATCTGCCCATGTTCGGTTAGGCTACACGGACTCTCTGCACGTTGCCCTGCAGCTTGCCCTGTGCCAGCCATGGGCTGCATTAAACCCAGGGTAACAACACCCTCTGCAAACCACCTCTACTCCCTCCAGATATACGTAAGAATACAAATAGCGTATTAAACCTCTTTCTTTCACTGTCTCCTTTTGACCAGCTATTAAGAACATCCAATCTTCTCCCCTATGCTCCTCGTAAAGGGACTTAATCTCTCCTTGATGCTGTAGCTTAGGAAACAAAAGATGGGCATGCAAATCATATTGGATCTAACCAGAGGTGGTGAATAGTACATGTGATACAGCTAAAATGAAAAACATCCTTTTTCCCTGACCCTTTATTTAAAACCATTAATTGTTATTAATTGCAACAGAAATTTGCTGATGTAACCAAAGATTATATCCATTACACTACTAAAACACACTCTTTACTCTAATTAATTTTCAATACACATTAGACTGCATTTTGTTACAATCTGCACAGAGATTAACTCGACCAAAGCACACAGCGCTGTAGTGTTATTAATTCATATTTCACTGAAAGGTCATTCTCCCCTTGGTTGTATCAGAGGAGGCTGTAGTTAAATACCTCACCATTCCATCCACAGAATATAAATAGAATTACGAGGCACTGTGTTTATTCTTAAAAATTACTGTCTCTCTGATTTACAGGGACTTATCCTGTGATCGTGGAGAAATACCAATGCAGAACATCTCTGGCTATCAGGTCCTTTCTGGATCTCCACTTAAAATGTCTAACTTTTCTGAGTTTATTGGGATAAGGATTGCTGTCAATTGCATTTAAATCCCTTTCAAATATTTGCATCTGGAAGACTGTAAAATATTTTTACAGTTTCATCATTTACACTTAGTTTTGAGCTTACAACAAGCCACAGAGGAAAGCACAGAAATTATAGTACTTACTGAAAATGCACACCTACCAGAAGCATGACAGACAGTATTTCTGCCCAGGCCATGGCTATGCAACTACTTTTCAGGCACCAAGAGGCCAGTTTTAAAAACATAGCAAGACTAACATCTACACAGACGTCTGTTGTTGAAGCTAACACATATCTTAGAATAAGTTAAGTCTATGCATTAAGAATGCATTTTCCCAACTATTTTTCAATGAATATTCCCAGTCTTTAGGAAATAAGAAAGCTTACTGTCCTGTTCATGATTTTCACTGCTATGTGTCACTGCTCTGTTTCGTTTAACAATCTACAATCTCTTAACACTTAGCAATACACTCTGAGTAAACTACACACCATTTTTGCTCTGAAGCATCACTCTTGGTTTTTCTGCCTACACTCCCATTGCGTGGGTGGCGCGTAAATCAAATACCTCTTCCTGCTGGTGCAGTTGCCACTTTTCATCTCTAGTACAATATTCATCTAATCAGACAGTGCCTGTAAATGCAACTTACAAGAGCAGGTTATTATTTCATTAAAGATGTATTTACTGAGCTAAACCAGCTGTTCTGGGCTGGAATGCAAAAAAAGGCCCATGTGATTGCTACTCAGTCATTTTTAAGGCAACTGAAAAATACATTTGCTGAGCTAACCTCACTCTCCCAAAGAGCTGGCACTGCTTGCTTCTTCTGTGTAAAAGGTTTAAACAGTTATTATAGTGTGTCATAAATTTTAACTTGTAATTGAAAATCTCTTCACTTCCTAAAAAAAAAAAATTCTGTATTACTTGCTATGTAATTACAGACTATGCAGCTGCTCTCTTCGTCTTCGCTAGAAAATTTGAAGACATGAAACACTGCACAAACCTTATTCAAATTTTATTAAATTGCTAGTTATAGATATGCCACTCTCATGCTGGAGGCTCTCAAATAATATCTCTTTCTTCCTGTTACCAGGACTAAAAACCAGATGAATCAAAAGTTGATCCAGGCCATACTGAATTACTCACTACTCTGAAGACCATCAGCTCTCTAGAAGGAAAGTTTAACTTCTATTTCTGCCAAGCAGACATCAAAGGGAAAGCTACCTGAACATTGTGGATAAGGAATTGGCTGGGTGGTCACACTCAAAGACTTGCAGTCAATGGCTTGAAATCCAAGTGAAGACCAGTGATGAGTGGTGTTTCTCAGGGGTCGGTACTGGTACTGGCACTGTTTAACATCTTTGTTGGCGACATGGACAGGGGGATTGAGTGCACCCTCAGCAAGTTTTCCAACGACACCAAGGTGTGCAGTGCTGTTGACATGCTGGAGGGAAGGGATGCCATGCTGGAGGGAAGGGATGCCATCCAGCTTGAGAGATGGGCCCATGAGAACCTCATGAAGTTCAACAAGGCCAAGTGCAAGGTCCTGCACGTGGGTTGGCACAATCCCAGGCACAAATACAGGCTGGGCGGAGAATGGATTGAGAGCAGCCCTGAGGAGAAGGACTTGAGGGTGCTGGTTGATGAGAAGATCAACATGACCTGGCAATGTGCATTCACAGCCCAGAAGGCCAGCCATATCCTGGACTGCATCAAGATAAGCACGGCCAGCAAGTCAAGGGAGGTGATTCTGCCCCTCTAATCTGCTCTGGTGAGACCCCATCTGGAGTCTTGCGTCCAGCTCTGGAGCCCCCAGCACAGGAAAGACATGGAACTGTTGGAGTGGGTCCACAGGAGGGCCACAAAGATGTTCAGAGGGCTGGAGTACCTCTCCTGTGAGGAAAGGCTGAGAGAGTTGGGGTTGTTCAGCCTGCAGAAGAGAAGGCTCCAAGTAGACCTTACAGCCACCTTCCAGTACCTGAAGGAGATCTACAAGAAAACTGGAGAGTGACTTTTTACAAGGGCATGGAGTGATAGGACAAGGGGTAATAGCTTTAAACTAAAATAGGGTGGATTTAGATTAGATATGAGGAAGAAGCTCTTTACTGTGAGGGTGGTGAGGCACTGGAACAGGTTGCCCAGAGAAGCTGTGGATGTCCCCTCCCTGGAAATCACAGAATCACAGAATGGTAGGAGTTGGAAGGGACCTCTGTGGGTCATCTAGTCCAACCCTCCTGCCGAAGCAGGGTCACCTACAGTAGGTTGTAGAGGACCTTGTCCAGGCGGGTCTTGAATATCTCCAGAGAAGG
>Ga0065711_1033228_pt1 | contig 25883 bp, 9 predicted proteins | sample Hoacrofraction12_FD_59098 | JGI IMG/M metagenome (GOLD analysis project Ga0065711, IMG submission 59098) | Hoatzin crop microbial communities from Cojedes, Venezuela - Epithelial fraction 12 v2 (version 2) | ecosystem: Host-associated > Birds > Digestive system > Esophagus > Crop | place... | reverse complement strand
GATCCTGTGCAGCCTACTGTAGGTGACCCTGCTTCGGCAGGGGGGTTGGACTAGATGACCCACAGAGGTCCCTTCCAACCCCTACTATTCTGTGATTCTGTGATTCTGTGGGCTTCCACAGGAAACTAGCTGTTCTACTCACTGTGAGTCCTGATGACAGCTGGACACCTACTCCCCTGTAGGACTCAGAAAATCATAAAGTCCTAACAAAGAGGCAATCAAAGCCTTTTAATACTAATTTACAGTTTATTGCCTTCTTACCACACAGCTGACATGAAAGAGGTTTAGAAAGAGAACAATGACAACGTTTCATGCAGCCAAATCTTGATCTCAGTCGTATCAGAGTGCCGGATAGCCTTTTAACAAGCAGAGAGGTGGAATTAAACAAGCAATTAATGCCCTCTGGTTTCACAGCCAGTCTGGCACAAGGCATTTTGCTAGCAGGTCAGTCAAGAAGTAAAATTCATTTTAGTTCAGGGTTCTCTATCTCTCGTTTTATAAGATTTATGAATTAATTATAGTAAATGAAAATGTAGTGAAATAGAGATTTCTAGTGTAAACTTTTAACAAAGTTCTACAAATATTGCCAACTCATTCTGAAGCCGTCAGTTTCCTACTTAGCCACAGGAGTTTCCAGAGTTTGAATAATGACAAGCCACCAAGAACAATGATAAATTTAAAAACAAATTAAATATAAAACACTGTCTCCTATAGAAAAGTGTAAGACTATCGTGGAAAGCTGAGTTTTGAACCTAAAGATTAATGCATAAAATCCAAATTTTAGAGCATGTAAACAAAATATTCCTGTCAATGTCAAACAGCAACAAAGAAGAAACAAATCTTGGCTAAACTACAATAACACAGTAAGTGTAGAAATCATACTTTCACTTGCACATCAGGGTAACTGACTTACAACTACCACATTTGGTTGGTAAACACGTATTCACAGGTCAGTGCTGAGACCTATACAGACTATGGTTTTTCTGATAATTTAACTCCACACATCTGCGACCAGATCCATAGTGAGTGAGGAGAACTGTGTAAAGGACCACAGACAGAAATGAGAAAAGAGTTTTATTTTCTTTACACCTCTTTTACTTTAGAAAACGTTAATGGAGTCTAAAGGGAAAAGTGACTTTTTCTGAGGGAGCAGAAGTCTCCACAGGGAAACATTTAGATAATGAACGCTAGAACTGGTTAATTAAGACCCTTAATGAGAGGTCAGGAGAGAGCCTTAGATAGGTATCTTCTGGTAAAAATGTATATACTTCATTGTGTCAACACAAGAGAGTAACAATGTTATATTATAAAATAAATCTACATTTTCTACTTTTTGCAATATTAATTTCTATTGATATTCATCACAGTTGGACTCAACGAAATTAAGGGTCTTTTTCAACCTAAATGATTCTATGATTCTCTGGTTATTCAAGCTAAATTAAATTCACCAATGGGCAACTAAAGTTAATTTAGGACTCCAGCAACAGAAAAAAAGAGAAAGGAAAAATATGAACAAAATAGCACAACTTTGTATTCTGTGCTAGACAGAAGGTAGTTGGACACCTAAACACACAGGTATGTCTTTAGCAGAATTCTCGAAAGTCATGTGAATTAAATGGGAAGCAGGACTGAAAATTTGGCTAGAAACCAGTAAGTAAAACACTCCTTGAGTTTAGCGTGGTCTGGTTCATGTGTTCTGAAAAGGGCAAGCTCCTTTTCCGTGACATAGAAAAGAAGATACACCAGAGCCCGAACTCCATAGAGAAACTGCCTCTGGAATTATTACTGCATCACTTAAATATCAAGATTTAGATATTCCCTTTTAACCAGTGATGCATATTTAATTTATGTTTAACTTTTATAAAGATCTGTATAAGAGCACAAGTATCTTCTCGTCTCACCTTTTCTGCCATATGAAGTGATTTGTTTTCTAAGCTATCTTTTGTTCTTTGGCTTTCATAATGTAACACAGCTGTGCACACAAATCCAAAAATAATATAAAAATAGTAACAACAACAATAATAATAATAAAGTCAAGCAGCCTTCTTTCCTGTTCATTACAACAACAACAACTATAACAATAAACTTAAGCAGGCTTCTTTTGTGTTCATTACACTTCAGAATTAGGCCCCAAATATGTATCTCCTGCTAATGGGAATCGTAATTGCTCATTTTTTTCTCATTGTAAAAGTAATGTAATACTTTGATTATGGCAGTACATTTTCATGAAATTGTAATTTTCTGATTTTGCCAAATAATAAAAGATAAGATAACAATGCCTTGTCAACACCAAACAGCATCTTTGCTCAGTTAAGCATCACTGTAGCAAATTTAGAGAAGTGTTGTAATAAGATAATCTATGATGTGTTGGGTTTTGTAGTTGATAATACTAAAAATACCTGCCTGTATTTGTTTCAGAATGTATTTCCTCCAGTAAGCTTTGGATATAATCAAATTATTGAACTATATGAAACTGTCTAATAAAAAGATTGTAACTGTAAATATTAATCAGAACATTCATAGGAAACACGGAAAGCAAGTAATATCAAAATGATATGAGTCTCTTGAAAATCCCTAGAGGACAACAGCCAGCAGAAGAAATCTTTAAATTTATGCTCGTACACACTGTGGGTTTTTCTTATTAAAATTTAAATTCATTCTCCTTTTTATAGTAAGCAAGACTGTTTAAACATTGTATTTTTAGAAAAAAAATGTTAGAAATTCTACTGCCAAAAGTACATTTAGGAAAGAAAATGCAAATCTGAAAGAAGTTGCTGGCCTTCTCACAGAGCTTCAAGAAAGTAGAAATGAAAATCAAGGGTCTTCAGTATAGGTGGAGGTAATTTGAACCCAAATTTTTTCTCATTTTAAGGATTTTTCTGAACTTTTCTTTAACAGTGTCTCATACTGCTACTATCTACCATCGGCTGGTATTTAGCAGAAGGATTAACATCTGTCTCAGAAGTGTCTTTTCTTTGTGCCCTGAATTCTATTCAGATTTGGCAGACAAGTAAAGTTAAAAATTGTTACTTCCTAAAGAGGAAAAGGCGTAAGGACATAAGGAAAACAGTTTGCAGATAAATTCCTTCCCAGAAATTTTTACTTGAATGTACAAAACATTTGAAGTTCTGTGGCCAATTCCATAGCTGAGTATGTCACACATATAATACATACACTTTCATTCACATTTTAAAGTGAATTATCTTTGGCAGCATTCAGATTTCTTCTGAATTCACTTTTCTAAATGTTTCCAGTGATGGAAATATTTGGCAAAACAGTAAATGTTGCAGAATACTTAATGGATAGAAAACTTATTTAAATTATTATATTGGAAAGTTAATTTTGAACATAATTTTATTCTTTTCAGGGACAAAAAAAACACCCATCTTTTTTGTTCACTGAAAATCACAGCGATGAAGACTTCCAATAATTTTTCGCTCTTGTTGCTGTCCAAGCAATAAGTTTCTGAACAGGAAGCCAGTAACCATTATCTAACTGTAAAACTGCGTAGTAGAGACCAAATGTCTTGAATAAGGTCACAAATTAGTATCTGAACTGGGAATAAAATTCAGATCAGATGTTGTCTAAAATCTCTGCTCATGACTTCATAACAGTTTGCTAACTAGTAGAACAGAAATTAGAATAGAAAGTAAGAGCAGCATCTGTATCAGTTCATATGGTTACTACTGGATTCCAGTGTGCTCTTCAAGCACTGTCACAAAGAAGGTGCCATGCTCATTGGCTAAATACTCTCCAAAATTGCCCAAATACTTCTGCTTCCTAGCCCAATTCTTGTGACAGTTGAGCTCAATAAAGGACATGAAAAATCAGATCACTTGGGAATTCTAAACTAGGCTTTAAATAGTGAATTAACAAATTATTATCTAGTACAGATGTGTCTGAAACTGTGATGGAATCATTTAAGAAAGTCTACATGTATCCTCTATATTCACAGACTGTTTTGGATACAAAGAATGTTCCCATTTATTTATTTTTTGAACTAAAAAGACTTGGTCTGCGGAACAGTCAGATCCTAATCAGAGGGCTAGAGGAGAAACTGCATACCCATATGTTTAAGTGATGTTTCCATGGAAACAACTGACTTGATTTGCAGTGTGCAAATTTACCTTCAGCAAATGGCAAAACACATTCTACCTTCCCAAAGGTCCGAGTGTCAGGACATAGACATTGTCTTCCCATGCAATGAATGTGAAGCCAAAGACTCGAGTGCGAAATCAGGGACAAATGCACTCGCATCGCTAATCTGACATATTGCTGCAGTGTGTGCTTGGGGAATCTTAATCAGGATGGGTCTTTTTTTTGGTGTAAGAGACATTTAAGTGGGAATAGTTAACTGCACAGATAAAGGCCAGGAAATAACTGGTTGCAAAAGAGCCCTGGAAAAAATGTATCATCACAGGGATGCTCTGGGCCATCAGACAAACATGAGTTAATAATGCCATGCTGTTTCAGTGAAAAGTGAATGCTGCAATAGGCTTTATTTATAGCAATAGCTCACCAGGCATGTGATGAAATCCTCCCATCCAAGCCCTGGCTGGAATACTGACTTCTATCCAGATTCCCACATAGAGATATCTAGAGCCATTTCAGATGCCCACAGCAGGAAGAACAAGAAGCAATGGGCATGTATTGCTGCAAGGAATATTCAAGTACGCTATTAGGAGAACTTTCTAGCAGTAAGTATAATGCAGGAGTGTGATATGCTATCAGGGGAAACTCTGAAATCTCCACAGCTGTGAGTCATCAAGAGTATGACGGACAAGTCTATCAGAAATGACAGAAGCATAGATCGTCATGACCTCGGGCTGCGACAAATCCAAATGGCCTCCTGAGATCCATCAGCTTTTGATTCTGATTTTCATTAAAATAAATTGTACTAAAACACTAGGAATCACTAAATAATATAGCCATCCTGGATTTTCATCAGACTAACAAACTGTCTCCCCACATCAAGTCCCAGAGCAAATTAATATTAACAGTCCAGACAAAGAGATATACTAAAGGTAATCCTTTTTCTAAATACTTTATTTATTCATACTAGAAATACTTCATTCTTTTTGACACAGAGTTGTCAATTTTGGAAAAGACCTCAGAAATCCAGGAGATTGTTCGGGAAGATATTTTTTAACGTGAAGGATACACAGAGATGTACACAACATGCTTCATTCTGTCCCCACCCCATTCTAGACTGTCTATCCAATGTCAGCCAGGAAGTTCATTTGGATATGCAACAGTAAGGATGAGAAGCAGCACCCAAGGAAGCTCTGATGATGAAGGCTTTAACAACGGAGACAGATTTACCTGTAAAATTCCTGATTTCCATTCATTACTCATTTTTTTGGAGGTGAGGCAGTGATATGATGAGTTACATCACAAGCTACAACAAGGAGCATCAGGGGGAACAAGAACTTACAATCTTTTGTTATAATTAGGAAGAGAACCTCAAGAAAGGCATGGATTGTCTGAAATTGTATCTACACTATAGGAGGCAAAGTGTGGACTTAAATTAAGTCTTACTACAAAAGATGGGCATGTCACTGGGATGTTACCTGATGAGACTGGTCAGCAATGTGAGGCAGAAGCCAGGGAGAAGCTTCGGATTCCGCACAGTGATACAGGTTCTCTCCATCTTCCCCACTCTGGGTATCAAATGTGGGGAGCTAAAAGAAAATTTGCAATAGGCAGTGAGAGCTTATGAGCTCCTAGTCCCATGGCAGAGGAGCAGAAGTCAGAAACTAGTGGTAGGGTTTGTATTCTTTCCCTTCTTCCCCAGTAAATCTGCATCTGAGTGGGTTTCATCTGATGTGCTCACTGTAAGTCTAGTAAACTTCCTTTCATTCACTCAGATGCTGTTAGCTCATTCCACCAAAAAGATCTAAAATCAAAGTAGCTGGTCTAGTGATAACATCAGCAAGTTTCTGACAGTGTTATAAAGAGCTAATTTGCTGAGACAAGATTTATTGGTTGATATGGTAGGTAGTATTTACCAGGTCACTTGAATAAAAGCAGTGGTTTCTCCTTATCCTGGCAGGAGCTATTGTACATGTTAGACTGAATGATGAATTTCCTTTAGAAGATTCAGAGATAATTTCTTTACTGTAATTGTCATACTGCACTGACAGTCTGAATGCCATTATCACAGTAATAACTGAAATTAAAAAGTGGAATAATGTCATTTGAAGATGAATACAAAGAATGTAGAAAGACTTGCATGTCGACTCACTTGAGCTATTCTTCCCTCTACCTGTGGTTCTGTGTATTAATAGTCTTCTAGTGGGATTTATTCCAATAAAAGCAATATTTCTTAATTTAAACATTTCATAATGGATTTTATGTCTCTGGACGAAACTAACCTCTGATCTGGAATTCAAGCAATTAATGGACTCTTGTTACAACAGATCTGACTTGGACAGCAAACCTGAATTATTTAAAGGAAAAACTATCGTTAACACAGTATATAAAGACATTCTGAACTGAACCAACAATTGGAAATGGGAACAACTGGGAAATGGGCTTTTAAACCACACAAGTGCTCCAAACCGAGATGCTACTATGGACTCTGAAATTATTAGAAATCATTATATTTCACCTCTACTAGAGACAGTGTTCAGGCCATTAGGAACAGGTACCTGAATTAGCATACTGTTGTCCCTCAGTTGGAGCCTCTTAAAAGCAGTTCAGATCACATAAATATTTAAACATTTGAATATTTAATGGTTTTTAGTGGGAGCTGAGAGCATTTTTTTTGAACTTCACTTTAGTGCTGAGAGTAGACCAACCTAATTCAGGCATTGAATGTGCCGCTTGTGACTTAGCCAAGCCATCTTAGTGTCTGGCTGCTGCGCACAGGGACAGTCCTATCAGTCTCCTCCAGCTCCAGGCCTGACTATGTGCTTTGGACTCCTCCCTGGAAACCTTTCTTCTGGTTTAGCTTTCTGAACATACTTCTTCTGGGATCAGATGATCACCAATGCCAGCAGAAAGTACAGTAATGACAATCCTATTGGATTAGGCAAAAGGTAGGCAGGGGCAAGATCACACCTCATGACAGCAGCTAACTATAAGATGGCTTTAATTGTACTGTAAGGCCACATACAAGGGTAGATGAGATGATGCAATTTCTTCCCACAGTGTGCAAAAATAGAAGGGTAGGGGAGCTCAGAAGCAGTAACAAGTGCCATCATCAGAGAAGGATGATGATTAAAACTCTGGCCAGCTTTCTCCCAGTGAAAGGCAATTGTCCCAGTAAATGATTTTTACTAATATGGATGGGAAGAAGGAGAGAGGAAATAAGGGAAGTAAATTTATCAAGGTTGCTGTCTGCATCTCTGGCCTGCCTTGTATATCAGAAGTGATGAGTGGAAGATGGTTACAACTGCACTCAAGATCAGAAATGACAAGGGGAAATAAAAAAATAATTTACAAATACATTTCACAGTTCATGCACAGTTAGGAGTAACTAATTTTTTAAAATTCCCTTCTCTACTCGGGATTCACTTTACTTGACATAATATATGTTGTTTTATACTTAAGGGAGTTGACTTATGAATAATACAATTAGTGAGTTTGGGCTTTCAGAAAGGTCTTAAATGTATTCAATTTAAGCAAGAGGTAATATGCACTTTGCATAATCTGCAGGGTAACTATGATGTAGGCATAACTCTGTTGAAATAATTGTTTGCCTCTCCTTACACTAAGACTGAGTTAGACTCACCTCATTTAAATTCATGTCAGTGTCCGAGTATAACAGCGCAATAGCACAAAAATCCTAGACTAGGATTCCTATGGCTCATGCAAATACAACTCATAGGATGGTGTGATAATCTGTTTCTTTCACGTCACTGTTAACATAGACATGGAGAGAACACGAGGTAGCATCACCTTCTGTGAGTTGCATCTTGAAGACCTTCAGAGTGTTTCTACACATCTAGGCTGAAACACATGATTCCAGAGAAGGCAATTGCAAAAGTTGTTGAGAGACTCAAAAGTTAATATTACATGAGATTGATACAAAGTTCAGTTTTTAAACTTGTGTCAGATGCCTTGCTAGAGTAAATCAGCACATCTACCAAAATCACAGAATCATAAAATAGTATGGGTTGGAAGGGGCCTCCAAAGACCCTCTAGTCCAATCCCCCTGCAGTAATCAGGGACATCTTCAACTAGACCAGGCTGCTCAGAGCCCTGTCCAGCCTGGCCTTGAATGTTTCCAGGGATGGGGCATCGACCACCTCTCTTCGCAACCTGTGCCAGTGTTTCACCACCCTCATTGCAAAAAAATTTCTTCCTTGTATCGAGTCTAAACCCACCCTGCTAGGTTAAAACCATTACCCCTTGTCTTCTCGCCACAGGCTTTGCTAAAAAGCCTTTCCTCGTTTTTCTTCTAAGCCCCCTTTAAGTACTGAAGAAATTTTTTTGCAATGAGAGTGGTGAAACACTGGCAAACAGGACAAGAAACTTATTAGGAGGGGCAGCTAGGGACTTTAGGAGCAGAATCAGCAGTCTGAATATCATATGAGGAAAGAGTTCAAAATAGAATGTTTCCATTCTTTGACCTTCTCCTGCACTTTTTGCTTACATGAGCAGACATGTTCATTTGTGAAGGGATGGTTGTTGACAATACTGTTGCACTGGCACAGAGGGATAACGTGCTCTAGAAAAGATGTCTGTTCAAACTAGAGTTCATTGGTTAGCCTCAGTGAGTAGTTAGAAACATCTCCCTATATGTCAGCAGGCATTAACCACCTCTGGCCTGACAGTGAATAGGGCAGAATGAACAGGTCCCTAGATAAGCTCAGCAAAGCCTCCTGCCCTTGGCATTGCTCCCAGCTCTGCTCTCAGGGCTTCCTTAGTAGCAAGCTACAGACTGACCTTTGGAAACAAGCAAAAAAGCACAAGCCCTTGGGTCCCATCAGACTCCTCCTCACAATTTTCCCTAGTAAAAGAGAGCAAAAAACTGCATAACATTGCAGAAATTCACAATGAAAGAGATGGCTGAAAGTTGTTACCTGTCAGATTTACTGCCAGAGCAAAGCCATTGAATCTAAACATCCTTTTAGTTTTAACAGAGCAACCGAAGAAGATATTGTGACAGAGGAAAGCCTGCAGTGCTACCTAAGCCATATATGCCCTTAAACTTCCTAACTTAAAAATGGTACAAAACTGAATTAGTTAATCACTTTACTCACATGTCAGTAAATCACCTTGATCACACAAAAGTTCACATACCTGTCTGAATTCAGAAGGTTTCAAGAACTCATGAAAAATCCAAGATAAAATAAAATAGCCTGCCAACTTTGTTTCTTCTATTTTTTCCCATTGGTTTAGGCTTCCTAAAATATTTACATTGCTTTAAACTCTTTTGCAACACTTCCAGAAAGTCATCTGTCTAGTATTTCTGTGCTGTATGCAGGACCTCCTAATGCAGCCCTGCTCTTGCTTGGCTTTTCATTATATTTATTGTAGTACTGGCTAATCATATTAAAAACTGGACACATTATGCACTTGTGCATCTCTTCTTTCTATGATTCTAGTACTATTTCTAGGCAACTTTTTTAATATCATATAGCCATTAGGGGTAGAGCAAGTCAATTTTTTGATTTTATGTTAGTTACGGGACTCAGACATCCAAAATTTAAAGGAATTAAGAGGAACCATATGGTAAAACTTTACCATATTTGAAATGCCACCCAATACATAATTTAATTAGAAGGTACTTTAGCTGAAAAGTCAATCCTTCAAGCTAGGTGCCAGAAAACAGATTTCCAGAGAATTCTACAAAGAAATCAGTAGTTAAATGTTCTGTGCGTATTCTGGACATACAAATTTTCCTCTCCTTTTCTCTCTGAAAATTTTAAGGACTATAGAAGGTAGAAGGCTTAAAATATGGATTTCCATTTTCAGTTAGGACAAAAAGAGAGAGGAAGAGCGCAAAATATTGTGAAAATTTCCAGTTGCTTTATGGGAAACACATGAGCATCCTGATATAGAGAACTGTCTGAAGCCAACGCTGTTTGTCTCATGCCCGAAGGGCAGACAGCATAGAATTCACAACAGGCACAGAGATGCAAATCTTTGGCGGAATGCACCTTGTAGGTCCCTTGATGCATCATTAAGATGATGGGCCAAATCTAGACACACTGACACATTATATCTTCTCCCTCAGGACAAAAAAAAAAAAAAACCACAAACCAAAAAAACCCCAGCGTTTGCAAAAATCCAAAATTCACATTTTTTGTTTGAAATTACCCATTTCTGATCACAAAAACAATTTAAACTTCACAATCACTTCATAATATCTAAACTCAGAGTAAAAAAGGGGGAAGCATTGTTATCTCTGACTAATTTTGCTGGTTTGTGGAATGAGTATGGATGTGCTTTAAGCTGCTTTGTAAAACTGATTTAAAAATTTATATGATCTCACAGTCTCCCATGCAAGTGTTCTTATTCTTTTCATGGTCAAAAAGTAGGCCAACGTCTTGCTTCTCCATTACTGTTAAACACCCTTTCTGTCTCTTTTCTCTCCAACACTTTTACGGCAGTGTCGTGGTTTAACCTGGCGACCAGCAACTAAGCACCAGACAGCCACTCGCTCACTCTCTCCCCACAGTGGGATGGGAAGGCAAATGGACAAAAAGCAAAACTCATGAGTTGAGATATATAAAGTTTAATAAGACAACAAAGGAAGGCATAATATTAATAATAGTAGCAATAATGACTATGCAAAACAAATGATACATAATGCAATTTTTCTCACCACCCAATGACTGATTGTGCAGCCTGTCCCTGAGCAGTGATCACATAAGTCGCAGAAATCATGGATTTCACAGAATTCGTGGATTTTGCAAAGCTCGCTGAACTCACAGAAAAGTCGAACTCACGGAAAAGAGTTCCTGCCCCCTGGTCAACCCCCATTCATAAACTGAGCAGCACGTCTATGGGACAGAATATTTCCATTGCCCAGCCTGGGCTAGCTGCCTGACTGTGCTCCCTCCCAACTCTCGTACACCTGCTTGTTAGCCGAACAAGGGAAACTGAAAAAAGTCCTTGATTTTTTAGCAACAACTGAAAACACCAGTGTATTATCAACATTATTCTCATGCTAAATCCACAACACAGCAGCTACTGGAAATAAAATTAACTCCATCTCAGCTGAAACCAGGACAAGCAGTGAACTAAGTACTGTCTGGAAAATGGCATCAGGAAGAGGTAAATGAAGATCCAGACTTATATTAAATATAGTGGTGGGTATTAATGATTGTCCCTGAAAATCTTTAAAGGATCAGGTCTGCAAAGCTATTCCTTAGCTGCAATACAACTTTTTGTTTTTGTGATTAGCATATCATTAAGTAAAGATTGGATCTGCCAACCTTTCTTCATTGATCTGTCCCTGTTGACCTAGAGCTTCAGTCTTTTCTTTTCAAAAACTTGGATATCTTAACTTCCATTAAAAAAAAAAAAAAGTATTCGCATTTTTGTTTCTCATGGTTGCAAGGAGAAAAATCTGAAGCAAAGTTTGAGCTAACAAATGCAACAGCATGTCCCCCCCATCCACAGAAAACTGGGAATTAAGAACCCAGACAGCTGACCTGCTTTTTCCACTGGCCAGTGGATCCTTAGCACCAAAAGCCACTTATAAAGGAGACCAGAGGGGCAACAGCCCACCAAAGAGCCATATAAGTTATGTGGCACAGCAGACCTTGCCATTGCTACCTCAGCACAAATCTGAGCTAGCTGTGGCGGCAACATGCAAAGCCTTCTGCCCAAACAGCTGTGATTTCCACCCCCGTCCCCCCCAAAAAAAACACAGCAGGTTGCTCCCTGTGTTAGAGGACAGAGGGATGCCCAAGAGAAAAGAATGAGAACAGGGAGAACAGATGCAATGAGCCCTAAATCAACCATTACAAAGGGCTGGCGGTGGTGAGTGAGGAGACAGACAGACTCCTCCGAAGCCTGTTACTCTCTCCCTACTGCAGCTGCAGTAATCAAGAGGCATTTGTGGCTTTGAAGGCAGCAGCGTATCCATCTCAGGTATGTGAGGAAGCAGTGGATGCTCAGACTGGTTTTGCCAGTAATAGCAGCACCCATTCATTATCTAATACATCTAGCAGGGATCTTATAGCTTGAACTTCTCCTTGGAGGGAACACACTCTGGAAAGACCTATGTTAATGAAGTGGGATGGGTGTACGTGGTCAGGCCAATATCGGCTGTCACTCCAACTCCAACACAGTCAACCTCTGCATTGCAAAGGTAGCCATTAGTCTTTCTTTATGTTGTTCCACTTGTATTCACATAATTTATCTAAAATTTTAAAAAATTATTTCTCTAACAGTATGACTACAAACAGGTACCTCTGAATGATGACAGGTAACATTCAACGAGCACTCAGCACTGGCTCCATAACTGTAAATACTCAGAAAGATATGCTTTGCCATACTGAGACTGATCTGTCCTCTGGTCAAGTGAGACAGAAAAACATGCTGGATTCACCCTCTTCAGGCTTGTAGATGAAGTTCCTGCACTGAATTTTTCCCTCAAAAAACATCTCTCTCCAGTGCCTACAGAAGTAACCCAGGAAGCTTTCCAAATAACCATACAACTGAAACCTGATTTATGCTTAAAAAAAAAAAAGACCAATAAAAACCCCAAGCCTTTCAGCAAAACTGGGACATATGAAGAACTAAAGGAGGAATCTGCCCCTCCTCCAAAAATTTTTGCCTGTGTCTAAAACATTTATTGTGAGGAAGTAAATAAAATAAAGGCTGAGGAAATAAAGGCTGACGAAATAAGTAAAACCTGTGTTCTCCCTTCTATGCACCTGTTCTCCATGCTACTTCTAATCATAAATAAGCTAGAATGTCCCCAGGACCAATTAGGGCTTTTATTGGCAGAACTACAGAGCAGCACCCTTGGTAGAGCTTTCCATTTAAAATCTCTAATCTGCATGTTATCTGATTCAGACCAACATTTTTCTAAGTAGAAAATATGCACTCACTCTCCCTTTGAATGCCCCTTGGGACCACAGACTACATATAGCAGTAATTCACTTAAATTTATCATTTACTAAAAAAAAAAAAGCTCACAAGGTCTTCAGAGAATCATAGACTCTTTAATTCAAAGTTGGTTTCTTTGTAATGGTTTTAACTGACTGCCTCAGAGTAAAGTAGGAATACAATGATCAAGAGTAGCAAGAACAGCATGGTCATATATGACATATTAGAAAAAAGATTGTATTTGCTTGTTTGAATAAGCAATAAATGACCACAGTGGTAAAAAGCCCCCAAGAAATCACATCTGTACTATGCTCAGAACGGAAATCAATCAACGAGTCAATCAACTGGAAAAGAAAGATTCACTTGCTAAGCATAACAGAAGCTTGTTGCCACCGTTTTCTCCAGTTTAGAGAACCAGTATTTGCCTGCTTGGGACATTTTCAAATCATCTGGCTGGCACACACATGTTTATATCTTTATGTAAAAAACCCTGGATTTTAAGGATATCATATTTATTTCAAGAAAAGAAAGACATGTATAAATAAAAAAGCTTTTGAGAAATGCAGCCATGAATGTTTCAGCTGGCAGCCAGGGGGTGCTGAGTGTATTACATCTGGCCACAGCTTCTAGTGCCGAGCACTGGAAATCTGAACCTGTGCCATTAAGGAGCTCTGGTTTAACTGAAATGGAGCGTAGAAACTTGTGTGGGAATAGTCTACACTAGATGACCTTCATAGATCATCTTTCCTCCCCTCTTTTCCACATCTGAAGCATCTGGTAGAAAGAGGAAAGACAGGAAAAATTGTTTGAATGCGTAGGTAGGGAATTTGTGACTGGTCAGCTTTGACAGCTGTATGCAGATTTTATCATGCTTAGGGAACCTAAAGTTACTGATGAAGAAACTTTTACATGCTGTACATCCGGTCATCTCTTTGGCTTTCTATCACCTTTTCAAAAATCCAGATGAAATTCATAACTTGCGCTTACTACTGAAACCAACTTCCTGCACACAGTGCCTCCTCCACCTAGTTTTCAACACTGTGCACTATAAAAAAGATAGCTGAATGTTTGATTACTCCCTGGTGCTTTTTGTAAAAAGCAAGAAACTCCACTCTACTTTTGAGAAACAAAGTTGACACACAGTGATGTATTTCCATAAGGTACTAGAAGGTGTCAAAACTCCAAATGTCTCAAGTTCTCTTGTGGAACAGTTCACATACAAAACATTTACTTAGGCAACAACAATTCAGGTGTTAAAAATAAGGTCTCTTTCTATTTAGTAAGAGCCATCACAAAGACAGACTATGGGAAGAGTAGTCTGCAGCCGCAGCTTCAACCTTGCAGTGTTTAAGTCTTCTGACATCGACTTGCTCTCCAATCTCATGTAAGGTTGAATTTCTGCGTGTGCACCTTCCACTGGAGTTGGAAATCACACCATTTACCACTTCCAGTGCCAAACTACCATCAGCCAGAATGAGCCAGTGCTATTTGACCATTTTATATATTTCTTTCAGAATAACACTCAAAATGAGAAGTACTTTACCCTGGAAAACAGGGCCATATGTGTGGACATGAGTAAGAAAACCTGAAGATTGTGACTGAAAACATGGACTGAAGAGATTTAAATTATTTGAAACATTTATAAATGCTTTTCTGTGTTTGATCTAGCAAGGAACATGTTTCTCATGCAGATGCTAGAGCACGAATTTCCAAAACGTTTTGGTTTGGCCTGGATGAATGCCAGGTGCCCACCAAAACCGCTCTATCACTCCCCCTCCTCAACTGGATAGAGGAGAGGAAATATGATGAAAGGCTCATGGATTGATACAAGGACAGGGAGAGATCGCTCACCAATTGCCATCATGGACAAAACAGACTCAACTTGGGGAGAAAAGGAAGTTTAATTTATCACCAATCAAATCAGAGCAGGATTATGAGAAATAAAACTAAATCTTAAAACACCTTCACCCCACCCCTCCCTTCTTCCTGGGCTCAACTTCCCTCCTGATTTCTCTACCTCCTCCCCTCAAACAGAGCAGAGGGACAGGGAATGAGGGTTATGGTCAGTTCATCACATGTTGTCTCTGCTGCTCCTTCCTTCTCAGCGGGAGGACTCCTCACACTATTCCCCTGCTCCAGTGTGGGGTCTCTCTTACAGGAGACAGTTCTCCACAAACTTCTCCAACATGAGTCCTTCCCACGGGGTGCAGTTCTTCACAAACTGCCCCAGTGTGGGTCCCTTCCATGGGGTGCAGGAGGATATCTGCTCCACCATGGACCTTCATGGGCTGAAGGGGGACAGCCTTGCTCATCTTAGTCTTCAGCAGGGGCTGCAGGGGAACACTCTCTGCTATGGCATCTCGAGCATCTCGTTCCCCTCCTTCTTCATTGACCTTGGTGTTTGCAGAGTCGTTTCTCTTGCATAGTCTCACTCCTCTCTCTCAGAATTGCTGCCTCCCTGCAGTCTGCTTTTCCCCTTCTTAAATATGTTCTCACAGAGGCGCTACCCCTGTCACTGCTTGGCTTGGCCTTGGGCAGCGGTGGGTCCGTTTTAGAGTCGGCTGGCACTGGCTTTATCAGACATGGGGGAAGCTTCTCGCGGCTTCTCACAGAAGTCACCCTTCTAGCCCTGCTGCTACCAAAACCTGGCCACGCAAACCCATAACACAACATGATCAAATTATTTTGTCACTGCTCAGGCACCCAGCATGGCCATTGCCCCCTAATTAGGATCAAGCACAAAGCAGTTCCCTCAATAAGCTGTTCTGTGGGATAAGGAATCACCTTTCTACAAGCGTGACAGAAAGGGTTTAAAGCAAGGCTCATGAAAAAAAGAAACCTGGACTGGTCATGACCACATTCAGGTTAGTGAGAACTGGAGCAACTGCAATGTACAGCAGGCTCTCCAAGCACCACAAGAGACTCATTATCCCTCTGAATAACAGAAAACTCTGTTGGCAATTTGACTCTATCACACTGGCTATAACAGCCCTAAATTAGGCCTAAAGTAACAAGACCTTCAGGTGACCACTGTCACTTCAACTTCATGCTGTCTCATTCCCTCCTTTCACAGCGCACACTACCTGCCAGTACTGCTGAGGAACTGCAGAACAATTGTCCATATCTCCTTACAGAAGGGCTACAAAGGATGCTTATTTAGCACAATCACATAACTGCTTTCGACCTCATGCCATATGAACTGTCCTTTCAAGGGTTTTGATTCTATAGATGACTGATTATCTTCAGGGGGAGAAAGCATTTAAATGTCTTTCTTTGGTTCACAGCCAAATACTTTTCAAACAATCTAAAATATATCTTGCAGCTTCCTTCACAACCCTGCCCCTTCCTCCACCCCTCTTACATCTGCTGCTGTAAAAACCAGCCTGTTCCATGTTTCTAAAAATTGAAAACTAGATTTCTGAATCACTTCACCTTTTGGTTGCCACTCAGCTTATTAATCTTTATATCATAAATAGAGGCTTGGTTGGCTCTAAGCAACTGTTATTTTAGTGTCTGACAGGCACAGGCTTCCTTCTCAGTCTGGGAACTTATTTACATTCCTGTATCCTGGCCCACTATCGAAGCTTTCCCCAGCTCTCATTCAGACAAAATTCCCACTGAGATTTTAAAGGCCCCCCTGCATGGAATCCTTAGTATCTCTCTCATGTGTGGTATTTAGGATAATGGAACCCGAATCCAAGCTGTTTGTGCTGGTCCCTTGCTCATGGCATTCTGCTACAGCTACAATCAAGTGAAAATTCACCCTGATTGCTATAAGAAGGAAAGGATGTTGCCAAAGTGTTCTCATCACACTGCCTTTTTTTTGCAATGCTCTGCATTTTTTCTGTTCAGAATAACCCAGATTTGCCTCCTGGCACACTCCAGCACAGAGGCTTTCCAGGTATGACTGGGACAAGAATTCAATGTGAGAGGTTGGACTCTCCTGACCCTAATCAATGTCCTTTGTCTAAAGAGATGAAAATGAGAGTAACAGCCTGAAAATGAGTCACAGAGGGTGCCTAGATCCTTAGTGCCCTGGGCCAGCGCCTCTCCAATGGCACCGAGAGAATGTGGCAGAACTGGTCTCTCAGAGCTGCGATCTGTGACCCCCAGCACAGCATACTGCTTACCCTGGTGAAGACGCTCTGTCACATAATGTGGCCACAGCCAAAGCCTGGCAGCCATAAGAGCTCCTCTGACAGCAATGGTCTTCTGGGCTCGTACCAACAGAGTAGTACAACTCAGTGATGAAAGGTGCAACAAGGGGACAGATAGCCCCTGTTAAGCAGTACATGAGGAAAAGGCCATGCACAGACACCATCACACAGAGGCACCATGAGAACCGTTCTCTTTCTGAAGTGCAGCTCCCTACTCTTTGTGGCACTGGGTAAAAAGTCCACCATGATGGCAGGAACAGGCTGGCTTCATCCCCCTGAGACTCACAAGCCATCCTTTCCCACCAGCAAGGCACTTGCTCTGGCAGCCCCTTACCAGGATGATTTTGCTGACTTGATTTCCATGCAGAGGGCCAAAGTGTCTAACAAAATATGTGCACCTGCATTTTCAGGGAAGAGAACAACGGATATGATACCTTTTACTCCTCCACAACCAAAACCAATTCAAAGTCCCTCACATCTTGTCTTCGAGCACCAGCTTGAAAGTCCTTAACTATCCCATGGTTATAAATGTTTGAATGTCATTTTGCCCTAGGCACTGGAGCTAATTTTCCTATTCAGTGATTCTGTCACTTTGTAAAATGTGTACAATACACAACATCATTTATTATAAAAAACTAAGTGCAAGAAGATTAAAATTCTGGCAGAGGTGTATTAGCTTTGCTTGACAAAAAAAAAAAAACTTCATATGTTTATGAATCATTCCTGACATAATCATATTCCTTTAAATACCATAAAGAAAACAATTTTCATGTTTGTTCTGGAAAACATCATGAATATTAATACAAGACAAATACAATTTGTCCATTTTGGAGATTAATGAGCTTTTTTCCTTCAAAAGATTTTGTAATGACAGCATATAGATTTTGAAAGGCTAAAGACACTACTAATCTGACACAGATTTATGTGTGAACATTTGTATCATAAATCTGGTAGATACCACACTCAGTTTTAAAAATAAGGCTCAACTGATAGCTGTTTGAGTCAGTATGTATTCACCCCTCCTATGTGAGAAAGGTGTGCAATTCTGGAGACATTTAAGCTCATAGCAGCATAATGCCAATGAATACTTCGAGGAACTCTAAAGGTTTAGAAACATATTTTGAGGGAGGAAAGAAGGAAGGGTAGAAGGAGCATCTTAATTTGTATTTAGAGTGTATTTTTTAACAGTAAGTAGGAGTCTGAGTCACATGTATGTAATGGATACTGTTTGACTGAAGACAGAACCTTTCAGCTTATGACATTCTCCATCAGCTACCTACGTCACTGCTGAAGCTTAACATAAAACCCCAGTGCCTTTCCCACTTCATCTTTCATTATCTCCCTTATTTGTAGCTAATGCACAGGACTGTGGAAACCAATGCTCAATTCTCAGTTCCTCAGCAAAGTCTAACACAACTAGAAAATGTGTCATTTAATTTGTCTTGCAGTTTTCTGCCATAAACAATAATGATATATTTACCAGCTTCACAAATGTACTGAGAGATAAAATATTTTTTAAGGATAGACAGAAATTTTCTCTATATTTGCAGCCATTTTTAACAGTATAGTTGCTGAAGAGACCTATATAAGAGAACAAAAGAAAGCAAAGGTAATTCAAAGATCAGGAATTATTCCTGTCACTCACCAGTGATATTGTTTCAGAAAACTGCAGGTAAGGATTGCAGAGAAATGGTCAGACAGAAATTGTAAAGGCTGTAGTCAAGATGTAAGAGTATCACAGTTACATATGACTAAATAAGATTGATGTTTAAGACATGGTTTATGCATTTAACATCTCTAAAAATGTCAGAGTCAATCTAGAAAGAACTGGAAACAAAGTTATGGATGCTTCCCTAGTGACACTAGAATAAAGGTTTCTTCCCGTGTCATTCAGCTTTGATACAAAAATAAGTGATGTATCTTGCTGGTGGTAATCACTGCTCCTGTTAGTGTAGAAAAAGCAAAAAGAAAGTCACGAGTACTACCATTAGTTTATTGAAACAGTTGGCAGAAAAGCTCCACCCAGAACTAAACAGAAAACCAAAAACCTAAACTCTTGATTCGTTCTTACTTTAGATCATGCATAATCCTTTCTGAGAAGAAAAAACAAGTAAGGGAAAAATGTCCTTCTGGCTATGGAAAGATTTCAAAATCATTCTACTCTGGTGACTACACAGAAAAGGAGTAAAGAAGGAACATAGCTGATTTCTGACAACTGGAATCAAATACCACAACAAAGATCCAGAGTGTTTGTAGACAAACCCTGATAGAGCAAAATCCAAATCCTGGACTAGAATAAATTACACATCTCAAAATGCAAAGGAAGGAAAAACTGCGTGCTCTCTGTCTTTTTTTTTTTCTTTAAATATAATCTAACACTTTGCCAAAAACACATTGAGCAAGTCTGAACCATTTTGAATTCATCCAGCATACGGTATATTGATCAGCAGAGCCCAGAATAGAGAAACAAAGCTCAGACACAAACAAGTGAATTTAATCAATTGAAGTTGCCCAACAGCTACCAAAAAAGAGTGCATATAATTTTGACCACAATATTACAAAAGTCATGTGGGTTGTTTCTCGGGGCAGTGTAGGGAAGCAGAAGGACTGACATAAAACCGGTCGTTTTTTCTGCTCTACTAATTGTAGTGTTTAACTTGATCACTGGGATTATACAAATCCAAATGATAATACTGGAGAAAATACTCGGCAAAGAATCAGGATTTCCTTTAATTATAGGAGTTTCATAATGATAAGAAAAAGCTTGGAAAAAGGCTGCAGGTTAAAAAAATCAGTTTAACATAACCCAGAAGTGTCAATGAGAAATCTGAGACACTGAGAAAGAAACAACTAATGTTACAAAAGATGAAAGTGGTTAAAGCCTTTAGAGATCATTAGATTTTGGAGCTATGATGCTGTACTGTTCTCAAGGAAAAATAAAAATCTTATCTGCAAAAGTCTAGATAAAAAAAAAAAGTTATTGCAAACCGAGTGGTTTAAGTGCCCTTTGGAAATGCTCAAGATTGAAGTTACAGACACAGAGAATTGCTACACAGGAGTAATAAGCTGATGTCTTTATCTTGGATCAAATAATGAAAAACTATTCAAGGAGTTATGGTGTTAGAACAGAAGGCTGTGACAATATAATGCATTTAGCATCACAGGACCCTGGCTTTGTTTTGATTTAAGCTCAAGGACTGGAGTAAGCCTATTTCAAAAATAGAAGCACTAGCATCAAGGCTTAATTAGAGAAAGTCTCTTATCTCCTCCTCTGTGCCTGTGAGAGGCTCTCAGGTATGCCTCACCTTTGCCTAGGCAGAGGGAAAATAAGTCCTTTCATGCTGGGGAGCTGAGCTTTCTTGTCCTGTGACCCCTGCTCATGCCAGGAGGCAATTGTGTATTTAAAGGAAGAGCCTGGCCCCCTCTGTGAGTATTACTGTAGAGGAGAGGTAGTCTTCCCCAAGAGGCAGCTTGTGACATAAGACCCAGAATTTACCTCTTTGGCTATGTATTGTGGATATAGTCCTTTGCTACACATTTAGGAGGAAGTACAGTGGTGCTTATACTGTAGTGGAGATCTTAAGGTGGCCAAGTAAAATAGGTGGGGTTAATTCAAGCACAGCTCCAGTGCAACAACCAGTATAATAATTTATATTCACAGTGCAGCTATATTACAAGGCAGATTAACTTAACCACGCTGGTTGTTAAAAGGTTCCAATGCAAGAAATAAAGATATTTGTACATGCCTACGTGAACACCAAAACTACACAGACCAGCAGAAAGTATTAGAAATTGCCTCTACTGTCAGAACAATGTTCCCTGGTATAAATATGCGTCATTAAAGCCTGTGTCATAAAGCAGTTTTGTAGGATCTCTGGCACATTATGTGTCTTGTTTTCTGACTATCCAGCTGGACACCATAGGGCTGGATTTACAGGTGTATTTGAGTGCTTGCAGATGTGGCTGAAATCAATGAAAGCTAAACCTAGAGAACTATATAATTCTAAGCATTCTTTGAGTTCTGATGTCTCAGATGGGACATGATAGAATGAACAGGTACATTTTACTTTAATCTACTTTTGTCTTCTATCATGACTTCTAAAATACTCTGTATTCTTACTTCAGGATTCTCTTCCCTACACCAGCCTTCTTTCGCAAGTAGTTATACCATCCCCCACTAGCTCCAAGTGTAAACTACTCTTCTTTAGCTATCTCTAGCTATGTCAGTGTTTTTAATTCTTTGTCTCTATTCAACCACTCCCTATCTGCTTCTTCATTTTCAGTTAATTTCTTTCCCACTTCAATTAGCTTCCATTTCACTTAATGTCTTCATCATCCCACTTTCATCAGATTCCCATCTTTCCATTTTTCAGTGTAGCTTTTGTTCTCTTTGCTTTTGCACCAGGTATTCTTCCCCCTCTCTTTCACCAGATGCAGGCACAGATGTCACAGAAGATAAGAAAAAGTCAGACAGCTTCCCTGCTCTGTCCTTTAAAGTCCGTGCTTATCCTGATCCAGAACAGCTATTACAGATCAAATTCACATTACTTCTGTAGCCTGAGCCTGACTATGTTCAATCATGATAGAATATTTGGACATATTAGCCAATAAAACTGAAGTCTCTCTTGAGCTTGTGCAAACTTCAATTACTTTAAGACTTGTACCTTGGCTAAATTTCAGCAGTATTTCAGGCACTGAAAAACACACATTGTGACACAAAGGGTACTGCTACCAAATTTAAAATCACAGTTCAAGAGCTTAGAGGCACTATTGATATTTTGTAAGTTTACCAGAATTATTTCTTAATTTCAGTTTGTTCTTAGGAATGTTTTCTTTCCCAAGATTGACTCTAATATCTAGCAGTTAACATTTAGCCAAACTTTAATCTTATCTTCTCATTACAAACAGCCAAAAACTTGATTAACTTTCAGAAGAGCCATTGAACCAGTTCTGCCCATGAAGATTTCCATCCAAAGAATTCCAGTTTTCAAGCAGATTCTATTTAGACTACAGTACATGAGATGAAAAGCTATGTTTGGCCACCATTTTTCTACCTTAAATTTACATATAAACAACCAGAATGTTTCTTCAAAATAGATGTCTATATAAAGCTTCTTCTGTTTTTCATAATGCCTCTGCCACAGGACTGCAATTACAGTCAAGTTAATTCAGCTCAAAGATTCCAGACTATTAGGACTGAGGAAAGTACATAGTGCAATTTATTTTCTAATGATATTATGCAAAGACAAACCTATCACTTGCTGCTAGCATTGAAATACATGGCCTTAAATGAATAAGGAAACATAAGTTAATTAAACACCAGAGTGTCAAGGTTTTAATGACCCCCTCTACTGGGGAGCAATGAATAACAGAAACCTTTAAACAGCTGATTAGAACAACACTCATATACCAGTGATATTGTTTCAATTTAGTAGTTGAAGAAACATGTTGGAAATATAAGAGTTTGGAGCAATGGCTCTTTTACTTTGCTAGCCAGCAAATACAGGTTTTATAATTAATTGTGTGTAAATTCTTATTTGCAGAAGCTTCCCCAGATGCAGTCAGATTACAGCAGCAGTTGCCTCCTCCCAGTTCTGAGCCAAGGGAAAGCTGCAGTGTGTTAGCCAGCATGGACCACTCCAGTTGCAAACAGCAAAATTCAGACTCCCCATCCAGTCTGTAAGGGAGGCTGACAGCTCTTCCCCTCAGCCAGCTGAACTGGCTGCACATCCAGGAATCCCTGGCTGGAATAGTCAGCTCATCCCTATTACCTGCAAGTCAGCTTCTTCTTACAGCCTGACCTACATGCTTCATCTTCATCTTCCACGCTGTCAGTCCTCTTACCTCTTCACTGAGGATGGGATAAAGAGCAGGCGTTCTTCTCCTTCCAGCATCTAATTCACTGGTACAGCTCCCTGGTCGCCTAGATGAACATATGAGACTCTTGTTGTACAACACACACTCTTGAGGGCGAGTGGATAGCACTAGGGATAGCACTGTTTTCAGTCCAAGGCACTTAAAGTATTTGTTTAAGGAAAAAAGCATACTCAACTGACAATGCAGTTACCCTGGAAAAACTCCAATTCAGTTTAAATTAGACACATCACTTCTACTAAGAGGGCCAGCATCTCTGGAGGAAGGAAGAGCAACTGTCCCCTTCCTCTGCAGCTCAGGTGGGGCACGGGGGACACAGTCCCATTTGGTGATACGAGGCAATGTGCCCACATCTCCTAAGTACCAGCTTTCTCTAAGTATGATGAAAATCAGTAGTTTTTTGGGGGTATTTCTGCAATCCTCCTTTTTGCTCTTTTTCCACTTCTAAAAAAATGTTTGCTTGCTTTTATAATCAGCAACAAAAACCAAAATCTTTTGTTCCCCTGGTGAAAGTCCAAATCGCTAAGCTAGGGACTCAATTTTATTTTAAGAAAATCTCAGCACTACACTTTGCAACCATAGATCTGTAGATCCACCTCAGAACTGTGATACTGTTAACCATCACCCTACACACCTCAAAAGGTGGGATTCATCATCTACCTAGAGGACATGAGAAGAACAGCTTTAACAGGAAGGATCAAGGGCAACCTTGTTTTAAAGCTCTGCTAGGATGGTTGCTGTGACACTTCTCTGAGAGAAGCCTGGAGACCTCTGGTGAGAAGAAAAAATTACCTCAAGCTCTGTCAAACCTTAAAATCTAATCGCTAGTGCAGTTAATAGGGAAAAGGATTGACAGAAGTCTTTCTTTTTTAGCAGTCCTATAAATCTATTCCTCCCTCTCCATTTCTATATGCCTGTAAACAAAATATTTCAATAAAACACTTGCGTTAAATAAAATAACACTACTTTACTTTTCACTTTGTAAGTGTCTTGACCCAACCTAAGAAGTCTCAGTGTTTTGAATTGGTAGCTATACCAACCTACCAGCAAACTACAGTGCTACTAGTGTCTTATCGGGACAAACATGCGCAACTGTAACTCTTCCGACAAGTCTTGACTAGCAGCAGCAAGGGCCAGGCTCAGATTTAAAAGGCTGCAATAAAACTTAGTCCTGACCCTCTCAATCAATCTAAGAAAGTGAAATGTGGTGTTTAATGAGCTAATTTTCATCATTTGCAAACATGAATCAGTTGCCTTCACAACTTCTTATTGTGAAAAATAAGACAAGAAAGCCCCAGTGTAGTAGATGGCCAGGGGTACACTGTCTAGTTCTACAAAGTAACCAATGCTATTTTACAGTCTTTACCTCTGTTGAGGCCAGCTGGTTGCGTTTAATCTTGGGCGATGTCTACTTCACAGTTGAGAGCTGTAGGTCTTGCCTGTCAACAACGCTTAACTGAGGCAGCCACTGATCAGGAGGTGAGCTGCCTCCAGCCTACTGGCTGCCAAGTCCCTACTTGAGTGCCTCTCCCTTCTGCACTACTTGCTCCAGGGAGATGATCCTTCTCACTTTAGCTAACAGCTGGGTTTCATTGCTGTAGCTCTGAGTCATGCACAGAACACTGCAGACTAACCGTCCTCCAGCACAGAGATCCGAACAGATGTTTTTTGCAAGTTTCTTGTGGCCTGGGAACATCTCCTACCTTCTTCTTTCTTATTGCAGGATGCAATGTTTACATTTCAATAGCTTCTAATCTTTTGCTCAAGTTTAAGTAGATCAATCAGGCACAATAAGGCATTAATTAGTTACTTTAGACTTTACATGTTATTAGAATTACAAATTTTAGCAAATTGAAAGGCTTTATTTCCTCTTTAAACAGCATGGCCTCCCCAAAAAACATAAGTGGGTTTCAGGCCTATACATAGATTCTTTTCATTCATATCCTCTTTCTTCTCTGTCATTTTTGGAGGAGGTTTGGGTGGAGAGTCTACTTTTGCTGTGGGCTATAGCCACTGGCATTATCCATGGAAGGCCTTTCCCATGAAAGTCAGAGCTTGAAGCTGTCTGTAGCCTCAGACAAGTCACCCATAAAACATTTCCAGAAAATATTTTTAAAATTTTATTAGCAAGAAAGAGGAATCAAAACTTAGCCCTACAACAGAAGTTTAGCTTCATTATGATTGCACGCTAAGGAACTGAAGACCAAAGTCACAAACCTACACTACTTGCATCCGGTACAACTAAGGTCCAGTTAAGTTGCAGAAATGTCTTTATGGAGAACACTAAATATGATCCACTCACAGCAGTGACACGAAGCTCAACACAGGAAGACATATCTTCAGCACACCGTTATTATTTCTGTAAGGGTGTTTTTCCAGTGCCACCATACGTTCTAATGGAAAAATTCCTTCCTAAACCTGTTAGCTTCTAGTAGTCACTATAGCAAAGAGGTACTACAAAAGTCATTCTGTGTCAGTCCATGCAAAGTAGAAATAGCTCCCCCCTCATGTGTACAGACTCAGTTTTTATGCTTAGGACAGAACACAGCTTTCTTTTTATCTCAATATGTCGTGCACAAGACAGAATCACAAATATATTAATTTCAATACTGCATTCACAGGATCACAGAATCACAGAATGTTCAGGGTTGGAAGGGACCTCTGGGGGTCATCTAGTCCAACCCCCCTGCCAAAGCAGGGTCACCTACAGCAGGCTGCACCCGCATCTAGGTGGGTCTTGAATATCTCCAGAGAAGGAGACTCCACAACCTCCCTGGGCAGCCTGTTCCAGTGCTCCGTCACCCTCAGAGGGAAGAAGCTCTTCCTCATGTTCAGATG
>Ga0065711_1006475_pt1 | contig 25887 bp, 12 predicted proteins | sample Hoacrofraction12_FD_59098 | JGI IMG/M metagenome (GOLD analysis project Ga0065711, IMG submission 59098) | Hoatzin crop microbial communities from Cojedes, Venezuela - Epithelial fraction 12 v2 (version 2) | ecosystem: Host-associated > Birds > Digestive system > Esophagus > Crop | place... | reverse complement strand
GCAAGACGTTTAAACTGAGTATTTCTTCAAGTTTGTTTAAAAATAAACACTAAGAATATACAACAGAAAGCTAAACTCCTCTGTAAAATGTAAAGTTCAAGGAAACTGAATGAATGGAAGAAATAAATACAGGTATTTCTTTTTTTCCCAAGATTTTGTCAGAGATCAGTCTTTGCTCAGTATTTCAATTCTAAATCAGCATACTATTTTAAAAATCCAATGCTGGTGGAAGCAGAGATCATTGCAATCCAGTAACCATAATGTGCATTTCAGAGTCTAGAAAGACCATCAAAATAGTTTACAAAGAAGCCTATAGCTCTGGCTCCATACATGTGTTCATTCTCCACTATCTCTAGGTAGATTTTGTGATACTTCAATGTATAAACAACTCAATATAGAATAAAAACCATAAAATAAGCTCCAACATCAACAATAGCATGTACTACACAGGTGAAAATTCAAGCCTGAGCATCCCCAAACACACCTTACTTTGCTCCAGAAAAGCATGGGGAAATTATCTTTCCCTTGACCGTCAGGCAGAAAATGCATGCAACAGTAATCACAATTAAAGAACTCCTCCCTCTCCCTCCCACAAAAGTAATGACTAAGTCATCTGTTGGATATCTATGCGAACACAGCAAAAGCTCTGTAACACGTGGCCGTGAGCAAGCTGCTTCCTGCTGCTTCTTCTCACTGCATTTTTCAACTCAAATACTTTGTTGTAACTGTTTGGTTAATGCCCACTGCTACGGTTCCAAGTAATTAGCGTACCTTAATTCAAAAAACAAAACACAATTAAAAAGTTCTCAACTCGGAACAGAATGATATTTTGAATGATACTACTAGGCCACACCATATATTTATGCATTATGCATAACAGCCAATATTTTCCATTTGGAAATACTGCTAATACACCAACTATTTTCTTAATGAAATCCTTTATTAATCTGCCTCACTAGCAAGAGAAGCAAGAATTTCCTAAGGCTAAATTGCCAGCCTTCTGCAACAGTTGTTTACCGTGAAAATTTCCGAATTTGTTGTGTAGAATAAAACTGCAGTTCTACTTTGTAAGATACAAGAATGATTAAATCCAAAAATAAAACGGAATTGAAAAAACGCACGTCCAAAAGTGAAGTTTTAGGCCTAGACCTGAAGAACACGGACCATCTGAACTGAAGGAAGGCTGATGGAACGGACGAAATTCCTGATTTAATAAAGCTTTCTGGGCATGCAGAAAGCTTGTTGCTGCTGTGACTGGACCCGTTATTTGCAGCTACAGAGACGAGTAACACAAATTAACAGAAAAGCATTCAGCAAGAATGTGCTCTGAAGTCTTGGGCGAACTCCGATCAGTCGTAACGCAGCTCAGCTTGTGGTTACCATTCTCTTAGTGACAGCCAACTCCCCACGTAGCTAGGCAGAGCTGTTCGGATCCTTGCAGAAGGTCCGTGTGTATGTCCATCAGTACGGTGTCACAGCTGGCACACAAATCAGAGGTTGCACAGCACACAGTCTGCACACAGCACAAACTCCCACGTACATGCTTTTTTGGGTTTAGTACAAGGTAGAGGTGTAGGGTTTGGAAGAAAGCTTACCTTCTAAAGGTGAGAAAAGGGTAAGAAACAGGAGAACAAAAACAAAGATGCATAAAGTAGTCATCATAAGGAAGTGATAGTGACAAAATAACTCAAAAGGCAAACTAAGGGTCAAGTGCCAAACAATATAGACCAGTGATTTGAACACCTAGATTACATCAATGTTAGATTTTCTGCAAGATCTCATTTGTTAATCAGTCTGGCTTCAGCTCTCAATATTTTCTTTAAATACCTTTACAGTTACTTGCTGCTCATAGCACTGATCCTTAGAAAAACAATCCCTTCAGCAATTTACTTCAAGGTACCAAAAACACTTGGCAGGAATTTCAGTTACGCAGCTACATTTATTTGTAAGCCCACAATAACACTTTTCCGATCCCGTCTGTCAGACCTGTTCATGGTCTGCTAGACATTTCAGTGTCCTCAGTGGGTATCACTTACGAGCACCACTTAACTCCAGGTAAGCGGCTGCAGTCCCTTACACAGCTTCACACCGAGTTGCAAGGAACCAACACTGTCCGTACGCCAGCGTCACAGACGTGATACTTATCCAGCAAGGCTGTTCAACCTAACACATATTTCTTTCAGACAAGGCAAACACTTAAAATTTCCTCCCACGTCCAGACTAAAAATGGGGCGGACGAAAAGGAGGAAGTGTTCAAGGAGGGATCCCCCAAAATTGACTAAAACTTCTGAACTTCAAGCCTTTTTCACAAGGAATAGGACAGCAACCTATCCTTTGTAGTAGTGTCTAGGAGAAAAATCTCAAGTAATCTCACTTATAAATCCCTAGCCACAAGACCAGTTTAATGTAGAAACCAACTGCTTTTTACCTAACTTTCCTCTGTCAAATACAATTACGTAGCTGCTGAGCCACCTTCACGTGCCACGCTCCTTTAACTCAGCTTATTGAGAGAAAGCTAATTTTGAAAGATACATTAATACAATTATCTCTGAAGATGTTCTTTGACCTTGAAGAGATTATACAATGCGATTGCAAAGTGTGATGCACAAATACATATTTCACCATCTCAAACCCGCAAGTTTATAAAGTGTCCCACACAGTAGACAAAAATCAGACCTCTACATACAACTGTAGGTGTGAGACGTACCTTGCTCGCCCAGGCATCTTCATCCCAGGAAGTGAGTTGTAATACACGGATTATTTCATTTATCTCGGCACTCATTTTCTCTACTGTGAAATTGCGATTTTTCAATGCCTCTTCTATTCCCTGGCTTTTAGAATTTTTTGTGGTTACAAAAATCTTCATAGCTGTGAAAATACCATAGATTAGAAAAAGGTACATGCAAGGTATGATCAGTGTCAACGTGACCTCCTATTGCATTAATATGGAGGTAGTGCATTTCATTTTGCATGGACCATTTTATCTCAAAGAGATTGTAGTTTTAATATAACCAGCACAGTTATTTGCAATCTCTACAGAAGCAATGTCAAGGCTGTTATTTTTAATAAACATAAGACATTGGAACTCCAGCTCAAAACACACAGCAATTCAGACTGATACTAAAAATTAAAGCTGAAAATACCTGAAATAAGTACGGGCAATAGCTCCTTCACGGTATTCATGGAGTTCACCAGCATAACCCTATGTTCCTGATGAGTTAATTCCTGTTGTCTCTCATCAATCATTTTGGCCATCTTTGTCATTCCTAAAGATTCAAGTAATTGAACAAAGTCATAAATAAATGTAATATTAAGTATAATTTGCAATATTTCAGCTTTCCAAACCAGAACAAAGAGTTATGACAACTATACTGAAGCTTAAAACTTAGTTTTTGTACTAGCAGCTGTTAATTAAAACACATTACAGATCCTTCAGAGAAGCCACTGATTCAAAACCTAGCCACTATGCAAAGTAGAATGGAATCCTCAAAACTCTTGATTTAAAATCCCAGTAATAAAATAGGAAAATACCCAAAATGACTACTTTAGGACATGAAGTCACCTCATGAACTCTGAAAGCTAATTTACAGGGTTTTTTTCCTTTTCTGTTAAGGCTTGATCAAAGCCTTAATTGTGAATGGCAGAAAAAGGAAACATCAGGGGTTTGTTTGTCTTGAGGTTCTATCAGAGTTCAAGAATTGTATCTATTTATACTTCAGTTCTGCTAGAAATATTTCAGTGCTCTAGAAGTCTGGAAAGTATTAAATTTATTCTAGAGTAAATCTGTTTTCAATAGCTAAGACTTGTGAGGTTTACCACACAGCACGTGGAAATTTTAGACATAGCTTCATAAAAATTTAAGCTGATTTAAATCGGTGCTTTTGTGGTCTCACTGTCTCGTTTTTCTCCTACAGGGAACAAAACTGGAAGAAAGCTGTACACTCTTTCGCTGAATTACTTTTCTGCTGGTTAGTATCTTAATATAACAAAAACGTTCAATGAGTTTTAATTACAACAGTAAAAAGTAGCCGAACGCCTACACTGACAGCATAGAGGGGTCAGTTGTGCAGAACCGCCTTTCCTTTCAAATGACAAAAGCCTAAATAGCTACTCATGTTCTCCTCCCTGCTTCCAACACAAAACCTACAAGCACTTTCTTCATTTTAAGTGTACATGCTCGTATTCCTGTTATTTATATAGTGCTCACACTAACAGTGAAGTTTCGATGCCCGTTGGTACAGCTGAAGGGAGCAAGGATTGCAGGCGTAGGAAGTTTTGTGGGCATGGGCTGTAAGCGTTGAGCAGCACTTAGTTCAGGCAAAGACAATGCTTCTAGAGCACGCCAGAAGCACGAGATTGGCTATTCAATCAGCACAGCATGAGCTTAGAGAAGATTATTTGCAATAAAGGGAGAAGCCTACATCTCACTTCGAAGAAATTAAGACACTTGCCCAACATCTATTACCTCCATCATACACATGTAACACCAGATTTTGTCTGTGAGGTCAACGAAAAGCCCCAAACGCTTGTGACTGAGCCAAATAGAGCAAACTGCAGTCTGTGCAAACTTCCATTTTAAAGACATGGAAGACAATGACCACAGAGACACTGGAACTGTATACCAAGTAAAAGAGCAAGTTTCATGGCAAGAGAAGACTGCCCTTTTTGCTTCATCTTTTCCTGTTCAAAATGAGGCAGAAATCTATGTAGTTGAAGGTAACTTCTCACAGCACATAAAAATAAGTTCAGAGAACACTATACCTCTCTGTGGAACTTAAAGTGTTTCACGTCTAGAAACCGGATAAAGTATATACATGTTAAATAAAACCAGGACAATTTACAAACATGCTCTGCGACATGAAAGCCGCGAGTCATTTCACTGAGGAGCTGTTCTCACACTACACACACATTCTTACTGACTCACACAAAGCAGTAACTAGATTCCCGCTCTGTTTATATAAGCATTCTGTAGTTCAGACTTTAATTCCAACATCTTCCTACATTACCACCACAGCATCTAGATTTTATAGAATGCTTTTGTTAAATACCTAAACTACCGTAATGCTTGCTGAAACTCCAGCATTTGGAGTAGCAGATGCCAGAGATGAATGGTGGGTTTCCTCTACGGCAACCCAGTGCTTCACTTACCAATCGCTTACTTCCACCAGTGGAAGCGTGAGTTAGCACGGTGAAGTAACATGTAGTGAAGGAGCATCAAATAATGAACAAAAAGAGTTTCACTAACAGCTGTGCTTTTGTATTGTACTGCCAGACAGCTATTTCTGCAACCTTATTAAGATGTTAATATATGACACTCAGCTTATACTACTCCAAGAAATTCCTACTGGGCCTAACCATCTCAGTTAGTACAGACATTTTATCAGCTTAATGGGCTTTATAGCTGCGAGTGCTTAAGTACACAGCTTTTTCAATTTCTTTCTTTTACACTTATTAATGCATGCTTACTTCCCTCGTATATAGTGCAGGAAAGTACAGCACAGATCTGTGTAGTACATATCATTTACCAACATCTTGACTCTTCTATGCTCTTGAGACAACATGAATCAGAAAACAGTCATCATTCACTCTCCAGTTTAAAACTCTTTCCAACAGACACTTTCAAAGCAACTGCTTTATCATTCACTTCATCAAACACTCGAAACTTGGGTGAGGAAGGTGCTGGGGGGAAAAAAGGTAGTAGAAAAGGCTATACTTAGTATGTTTATGATATGCTGTAGCAAATCAAACCTGGCCCTAGATTCTTTGTGTATGTCACCAAATCCTCCATAGTCTCTACTACTTCCGCCACAGTCAGATATTCCAATATTCCTTTGCAGACACGGATGATTTTACGGACCTAGAAAAGGAACATTCCATCACTTATTAGAGGACGTTAAGTTACATTTGAATTAGAAATGCAAGCCTATTGTTAGAATGGAATAGGTGCAGCAGTTGCTAACATGACATATGGGCGCTTACAAAGGCCTGGGATGCTGATTAAGTTACCCACAATGTCATTACTGAAGAATGTTGTATTGACAATGTTTAATCAGCATCCCACTAATCATCAATGCAAAATCCTACTTCCAGCGTTTTCACTTTATATGGTAAATGAAGGATAGCACTGAGAAAATAGGTTATAAAGAAGTGCCTTTAAGTACGGTGGCATGTTTGAAGTTTTTCATTGCAATTTAATCAATAAAATATACTTAACTTAAATCACAAAGCAAAACCACATAGAAAGCAGACTCCAAGCTTTCAGAGGAAATATTATTCACCATACAGCTTTACAGATGGATAAAGCACTATCCTGCATTCCAGTGGGAAAGGTAGATCCAATATCTTACGTTTTCCAGAAAGATCTGTGAAGACTGTACTTCATTTACCTCTAGACATCTGCCTCAGCTTAACATTTTCAGTTCATACTTGGATCCAAAACAGAGTTCTCTGTCGGTTAATCTTCTAACCTATTGAACCGCATTATTTCTGAGAACACCAAATACTCATTGAAGAATGAGCTAATTAACATTTAATTCGTATCAACCACATGCAGCATTCAGTCCCTAGAACAGGTCATCATTTCCTCTAAAGGTCATTTCAGTTTTGTCCCAATGTGAGTTTATCTTCAAACACAGCAGGGTAGAGACTTGCCAAGTTTTGTATATATGAAAAGTCAGTCATTCCAGACTAATCTTTTTCTTTTGGTTAACATGCAGTTGTCAGAGACTAGTTGAATAAAGCATTAGATCCACAGAAGTCAACTCATTTCTAAACACTGGAAGGAGGGAGATTAAAAGCTATTATAATTTCCTTGCAGTTCTGTCCTATAACACTTGGCAGTATCTATTAAAACCCGCTTATTATGTGTAATCACAAGTGCCACAGAGAAATCCCACAGCATCCCCCTGATTTCAGAGGAACGTGCTAACCGTACCATGAGCTGATTAAACGAGACACAAGGATGTCGTGTTGGACTACTCGCAACAGCAGGAAGAGTAACACAATTTCATAGATTAACAGATTGTTGCACGGGTAGAATTTAGAATTAACACCAGCATTTCTAACAGCGTGAGCTTCATTTCCTCACAGTAGCATGGTATGCGCTACTCAGAAACGAGCAAGACTCCACATTCCCAGGAGGAGGATCACAAGTGTAAGAAAGATTTGTAACAAAGAAACATTTTCAAATACAAGACACTCAAACCCTCCTTTTTAAGTTTCCTTGTAACTCTGGCCTTTTTATCCATCTGAGGGTGGACAAACAGCATCTCTCAGCCACTGTTTGGCTTGTGCAGCCGCCAAAACGTAGCAACTGTTACATCTATCAGAACACATCTCCTGGCTGACCAGCCAGCCAGTCCAGATTTGTATTACCTCCTGTGCCCAAGGCAATTAAATTACCACTGCTAATGAGTCAGACAGACATATTAGGAAGTGCCCCAGGGCTTTTCAGTGAAGGGATACAGAGACTACAAGGATCTGTAATGGGCATGGTGAAGGGAACACAGAAAAGCATCAGGAAGATGTAAGTCGTCAGGGTTGATGGGATCTGGCCTTTCTGAGGAATAATCACAGGCAACGCCTAAACATTACATCATCCAAAGATGCTCCTAACAACACTGAGCAACAAGCCTAAGCTCCTTCTGACAGAAAGGGATGCAAAACATGCTTCCAATCAAGCTAAAACGATCAAAACCACATTCATCTAGTCAATAGTATATATTAGCTAATTCAGGTGGATACTTGAATTAATAACACTCTTGTGCAGATACCTATGTCAGTCATGTTGGCATTCCTACCTCTGCTTCATCAAATGTCAGAAGTAAGTCTGACGTTCCAGAAAGGATGCCTCTGGATCCATCAATCAGGTAGTCACGAGCTGGTACCGAATAAGGATCTGCCTGCAGCATCTGGGCCGCCTGAACAAGTTTGGTGCAGGCATTCTCCACTCTGTGGGAAGTCATCAGACAAAACGTGTGGATTAGTTTCTGTCTGGATGAAAACGGACTTGAGAAAATGCTGGATTTGTTTTTAACCTCACTACTGAACGCACTGCAAGCAAACTGATCATTCCACACCTTTATAGTTTAAAACACAAGAGTATTTATTGTATTTATTTCAACAAGAAAGTAACCAGCAACTGCACGACAGTTTTTCAGAAGTCATGCAGTCTTCCAGTGTGGGGAATGTCTGAAGAATCCCACGCACAGCAGTCGATACAGTGTCATTAAGGGAGAGGTCCCAACACGGCAAAACACCTTTCATCCTTAATGACAAGGGCAGAGGACAAAATTGTTCTTTTAGGGCTTCACAACCAAAGTAATTGCTAAGCTTTATCAGCCCTGTATTCACATTGTCATTCAAGAAGCAATTGCTCTTAATAAATATTAAATTGATAGCTAGACATTAGACAAAACAACATAGTATTGGGAAAACCAAGACCTGGTGCCCTGCTCGTTGAAGCCGTAAGTGCAGCTCTTCAGAGTCTGTTAACACTCACGACAGAAATAGCATTTTCAATAGTCACAAGATTTAGCGATAAGGTATGAATTTCAAATGCAGCTTGCAATTCTACACTTAAAAACAGAAAGGAGGCTTTGCAAGATATTACCATATGTAATTACAGGAACACAGAAGGCACTACAATAAGCAAATGAGCTCTGAAATTAGGTTCATCAAGCCATTTAACACAACGTTTTTAAAGTATCAAGAACTGGAACACTGAAAAGCTTTTGGTTTTGCTCTCTTGTTGCAATTACTTCATGACAGCTTAGAGAAACACAAAATGCACTCTTCACTTCCATGTTAGCTAGGCTGCTGACAACTGTAGTTACTGACTACCCTGACTGCAACTTTCCTCCGTTCTCTCCCGTTTCTTTGACACAAGTGTACGTGTAGCCTAACACACAGGCTCTACGGATGCGAGTGCCATGTGCTCATCCAAGTTATAGGGGGTTCCAACAAACATTAACCCTTTTATTACAGCAATGCCGTCTCTTATCACAATTTTTTCATGCGTGTCATACAGTCCATTTTCTACTGACCACTTGGACACACTCTTCTGTCACACTTCCAGTTAAGTGTTATGGGAGAGTTACACATCCCATTTTCTCCCATGTTCCTTGTTAACACGAATGGCAGAACTTAATAGTTACATCTAAATTTAACTATACTAGAAACATGACACTTATTACAAGAAAACACACTTTTTTCAGAAAGTAAAGTTGTTAGCTAATGGCTCCCTGAAGCAGATCGAATTGGGCCAGCTGACCTTATCATAACCCACTCGGGTAGTGAGACATCTGCTCAGCACGTAACTCATTTACCCGTAAGAAAATATGGGAGAACTTCAAGGCAGAAGGTGGGAATGGTCTGCTCATTATTATGCAATGTACTCAGTTGTATTATCAAAGTCAACTGACTTCACCAAATTAGATTTCCATGCTTCCTTCTCTAATTTATTCTTTTCAACTCTGCTAAGAAAGGGATTAAACAAATCACCTATTCAACCAGCTCAGAGTTATAGGCTCTGAAATACTTAATTTCCTACAGTTCAATTTCATGGTCATCTGTTTAATACTAACGATTATCTCAAGGCTGGCTTTTTCATTTCTAAAAAAAAGGAATTAACATAAATATATATTACCTCAGAAGTCACCGTAATTAACAAAAATAAAGTTCCTAAAGATTCAAAGCTTTCTTTCACAGTTTTTAGAGTTGAACCTCTGAAAGGTAAACTTGCATTTTACTTGTACAACGTCTATTTCGTATAAACTTTCCAATGCATTTGAAAGACTTCAGGAGTGCGCACTATGTACAAAAAAAACAGAGCGGTGTTTAAAAGCCAGACACCCTCCATCCCCTGCAAAGCACACATGCGAGGAAACAAATATTAGAATTTCAGAGAAAAAGTAATTCAATTAATTTAAACAAACAAAAAACCGAAACCCTCCCAAAAACCAAAACACACTAAAAACGTTCACTGCAATGAACCACTTGTTCTGTCACAAGAATCAAACACATTCAAAAGTTTTGAAACGAAAGTCATTGCCATGGTGAATTTTCTATTCACTGTATTACATCACAACCTAAAAAACCCCTGGCTTTATAAAAAAATTTATATTATTTTTGAGGCATGATTACAATAAAGCTATGCTAACACCAGCCAGATTCTTTGTGGAGAAGACACAGGTCATGATACTTCCAACATACTGCTTTTGGTAGTCAGTCAGCCTCATTGCTGTTAGTGTTGTCTTTATGAAATGTGAGGAAAAAAATTTAGTTTATGCTAAGCTACCATCTCCAGTTTTAGGACTGACCTCTGCTTTTTCCAGATATGCTTGCCAAAAATGCCAGACAACGCCTTTGATGCTTGAATAATGCTTGTTTCAACTTCTAATCGCTTAAGTTGTAGTGAGTTTACTCCCTACGGTTTAGATTACTTGGAGTTCTAGAAATATAAATTAAAAAGCAAGTATTTTATATTAACATTAACTTGTTAATACAGTTACCAGCAATGCAGCTCCATCTTGGCTACCAAAATGATGTTAATATAGAATAGCATTACTGCTTGATCTGTTAAATGAGTTTGCGTTTGCACATTAAAACGCAGACAAACTTTTATTCTCCATGTAAACAAATAGGTGTGACCCTATTCTTTACCTAGACATTACGGCTTTTTGCTTCTTTACAAGTATAACAAGTAATACCAACACATTGCAAAACATCTGATGTAAGTCATATGCATTACTCATGCTCCCTGGTAACTAAGACAATTAGGATAAAGAACGTAGCATTTTTTAACTCTAGGTCAAGAGTTCCAATGTAGTTTATGTCAGTAGCAACCAAAGGGATGCATGATAGCTTCTCAGCAGCCAACAAATTATTTTGCTGCACAGTCACGCTCCTACTGAAAAACTTTACAGATCAGCATCATATATAGTCATTATGAACCCTCAATGCCAGTCTCGGGCAACCCAAAACCCAAGTCTTTGAAAAGAATAAACCCATTTCTCCATCATCCTCCAAGATTGGTTCCCTTGAGACTGGTGGTCCCTTGGAATGGAGAAAACATGGGCAGGGAATGCGGTGCTAGTGCACACGCACTGCTCCTTATCCCATCACCCATGTGCTGGTACAAATTCTGCCTGAGCACTCCCATAAAACCCTCTCCTCTCAAGAAAGGAAAACCCAGCCCTCATCGGTGTCACTTCTCCACTCAAACCCTGCCCTTTGGTGCAGGAACAGGTAAGACTCCCTTGTCAGCTCACCTGTGACTGTCACAGATATCAGTGACAATACACAAGGAACTAGGAACTTTTACTAATTCATTTTGATATAAACTCCAGGACTAACAAAAAGCAGAAAGTGCAATAGAGTATCATTCATAAAGGCCATTAAACATTCCTAACTCCTGTTACTGCATCCAGCGTAGTAGGGCAGTACTCAGTGAAGCAGGTTTCATTACGGTGAGAGAGCGCTTTGTTTCCCATTTTCCACCATATCACAATCCAAGCAGTCATGAATTGCTGCAGAAAATGTTCTTGCGCCCAGCATAAAGCGGTACTATTCAGCAGTGCTCGTCTCACATTTCTACAGTAACGTAACTATTTAAGTCTCCACAATCTGCTAAGTGCTGATCAAAGGCTGATTGCAGTCTAACAAGAAAAAAAATCTCTTTTCCTTAATCCCTTACTTGTCTAGGTGAGCAAGAAGCTGGAAATTAACTAAAAACTCTACACATCCTAGAAAGTTAGAGCAATCAAAATTACATGTGTGCATACAACTCAGCAAGAAGCAAGAAAAAAGTTTTGGTCTCATTTCAATACACAAACACTCCCCTCAATAAAAATTAAAAAAAAATATCCACCCCGTCTACACCCAAACGAGCTCACATACCAGGAGCACAGCATAGCAAATACTGCAGTGGACTGTATCAAAGGCCCATTTAGCTCCATATCCTGTCTCCGAAAGTAGCTGCAGGCAGATGCCTAAGGAAGGCTAAGAACAGGATAAGTATTTATCACGCTTCCGCTGGGCGCTCTCCCGTCCTCCCACTATTCTCAGTGCTTGGGATTTCCTACAGCTTGTCTATTCAATAAACCCACAATGGGTTCCCCTAAGTACTTATCTATTAACCCCCAAACCTATACAAAGAATTGTAACAGTATATGGCTTGCTATGGAAGCAGCTCTCCCTATCGCTGGTTTATAGACTACTAGCTGAAAGCGATGCCCCCATCAAGCACTTGCACAGGAAGAGAAGCGCAAGTTTCCATCTTCTCCACACAACTCATCCTTCCTTAGACCTTTGCCAGAGCCCGAGTCCACTCTGTCACCTTACCCAGGCTGAAGAGTTCCAGCCTACGCAGCTTCGCCTTATACAGAAGCAATTCCATGCCTTTGATTTTCTCAAAATCCTTCTAGGAGCTTTTTCCCGTTCTACTACAGCCCTTCTAAAATTCAGGGACCACAAGCGCATGCAGTATTCTAGGCGTGGGAGAAGAAACACACAGTGACATTTTGGTCTCTCATCCTTTGCTACTAAACTTCACATTTGTTTTACTTTTTGACCACTACTGAGCATGTAACTGGTGCTCTCACCAGTGCGTGACAGCTTCAAGACCTTGCTCACTACTGGTAATGGTCAGTTCAGAGTCACTCATCCTATCTGAAGCTAGACCTGCAGCTCTCCCGTGTGTGCATCGTTCCAGATCTTTTGAAATAATTTCATCCACGCTTAATATCAAGTCACTCAGTTTAGTAAGGCCCTGCTGTAACTTCTCAGAGTCATCCGTTAATCTCACCACCCTTTGTAAGACTTCGGGTCATCAGCAAGTACCTGCGACTCACAGCTCATCCCAGTTTCCAGGGCGTTTGTGCATGTGGTGAGAAGCACAGTCCCAGCAGAGATCTCCACAGCCCTACCGATTACCTCCCACCGTTTTCAGGGTTAGCCATGCAGTTTTTCCTTTCAATTTTCTCTTTTCCATGGAAGAACTTTCCTTACTGTGCTGCGGTTACTTCATCAAAGCCTTCAGACTTTGCCAAAAAGTTTAGGAATCAGTATATGTTGTATCACCCAGATTACCCTTAACCCTGTCTGTGGTACTTCTAAGAACACCAACGGATTTGTAAAGCAGAGTTTTCCTCCCCAGAAACACTGTCAATTCACCCAAAGCAAATCATATGTATTTGGGATCTGTTAATTCTCTTCTTTAGCACATAATCTCTAGTCCTTTGTTCCGAGGGTACCTCCTGTTCCCCAGATTCCCCTAGCAAGCTTCTTGGGCAGTAGCATCACCTGGACTGACGTACCAGGTAGCCTCAAGTGACAGACTATACTTCACTAAAAACTCAGCTATTTCATTCTTAGACTCTACGCTAATGCCACTTGGTCCAAGGCATTTCTTTATTATTCATTTTGTCAACCTACTAAATTCTTTTTCACTGCCTAACAAAAATCTTGTCTTTAGACATCACCTCCGTTCTCTGTTTTAGTATCTTCTCCATTGCCTCAGTGCTTTCTAGTTTTGACTACATGCCCCTTTTGTGCTTGGGAGTACAGTGAAATACCCAGTCATTCTGTACGCAGTGGACAGTACCAACAGAGCAGTGGCTACGTTCAGCAGGTTGTAAGGCAAAGTCACTTCAGGGAAAGTTTGTCAGCTGGCAGTAAGAAGCCTGGCAATCCCACAACAAGAAGTGATCTATGATTTTTAAGACTTAAGGCAGCCGAAGGAGAAAGTCGGTTGTCCTTGACACTGAGCCATGGAATTCAGAGCGTCAGTCCCCGCTCTTCAGATGCCTTAGGTTTCCAGGCAGCCACCTCGTACATCAGCTGCCTGCTCTGACAAATTCACACTTTGCCACCAACCAAATTAATAGGAAAGACTGAGAACGCTGCATTATCTCTGACTCTGTTAGGCAAAACTACAACAGTACATAGGTAAGTACCACTGTTACTCTGGGCGTTCTTTTTATTATTTTAAAGGATGAAATACCCTAGATATGTACAGAATATGTACACACAGATATGTATAGAATGTAGCAGGAAGTCACAGTTGGCAGTAAGGCCATTCCTGACAAAGGGCAGCCTCAAGACCCCGAAGAGCTATTCAAACGTAAGAGGACTTTGTAAAGCAGAAACAAGCAACAATGATACATCATTGGAACAGGTTTCCTGTACCTACAATAGAAGATTTACAATAAAAGAAGTTTACTTGATAAACGCCGGCGGCATATCCCTTTTCAAGATCTGGTCTTCTGTTGTCTGCACAGTCTCTTTTCCAACCTGCAGAAGAAAGAAGTCATGCTTAAGATTCAGAATCTCACTGCAAAGCCCAGATGAAAACAAGCAGCAAAACAGCAACAAATATTTGTCCTAACGATAATTCCTTTTCACTAGGTATGCTGTTGGGTGTCTGTTTTTGAGACCACTGTATGCTGTGATTAATCATATGTTGTTTCCTGCCAACATCTACTAAATTAACTGGGGAGGCACTTTTCCCTCTTCCCACTCTCCACAGAAACAATACCATTTGTTTGTTGCACTTAGTTGTAAAAACTTAATCACTGTGAACTCGGTAGGCTTCCCTCCCTCCTAATCCCCACAAAAGTCAGAAATCAAGCAAAAAGTTAATAAAGTTAACCCCCTTTTGCTATTCAACCTAGCCTATTAGAAAAGTGTACGTAATTACTGAGAATGCACTCCACATCCACACCATCCTCAAGGCAAAAATAAGCAGAGAGAAGCTAATAGAGAGATGGTGAGATGTGGAGTTTTCTATACACTAGCTCTTGTGTGACACAATGGAAGTCTTTATAATTGGTAGCTGGCTCTCTGGACTGTGAGATCACCAACTTGACAAAATATTTCCAGCTCCTTTGTTCGCTGTATTTTCCAGCTGAATAAGCTATTCAGAAAGGCATCACAAAGCAGAAGGTCTTTCACCCAGACACTAGTTTGTGTTAAGAGCTGCCTGGCCCGCTCAAGCCAGACAAGATAGCCCTGAAAATTCCCAATCAGCTGGTGTTTAAAGACTTGCTGGTTTTTAACAGCAGTTGTAGTGTGTCAGCATGCACAGCACTTGCCACTTCTAACGCTGTGCGGCCTTCCAGCAGCACCATTTCCTTGCAAATTTATGCTACTTGCCAAAAACTGTCCCCCACCCTCATCTGGCCCTTTTCAGAGGGGCCTTACACAAGTACATTGGCCCTAGTTTTTATTTGGTTCAAACAGAGTCAGGCTAGCACATATTTATTTTTTTCTTAAATTTATTAGTACTAGTCACCACAAGTATTTATAAGTAATGAAGATAAAAGCAGATATGATGTTAAAGGTCTTCAATTTTATGACAGGTTTCTGTGTCATACAGTCATCGCAGGGTCCCTAACAGCCAAAATCCCTCCCTCCTAGTACAGAGCACAGCAGTGTTGCTTCGACTACTGAGCTTCACAGCAATGCCTCAGGAGCACAATTATGAACATAAATCACACCCTGTTTCTTGGGACAGGGTTATATGACCCACCAGAGAGTATACCCGCTTTGTTCCAATTATTTCCATTACACTTATGAAACATTTATTACATTTCTCATGTTTGTATGTACACATGCATGATAAAGATGACACAGAAAAGGGGTAATTTGCATAAACTTTAGATTACACATCGCTCGGAGAGAAGGCTGTCACCAGCTGAGAGTGCAGAGTAATACTTCATTTCCAGAGAACCACTGAGAGGGTGGTTCCTGCTGGAAGCATCTTGTCTTCAAGCTTTATTTCTCTTGCAGCTGTACCAATCTGCACATACTTCAGTTTATTAAAAAAGTATTTCCAAGAATATACAGTTTTTAAAGAATACATGAAAAAAGTTTGCAGTGGGGTAGGCACCAGAATGACCTTCAGACTGAAGCTAACAAATCATTATTGCTATTTCATATCAACCAGTCAGGAGCAAACAGAAAACAATTTCTGCTCAAGTTACACCACACTTGATGCAAGTTAATTCTAATTTTATTAGACCGTACAAAAAGCATTTCTTCATTCAGTCTGGAAAGTGTAAGTCTCTTCTATAAGAGGATACAGCTAAGTCCACTACTCAAAGAAGTATTACCAATTAATTATAGATCTAGACACACTATGTATGCACTTTATATATTTATACATAGACACATATGGGCATTCTTTGCTATGCCTAGCTACGATCTTCAGTCTTCAAAGGAAAGTAACATATAAGATATGAGTCAATCCCCATTTTCATTTTTTTTGTGGGGAGTTTTAACCTCAAAAAACTTTCCTGAAACTTTTCCTGAACTCCAAAACCAGATAATTTCCCTTCCATGCCCATCACAAAGCAGACACGCTCATTCCTCCAATAGCCTCAGCACTACACAGTACAGTCAGGACAAGATTTCAGGCAGTTCCCACGAGGCCTCAATTAAAAAAGTCCCCTACCTTGCTAGAAGAAAGGACTTTTTACCATCTTTTAAGCACTAATACAGCACATATTCACTGACTCTGTTTAAACATAAAACAATGTAGCTCAAAGGAAAGCATTTCATATTTACATAGATATTAATTAACCTTTCCAGAAGTTGCTCTTCACATTTGTAGCCACAGTATAGAGGTGGCATGTAAAGAACAAATGTACTCCGCATACCATTTAACAGGCAAAGCCTCAAAACACAAAGCCACATTCATGACTAAAAATACACAACCCCCAAAGAGTTTTGTGGGTTTTCCTTTTCAGTTTTGTGGTTAAAGGGATTTTTGTTTTGTTTCTTACTTTGCTTTAATAAGATCCGTTTTCTTCAGCCTGAATTTTATATGGGCTAAGCAATTTTTGGACACACTGCAGTGTAACAGCAGGCAGAGATTCACTCAGCTCTGCCTTCCCCATACTCCAGTACCAAGGGAATGAAGATTTTTTCTTTTTCCTCTTCAGGTGCAATATCTACATATTCCCTATTTCAGTCAGAAGGCTGGCTGAGCTTTATGCCAATACACAATAATTATCTGGGAAACTTGTATGGTATTTCTGTCCAACAGTGTACATGTGGAAAACACGGGATTCCTGCTTGGGTCTCAGATATTCTTCCCTCCTAAGATAATCCTTCCCTAACTGAGAAGCAACAGTCTCCATGGAATAGAAGCTTCTGCTTTTAAGTAACACTGAAGTGGCCATTACTCCTGGCTCCAACGAAACTGCAGTGGTTAACANTNAAGACCAAAACTTCTGGAACACTGCATCTGCCCAGAGGAAGGGAAGCTCTCCAGCAAAACTTACCAAGGCAGTTTCATAGTTACAACTTTAAAGTACAAACTGCACATATCAGAACCAAACACACAAATATTTAAGACAGGAGCCCTGAGTTTATTGTTTGGAAGTGATTTCATGTGTTTGGGGTTTTTTTTAAAACAAAGTATCTTCTGAATGCCTATACTGACAACATCAATTTGACAATTTGCCAAATACTGGAAGTGAAATTTTCCTTGCAGCTTATATGATTTCCCCAGTTACAAAGGAAGACAACCTTAGAAGAATTAGTTCTTGCAGTGCTCCAGAAGCTAATTTTAAACATCTGTCATTTTAGCAGCAGCCTAAATATATTCCCACATCATCACCCAGCGAACACACGCAATCCTGGCTGTAACACTAGCAGAACCCCCACGTTTCTCCCAAGAAATAAGCTATAAGAGTTTTGCTTGACAAAGCACCACTCAGCATGATCTAGTCTGTATGCTATAAAAGCAGCTTTATCATAAGCCATCTCATATTAAAGTCCAGTTGCTGGTTTATGCATTCTTCCATGTTTTTCAAGCTTCCAGGAAGAATAGTGACATGACAATGGGAGTGTTAAATCTCACATCAGAAGTTTGCTGTACATCAGTGCAGTTCCATGGGGTTGTCTGCAACTTTTCTCCATTTTTTTAGATGTCTACCTGGAAAGAGTAAACCTCAGGATTTGCTATAACTGCACAACAGCAGTGTCAACACTGCATATCCATGTCTAGAATCCACCTCAAAACAGTTGCCAGTCTGTTCCCCCCCCACCCTGCATTCTGAGAAAGCAAACCTGGCCTAGATTTCAAGACTATGAACACCCCACCAAGCAGAGCTAGAAGCAAGCCGAAGTTGCACCAAGTTTATGCCCACTCCTTGCTGGCATAGGCGATGTACATTTCAGTTCAGACTGAAAAATTCAACATGGGCAGAGATAATTAAACCTTCATGAAAACATTTTGAATTCAGGTTACATACTGAAGGGGCCTTCCTCACACATGATAATGTAAGGAAAATGACTGAAGGTAACGGTAACCAGCTGTGTATCCTATACCTTTCATGGAGTTCATCCCTCCCCACAAGGCTTGTCCATTCAAGGCCTAGAAAGCAGGTCCTTCATCTCAACCTGAGGTCAGGGACAGTTCGCTTCAGTGGGTTCAAAAGTGGCAAGGGCTTAATGACTACTTCATGATTCCTCAGTTTTCCCTTTGTGAAACCAGCCACCGGAGCTCAATTACACAGCAAGCTTTTGGGAAAGAGCTCTGGCAGCAGAAGGGAAGGAAAACAGGACTTAGCCGTTTACCTTCGTTGTCAGTGATACTATTTTGATTGTAACCTGTGTTCTGTCTTTATTTACAGTATCAAGGAGATCCAGTTGTTGGTATTTCAAGCTATTTCACTCCACTGTTTTAGAAACATGGCTGTTGAAGTGAATGTTGTTTTATCATGCCCTGACCCTTAGCTACCATAATCCATGCAATAAATATTAGCAAAACAGAATGGCATACGTCCTGCTTATAGCAGCAAAGCACAAATCTTTGCCAGATGCAAGACAAGCAGCTTTGGGGTACATCATGAAATTTCTTGGTCCCACCTAAATTTCAGAAGTCACTCAAAAATCATCAGATGGCATAAACAGCTTACTGTAAAGACAGAACTTTCTGCAAGCTGTGAACAAGAGACAAGCAATGTTAAAGCTTTTTTAGAAAAACTGAACAGAACAGGTTTACATGTCACTCCGCACAATCTAGTCCTTCTCATTCAATAAGACTGAAAAAAGTCAGTTATAACAAGGTACAATTTTTTTTAAACAAAACTTTCTTTCAAAGGCTCTCTTGAAAGCATTTAACAAGGCAAATTTCCAATTTCCTCATCATTCCACCATCCTCTTGCTTTGAATTAAAAGTGTGACTGATCCATCACTTGCAGGTAGTGAGTTTAACACTAGCTTAAAAAGCTTTAGGTTTTTGTACTTCTCCATAGAAGAATAGGCCAATGCAATTAGAGACTGCAAAAGAAGTCCAGGGAGATACGCGGCTGAATTCTCTTCCTGCTTCTAGCTTACCCTGAATGAACAGTGCACACATACTGCCACTGACATCAGCCAACAAGACCACTCCTTCTTCAAGCCAGGCATGAACCCAAAGAAACTGCTGTATCAGAGCCTCCCCACTTTGCCTTTCCATTAATATGGCAGCTGTACCAGCTCATGGTTTTCTCATGATTACCCTGGAGACTGCATTCCAGGCATAGGAAGGTACAATTTCCAAGTCATCTGGCAATAAGTCAAGTAATTTAGAACACTCCAGCCACCTGGTCCCTAATAGCAGCAAGCTGACCTACCTGTCTACACTGCAATTAAGACAAATTCAATTGGCTTGAGGCTAAGGAAATCCTGCTGTCCAAGTAAAATACATACCTATGAAATGAGAACCATATGGAAGTCAGAAAGTAACATCATTTGGGTACCAAAAGACTTTTATTCATGCTGCTAATGTCGACTAACTCTGTTACCAGTACAGAGCTGAGGCTTGGATGGTTTAGCTAATTATAGGATGCACAAATTAACACAAAGAAAAACAAAAGCACTACTAATTATGTGACACTACAGAACTATTACAATTTGGAAATTAGTTCTGTTATGAAGAGAAGAGTTGTTTCTTGTAAATCAGTACTTCCGAGCTAAAACTACTTTAAGACATTATAACTCCAGTCAAATAACACAGCTCTGACCTTTGAGCATACACAAAACTCACATGGAAGAATAAGATACAGCAATTGTCCTCTACAAACAAGATGCACAGCTGCAACTAGCTACTTTTACCTTACAAGGAAGTCTAAGGGAAGTGGCTCATGCCAAAGAGCATGCACACTCCAGAAGCTCCTCTAGTTCCTTTCTATGTACTCAGACCTGTGAATCACTAAGTTTCAGAGCACCTCTTAACATAAACCCTGCTGCAGATGTAGACACGGGTTAGTACTGTACTAAAACATAACACATGGGATATCACAGACCTAAATTCTCTCATTATTCAGATGCTCATCTGAAAAGCAAGCAACCAAACACCATGATGCTGCTGGTAGGTTTGAATTATCTCTGACAATCTGCTAATATCTGCATGTTGGAGAAAATTTTGGTTGATGAGGATCTCCCCCCCCAGTAATTGAGATGCATCCTGTCCCTCCAGCCCTCTAAGTCCTAAGTCAAGTAGAAGTATCTAGAAAGTTTACTTAAGATTAAGGCTTTTTTACTCTGTTGGTAACAAAGCAATAATAAAAGTCTCACCACAGGAAGTTCATAGGTATCAAGTGGAAGAAAGCTTTTCCAGATACAGCAGAGCTGCCTGTAAGAATGTGTTTCCAATATAAATACTGTACTGCACAGACAGTCTCTAAACCAACCCAAGCCATAGCTTTACACAGGTACTAACAGAGCTTCTCCACAGGCTGTTTTTTTCACCTTCATCAGAAGGACAAACCAAATTGGAGGTGGTCTCTAACAATAATATTAAATTGGTATTTCACTTCTCCATGTGTTGGCACAGAAAATATTCGAGGAGCTGAAAAAAGAAAAGACAAATTAATTTATATTTTCTGTTACTTAAGTTTCACATGCAGAACAGTAGTTTCTTTCTCTCAAGTTTCTAAGATGTTTGACTATCAGGTGCAAGGCAGACGTCCACTATAAATGCCTTAATTTCCCTTCAATGTTTAGTTAACCACAAAACCTGTTGTTGATTTTTATAACCCATTTTACTTCTTTAAAACACTGTTAATTTGACAGGTATTCTTAACTACATGAGGCATTTTAATACACCACAACTGAAGACGTAGGTTGGCTACCAGCCACTGAATTTTAGGATCTCCTATTTGTTTTAGGCAAACTTGTACCGACTTCTGAACACCGGACTGTTCACCACTGGTTTTCCCTTGTCCACAGGAAGAAAGGTCAGCACTGCTTCTCCTCTGAGCTCCCTCCTAAAGCATCAGTGGTTCCAGAGTAACAGAATGTTTTTCTAAGTTTAAGACAGCAAGAGTTTCCTGCAGGAAGACAAAATTCATAAGCATGAGAAAGAAAGTGTTTTTGACCACATCTGACATCAGGGAAAGGAAGAATATCAGCCATCACTGATTTTAAGACACACCAAATCAGAATAAGACCTCACTTTAGCACCTGACAGGGATGATGCACTTAGCAGTTAAATGGAATAATATTCACCACTCCACTATTTACATGATGCTACTTTTTAGCACGTTCTAGATGTAACTATTTTGCCAAAGTCACTGTCATGAGACCACCCTTCATTCTAAACAATCTGAAATTCTCATGACAATTCCCCCCCACCTCTTCCTATGACACTGTTCCAAGCATATGTTTTCCAGAGCAAGAGTAGTATACACCACATTGTCAGCATATGGAATTTTTTAGTCCAACTGTCACTAAGATTATCCATTCCACAATAATATTCTCATTTTTTATGCCCAAAAAAGCAAGCTGCAGGCAATTACTAATGGAGGCATTCACCACCTTTATGCACATTTAAAGGAACAGAGAACGAAAGATTCCTTTTAAAGCTAATGGAAGTGACTGGTATAAATTAAGCCTCCAAACAGAACAAAAAGATTACTCCATTCAAATCAGAAGCTGATTTATCACTTAAGTAAAGATAATTCCAAACAGATAAAAGCAAGACAAATGTTTATGATGTGCTTTTGTTATTATAAAGTTGCTCTCTGTCTGATCATTAATCACTCTTCTCCCTGTCCCTCCCATGCACACACCCTAATGGGTTTTATCCACTTTCTCAGATCACACGGCCGCAGCTCCCACAATATGGTAAATCACCCCTAAAGACATTGGATGTACACTGAAGTAGAATGTTCTGTTTCAAAAAAGAAAACAATTTTAAAAAACTCTCTCTCCTAACACTAATCACAAGTTTCCACTACACATAGACAAAACCTAGAACCCTCTAATGAAAAGACTTATTCTCTCATGAGATCATCAGGGCTCTTCTAGTACCCTCATTCCCTCATCACTCAGTTTGAATCCTGTAGAGTTCAGATGAGCTGCTGCAACAACCCATTGCTTTCAGATGAAAGATACTCCAATACAAGTAACTGGAGATGGGGAGGCACAGATCTACACATATCCCATGATAAGTTACAAACATCACCAAAAAAAACAAGCACAAAGTTACTACAACCCCTTGAAAGCCTTCTGTGCTATGCAGAAAATTCTGCAAGAAAAAAAGCTTCCCTTTTTTCTTTTTTCTCCATCCTTTTTCAAGACATATTAACATAAATTTTGGAAGCTAATTTTTCTCTTGGAAAGGAGAAACACTAAGCTGTCCTCAACAGCTCACTCCTCTCTTGTGTACCCTGCGATACAGGCAAGTCCACTACGCCAGAAGAAGGCTTAGGGATAAGGAAGCTGTTTTACCATCAACTCTCCACAATAGTCAGACCATTTCTCCACATTCCAGTATTTTATCCATGTATTTGACTTTTGCTGCTGCAATCTTCACAAGGCTTTCAAGGCAGGCTGCATTTTTCACAAAATGATGTAAATGAGTGATTTCCAAGCTGGTGGTTTGCAGGTGTTGGTAGGCAGCTCACAGCTTGTCCAGGGAAAATGCACAGCTCCTCCTCCTTCCGCACCAACTCCTTCCTCAACAGATGCCCATGGATACGCACCCAGAACATGCTGGCTGATGCAGGTGATTACTACTCCTTCATCCACTGGGACTGAGACAGGACAGCTGCTACGGCTACACTGAATGCAACTCTTCCACAGTTGAGGTTTTCCTTTGGTTTGTTTTAAACTTTGTCACCACCTAAGTACTGGCATAGAGTTTCACCTGTTCTCCAAGTAATCTGTGTGGTTTTAGTTGTGCCTGGATGAGGTGGGCTTCAGCTGGTGGTAGTTTAAAGAGACTGACCTCTAGCAAGCAACAAAAACCTCTGACATTAGTGACTGTTTGACCCAGTGCTACATCGTGTTCTCATCAAGTACAACCTCCAGTTAGGCTTAATCTTACTCTAGAATACATTTATTCATGTTTAAGAAATGCGCTTGACACTACTCAAAGGCAACAACTGAAAAACCATGACTATGAGACAGGATATTTATAAGCTACGAGACTCTTACTAATGATTAGCTTGACAATGACTTGGACTTTCTCTTCCCTAGGACTACTTTACAATCAGGTTCTGACAAGGAAGCATCCCAACAGCAGGTCCTGTTGGGTGTGCAAACCTTACATTAAGAAATCTAGGAAGCTTAAGGTGGCTTCAGGCAAACTTTAAAATACAGTACATCCATTTCTGACAGAAAATACAGAAATGCACACTGAATGGCAAATCGAAAAGTTGTCATATAGAGAACTGTAGTCAAGTTATCTAGGAGAAAGACTCCCTTTTAACACATCCAATAGCCTTAATTTTAGGCTCTCATATCTATCAGCCTCTGTTCCACCTTGGATATAGTATAAACATCTCAGGAATGTCAACAAAACAAAGTTATTGCACATGGCTCCTTCCTCACAGCTGTTTTCTCATTTCCCAGCCCATTTCCCCACATAGCACATCTCCTAGGCCTTGCATGAGAATGGGTCTCAGCACGTCAAACACTGGAACCAGGAGTTACTGACAGATGCAGTAGTTGTGCGAATTAAAATATTGCACATTCCAAACTGTAGAGTCCTTACTGTAGGCTAGGGAGCCAGAGAACAGTGCTGCTGTGTGTGATAAGTTACCACTAAGAAACTTCTCGGCTGGTCAGTACTCACCATCATGCACACTTTGTGATACTCACATTACACAGAGAACCCTGAGCAGACAGCAAGCAACACAACGAGCTAGCAGCTACATTTCTGTCCTGGTTACACTGACAATTCCATCTTTGCTGTCAACTGTGAAGCCACCAGAAGGCTTGCAATTAGATAACCTGTCTGCACAACTACTCCTGCTCCAGGGAAACTGCAGTTTCATAAATCACCTTTACACTTCAGAATGATGCACTGAAAAGAGCTCCAGGCAGAAAACGGAACTTTAATTCTGTATTTTTCCTAATGTAGTCAGGGTTGTGTTCTACCAGATCAGGGCATCCTCCTTGTAAGTACCACCTCAGATTACACCACTTGTATTTCCTCTCTGTGAATTAACAAAAAATAATTGAGCAGTCTTTCCTTTCATATAGCTAGCAGGCAAGAAAAGAAAAGCAGAGGCTTCCAAAACAGCCCAAAATGGAAGAAGAGCCAGCATTAGCAAGCTGCAGAAGGAAACTAATTCTGTTTCTGCGTTTCTCTGATAAATGCTGCTTTATCAGATTGGGTTTCTTTTGAGAGGAAGGGCGCTGGGAGGAGAGAATAGTCACACAGCCCAGTGATACAGGCTAAGCTCAGAGCAGCAAGGCATTATTCTAACATCTTCCTTTCAAGGAAAAGTATTTCATACACTCAGGCTTCACACCCTCACAGCCAACACACCTATCAAATCAGTTCACTGCTACAGACCGACTACTCTTCGTAAAACCTGGAGTTTCAGCTCAAGTCAGCAAGAAGCACAAGTATTCCACACAGTACATCCTGTAAAATTCAGAGCCATGGGGACCGAGAGCTGTAGTTACACTGTAGTAAACTGCGAAACCTCAAAGCAGCAAGTTAGTCTAGTAGTAGCAAGTACTACAGGCCGGAATCTGATAAACACATCATGTACATTAGTCATCTTGACAGCTTCTTATACCCGCAAGCCTCACGACTTCAGTGCATTCATACGTCAGTTAACAGCGATACAATATTTTAACCATACACAGCTATTTCATTTTCAAGTGAAGTTTGCTGGCAAAGGATACTGCTTGCCATGAATTACTTAAGAGTTTTACAGGATTCAGAGTGAGCAAGTAATATCCAACGCCCAAAAGTGAATTGTAAATGAACTTAACGGAAGTGCAAGGTAAGTATTACCTGGTAATTCTTAATGAAACAGCGGAATAGGCAGCACTGCAGTGTTTTCTATGCCAAACGACATTTCTGCCTTGCAACAGTTTGCTGTTTTGATGCAGCTGGTTGTAAGAGTATTAATCCAACTAGAAGATATTGGATGTATTAGTGACTTGCACTTCTCAAACTGAAATGTCCGTACTGCAGACACTCAGAGACACACTATGTAAGGCTGCTTTCAAGGAGCCAAGAGACTGAAGCCAATTTTCGGCCAGCTGTAGCTTCCCACCAGCAAACAGCAACTCTCACTCAAGGCTGCGTAACAAACAGCTCCAAACTTTGCCTAGAAACCACAGGTTTCCATACCTCAGTACCAGTAACGAACCAGTCCACCTCCATCACCATAAAAACCAGCACCCAGCAGGTCTGGGGCAGGGGCTGGGTTTTTTGGGGATAGGATCGCACCAAGGGAGTGTTTTACCTTTCATAGAATGGTTTGGGTTGGAAGGGACCTTGAAGATCATCTGGTTCCAACCCCCTGCCATGGGCAGGGACACCTTCCACCAGCCCAGGTTGCTCAGAGCTCCATCCAACCTGGCCTTGAGCACTGCCAGGGAGGGGGCAGCCACAGCTTCTCTGGGCAACCTGGGCCAGGGCCTCAC
>Ga0065711_1033227_pt1 | contig 25892 bp, 17 predicted proteins | sample Hoacrofraction12_FD_59098 | JGI IMG/M metagenome (GOLD analysis project Ga0065711, IMG submission 59098) | Hoatzin crop microbial communities from Cojedes, Venezuela - Epithelial fraction 12 v2 (version 2) | ecosystem: Host-associated > Birds > Digestive system > Esophagus > Crop | place... | reverse complement strand
TTGGCTTTCTTGGCAGCCAGGGCACACTGCTGGCTCATGGTTAACCTGTCGTCCACCAGGACACCCAGGTCCCTCTCCGCAGAGCTGCTCTCCAGCAGGTCCACCCCAAGCCTCTACTGATGCATCGTGTTGTTCCTCCCCACACCTCCCAGTTTGGTGTCATCAGCATCAGGATGTTTACAATTACCCTCTAAGAATTACTCTGAGTGCGTGGAGAATTGTACTTCATCACAAATTTTAGACGCTTATGGCATCGTAAATCAGGCTTCTTACTTTACTGCCCGAACAACTAAATTAGTGCCTAAGTAGAAGCCTCCAAGTTAAAAAAAAAAAGGTAAAAAAAAAAGTGAGCCATTATTTTCTGTAATGATGAGGGAAGAACGAGCAAATTTGTAAATGGGATTGCTAAACCTAATCTGTCATTCAGAGAGGTCACTTTCACTCTCCTTCCTAGCAGATTTTTAGTTAGTACTCATTAAACCAGTCCTGCTCATGAGGATATTTGAAGAAAAGGTAAATGTAGGTATTTTCAGTTATTTTCTATGAAGTCTGTAGTTATATCCAATCTTCATACATCCGACTATTTGGTTGGAATGCGACAAGAAAAGTAAACAAGAAGTCCATGTGGCAGTTAATAAATCTGGCTTATATCTTTCTCTTCTTGGGAAGGAAATCAAGTATTTTTGAATCTGTCATTCTTGTATATAGGCAAATATAAAACTCTTGCCTGTTTAAAAACATGCAGGAAAAATATTTCAGGTATCAAAAATTTGCAGAACTGCATAGGGTTTCTGTCTCTTCTCTCTTGTGACAGGTTGCTGGGGGGTTTTTTGCCACTGTTTCTGCTTGTAAGATGAAAGTCCCCCCACTGGTGAGCAGAAAGTATACCCTTTACTATTTGAAAAGACTAAATGCTGGATTCAAGACCAAATGCAGACCAAATGCTTGCAGAAGTGCTGGTCTTCAACATGTATCATGAGAGCTGGTTGACCAAAGTACTTCATGAGTACATTTAGAAAAGTTACAATCGAAGAACTCACTTCTACCATCATGCTCAATTTGCAGAGGAAAAAGCTCGAAATTTAATGACTACTTTGATTCAAGAGTGTTTTTATCTACATATACTCAAAGTGAGACAGTACTTGCCTTAAGAATGGAAAGTTACCTATACTCAGAATTCCCTGAAGATATTACTTTCAGGTAAACATCCAGCCCTCCTTCTCCTTGAAGGATGGTTTATTTCTTTTTCAGTTAAGGCTCAGATTGCAAAGGAACTGGGTGTGATATTTACATGCCTCAAGGCAAATATAATAATACACACCTAAACAGCTTTGTTGAAAGGTAAAGCCTTACCTAATCATACCAGAAATCACACACTCTGCACCATATACTGGAAGCTTTTAAGACCCAGAAAATGTCCACAAAAATTGCTGATTTTGGAAGAGTCTCCCAAAAAGACATTTTCTGGATGCTTGCTAGTTAGCATTAAAAAGCTTAAGCTCTTTTTTTGTTAAATGTTAAAATTAAAAATGCTTGAAGCACACTATGAAAAGGAGTGTTCTGCACAGTCCTCAAGTTAGCAGGGTTTTGATTTTTTTTTTCAAATGTTTTGTGAGGTTTAATGAACACGCTCCAAAGACCAAATGCCTTCCTGAACCCTAAAACTGCCTTTGGAGGCAGAACTGGGATAGTGCAAATCCAAGAGTAATTATTTTTTTGTAATTTTAAAGTGAGCTTCAAGAAAATGCAAACTAACAAACAACGTAATGAGTGCTGATTGCCTAAAATATGATTGATACTCAGAACTTTGTGTAAGATATATACCAGCAAGACTGTCACTTGCTACAGTTAGCATTGATGGTAGGTTTAAGCTATAGTCCTGGTTGGTCTGGTATGTCCTGCTGTGTTCTAAGCAACAAAACTTGCTACAGGGAGCAATGACATGATGGAAAGAAAGGCAACTAGGGACAGAAATACATATGAAAACAGGTTGCTGGAACTAATGACTAATCAAGCAGTATAAGATTTTTCATGTGAGCTCATTCTACAGTGAGTGCTGAACAGCAAGGAAATCTGTTTCAGATTAGATGTCCTTGCCAGCCAGTCTGAACTCACCCCCTTGTCAAAGAAAGAGGTTATGAATTTTGCACAGCATCTTGTGCAGTATTGTTACTGCAGTCATTGACTTTCCGTACCACGTTTTTGTTTTAAAGATTGCTGTCCGCAGGCATTGATGGGTAACAAGAAAAAACAGGTCTCAAGAACTAGATTAAAGTAGTACATGTATTTGAAATACACAGAGGTCCTCTTTGTTCACCATGAGAACAGTTGTTAGTCCAAGAGACTTAACAGGGTAGCAAGAACATTCTAAACAGTTCCCACCAAATCCATCTGAAAACCAGAGTTTGTTCTGAAAAGCAATATGGTGAAAACTGTTCCTGTCCCATTTCTAAATTAGATCTATTCTCTGTCTGAAATCAGCTGCATCCACACTTTTCTCACTGACCATAAGGCAAGATTTTACTATTTAATGTTTATGTGATTTGTAGCCAATGATAAAACACACCACTAAAAAGAAAAGTCTCTGTACATGAAAGAGAAATTGAAGTATAAGCTGTTTTTTTCCAACTAATTTCATTCCTTTCTCTGTATTATATAAAGATCTGCAACTGTAAACACTTCAATTAACAATTGTGTTGATAATGCATAAATCATGAAAGAAACAAGCTTATTGTCCCCTAGCTGGATCAGTTTCTGTGAAATAAACAGGAAAAAATGTCTATTTATATTCAAAAAAACAAAGCATATGTAACTCGGTGCAAACATGAAGCAGTTCTGATGCATACACACCATTTTTATAGTCATTCTTCTGACCCTAAACACAATTTAAGATGTAATTTATGGTGCAAAGTGGTAAACTCTACCATGTAATAAATGAAACAGAAAAAGATAGATTACAACCTTCTTGTTAAAGTCACTGAGACAAATTCTGCTCTGATACACACATACAGTGGGAGCTGCTTCACTGTCTGTGAAGACAGGAGATGGCCTTCATATGCAGAAGATGATAAGCAAAACCAGGTAATGATGAAATGACTGAGTGGATTTATAACTTTCTTCTTTGATGATCACCTCTTTGAAACATTCGTATTTTTCTCATTTGCCTACAGTAGTAGGGACAGTGACACTAACAAATATCAGAAGGAAGCAGAAGGAAAGAACACAATATTGACACAGGGGAGAAGTGCTGTTAATCAGATGTGTCAAGCAGCTGGCCTTTGAAGCAGACAGGAAACCAGGGAGGCCAATTAGCTATGTTTTGCTTCATGTTGTGTTATTGGGAAAGGTAGTTGAGAGTATTTGGTGTCAGGCTACTGCAGTTAACGTCATTTTGATCATGACCAGCTGCCAACTCTACACATTCCCATGGGTGAAGACAGGACCAAAACTATCTCTAGTAAAGACACTTCCTTCGTCCTGGTCTACAACAGTGTCAAAAAATTGTGACTGATCCCCTAGTTTATTGTTTTGGACCAAACAGGGAAAACTGCTCAAGATCCTAAACATTGATTTCCCCAGGTATTTTAACTTTTTATAGGATCATATCTTCTACAAATGAAAAATAAATGTCTGGTGGCAGATAAAGAAAGCAAACAGGCTTGGCACGAACATTAGCTATGACTTACAGTGTGACTTACAGAGAATTGAAAAGTGATATCCATGGGACACTGCAAGTCTGGTCTCTTAGGATACTTGGTGCTGGAAATGAAGATATCTCTGTACAAGTATTCAGGGTTTAGAAATAAGTGAGGGTTCTTAGCTCTTGGTTTCACAGTCCTGACCTTGTGCGAGGCTCTATGGTCAATAGAAAAATCATCTCCACGGGAAAGGGCGTTAGCTCAAGTAATCTGTTGTGTATATTCCACTGATGGAAACAAGACATTCCAGTCCCAGCAGCTATACCTGAAGTAGCTCATATATCTTGTTCCTGCGTGACGTCGGCTATTGTAGGCCCATCTTTTGTTTAGGCTCCTCAGTCTAAAGTACAAATAGTCCAGAATCACATGGTATCCATTGTTCTGCAGGACCTCATGTTGCTTCTGCTGTTTTCTGATTACACAATTTTTGAGATCCTTCTCTGTTCTAAGTCCTCCTCTAGCTAAACTGGAATAAATATAGGCATTGTGCATCCCAGGATTTACGTGAGATTTTAAACAGAAAATCACAGAAAATCCGTTACACAGACAAGCCAGAAGTTTCCATTCTCTCCTCCAATTCTTCATAAAGCTATGAGTCAACAACCTGAATGTTGCTAAGTTTCAAACAAACAAACAAACAAACAAACAAAAACTGTCATAAATATTAAAAAGTGGTCTTTGATAAGAATACATGATAAAAATCCCACCTTGTGCCACAGATGCTGGCTGATCTCAGATATGTCACTTAGTTCACACTTCTTCGTCTTTAAATCAGGATAACACTTCCCTACCTCAAGTGTGTGTGGTGAGGATAGGACTGAGTAATGGTTACTATCCTCTTAAATACTGGGAATCAGACAGTCAAGTGAAATCAAATGAACTGAGAATAAAATGCAAACTGCACAAGTATATAAAACAGCCTGAAAATATTTCCAAATTTCTACTTGCATTATCTGCCAAATTTCCTTAATTCTGTGTCTATGCTTACTCTTATTTTCATAACTCTGCCACAGATTCAGTACAGAGCCCTCATTAAATCAGAACTGGACTTTGTACTGCTTCCTAGTTAATGCCACCATCCTCATTTTGTAAACTTTCCACTGTACACTTGCCCCTGTACACAGTCTGTAAAGTATACTCAGAATGCTCGATTTTATTCAGTGCATATGTAAGGGCATGGTAGACATAGTAGTATGAAGCAGCAACATTGCAAAGACTACAAGCGCAGCTAGATGCAGCAATTGTAGTCCTTAGAGTAGGATCCTGCTGTTGCTGACATCACTGAAAGAAATATTAAACCACTTAAACGAAGTCTGGGAATTACTCATGACTGGATATGTTCAGAGTCAGAATTCACAATTACCTTTATCCACCTCACAATACTAGCATATTTTCCTGCTGATTCCTAGATGAGACTTCTGATCGTTCGGAATATTACTGAAAGCTGTACCCTCATTTCAAAACATGCATATAACTTTCAGACTCCGATGATGAACTGGTATGAGTGTGTTTCAGTAACATTGAGAACACTTGTCTATTCCTTATCGATTTGGGAAACAAAATACATGAATATTTGAGAGTGCATATTTAGTTTGCAGAAGCACATATTCTTTAATCAAAATATGTTTATAATTACCAGACATGATGATTGTATATTTGTAGGTAGCTGCTCTGATTCAGAAAAGAAAGGAAAACCTAAAAAGTCTTGTATACCATGTCCCAAACTCTTCTGAAATAGCAGTGTGAGTGTACAGTGGAAATGGCTGCAAGATCAGTCTGACTGTTTGATTCAGATTTCATAGCAGTGTAAATCAGAATTTACTCTGTACATTAACAACTGAATAGTTTTCAAAAAAACTTTTTTCTTTTGCTTTAGCTTTTGTTTAAATGAAATTTTGAGAAAAAACACTTTCTATTAATTTTTAAATTTTACTTAAATTTTAGGTAATTGCTTCTGCTGAAAAATGTTGATTTCTAATTGGAAATATGTGAGGATTTATTAGTGTTTTTCAGGGCATAAGAAAATGAGCAGAAGGGCAGGAAAAGAGAGGGGGAACTTGTTCAGACCAGCTCTAAAAATGGAGTTATGCCATTCAAACAGAGATTGAGCATTCATGTTTTCTTCTGACTGGAAAGCATGATCATACATAATGTTTTTGTGCTAATAGCAGCTACATTATTTTAGAAAATGGTGCCTGAAAAAAACATTCTTCCTCTTGGAAGTTCTAGAGTTTTAGTTATTCATGTGTTAGTAAACAGGTTCGTATCTTACAAACGCTGAGAAAACAGATGAAATAGCTCCTTAGTGAAGAGCAATACCTATATCTTTTCCACATCACTGATTGTACTGGGACAGTGCTGCTTGTATTACTTCACCTCTAATTATTCCAGGATGGGACGCAGTCAGTCACTATGAGTTTGGCAGCTGCAGGATCCAGATGTGCAGCACTTGGAATGAATCTCTCTGGCAGTGGCAGCTGGCTGCCACTTTCCCTTTTCTGCTTTTTTCAGCAGATGTGATGTGATTGTGCTGTGCATCATACCAACATTATTCATTTTCACACCATTTTCTTGCAACAATAGGGAACTGACTCACTGTGGCATGTTTTTGATGTGTGAGAGGAATTATACACAGAGGTCCTGTTTCTCTTGCCTACATTGGTTTACCTTCTTTGACCTGAGTGGATTTAGCCTTGATTCAGACGGACTGAGGAGAATAAGGTTCATAATGCAGGGTAATCCTACACCAGCAAGAGACCAAATTCAGCCCTCCTCTCTGTTCTTTAAATAGTGCAGATTGCTCCAGTCAACTCTCAGAAAAACTAACCTTGACAGTAACTAGGACTGAGAAGGAGATTCTTATAACTTCTGAAACAGTTTGCTAGCAGACTTTAAGCCAAACTTAAACTAATCACTTAAACTAATCAAAGTAACACTGGAAACAGTTGACTCGGTCATCCTGGAGAATATGAATGGGGATGAAATGGAGCAGCCTGTGCAAAAACAAAGGCATAGATAATACAAAGTGATCTTAAATTAGGCTACAAATACATTATTTTACACCAACATTAGAAAAAAAAAAAGTTTTTAAACTGGTTTCTGTCCAGAAAAATGACTGAGTAAGAAATAACATGCAGAGCAGAGCCCAGGAGCATAGTGTACCCGCTCATTACTCTGTGGCACTAGGCTCTGGACTAGTCCAGATAATCTAATCATGGATAATCCAAAATTGACTGCACACGTGTTTATTGTGTAGTCCTTTGTTCAGGCTTATTCCCTTCTTGGACTCTGATCAGCTCAACCACATGCAAAGCAAGAATGAATTGGACACAGTTCTCCTGGGTTTTCTAATTAAAACCAAGCATTAACTGAAATTTATTAGGGAAAGATAAAATCTCACCAGTCACTTTCTGTTAATGGCAAGGGATGCTGTGAATTTCTAGGCTCTTCAGTAACTGTTCTTATGACATATGCAATTGAATTAGTAGGATTGCTGTCTGCAGTTGAGATTGGAGTATGCACTAATCATCTCTGTCCCAACGGTTTCATCCAAAAAGGGGACTGAAAGGGGAAAAACAAATGCATGGATTTTGTCTGTAAATACATGATCCCAGTTTTAACTGGAATACTTGCCATCCATTACTCTGGTGGCCAGTTTTGATTCTCATAGAAGTAATTTCTCCATGAATCTTTTTGGTTAAAGGAGGAATATTCTCCTTTTCCTTCTGCATATGGAAACTGTCTCATGCTGGTGACTGACAAGTGACTCAACTATGAAGTCCCAAATGTGTGGGGATATATGATCAGGGTTAGGCTGCCTGCATATAACAAATCTAAATTCATTCTTTCTTTTAGGCTCATGGAAATAAGTCTTGGAGTACAGAATCTATGTTTTTCTTCACATCCTGTAACACAGCTTGTTAATAAAAGGAAAGAGCAGACATCATTAGCTTTGATACAGAGACATGAAATACCGCTCTAGTGTCTCACAGGGTTTATTGGGAAATAGTTTTTACTCTGCATGGTAAATTTGGCAGCTGCTGTCTCCATTTCCGGATTTCCTTTTACTTTATTCATCCTACGCCTTTTTGCGGGAGCCAAGTCCATAGGCTCCCAACTCTGCAAAGGTTTGAGTACGTATCTTGATAAAATTCTAAGGGCATCCAGCTGCTACTGCACTTCACAGAGGGGGTCCATTTGTAACCACCAAAGATCAAAAACTCAAGAAAGGATGTTCAAAATTTTTTAGCATGTGGGTTTCTTTAATTGCTCAAGTTACATCCCAGCAGAAAGATATGAGAGGTAAAATCAAGTGGACTATAAAAAACTACCACCTTCCCCCCCAATCTCCCCCCCACAGTTGTAAATTTAATTTGCAAGTTTTCCCACTTCTCTGTCCTGGACTAGCAGACAAGAGGTCGAGCTCTGCTGTTTTAAATTCTGGACAATGTGATGGAGGCCTGTTGGTTTTTCAGCTGTTATGAAAATGAGGTGTGTGGAAGAACCTAACCAGGCTTTTCCACTGGAATTGCTTCCAAGCTGGCACAGGTAGAAGTTACGTGGTTCTGGCAACATTGTACATTTTGAAGGTACAGGGTGCAGAAAGCAAAGAAGAAAAAACAAACAGGAAAGAAAAAGGGATAGAAAGAATTCATATTTCCCCACCATAAATCCTTTTTTTATCTTTAGCCATTTTAAAAGAGTGGAGAAGGGAGGAATGGAAGACTCATTTACTTGGCTCTTGATTAACCCTTTATTGACCCTACATAAATTGGCACAAATCTTTGGTTTCTCTTCTATTTAGTTTTGTCTTGCTCATTTTAAGTACTACAAAATCTTTTAATCCCTCTTTAGGCAGGCTTTAAAAGATGCAATATAAAAAGTCACGAGGAATGTTATCAGATTAGTATTAAACATATGGGATATTATCCAAGGCAACCTAAGACAGTGAATTCTGCTTTGTAGCATCAATAAGCCTGAGACTTCTGCTGGTGCTTTATGTTACGTTCCTTACTGCCCTATTTTGTAAGTACAGTATGTCTACTGGATGTTAGCAGAGAGGGAGAGTTAGCATTTTTGGTTTTGTGCAAGAGCACAGCTAAAGAAAGACAGTTCTCTTTACATACAAAACAGCTTTCCCACTCCATTCACCAGCTCCAAACTCAGCTCTCATGCCCTAGCAGACTTGGAGACAATTAGGGTAGCAGGGAACAGAATTACAGTTTGATGCCTTCATCAGCTTATCCTCAAAGGCCCACAAATAGCAAGTTATGCTTTTATTTCTGTGTAGAGTTCTATGAGATTAATTTTCCATGTCTTTTTATTACTTTTTGCCTGCAAAGCTTCTACATCTGGAACAAAAGAGAGCCTCCTATTTTCGTTCTTTCACCCTGAACAGGATCACAATCTAAGTGCGTGTGGGGAGAGGCATGTTAGTAATAAGAGAAGGAAACAGGGTCACCTGTGACTATGAGAGGTAGTCCAAATGAGATTCAGAGAACTGTACAGATGATTTTTGAGAAAATTTGGTGATGGGATTTGTGCAATGCATGGTCTGATCTGGGCTTGGCTGAAAAATACCAAAAAGCTTAGGTCAGAGAAGCAAAGTTCAATGCTTCTAAACATATATAATAAGGGAATGCTGCTGCCATGCCTTTTCTCACTGCTTAATGAAGTTTTTGAGCCATATTTCATTAGGACACACTAACTTCCTAAAGGCTACCTGTCTTTCTGATACCTTTTATAGTTAATTCAAGAAATGTATATTTGTAAATGCATATGGTTGTAATTGTTTACCAAAATGGTTTCGATCTAGAAACAAATGGCAGAGAAAGGAGGAAAAAATCTGAGAACAGTGCAGGCTCCAAGAACATTCCCAAAGGACAATATTTTCAACAATAGGAAGATTAACAGGGGAGAATGAAAGGCACACACTACAGTCACAGCCTTTTTAAGCTCTGTTATCAGTTGTTCTAGGATCTAAATTCTTTTGGAGACTCATTTTATTTATAAGTATGAGAACGATTGACAACTTTAAATGAGGAGTAGGTGTATGTCAGATTCTTGGCAAACAGTCAAAGCTGCTGCTCTTGGGTGGTGTCAGGGAGGGAGGAACACAGTCCTGAAAAGACCTCAGTACTGCAAAAATTCCAATCGCAGCCCATTTCCCTAACCATTTTTGTTATGTCTCTATACTGTCTTTTTTTAAATATGTAATTTTCAGAGGTTGCGCACACACAGTGTTATATAAACTGGCTAGGTCAATGTGCTTTACTCAGAAGAGTTTGTATGCTCTTGTCTCGGCCACAGATCGTGGTAATTCTCTCTTTTGTGTTACAAGCATTTTTCTTTATTTTTTTAACAGGAGAACAGCTTTCTTTCCTTCTCTTTTTGTGTGATCTTGTTACAGTTAACCCAACTCCATGAACAGAAGTAGTCAAACAGAAACGAAAGAGTGTGCTTACCTAAATACTTGGAGACTATTCTGTCTCCCATTATTGACAGAATTTTCATTACAAGAGGACTCCAGCTCTGTTTTACTGTAAGAGACAGACTGGGAGAGGGCAGTAAGTCTTGTATAGTCTCTGCTGGTTTTCCAAATGCAGTTTGGCTTAGGACATAACATGCACAGACAGAAATCACCAAAAACAGACACTCAGAAAGAACCCAATCTCAGCACAGATAAGTTTAAAATAATAATATAATGAAAAGATCAAATAACATTTTGCAGACATCTAACACAGAGTAGTTTACCCTGGCATGAACCTTGGTCTAATGATGAAATTGTATTTGGCACTGCACTCAACAACTGTGGCTGCACTATAGCCAGTGTAGTTTATACATTTGCCTAGTGCTTTAGCTGAGACAAAGAATTTAAAACAGAGGCAATGCAGAAAAAATAAATGGGTGGGTTTAAGTTTACTGTAATATAAATACACATATACATTGCTGCAGATGTTATTCATTGGCAAGTGCTGCCACATAATTATGCTGTGATCTTCATAATATTTTAATGAGCTTTTACCCTAAATAGCAATGAAAATGGAACAATAAGAAGCTCTCAAAGAGTAAAAAAGTTTGGGAAGAGAGGAAGGTTGTTAGCTGTTTTCTTTTGGGGGGGATTGTCTTTGGGAAAAAACACATAATATGCATTGGAAAACACCAGGATTGAAACAATGTCTGAGTTTAGTAAAGTTGAATAAACTCTAATACGTGGGTAGTCTGCAAAATAAAACGGTTGGGTTATTTACTTCTTTATTCATTTGTTTATTCATTCATTTTTTGTATAGTACTTCTGTGCTAAAGGAAAGTAAGAAAAGATACTAGTGCAATTCAAACTGGTTTTTTTTTTTTTTAATGCTGGGGAACTCTTAAGCAGCACTGTGACAATACTGTTGTTAATATGCTGTGCCAATTAAAGTCCTAAAATATTTAAGTTTTATACACTTAATATTTATTCTAAATATCACGGTCATTTAAGCATTGGTATACATAGATTTAAAATCTTTGGAGATGCATGGCAAGGCAGTCAGTGAAGGGTTTGAGTTATTTTCTCCTAAAAAAACACCAACCACAAAATAAAAACCCAACTTGACTGCAGAGAAATCCAGCATAAAGTCGAGTAATCTGATAACCACATTGATGCTCATAATTTTAATTCTAATGACCTGTAAAAAAGATCTTTATTCCCCCCAGATTTGGCACACCACCAGCTACCTGAGTAAACAAAAACCCACAAATGTCCACCTCCTGCCACCCGAAGCAGCATAATCCACTTGGATTTCATTTTAGCATACCCCCCACTACGAACTGTTTTCACAGACCCCTCTGTACCTCCTGCTGAGACAGTTTCAAGCACAGGAAATCTGCTTTTTGTTTGGGCCTCCTCCCAGTGGATTCGTGGGATTCTTGCTGTCATTGCACTGGAAGCCCTTCCTCCTGCCAAGGGCTGGGATGAGCAGGCAGGCAGCAGCAGGGTGGGCGCAGCGTCTGCCTGCCGTTGGTCATTGCCAGCAACCCTCTCATTCCTGGCTATCCTCTGGCTACAGGGGAAGGGACCAGAGCTGTTGTCCCTGGGTGTCTGTGGGAGGAAGCCAGGGGACCCACGGCCTTGATGCACTGCAGCCGCTGGAAGAGCCCATGATGGCTGAACACAGGAATGAAATCCAAGTGGATTATTGTGGTACAAGACTGAGACCAAGATGATTTTTGTTGAACATGTGGAATCCTCGGTTTACCTTGGGATAACTCCTGTCTCTCCTCCCAGCTTTCTCCTCTCTGATTCTGCACCAAGCTTGAGGATAGCAGCCCTGACTGTGATCATCTGGCAAAGCCATCCCTGCCTCCCTGAAATTGTACCTGAACTGACTGGTGAGCAGGGCTGTACCAATTTTGCTTTTATACACTTTCAAACCTTACACCATGGTACATGTAATGGAAAACTGCTGACTGGTGTAATTTGATTCTTACAGTCTGTATTTCTACAGTGAAAAGTATCTGTATCCCTTTTTTAGGGCATTTGCAAATACCCTTAGCTGCATAAGAGAAAAGGGAGCAATTTCCTGGGCTAGAAGCTATCCGATGTAGCTCATGTGCCATCAGGGGATCCAGATATTCCAGCGTCTGTGGGTAAAGCTCATTCCAAACCTGGAGTATGGAATACTGGCCTGTCCTCTGCATCCTACAGGGAATCACCTGAAGGGAAGGAGTGGCTGGCCTGCCATCAAGGAAGGACACAAGAATGGGACAAAGGCCCTAGGACATTCACCATTTCCGTACACAGAATTTGTACATTGCACACAGAATTTGCCATACTGTTTTTATTTGTTCACAAATCCCTACTGATATGTACAGGAGCTTATCCTGAACAACGAGGTCAGTGTTTGATTAACATGGAATCCAAGGTTTGCCTATACATTTCATCCAACTCATTTATGGAGGACAAGCAGGTGGGTAAAGTGACTTCTAAAAGAATGTGTAGAAAACAAGGAGTAGAGATGTGGGAAAGAATAAAGATCGCTAGATGAAGATGGTTTCCAAACTCTGTTTCTGTTCTTCCCTATTTTCTTTATTCACTCACATCTTGAGGAAATGCTGATCTCTTCCTGGTGAGCTTGAAATTCTGAGATGCATTATAAGAGAAAAAACAAACTTATACAAAATTCATCCAGCATAAATTTCTGTAAATCAGTAGAGGGACACATGATTTCCACAGGCTAGCAGAAGCCAATCTCAGGATCCATCTCTTGGAACATTTTAATCCTGCCCATTAAACTGCTACTTCATTTAAAAGTACATGTGCACCAAATTTAAAAAAAAAAGGTTTTGGGAGGAAGCTGAATTGAACTTGCAGTCTCTTTACAATGTTCTTTCTGTTTGACACTGTCTTTGGATCAAAGAATTCAAAAAGATAATCTGTCTAGGAAGAACGACATGGGCAGTGCAGATAATAGCTCTTCTTTTACTGGAGCGATCACTTTTGGTTATGAGTTTGGCAGAGATTGAGTCTTGTTCAACTGTACTTCTGCTCTCTAAAGGCCTTTATCAGAAACATAGCAATATCAATGACCTACAAGGACAAATGTGTGACACAAGAGCAGTGGTCAGCAAAGGAATGTATAAAAGCTGCAGAGAGATTAAGGAGGGGAATGGCATGTGTCTCATGAAGGTACCTTCACTGATCTTTGTCAGCCCAGCTCTGGGAGTTGTAGATCTGCGAGAGCTATGGATGTAGTTGCTTAACGAGCTGTGGAAATAATGGGAAATGTTCTGCCATGATCTGTGATGCTGGCCTGCATCATTAGTGGTGATGAACTACTGGTCAGGGCAGGCTGGTTTATTAATGCTAAACAATATTCTGTAGTCCATGATGTTTTCACACTGAATTAAGCATTTTTGCTCTCATTGCATTACAGATAGCAAGGAATTATGACAGAGGCTGCAAGGTGGTTCAGGAAAGATGACCATATTTTATATCGTTCTGCTTGGTAGTAGATCAAAAGTCTTTAATATATTTGGTCTGAACGCAAGACTAACCTTTTTTCCTATTACTGTTTTTCTCCAGTTTGAAATTTTCAGAACATAAATCATACATCAAGCTAAACTCTTTTTCCGAAATAAATTGTATTTGAAAAAAACCCAGCCTACATACACATAAATCACATTGCTTCAAAACTTTCCTTTTTTTTGGCAACATTGAACATTTCAGATTGTTTTTCCTTCTTATCTTCTGTTATTTGTTTTCACTGAATGCAATACAGCAAATCCCACTCAGAACCTTCAGGGGATGTAGCTGCCATATGTATGTTTGTCATTTGGTTTTGGTTTACTTTTTTCCATTTTTATACATTTTAAAACTGCCAACTTTGGAAAGCTGCGAGGTGTTCATAGTAATGATGGAGAGTATATCAAGATGATGACATAGGAAACTTTGGAAACAAATGGAAATTGGGGAGTGGGTTATCAGAAGTGAAACAGAGAAATAAATCTAAAATTGAAATCAATGTGCCTGCTTAAACATGAACCCTTGCACTGTACTGAGTGGCAAAGAGAGCAGATAATCACTGCTTAATTTAAAGTTTAACATTTTTCAAAATAAATTTCTTGAAGCACTTCAGAAAGATGGAAGACTTCTAAAGATCCTGTAATGGAAACTTCTACAAAAATTGTTTTCAAACTTTTTAGTCTACCTTAATAAAAGTTGCTTTAGATTTGTTTACGTCAGGACTGAATTTTCTGTCGTGATGGTTTCATTTATCTTTAGGCTTTTACTCATTTTTAAGAACTACACAGGTTTTAAAACTTTTGGCAGAATACTGGTCTCTCTCTCATGGGGGGGGGGAAGAATTTTTGTATTTTTTACAAGGTACAAGAGAATTAATAGCTAGACTGTTAATCATATGATGCCTTACCAGTAGATTTATTGCCACAGATACTAATATATGTTTCTCAGGCCCCTACAAAGGATAGAAAGCTCTGCTGAGGATCTAGGACATACACCTTCCTCTTTATTTAAATGTTCTCCTTTGAAGACTGCTGGATCAGTCCCTACCAAATGTTGAGCTTGTTGCCATTGTGGATGACCATGTACAAATTTATGGCATCCTATAAGTTATTATGTAAATGGTGGACTCATCTCTGTCTTTACTGTTCTTTTCCCTCTAAAATGTAAACTTTCCAGCTTATTAATTTACTGACATAATGAAATTTGAAGAGATATACCTAGTTTAAAGGTATAAGGTGGTGTGCTTTGCCCTGATGATCCCAGTATTCAATGATGTCACATCAGCTTCTCTATAGCTCATAGCATTACTGTATTATATTACTCATGAGGGAATCATTGAACTGCAAAACAGAACACCCCTTCCCAGATCTTGCCAAAAAGGCTTGATTTCAGACCTCATAGTCCACTGGGAAAAATACAGTGCTTTTCTACCTGTCCTCTCTAGAGCACACTGTGCCTGTTGCAATGTCTCTTACACGGTGACAGTTCTTCTGTGGCTCTGCAGTAGGAGAAAAGCGTTAAGAGCAGCAAGCAATGCTTTTCAGGGTAGGGGCCATGTCTTTCTCTGTTTACCGTGCATCCATTGCAATATCTGTTACATTTTCCGAATAGGCGTGTAGTACACATATTAAGCAATAACTCTAGATAAAAAGCATATGATGACATGGAAGTTTAAACTCATGGTTGAGGGAGGAATAAAGATTCCCCTTCCCTCCTCCTGACCCATGCCTTGCAGATGAATTTGTCTCTATTAGCTAAAGATGGATATCCTATAACCACATTTCTCTCTGGGTACTCTTGGGCGAACAAGAACTTACAGTGGCTATTTCAAAGAAAATAATACTCCACCTGACCCTTTACTAAAAGTAGTTAAGATAAAATTAGAAACTGTTGTTCCATCCACTCAACAATACGTCTCTGTTTTGCAAATAAGTGAGTAGCTACATCATTTCCCAGGAGTCCCCATTGTCCGTTGGGTAGCATTTGTTGATTCAGTAGTAATTACCTTCCTGAGACAGCATGGATTAAAAAAATGCAACCAAAAAATTCAGCACCAGAAACAGAAATTCCATACTGTTGATTGGTCAGTGATAGAGGTATAAAAAGAATTGCATCCATAGCTTATGAACAGAGAATTGTGCAGAAATCTTTCTTATACTTGCTAGACAGAGTGGCGTAAAACCAATTCCATCTGTTTAATTCTTAGGGTGTTTTTTTCAGCTTTATTATGGTTTATAAATGTGCAGAGTGTCCTTTAATACATGTGTCTGTATTGCAGAAGATATCTAAATGATGAAGGTATTCTTTTACATGAATAATGTTTCTAGTCCTCTGTGTTGAGACTTTATAAAAAGTTGCCTCTTTATGACAGCCTGTCATATCCAGAAAAACTGGGATTATATTGTGTCTGCAAACAGGCATAGCCAAAATACTGACTTTTGGGCCAAATACAACACTTTCACCAGAGTGAAGGATCTAACTGTTCATAGTATTAGACTGAGGATTATTTATCTCACTTATATATGTGTCCATCTGAAACAGAATATGTTAAACATTTACTGTCTTGCTGTGCACAAGGGGCATGAGCACCTCCTGTAGTCAGGAAGACCAAGAGCAGTGAAGAAAGTATCTTCATCAGTGCTTTTTATTATCCATATAGAATATCTCTAAGGCATGAATTTGGCAGGAGATAAATGTATATCAGCTAAATTGGTCTCCATTTATAACTGCAAACAATCCACTATGAATTGAACTTTATTGAGAAAGAGTAATGTTTGCTGTTCTACATACAAATTCAGTAGTTAAAAAGATCAGTCAGAAAGTGTTCCAAACAATGTAAACAACATTAAATGCTGCAATTATAAGATAAGCACTGCAGTAATTTTCACTTGATGGGGTGTGGGTGTGCTGAAGTAAACCTACTGCATGGTGGTTGTTTGCAAGACTTGCTTCCATGCCAGTCAGGGTTTATTGCTGCTAATTACTAAATGCATTTTAAAATGGCAGTTGTAAGATGGCAAACACACCTGAATGGCAATCTTGTAACTGTGTTATAGTAAGTAACTAAGATTTTCTCTATCACAAAGAAAGTGGCTGAATGAGAGCAAGTAGGATTACCCTGTTTTCTCAAGATCTCTACATACATACTCCATCCTGAAAATTAAGTCATTACCGGGATATGGCAGTATGAATTAGGAGCTACCACGCAAGAAAAACATAACTGGAAGTTAAGAGAACATCCCCTCTGGCCCCAAATTGTACATGCTCCATACTGAAGGGATCACAATAATCTAGACGATAAACTGTATGCTTTGGATGCGTGAATCCACAGTTATATATAACCACTGATGGAGCAATCATGTCACTGAGCTGACATGTCAAGCTCTGCAGCAATATGACGTATTTGGTCATGACAAACAGTATAGCAAGACAGTTTGATTAGATACTCCAGGAGGCATAGCACCACAAATGCACTCGTACCGGTGGGCTACTATGAAATAACACATTTGCCCTTTTCTGGGAATCATGCCTTCGTAAGACCTTATGACAGCATATCAGCACTGCCTCTTATTGGGAATTTTTCTCCTGCATAAATTCTGGGACACCTGAAACTGGAAGGTAAACTGAGCAAAGGCAGATTAGGACATCCACTACTGGCAAGAGGAGGTGGAGAACAAACATGGCTCAGCTATGACAGCCTTTGGCTGAACAATTTCCCTGCAGTTAATGTTAATACATCTTGTAAATGATATGATGGTCCTTCTGGTTGTGACAGACTTGTGACACAGGACCAATGTTAGCATTTGGATACACATACAGTGTTTCAGGAAGGAGAAAACCTGTAGCTGAACCTCACTCATTTTCGCCTTCTCGGAGGTAAAATTTTAAAAAATATTCCTTGCCTCTAGGAAGGAGAGTTTGAGACTTATTTTGAAGTACTGGTGTCCAGATATTCCTCTTCTAAAGTTCCACTGTTGCAGCTATCTAAAATGTCTGCATTAGCCAATATTTTACTTAACAGTCTATTAGAAATTTAAGATTATATTTATCACCTTGTTGCCATTTGAAAATCTCTGGCACATATTCTAAAATCCCTTGAACGTCTACATGTCTGTAAGTTCTACTCCTAATCTAAATGCTGGGCTGCTGGTACTAATATTTTAAAACAATTAATATTTTGGTTAAGTTTATTGTTATCTGAGATCATGCTGAAATAATTTGCCTTGTTTGATTCCAGTGTGCCATTTTTGTATAAAATGAATCCAATGAAGGGTAAAAGTAGTGGTTACATGAAGGCAGAATTGGTTCATCACAAAAAAAAGAATGATATGGTAAGTGTGCAAAGAAAGGTAATTGTAATGAGAGGCAAGGGAAAGGTTGAAGAAATTTGTTTCATTTAGCCTGGAAACCTGAGATGAAGCTGAGATACGATGACAGTCCTTCAATACATAAACAGTTTTACGAAGGATACTTTTTGTGGCCACCAGGGTATCGACTTGGGGGGTGGGGGGGGGAGGGACAGGAGGGAGGGGGGTGGAAATTAACATGGAACATCAGGAAAAGCTTTCTTAAATATGAAGAGAAGACCCAAACAGGGTATATACAGAAGTTGTAAAATATATTGTGTTTTAAGAATGGGTTGAATAGACATCTATTGACAATGGCCTCAAAAGACATATTCTGTCTATGAAAGGAGATGGTCCTAAAGGTATTGTGGTGGTTTTGTAGCCCATCATTTCTACAGCTGTTCAAAAAGGGCTAGTTTTCTTGTTAGGAAATAGAAAAATATAGTTATCTATACATTAACAATTGTATGTGGCTCCAGCTTGGAGAAAGGTCAAGATGTGACTACCTGGCTAGAGAAAACAGGAGGAAGGCAGACAGGAAAACATAAAAACAAAGCATTTGAGACACAATACTAAGAACTGCTTATTCACTATCTTGATCCATCCCTCTGTCTCTCTGTGCTTGAGAATTCCTAGGGCTCTGGCACTTTTGATGTTCTTTCTGAATATCCAGATGTCCCTATAAATATGCTATAGAAGAATGGGATCAGCCCTGGTCACTGATGCCCAGAATTCATTTTTTAGGTCATCTCAGACTTTCATTCCCTTCTTTCATGGGAATCTTGGCAAAAATGGGACCACTGTCTCAGGGTACAGAAGACACCAACCTAGTGCACTTTTCAGCTCCCAACAGCAGCTGCAGTGAGCACCAGGCCAGTCTCTGGGAAGTGTAGAATAGTCATATTTTAACAAGAGATCTGAAGACATGCCTTCTGGATGGTGACATTCATTTGATAGAAATCAAAATCAATTTCCCCTCATGCAAAATGGGTCAGTGAGGCATCTGAACAAGCAAGAAACTTAACAATCACATTGCAGTATGCTGCTAAGTGTGGATTGTTTCCTTTAACACTTCTTATCTTTCCTCTCAAATATTTCCAGCCACTTTGAGAGCTCAAGGTGTGTTTCATTATTAAGGTTCCCAGCTGCACATTGAGTCAGACGTCAGGATTGTTTTGAGATCTGAGGTTTCAGTTCATCCCACTTTTGATCAAGAAACACAGAGTATTCCATGTCCCAGTGCTGTAGCCAGAGTTGCCCACAATGCTGGCTATCTGCTGACCAGATACAGCGGTTAGGTTCACACTGACCTTTAATGACTCTCTTCAATCTGATCACGTACTTATGGATGATGGCACCTTTCTCCTACATGTGCAAAGTAAGGCTTTGGATAAATTGAGTATATTTCCATTAAATGCTTCTAGTGGGTGATTGTCAGCAACAGGCACAGAAGGGAGTTCTTGTACCTCCTCTCTCTATCCACCAACTGCCACCCCTGTCCTATACATTACATGATATGTGGTTAACCTGCAAGTCAGACTGTAAAGCAAGCAATTATACAAGAACACACTCCTTTGACAAATTGCAAGAAATGTACATAACTACGAAGTGGTAAAGAGGCACTGTTTAAATCTTGTCAGAGCACAGAATGAATTGGAAATGGTTAACCACAAAGACTTCTTGCTTCAAAGTTGTTACAGGAATATCACTTTCGCCTCCAATGCTTGTTCTATGGAAGTAACTGTGTGACATTAAAGTAGTAATAGTAATTAAAATCTTGGCTAGACTGCCTCACAGTATATTAAAAAAAATAAGCTATTCACATTCACCATCAATTTCATCCCAGTGGCATTGCTTAGCATAGTTAGTATTAGGATTTGGAGCTATTTTGCATAAATAGGATGACAGCTCAGCAAAGTCGGTGGTGTTTTTATTGCCAGTTTAACTGGTGTTGAATTAGTGGGCATTTAAGTGACACTAAAACAATTTAGAACCCAATCCACAAAAGTCTTGGCTCCAGAATATTCTAGTATCAACGAAAAACTCAATTTTAGGCTTCTGCTTAACTCATTGCTTTGTAGCAGGCAGTCACATTCAGTTGAAGTACATTCCTCCCTGAGAACGACCCTGTCTTGCTATGAGAGCAGAGTCTCAGGTAGGTGGTCTCTGAACCTCTTCATGGGAACTATGGATGCACTGTCCAGTTGAAAAGCATGCCACAAGATCCACAACCCTAATTCATAATCATATGGGTTCATCCAGCTCTTTCTGAGCACAAAATATACTTACTGAAGTTGTCAGCTCTGTTAAGTTTGTTGTTCCCTGCTCCCCCAAATTAATGATTAGTACATGGAAATAAAAATCTCCAACTGTAAATTTGCTGCCCTCCTTAAAAAGACCTGCTGTGCACTCATCTATCAGCAAATGTATTATTTCTCTGGGTTTTTTCCTACCATAAGGGATGAATTATACAGAAGGCCTGATTTCCTACACCTATTGCGTCTGCTGGTGAGGAGGCAGCATGCTGCAGCACCAGAAGAGCCGGGTGCTCTGGCTGCAGAGCTGTGTGCTGTGCCTTCCAGGGGCTCCTGTGCTTTCAGGTTAGTGGAGCAAGCACGGGAGTTAATGGTGGCATCAGCTGTGGAGGCAGCTGCTTTGCCCACCCTCTGTGCTAGAGGAAATGTGCTGCACGTTTTTTTTTCCTTCTTCTTCCTTCTTTTCTTTTTTTTTCCCCCCTCATAATAGGGTGTGAATGAAGAGGAGTAAAGGAAAGATTTGGAGGATCAAAGAGAGATGACTGTTTCACAGTCAGCCCTGCTGTTCTTTTGCCTTTCTTTTTTTTTTCCTCTCCGCGTTTGAACATACACTGCAGCTCCAAATAGTTCATGAGTCATTTCATTCTGGTAATTTATATATTTGAAGATCTTGTTGGTGGATTTCAGAAATGATTTACTCTTCAGTTATTGCTTTATTTACTTACCTAATGGATTGATTGATGTGCCAGCATCCCTCAGGCAACAGAGGCCCCATTTCTGTTTTTTTCAAAAGAAGTGAATTGCTAACAGACAGGAGTTTCACAAACACACTAAGTCAGAACTTCCTTATTGTTCTGTGTTTATAATAAGTTCCTGTTGGACCATGTACAGTACCTGTCACTGCCTATCCGCTTAAGCAGAATCCCACACCAGGCAGTTGTGAGCTACGGCAGACACTGAGCGGTAAAATACTGCAAAAGGCTGTGGAATGCAGGCTGTGTTTTTCGTTGGCCTGGATGCTCAGAGGATGCTGTTCTCTCAGACAGCCTTTTCCCAAAAGTAGCAGGGCTGTTCCACAACAATGGGAATTATTACAACCATCTCATCTGGTATCGCTTATTTGAGATGAGAAATGTGTAGGCACAGTGGACTACAGTGTGACTTACTAAAATGGAGACTTCACATTGCTTTGTGCGACAGTTTATCAAGCTCATTTTCATTTTGAACTGCTTATTTCCTGCTAAGAGGCAGCAACCACTGGGAATAGGGGGACTCCGGAAGATATGAGCAGGTGCTCACACACACTACCACACGGTCTTTCTCTCCTCCTCCACCCTTCCCATACTCACCCTTCACCACCATCACCTTTTCCAATTAACTTATTTCTTCTCCTGTCACCTTGTGGTGGATCATAATATATCTCCAAGGGGAAAAGCTTTGTAAAACCTGTACCCAGCTGTAATTGTGCAAATGTTGAAGCTGCGTATTCAGCTGGCCCCATTTCTAACTTTGCTCCCCAGGCTGGTAGTTCCAGCTGGCTGAACACCTCTGGAGGTTTGCCCTTCACAACAGGAACCACTAATGCCATATAAAGGGTTGTGGGTGAAAATTAGAGCAAATGAACTGGGGCACAGGGCTTGGATTAGAACCTTCTGCTTTCCCTCAGAAAAGCCTGGGATACTTTTGCTGTTGTTGTTGTGTTTGATCTTCAAAGTGTTTTACAAATGTAACGAAGCAAGTCTCACAATCCTCTGCAAAACAGGTCATAGGCCATTTCATAGATGGGATATAATCAGGATTACAGCAACAGAAAATGATACTGTGAGATCAGGAAGAGATCCTAGATCCGTACTGAGACTGCTTGACCGTGCTTCCTTTGATTCAACATAATGGAAGAACAAAAAGCAGCACAGCTGATGGCGTGCACCAAAGTGCATGTTATTTGATTCAGTTCAGATTCTAACCAGCTGGTCCCCCGCAAATCAGGGAGAGCATCTGAGTGCTCACAAATCAACCACCACTGCTTCTCTTCAAATTGTCTTTGTAGCTGGTTTGACACCTTGCTGTACAGATAGGTATCATATTATTAGTATGGGACTGAATACACTAATGATGAGGTAATGTTCCTATGGAAGTATCTACGCTAACAGATGTGTTCGTACAAAGACCAGTAATATCATTATGCAGCTGCTCAAATGGATGTTTTTTGGTTTTGTTTTTTTTTTTTTTAACTTGCTGAATAATTGTACTCAAGAATCTCAGCTTTCATCAGAGATATTAAACACTTGCCTTATGACTGGAAGGATAATTATTGAAATGTGAGTAGAGCAGGGGCCTGAGTCTGCAGTCAGTCTTACACAAGCTCTAAGACTATTTGAACTGCTTTCATTGCTGTCACTACTATATTAATTCAGAACGCTACTGGTGGCTCTTTAATTATTGATATTACTTAGAGACTTACCGATACCACAAAGTATGTGGCTAGTTGTGCTACTGGTATTGAGAAGGGGATGCTTGCTGGCTAATGCAGAATTCAAGTATTTTCTTCTAACATCCAACAACAAAACCCAACATAAAAAATTATCAACACCTTGAACTGAATCACTGGTAATTAATTCCTTTGTCAGTACCTGGAAATTGAGCCCAACTCCAAACTCTTCCTGAGGGCAAGGACCCCTACAATTGCCCAGTGGCTTCTTCTACCACACAAGCATACATGGTGCATTTAAAACCAAATGTACACACTCTCCCTCCCCAGACTCACTGACAGATAGAAATACATAAATAGAAATTAGGATTAGAAAAGCAGTAATGTGAGATGGCAGCTACTTCACTGATAGTACAGCACCCTGCAAGAAAGGCTCTGAGGATGAGATAGTAACAGAAGGGATGTTCTCACTCGCAGCCTTACAGGGTTCTTGTTAAGTAATTCAGATCTACTATATAAATTCAGGGCAAGAGGCCTCCGAGTACACCCAGAGTCATGCAGAAGTGTTCTGAAGCCTTAACAATGAACAGTCAAAGAGCATCAGGTAGTTGGCAGAAAGTGTTTCCTTCAAACAGCCTGCCTCATCTGAGCTTAAAAAGCATGACACTCTCCCACAAATGGTATCAAAACAAAGATCTAAGTATTATTCAATGAAAAAAACATGAGGCAACAATCATATGTCATAAATAATCATATTTCTAATTTTGTATGTGAGATTTGCCTTTTGGCAAATTAGATGAGGTAAGTTAGATGACTTCAAATACATCAGTTGAAGGTTTGAAGACCCATAAATTGCCATTTGATATTAGATCTGTACCTGGGGTATTTCACAGGGTAATTTCACAAATTTTTGAAGGATTACATGGTCCTGACATTGTTATGACTGATGATTTAATCTGGATTGTTAATGGTTCAGAATAAGAAAATCTATGTAAGTTCCTTATAAAGTTAATGGAAATCCTCTGAATTTTGAAAAGTCTAAGCAGCCATGACAGCTATTAAACATACACTAAAAAAAGATAATGTAACTGCTAATTCAAATCAAATAAAAGAAACAACTGAAATACTCTATGCACAGTATAGAGAACATCTACATGACTCTTGTGTTCAGATTAAATCCTTTCTCCATATGCTGAAAGTCAGCAGGCCCTCACGGGACCTGCTGGAAAATCACTTCACCTGGCATTAGACAGACATTTATGATAGCCATTTTAAAATTACTAAGACTTAACTAATCTGTTGCCTTATCAGTACATCCTCAGAAAAAAAGATGCAGGACAGCCTTGGTCACCACAAAGGAATTCCACTTCAGCTTACAGCTCCATTGTAAAAGGCCCTGAAGTCCACTATCCTGTTGCACAGCCGATCGCACAGTCCTTGCTGCTCTGACGCAGGCTATCCGCCACATTGAGGGCTACTGCTTCAAGACTTTCCCAAGACGCTTACGTCTTTCTTCTTGAGCCTTTACAGCAGCTGTATAAGGCGGTATTCATTTAGGCCCCAAATGAGCTTTTACTGCAGCAGACACAGCCGGCTGTATTTGCATGTGGATCAGCAAACAGGGCCAAGAAAATCATGTTCATACTGAAAAAAGGAAAAAAAGAAAGAAAAGAGCCTACTGGTAACTTCATCAGCTTTTCTCTAAAAACAATAGCCACACGAATAATGCAATTGTATAAACTGGAAACAATTCCAAAACTTCCCTCCCGCACAAACCAATATGAAAATATTTTAATGTTCTACTATCCCCCATATAGTGCTGAAACTATAGAAACATGTGGCTGAACTTACAGCTACACTTTAAGAATAAACACCTTTCAAGAACCATCTTGACAAACAGCATGCACTTGGCGGGACTTCAAATACGTGGGAATCAAGATCTGTCTCCAGTATCATGAGGGAGTCTGGTGTCGGAGGAAGCAGTGAGTATTGAGTCACTGCTGACTCCAGCATCACCACTGTCACAGTGTCCAGCTAATAGCAGCTGAGTTTAACGTAATTGAACTGGACTGAGTCATGCCGGTCCTGTGTTGTGAGACAGCCAGCCAGATACAACAGGGACAGGATGCAAACAGTGTAGACTAAGTAAATGATCCAGTACTGTATTAGATTCTACACTCACCAGTTCACACACTGTTTCAAAGACGAATATTGTCACAGATGAATTTAAATAACAAAAGGGTGTGTGTGTGTATGTGTGGCAGGGCAAGGTTGGAAATGTAAGTCTGCATATCAGTTTACTGGTATGGGAATGGATATATTAACATTGTTATGGATGGGAAGCAAGGCCATGAAGCGGCCATGAGCTGAGCATCTAACCATGTCCAATGTGAAATAGACATTTCCAGAAGCTAGAGCAGACCCAGCTGTGCTAATTATTCATGCCATTAATAAGTGCTGGTTTTTCTTTCCAACCAGCCTGCCTCTTGAGTACTTATTAAACATTGCAATCACTGCTAAACCTGTTTATGGGGAATAGCTTTATCAAATTGATGAAATTATCAGAAAAAAAGATTCAGGAGTAGCAAAGGAGCATTATGGTGAATGACAATCACAGACTGTTCCAATAGCTTACAAATTTGGCAGAGCAGTACTGGGTCCTTCTCTTATGAAGGTCAATTGAAAATTCTAGCTGTACTCTAAACATCATTTTCCACAAAACAGTGCCACACAATGTCCAAAGTAGTCCCTTAATACAAAATATCAATTTGATTTTCCTCAGGAGATTAGTTCTCCTTTTGCAATGCAAATATTTTCAAGTGTACTAAACACATTCTAGCACCTCAGTATAGGGACTAAACTATTTGCATGCAAAATTACCCAAAGTAGGAAGACTGGCACAAGCTTATGCTTCTGCCATATGTGCTGAAGAATTTGAGCCAGGAAACTAGGAGTATCTGGATAATATTTACAATTTAAATTTGATTTTACATTATTATTCAAAAGAGAAAATAAATACAAAGCTTTCATTAAAATTAACGCTATATGTAATGATAAGTTTACCCCAATGTTATCTGATTACAGTTCTCCGGTTAAAAACACGGTCCAGGAAATGTGGAGAATTCTCTCATTACAACTGTGGCTTCCCTCCCCCCCCCCCCC
>Ga0065711_1033226_pt1 | contig 25892 bp, 14 predicted proteins | sample Hoacrofraction12_FD_59098 | JGI IMG/M metagenome (GOLD analysis project Ga0065711, IMG submission 59098) | Hoatzin crop microbial communities from Cojedes, Venezuela - Epithelial fraction 12 v2 (version 2) | ecosystem: Host-associated > Birds > Digestive system > Esophagus > Crop | place... | reverse complement strand
CCCGCCTGGACAAGATCCTGTGCAGCCTACTGTAGGTGACCCTGCTTTGGCAGGGGGGTTGGACTAGATGACCCACAGAGGTCCCTTCCAACCCCTATTATTCTGTGATTCTGTGATTCTGTGATTCTGTGAATGGAAGCAAAAAGGATAAGCAGCCTATGGTCATCCTGCAGAAGAAGAGCAGAATTGGAGCTGCAACCAATGATACAGTATTAGTCAATGGATCATACTACCTTTCCAAAGTTTGTGTTGTTGTACTTTAAATTCAGGCAATCAATGAATTTCACAGAACTGTATTTTCGAGAATTAGTACACTGATTATATAAAATAAATGGGAATAGAAATCCTTAGATTGAGACTCTTTCTTTCAGATACCTTTCTTGATCCCTGACAAAAAGGACATAATCTACATAGCGCTGACATACACTAGCTAACTGAGTCTTCAATATGTATCTAGCCAGTGCAGTACATAAGCCACTGTGAGCTGTAAGACCATCCCAAGACTCTAGGAAAATTCTCAAGCTGTTATTTATGCAGAGATCTGTTTTGCTGTGCATAGGCTAAGCTCATTTCCCAAGAGATCTTATCTGAAGTAAGAGTTGTTTGGACTATGCTGGAATCATGACGGCATGATCATGCCTTTAATGTAGTGAGATTTTGACAGGCTCTAATTCTTCATGCCTCTTTGGAGTCATGTCAAAGTGCACTGATCCTCAGTTCCTCTAAAATCCTCAGAGAACCACAGCATGGATTATAAGGCGTAGTTCAAATATCTACAATCAACACATAATCTACATATCACTGATACAGTATAATGGATTATTAAAGTGCTCTGCTGCTGTGCGTTCAGAAGTCCTAAATCCACGGATCATGAACGTGATGGACTGTTAGAGTCCCTTCAAAGAGTTTACGATCTATCCTATCATAGTGAATTTAGAAAACAGCAGATTTCCACATGCATAGCTCCTCTGCGTATTAAGAAACCTTATGCAGTCTTAATGGACAGAAGTTACGGTGTATGAAAAGCAGGAATAACTTATAATTCTTCTGCTAGGAAAAAACACCGCTTTCTTCAAGCATGTACCAGATGTCCACAAATTATTAATTTTACCCCTTTTAGCCATGTCATGAGGTTCTGTTCAGCCTTCCTAATAGTGTAACTAGAGCTCAAATTCTATAGAGTTGCTTTTAGGTCAAAGTATTAAATAAATTTTATGAATGGGAGAAGTCATCTGGTCTCAGTTCCCCAAATAGTAAAGTGAAAATGAGATTAGAATAGCAGCATGGAAGCCAAAGCTTCTGCGATGATTTGTACGCAATACTATGATCCTTAAAATTTAGTCCAAAGAACAAGAACAATTTACATGTAAGTCAACTTTTCCTACCCTGTAGTATTAATTGGAAGAGTTTATTGGTTAATTCAGTCCCTATGGTTCAATCGATATGTTCCCCCAATGAATTTCTGTAAGGATATCTATCTTCATCAGCTGTGAGTTCAGTTTTTCATTACAAAGGCTTTAAATTTCTTTGCTTGATGAAAGACAGAAGCATGAATTTAAGCCTCACCAAGACTGAAGACCAGTCTAAACAAATGTAAATATGACCTGGGACATCCAGACTGAAAACCAAAGGTAGCCTCATGTGATACTAATCACACCTGTGATTAGTATCACACAATTAGGGCACAGATGGTGTTTTCGTTAATCCAGTCAGGGCAGAGGAGAACACTGAAAGGGACAGAAAAACTCATCTGGTTAACAGGTGACACAGAGACTGGTACCATCGGTGGAATCTTCGTTTCTTTGATCATGGGGATGTTTACATGGCAATGGGCCTGCTGGCGACAGATGGAGTCCAGCTGTCCCAAAGGGGAAAAAGGATTCTTGCCCACGAGCTGGCGGGTCTCATCGAGAAGGCTTTAAACTAGGTTTGAAGGGGAAGGAGACATCACTCAGCTCACTAGAGATGAGCCTAGACATGGCATGCCAGTGTCAGGGCTGAGATTAGCAGCCCAGCTCAAGTGCATCTACACCAATGCATGCAGCATGGGCAATAAACTGGAGGATCTGGAAGCCGTTGTACAGTAGGACAGCTATGACTTGGTCACCATCACAGAAACATGGTGGGATGACTCTCATGACTGGAGTGCTGCGGTGGATGGTTATAAGCTCTTCAGAAGGAGTAGGTGAGGAAGGAGAGGTAGTGGGATGGCTCTGTATGTTAGGGACTGCTTCGATTGTATAGAGCTTGACAATTGTGGTGACAAGGTTGAATGCTTATGAGTAAAGATGAGAGGGAAAGCCAACAAGGCAGACATCCTGCTGGGAGTCTGTTATAGGCAGACGAAGTTTTTTGCAAGAGGCTGGCAGAAATCTCACAATTGCTAGCCCTTTTTTCCTTGGGGACTTTAACTTACCGGACTTCTGCTGGAAATACAACACAGCAGGGAGGAAACAGTTAAGGAGGTTCCTGGAGTGTGTGGAAGATAACTTCCTGACTCAGCTGCTAAGTGAACCTACTGGGGAGGTGCCTTGCTAGACCTGCTGTTTACTCACAGAGAAGGACTGGTGGGAGACGTGGTGGTCGGAGGCTGCCTTGGGCTTAGCGACCATGAAATGACTGAGTTCTCGGTTTGAGGTGAAGTTAAGAGGGGGGCCAGCAAAACCACCACCATGGTCTTTTGGAGCGCAGACTTTGGCCTGTTCAGAAAGCTGGTTGAGAGGGTACCCTGGGAGAGAGTGCTGAAGGGCAAAGGGGTCCAGGCAGACTGGACATTCTTCAAGGAGGAAGTCTTAAAGGCACGGGAGCAGGCTGTCCCCATGTACCAGAAGGCAAACTGGTGCAGAAGATGACAGGCCTGGGTGAACAGGAAGGTCTTGCTAGGACTCAGGAAAAAAAGGAGGGTCTACCACCTCTGGAAGAAAGGGCAGGTGACTCAAGAGGAGTACAGGGATCTTGTTAGGGCCTGCAGAGAGGAAATTAGGCAAAAGCCAAGCTGGAACTCAGGCTGGCCATTGTTGTAAGGGACAACAAAAAATGTTTTTACAAATGTATCAATAACAAAAAGAAGGCCAAGGACAGTCTCCATCCCTTGTTGGGTGTGAGGGGGAATACTTTCAACAATGATGAGGAAAAGGCTAAGGTACTTAATGCCTTCTTTGCCTCAGTCTTTAATAGTCAGGCTGGTTATTCCCAGGGTAGTCAGCCCCCAGTGCTGGAAGTTAGGGAAGAAGAGCAGAACAAACCTCCCATAATCCAGACTGAAGCAATTAGCCACCTGCTATGCCACCTGGATGCTTACAAGTCTATGGTGCCGGATGGGATCCACCCGAGAGTTCTGAGAGAACTGGCAGAGGAGCTGGCCAAGCCACTGTCCATCAGCTATCAGCAGTCCTGGCTAAAAGGGGAGGTCCCAGATGACTGGAGGGCTGTCAATGTAACTCTCATCTACAAGAAGGGCTGGAAGGAGGATCCTGGGAGCTACAGGCCTGCTAGCCTGACCTCGGTGCCTGGGAACATTATGGAGCGATTCACCCTGAGTGCACTCACCGCGCATGTGAAGGACAACCAGGGGATCAGGCCCAGCCAGCATGGGTTCATGAAAGGCAGGTCCTGCTCGACCAACCTGATCTCCTTCTGTGACCAGGTGACCTGCCTAGTGGATGAGGGAAAGGCTGTGCATGTTGTTTACCTGGACTTTAGTAAGGCCTTTGACACTGTTCCCCACAGCACCCTCCTGGAGAAACTAGCTACCCATGGTTTGGATGGGTGTATTCTTTGCTGGATAAAGAACTGAATAAAAAACTGGATAAAAGTGACTGAGAGCAGAGAGTGGTGGTGAATGGAGTTAAATCCGCTGGTGGCCGGTCACAAGTGGTGTCCCCCAGGGATCAGGCTTTGGGTCTGGTCTTGTTCATCGTTATCAATGATGTGGATGAGGGGATTGAGTGCTACCTCAGTAAGTTTGCAGATGACACCAAGCTGGGTGGGAGTGTCGATCTTCTTGAGGGTAGGAAGGCTCTGCAGAGGCATCAGGACAGGCTGGATTGATGGGCTGAGGCCAACTGTATGAGATTCAACAAGGCCAGATGCCTTTTGTCCTACACTTTGGTCACAAAAACCCCATGCAACTCTACAGGCTTGGGGAAGAGTGGCTGGAAAGCTATCCAGCAGAAAAGGACCTTGGTTGGACTTAATGATCTTCGAGGTCTTTTCCAACCTATGATTCTATAATTCTATGGCACTGTTCTTCTGACACTGGCCTCAGAAACCTTTGCGACTTATACTAACCTGGCAAGGTTAGTATAATCCAGTGGAATCTTCACCTTAGCAATGACCTTGTCTCTAACCAGGCCTGAATTTACCCATGGGAATTTTTAACGTTATAATGGCCTCCAATTGAGATGAGAGAGAGGCAGAAGGGAAGTCAGCTGATGTAAAATATTTTCTTCACACTGGAGTAACATCTGTTCAGTTACACCAATTCATGAATTTATGCCAAACAAGAATATATAAAACACTACAGGCCACTTCCCAAATAGGTTACACACACTTCCTTTCCAATTGACAAGTTTTACTGACACTGTAATTTCATTGTGCCAATTCTTCGCGGTGCATATATGCACCTGCAGCAGAAAACCACTGCACGACTTTAGATCACAGAAACAAAAAAAAACGTACATGAAGGACTTGTTGGTTTTCTTTCTTCTGGTGCTTTGTCTGCTTTGGTCCAGCTGGGACTTCTGAATAAGCTTCTATGATTTTGTTTTTTGAAATCTGCAAAAGCAATATGCTCTGGGACTGAGACCGTGCATGTCAGATAACAAATTTATATGGCTGGCATATAATGCACGTGGTCCAGAATATAAGGCTGGATAATGGAAAACCTGACAACATCATAAGTGGTCCTAGTGGGCCATACTATAAGACAGTGTTATTATGCCAGGTTTCCAAAAATGTATATTACTCAAGAACTGAAATTACTTCTTGGCAGCCCAGGAACTTGTAATGCATTGAGTAAACTATAATTTCTGACTAATATTTGCATGCCTGTCTAAGAATATGTAAATGTGACAGTTTCCTTCCTGCAAAAACTAAAATCCCTAATGAATTGAGGGGCCAGACATGCAAATACACCTCATGATTCACGCATTTGTCTCTCATTTAATTTTTCAAAACGTATTTTTCATTTTGATTATGCTACAAAATGCAGCATGGAGGGCAGAGCAGTGAGAAAAATAGAAGTGTGTGTACAACATATTTTTCATATCAAACAATGTGATTTACTTTAATCATTCTAGGAGTAACAAATAACTGCAAGTGCATGCTTTGAATGTCTTCCAGGTGTACGTAGTCAAGTTCAAAAAAAAAGTGATGCTGTTTATACTTGCACTTTATAGGCTGTAGGCCTGATTTTTCTCTCAATCATTCTGACTTTCCTCTGGTATGATTCTAATTTTGACTTTTAACGAAATTGCACTTGGTTTTTACAGATGCAAGTGAGAGGAGAATCATGCCTCGGATGCCTCTGCTGTGGCAGAACTGAACCAGTTCTTTTATACTGTTGGACATAAAAATCATTGCTGTTTGTTTAGACCCTCAGATACATTCAGCAATGCAAAGACTCTCAAAGTAGGAAGAAGCTCACCAAGGAAATGCCCCTCACTGCATCCCTGAGAAATGTACAGAACTTAGCATTAAGCTTCCCCAATCTCTTACAGGCATAAGCGGAAAGTATTTATCTGTCACTTGTCCTTCTTCTCGAGGTCAGTGAAGACAAAGGGCAGTGGAGTAGAATATCCTCCTTGAAAATTGTTCTGAGAGAGAAAATAGCAGATGTCCTCTGGCAAACCTGCTTTCAGAGGTTTTAAGACAAGCATTTGCTCAGCCCTCTGGCTCACAGCCTGTAAGCTATTCTCCCTTTAAAAAGTAACAGGAAAGAAAAATCTAGCTGCACCTCATCGTTTCAGCCCACAGTTAAATCCACTCATATAATTTAGTGCAACTTTACTTCCAACAGACAGGCTTCTGCCACCCACTCTATATGGTTAAGCAGAGGGGGATGGTGGGTAGGTTAGGTTAGCATCTTTGGCTGCAATGAAAAGGTTCACCAGGAGATGCCCCTCAGCACCCAAACACTAGTACTTTGCTAGTCCCCATCATAGCTGCAAAATATCTGCAAAGCAGAAGTGCCTTATAGTTAGGTTACCTGTGGTATCTTTACCCTAAATAAAGACTAGAGCATTTTGTATCTACATACGCAAGTCAAACTGTTGTGGTTGAGCTACAGATTTTTCTATTACTCAACAAACGGCATCTACTATATTCTCTTTTCAGTATTGCAGTTGAAAAATTAAAAGTATCAGTTTTGTTCTTGTTTGGTTTTAGAAGGTGTTTTTGTCTTCAAAACGTGAACAAACAAACAGAAATGTCTCCATTTTTTTCTTTTCAATTTTGAAAAGCTGATTTTTTTCAAGCACTGTTTTCTGATCAGCTCTAAGGTAATACAAATAATAACCAAGCGAGACCAAAGAATGTGATTTTTTTCGTAACTGTCAAATAATGACAAGACAAAGCAGAGACAAATATCATCCTGAAATTGATCATACAGAATGGATCACAGTGAATGTCCCTCCTTTCTGCCCAAAAGATATATTTCATTTTCCTATCTTTATTCACATAGAAATTCAGACAGAGAAAGCTGCCTGCAAAAGTCATTTCTTAAAGATACCACAAAATAGAAAGGTTAATAGTTAACACTGCTAAGAGTCCCATTATTAAAACCGCTTTGCCATGCAATACCAGGACAAATGGAAAATGAAAATTAGCCTAGACATCTACAGCCTCACAAAGGAGATTCGAAGTCTCCAGGGTTGTCATTCCAGCATCTTTACATGATAATCAAGCAGGTTTTGTGTACTTACTGTAGTTAATGCCATCTCTTCCCAATTTCATTTTGTTGCAAGCACAGAAAATATAACCAATAATGTGTGTGTTTTTTTTCTTTGAGGGGAGGAACAGGGTAAAAAAAGAATTTAATTGACAGATAAAACGGATGTAGAAAGGGTAATTTCATTTTCCATCAGAAGAAGTAAGGTTTTATGTTGGGAATTAAATTAACAGCACATGAAATTGGCTTTTCCTAAGTTCATATTTTTTAAACTTTTTTATAAGAAGAAGAAGAAAAAAGAGGAGAAGAAAGAATAAGACCCTCAAACCAAGGTAGAGTTGTAAAGCCTTACAATGAGCACAGATAATTTCTAAAGATGATAAAACTTCTCCATTGCAGTATGGTTGTGGGCCTGCTTGTTTGTCAATCACTCTGCATTTTCTGCTTGTGTGATACTAAAAAGTTATGCTTATAAATGTTTCCTGATTTCTGTGTGTGATGTTCCATCTTCTGACTTCAGCGGGTTGCAAGCTGCACTCCCCACCCCACATCTTTTCCTCTCTTTCCTCAGCTTATTCAAGTTGCCTGCAGTTTGTGATTTATCTTTGCAGTTAATACATTTGCATTCACATAATTTTTTGCTTCTGTTTGGCTAGGCAAATCTCTGTTGGAATACCAATATATATGGATTTCCATATTTTCATTACTGACAAAACAGCAACATGGGAGTGAAAAAAATTTAAGTGATGAGCAAGAAAAAAATATGCAGAAAAGGAAAAAATCATTTTGAAGTAACAAAATGTGCTGGATTCTCCTTCCCATTTTTAATGCATAAAAGTGAACTTAATGAACAAAAACTTACTAATGTTGTTCTTAGGAGAAACAAAGAGAATATAAAACAATTCCTTATAAAGCAATCCCTTGATAATTTATCAAGACAAGTGTAAAAATTGGTTATGAACCAAGAGAAGACAAAATTCACACACACACGTACATGCTTGATAAGCGCCCATTGAAAAGGAAAAAAAACAACAAAAAACCCCCTGTAATCTATAGCCAACAAAGAAGAGGAGCATCATAATCAGATACAAGCTGAATGTTTTTGACAGTTTTTAGCTTATTGGTGAGTTGAAAATAAATATACTCAGGCTTAGTCACACAGCAAAAACATTTATAATTATTTTTGTTCTTTAAATATCTATTACTATATTTCACTAGAACACTCTTTAATATCAGAAGGTCAAATTTTACAATACATTTGCCAGGAACTATATTTCTTCTCAGACTCTCAAGGAATTTAGTGGAAATGGTGTTATCTTCAGAAGTATCTCACAACTTCAAATGTCCCAGAAGTGACTACCAGCTTTGCATGCTCAGAATCCTTGGGAAAAATTATGTAAGTATACAAGAGACACTAGATGCTTAAGCACATGTAGCTGGTAATCTAATTTTAAGGAGTCTGATGTATTTTCATATGTGACAAGCAAACATATATATGTCTTTGTAGTGAGCTGTCCTTGGCCAGCTGCCAAACACCCACCCAGCTGCTTGCTCACTCACCTCCTCAGTGGGATATGGTGGAATAATGGGATTTAAAGGCTTGTGGATCAAGACAAAGACAAGACATCACTTACCAGTTACCATTACAGGCAAAACATACTCTTCTTGTGGAAAATTAATTTAACCTATTGCCAAATAAAACAAACTTACATAGTGAGAAACTAAGGCAAAAAAATTAAAACAGTGTTTCTCTTCCTACATCACCTTTTCCCAGGCTCAGCTTTCTTCCTTTGCTCTGAGCCTCTCAGCCCACCTTCCTCAAGGGGTACAGGGGGTGAGAATGTTCACTGTCTGTACACAGCGACTTCTCACTGCTGCTCCTTCCTTCTCATACTCATTCCCTGCTCCAGAGTACGTCCTTCCCATGTGCTATACTCTGCTTCAGGCATATCCATCTCCTCCAGCGTGAAGTACTCCACAGGTTTTCAATGTAGGTATTTGCTCTGGCATGGTTCTGTCCCACAGGCTGCAGGAGCATCTCTGCCCTGGGGCCTGGAGCACCTCCTCCCTACCTCCTCCTCTGTTCTTGGTGTTAATAATGGGGTTGTTTTTCAGGTTTTTTTCCCTCCTCACGCCTCTGCCTATCTGGATTTTGTGCCTTTTCTTAGATATCTTTTCCAAGAGGTGCCGCCCGCCTCGCTGATAGGCTCAGCTGTCCCCGGAGGTGTGGGGCTGTTGCTGAACAAGCTGGAAATGGCGGTGTCTGGCACAAGGCAACTCCAGCCTCTCCTCACAGAGGCCAACCCCGCATCCTCTGGCTATATACCTGTACATATGTGAGTGTGTGTACATGCTGGTGTGTGTTTATACATGCACAAATGATTGTGTAAGTAGCACTCTGTGGAGACAGGCTACAATTTCATGTGATGGCATAAGATCACAAAGGCCACACTGTTGAGGAGGAGGTGTGTCTTTCTTTTGCTGAAGTCTGTTGCAGTATTGCGCTTGATCAGGGTGGTTGTGTCTTGGTAAAGACTTGGTCAGGGCCGGTAGGTGAGGGTCCCTAGAACTGCTTGATGGATAGCAACAATGTTCATGGTCATGAAGTGTGATCGTCAACACTTGCTGACACTAGCCCTGATAACTTCGAAGAACTCTGGACCGTCTCTCCTGCAAACATCTTCCAATTGATAAAATAATAGGACCAGATTTTTCAGTGACACAGATGGCTTTTAAATGTCTCTTTTTATTTTTAATTATTTTCTAGCTATTCACCTATTCTCTTGATCATACAAACATTACTTCCACAGTTAGCCCTTTTTTGTATACTTATGCGAGTATTCATACAAGCAAAATAATCAGATTATTTTTGATATCACTTTAAAATGAAATGAGTTTGATTTAGATGTGAATCTAATAACCCAGGTAACTTGCTAAAGCCCTCAGTTATTGCCAGTCAAGAAACTGGACACTTCTGAAGGCCATTAGCTTTCCAGGACCTTATTTTTGGAGGTAATTTCTGCATACTCACTATGTAGAGTGAAGGCATGGGTATTTGTATGCTGAAAGGGAACCAGAGAAGCCAGCAAAGAGTTCTAAATAAATCTTATTCTAGGTGTCTCAGCAGGGGACTTTGCTTCTCTTATCTTCCTTCTACTACATCAGTGAATGCATCAGTGAAGATAAGAGAAGTAGATGTAGACAGATGAATACATCAGGCCTTTCTCAACGAAAGTTTAGGCATTTCACTCTCTTCACTCTCAGCAGACGTTAGGTGCTGGCTGGCTCCTACCCATCTCTAGGACACCCTTAACATCTTAACATGTGCAGTAGCTTTTGTTTAGACCCAGTTTAAGGTGAAATCTAGAAAGAATTCATTAGTGGATTGATTTCATTTCAGGCTCTTTTGGATGTTTTAACAGATAGAATTTCTATTGAAATTTAAACCTGTGTGCCTTTTTTTACATTTTCCCTCTTCTTAGTTGTTCCTTAGCAAAGTGATAGCTGGGATTCTGTGAACAGATTTAAACATTATCCTGCTAACTTCAGTGGGGATGATTCAGTTGCTGAGTACTGGCTCGAAAGACAACATGAAGCAGAGATAAATATCATCTCGAAATTAATCATTCAGAATGGATCACAGCAAATGTCCTTCCTTTCTTTCAGGTGGGATTCATCTGCCCTGTCTTAGACATCTAACTCCAAAGGAATCATCCCTTAGAAACAATGGGTGAACACTGGCATATCCAAAGAGCAGCTACTCTCGTTCCAGGATAAATATCCAAAATAGGCTCAAAGAAACTTCATCAAGAAGTATTTTCTTGCAATTGCTAAAAGGAGTCCTTATCATAACTAGTTCAGATATTCAACTAATCTTTAGACATTAGTTAGTAGGTGAGCACACTCTTGATCTGATACACAGTTCTTTCTTGGGGGTTGGGGAGGCAAAAAAGGCAGAATTTTTCTATCAGTTCAGCAAACTGACTTGGCTCACCTGCTGCCCTGTTACTCCCAGTCCCAGTGCAAAGAAGAAATAGGAATATTTACTGGGGATGGGAAAAATGTATACTGCTGTCCTTCTCAGCATTGTCCCGTGCTTGGACAGGATTAAGCAGGATATGGAACTGCACACTTCCTCCACTGTGGCAAGTGACAAAGGTTCCTTCATGAACAATTTGAGAGAATAACAAACTTTGGTAGGATTTAAGAACCTGCACAGATTTTACCATGTTCAGAGCTCTGGTCAACCTAACTGATTTTGCCCCGCCATCTTTGTTTGGGTAAATATTTCGTAAGATGAAAATAAGAGACTACAAAAATGAAGTAATATTCTGGGCATGTACAACTGTGACTGGAGAGAGGAAGAGAGAAAGAAGAAGCCATACCAGGCAGATGTCATTCATGTTACTTACTTCATTACTATCTTCAATACAGGTAAAAGGTTGACACTGAGAGCATTATGCCACTAGCCTCCGTAATGAGAGCCAAATACCAGCTTCTAAGAGCTTCTTTCTATCCTCATCTTCAAATAAACATATACAAATATATATACCTACATATATATACTTGCATAAATCATTATGTATATAGATAAACTATACATATGTATATTTGTGTGAGTATATATATTCATAAATAGATCTTTTGTTCTCAAATTCTGGTTTTGCTCTTGTATTTCCTGTACTATAGATATGACCTATCAGGAAAGGGAAAATCCACAATAATAACATTTACATTAAAATTATTTTGTTAAGAAAAAAAAAGAACAAAAAGAGGAAGAGACAGCAAGAGAAAGAAAGACAGCAAAAAACAGAAGGAAGGAAAAAAGAAAGCGAGTGTGAGATGGAGGTATGCATTTTAGGGTGCCTGCATTCTCAGAGAAAAAGAGCTTTATCTTGATTTCAAGCTTGCCTTCTAACAATAAGGTATAGTGTCTTAGAAAATGGCACTTCTTTTTTCTTTTGCTGACCTACTAGAGAAAAAAAAACACAGTACAAAAAAAAAACCTCCATTGCTGAGATATTTGCTGTTTCTTACCTTTTTGCTGATAAGAGCTCTTAATGTTTCTGGATAAGAAGAGATACTTTATTGTTCCCTGCAAAGATAGAAGAGAAGAGAGGCGAAAAAACAATGCCTTTTGTTAGAACGGAAACTAACTGCAATTTCAAGAGTGAATGTAATAGACAGTATTGCTGAAGGCAAACAGAAGCTAAAAAGTAAGCTCTTTAGAATATTATCCTTCCTTAACATTTTGATAAAGTTCCTTAAAATGGGAGCCACTTTTGCCTCTGTAGCACTTTAATTTCCTATAATCATCTCTGATGGAACAGATGATACACACAGAGTTACCCCAGGTATTGTTTAAGTGGGGACTGAATTACTTTTATACTATCACTAAATGATTGAAAAAGGAAGAAAAACACGTTTTCAGCATTGCTCTGTTTCCATGCTGCAAGCCCAGCATAGTGATGCTCTCTCTCATTCAGTTTAAACTGCATTCCAGAAGTATTCACAAGTCAGGTTTTTTTTAAGCCATTAAAAAGAATGTACAAGCGACACAGGGTGGAAAGCAAAAACAATGTTTGTTATCAGGCCCAGAAGAAAAGGATGTTTTGAAGAGAAAACCCACAAACTACAGTACTTTGAGGAATTTGCTAGTTATCTTTTCCACTTGGGTGACTTAAGGTTTCAGTACCAAATTGAAACACTATTTTCTGAACAATAATGCCATACATTTTTATTTGACATCACAAAAGACCAGTTTTAAGGCATAAAAAATGTATTTCCCTTACGTAATCAAAAACAAAACTCTGTAAATTATAATGCGATGTACAGTCCAGTTCCTCCATTCAATGCATTTAAATGGTATGTGCTGATTAAGCTCTTACTCAGTTATGTTAAATGTCTAATGAAAAGCTCTTTGAATCTGGTTTAACCCATATTAAATGCCCTAGTGTTGCCCCTGGAATTAAAAAAGAAGAAGAAAATTAATCCTATTCTTTGTTCCCTTTATACATTTATACTGCATCTTCCTAACACATTTATGTCTCAGACAAAATGCCAAATGGTTTGATCCTTTCAACAAAAAGTCAAGGAACATATTTGCACATTAAAATGTAGAGTGATTCAACATTTCAAGGCATAGTATTTTCCAGAAGATGATGTGTTTTCTATGTTTCTTAATATCTCTGCATGATGATTTCTGCTTTGTGTGTAAGCAGACTCTGTTGAAAGTTTGTTGTTCATTTTTTTTTTCTTTCACTCAGTACAGCTTACAGAACAAACACAATCTTTAAATGCAATAGATCCCAGAGCATAATGTTGTGTTCGTAGAAGGGCTTCAATAAGCTGCCAGTTGACAGAACCATAGGTAGCCAAAGTAAATTCAGAACAGCCAGGATGTCCTCTTCATGTCTTATTTATGCAGAAGTACAGAGATTCAGCATTGGAACTGACCTTCAGAGCTTAGCTAGCTGCTCTTTCAGGTCTAAGGTCAAATCATATGGCCAGAGAACTCTTAAGGGATGTTTTTCAAACCTGTTTTTAAAAATCTTCAGGGATGGGGATTCCACAACCTCCTTAAGTCATCAATTTATTTCTTTTTCATCCTTGCAAGAAGAAAGCCACTTCCAACAGATTCTCGTTGTCATCTCTGTTACAGGGTAATTTCTCTGCTTGTGGAATCAACTGGCTGTTTATCACAGAATTATTGAACAGTTTGGTTGGAATGGACGCTTAAAGGTCGTCTAGTCCAACCCATCTGCAATGAGCAGGGACATCTTCAACTCGATCAGGTTGCTCGAAGTCCTGTCCAATCTGACCTTGAATGATTCCAGGGATGGGGCACTGAACACATTTCTAGACAACCGGTTCCAGTATTTCAGCAACCTGGTTGGAAAAATTTCTATGTTCTGTCCTGTTTAAATCTACCCTCTTTTAGTTTAAAACCATTGCACTTTCTTTCTCTCCTCCAAAGAAAGTGAAAAATAGTCAGTTATTGTAGTATTTAGTTATGTTTCTTCATCTGAAAATGGTCTCCTCTTTTTGTCTCCATGCTTAGCAGACTTGTAAGTTGTCTCAAGACCAAGAACCTTAACATTGAGACTTTTCATGACCCAAATTTAAAATCTAGTGAAGGGTAAGTTTTTATAAATTTTAGGCAGACAGTAAGCAGAATAATGTCAACAACAGTAATGATGTAAATACCTCAACAAGAAAATGAAACAAGAGATGGAAATACCTATGTTAACAAAATTCAAGATGTGGGAATTAGAGTGTAACTAATAATTCTTTATGTGTGTGTGGAGAAGTATGTAAAGGAAATAATTAATTATACTTAACTATGCTTTGTTTCATCCTGGTTACTAAAAGATTCCTTTAAAAAATCCTAAGACTTGCCTGGAATAAGAAGAACCTATATCTACAGATTACAACTGAGAGTCTTCAGATAGACTTTTAAACCTAACTACACTGTACTATTACAGGATTTCTCTTTCTTCATTTAGAGGGGAAATGGTATTTATTTGCTTTGAATCCAATAAAGGTCCAAATTGGAAAGTGCTGACATTATAACATATTACTTCAGGACTAAATCCTCTGGGAAATGAATAATTACAGTGAGACTTGAAGGTAGAAAGCATCTAAATACTGTGGACTTTAACTGGTTCATGTTACATGGGTGGCCACTGAAGAACCTGAGGCCTCAAGGCCAATGATCTTTTCTCTGCAGGCGAGATGTTCATGTTTTTCTAGATTTTTACCCTAAGGTGCATCTGAAACTTGGAGCACTTAATGCTTCCAATTTGTCTGTCTTAAAGACAGTCTTCAAACCACAATAGCTTATTCCTAACTATATTACGTGATCAGTAGTAAGAAAGTCTCAAGAATTTAGTTTTTGAAATTCCTTCTGTTCTTGTTATGGATTCAGGACCTTGAAAGTCCTCAAGACCTAGAAGACAGTACTTCAACAAAATTTTCAACCTAAACTCCCAGGTATGCATGAAGAAGTCTCAAATCCTGGAAGATTTTTCAGACTTGAAAACTCCGCTGAACAACAGAGTTGCTAGAAGCAGTGAAAGATATTATTTAAGCCACTTTAAGTTTCTGCTGCTGGGATTTCTGAAAATCTACACCTTCAAGGTCCCTGTTGCAAATCTGGGAGCCTGAAAACACAAAGACTCTGAGTGTAGTGAAAAAAAAGTTGGAAACTCTGTATTTCTACCTTTGTATGTTCACAGTCTCCTGGTTCCTCTTCTGGCCAGCCGCTTCCACACCATCCATAAATTAAATGAAATAAATTTCCCTCTAATATCCATTCTGACTGCTGTAAAGATCTTAGGAACATATTTAATTCCAGAATACCCGTTTGTAACAGTGCCTGATACCAGAAGGCTTGCTTGTCTGTTTGTTTTAATGAAGGATAAGATTTCTTACCTTGGGAAAATTTAAAAATGTCAAAAACAGCAAAGTTTTGATATAATTCTGGTTAGTTACTTACTTATAACATCTCCCTTTGTTCTAATGTTTTAGCTAGTACTGCTTGGAGAGAGGTTGGAGGAACTAATCTGATTGAAGATGAGGAAATGAGGTTGTCAGCAGTGGGAAGTTAGGAAGTTATATACTGGACCAGCTGCACAATATTCCTCCTGGGTACAGCTGTAAACTGCAGTGTATAAAACTGCAATGAGTGCTTCTGTGGCCTAATGAAAATAACGGAAAAACTCCCAAGAAATTCAGGGAAATTGTTGATGAATATGAATGAGATATAAGCAAAAACACTCATTGCGATGAAAATACCTCTTCTTGTTCCAGGTTTCCAGTGACAGAGAATTATGAGTATAAGAATGCTAAGGAGTGAATAAAAACAAAACAATAAAATCTTCCTGTGTTGTACATTATCCCTTCGTCAGGAAGGCATGCTCCAAACCTCTGTCACAGGCAGGTGGTACATCCTGAAGAAGAATCATCAGCTATTCACAAACATCTGCAAAGACCTGGCACAAGTTTTGCCAGTTTGTGTTTGCCAGCTTACTGGTCAACAAACAGAACCTAGTAGCAGGTTGGGAGTGCAGGGTTCAGTCACCTGCAGAGGTATCATATAAAGAAAAAGTGGGCCATATAGTCTTATGAGTTTTTAATAGGTGTCCCCACTCCGGATCTGTCTGAATATTCATCCACAGTCATGCTCTGTACTTCCCCCATGCCATGTTACAACTGTCTTCCATAGGGCATCACTCACCTTTGCATCTTCAGCCATAAAATAAATTATTTGGGCTGAAGTGTTCTGTTGGGCACAGAACAGATGGTACTAGCCACAGAAAATACTGTCAGCACCTGGTTTCAGATACTCAGGCAGCAAATTTCCTGCCCCCAAAGCCATGGCTCATTATTCAGCCCGGATAATGGACCATTCATACAAACTTCTGCTATTTAAATCTCAGTTTCTGAAACTAACCAGACTCTCCAATTCCCTCTGCAGATCCAGCTTTGCCTTGGCTACATCTGTCCCCAGCTGTTCTCTGGATGGATTCTTCCATACATTTGAAATCCTTTCCTAGTAACAAATATATGCAGCCGTAGTTGTTTCAAACTATTTTCTATATTATAGTCCCAGCAGCTGTTTTCTCTTCAGTGGTCTCCTGTTGAGCTATTATTTGAAAAAAGTTATTCTACAGTCTCTTGTCTTCATTCATTAGACCTGTCTTCCTCTGAATTACATTTTAAATTTTTCTTTTCTCTTACCCATTATTTGACAGCTCTGCATAACATGTTGTGTTTACTCTGAATGCCTTCATAGCAATTGACATGGTATACCTACTAGTTATATCTAAACTACGGATTGAGGAGCAACTAGAAAACAGAGAATCACCAGAAAACCCCTTTTTTGGCTCTATATTTAGTAGATGTGGTCAGATTTCCATGTACTCAGGGTTTACTTCTTAAGTCTTGCAGTTCATCATCAGAATTCCAACTTAGTGTGCAGAATGATGGGAAACGGTAAGGGGTACTTACATCTAGGGATTTAGAAAAGTCATTCACATCCATAACTGGAAATTAGATCTCTCACAGAATGAAATCTGGATATTTCTCTTGTGCTGCAGAGGCATTGGGAACAGTAATGTTCTCTCTACTTTACCGAACTTTTTCATTGGTTCCTTTCTGTATGCACCCTCAAAATAAACCATCAATGAAAGAAATATTTTTGTTTTTCAGGACCTTTAAAACTGAAAAGAATAGCATTCATTTAATGTCCCAACCCTTCTCATTAGGGCTGCCATGAAGGTTTAGGCGTCTTTCCTAATCAATGAATTTATGGGGTGAACTCTACAGTGACATCATTATCTGCCAGACTCTTGCAAGCATCATCAAAAAAAACCCAGCAGCCATCCTCATGGGATAAATTAATCCAATCATACGTTAACATATGGTCATTTCACCTTCGTCCAATACATCTATTTTGACAGAAAGAATAAAGAGTGTGTATGGATCCATAGTTAATAAGGGAACTGCATTCTTATGATGTATTATCTAGCCATACTTGAAAGAAAAGATTTTAAAGAATCACTATTTCTTATACAAATTCATGCCTGAACTGAATGCAAACTCCATGACGCCTTGTTATGTTATACATCTATGCAATGTAATCCCACACTACATTATGGTGGTACATGTACATGTACATGTGACTGTGCATCGGTTGTTTTTTTTTATTTTGTCCAGTCTGAGACAACTTTTGGAAAGTTCCTTGCCCTCACCTGACAACTTCTGTCACGGGCAGACCAGCAAAATTGCTTAAGGTCTTTAAGGGCTGGAATGGCATATGATTCCTGTACAGTTAAGCAAACTGATGCTGAGTGATTTGCCAAATGTCAGAGAGAAAACAGTTTATGGGACTCAGGACGCTTTACTCCCAGCCTGGAGGTCTACCCATTAATGGCACTCTACCCGTTAATGACACTCCTTTCCTCAGCAATTCTTCGTGAAGCAGGTATGATTCATCCACCACCTGCTGTACAATGTAGCTAGGTGTGATATCTTGCAGCAAGATTTACTCCTAGATGATACATGCCAATGACATTTTACAATTAAGAGGACTGCTTTGTTCCTCTGTTTCTCCCCTAAAACAAATTATGTGATTCCATAGACCTTAATGATTTTCCTTTGCTCTTAATTAGATAATTGAACTCTGAGTTCAGATCATAACATGCTGCATTAATGATACCTATTTAATCAAAATGTCCATTTGTTTTCATTATATTATATTTGTAAGAGATTTTTGAGTTCCATGTTAGATCAGCTTTTCTCTTCCACTTGGCCTTTTGTTATTTCTTGTGTATATAGCTATAGATATAAAAATGAGTAAAGGTTAATATAATAATAATAATCATAATAATTTATTTTTAGAAAACTAAGCCATGATATGTAAGTTTGATTGCATTACACAGAAATGGCATGATCATATGTCTGACTTTTTTAAAAGATTGTAGTGATCAGACACAATCCATCTAGCAGTTCAGATTTTGATTATCATCTTTCAGAATATTTTAAGGAAGCTGCTTTTGAACTATACATTCTTCATGAACACTGAGAAGTAAAGGTAACTGAAAAACTGGTTGTATTTTAAAATTCTGTCTCATAGCTTTCTAAAACAATATCTATGAAAATCTGGAATTATTTATAGCACACCATTGATTTTGCCTTCATTATTTCTCTTGAAGTCTTGATCTCTATCAGATGTTAAACTCAAGACAGAAGTAGTCAAAGTCATGTTACTCTTTGTGATACTGTAGAGTGTTTTTTTTTTTCCCATATATATTTGTTAGCATTCTTTTCCTTTTATTTTTTCCCTCTTACAATGCAGGAAAACAGCAATTGTATTTAATTTTTCAAAAGATAAAACTGAAAATTATGAACCCAATCACATAGTACACTAAAAGGACAGAGAAAATGAATGGCTACCTGTCCTATGACTTTCTTCTAAAAGACCTCCTTGGCCTTGCCAGAAATTTGGCAGTAATCATCCTTTAACATGACAACTCCATTAATGAATGCCCTGGCTCTTTCACTTGCTGACTTGTAGCAGGATGCCTCTGTAATGGAATACCCACTGCATCAGCTCTTTTTCTGCTGTTGCCATTGAATGAGGAATTTTCTGCAAAATCATTCTTTGAAACCAGATTATGAACGACACTGGAGCTTCTTGGTGGAAACTGAAATAGAATCACTCACCAGGAGCATTTATTTGAGGAACTCAATATTTTTGAATCCCGACAAGAAATACATGAGTTTGTCAAGACTACAAAAATAAGGATGACACAAATGTCCTGTGAAAACTCACTATGATCAGACAAACAAAAATTTTGAATAAATATATGTCTGTAACTTACTGGTGCAAAGTTAATGTAGAATAAATGAGTCCCAAATAAGGTACTTAAATGAAAAATATATGGCTGATTTAAGAGTTTGTGCAAGGCTTGTTACTTTTCTGTGTCTGCTTCCAAACTCAACAAGAAAAAAAACGACCAAACGAGGGAGGGAGAGAGGAACAGAGGAAGAAAGGAAGCAAGAAAGCAAGCTTGCTTTTGCCTCTCATGTTTGAGTTATGATAGTTAATTATATACCTACTACCACCTAAGTGGCAGTCTTAGTGCAGACAGAGATGGGTAGACTTCTTCACCAAAGATGAGGATATGAACTGTATCAGAACAAAATATGGAAAGAGTCACCATTGTGTCAAGTATTTGGATACCTTTTTCTAAATTAAATCAGAAAAAAAAAATCATGACTGATTTCTAATTCAAAGAAATCTGAAAATAAATTTGTGATTGTATTTCCACCATTGTCAAGAACAAAAAGCACGTTTTCTACTGTTTTGATTGTGAACACCGTTCAGATACTTATAGCTGCACTAGTCTTCTGCCAATCCTATAGCATAGTCTGATTTTATTGTACTTAAAAATAAAATTAATTAAGGAATAAATAAACTTTGGTCATATCATCTTTAGTAAATATTACACAGATTATTAGCTGCATTAATTCGCACATACACAGCACCTAACACCTTAGCTGGGCTTAAATGTGGCACAGAGCATTGCATAGAGTTGAAATGACTGATGCTGAAGGAGTGGCTTATTGTGAAATGTATGCTGCCCGTATTACTTGCTGCTGTTTATAATTCATGTTGCCAAGAGTTTTCAGTGGCCACCTTAGGGGATTTTTGTAAATCTTACACCATTTATAAAACATTATCTGACAATGCAAATACTTTGGGAATGGACAGAACTGTTCGTGAATTAAAAAAAAAAGCTATGCAGTTCGCTCCAAATTCCAAGATTTGCTAATGTGTTTAGAAAACCGACAATTTCAGTCTTAATATTATTCAGTCCAGTGCCTTGTAAATATCCACAACTAAGCAGTCATAATTTATGAAGCAGCTGAAGAACATCCAGGCTGAAGCTTTGAATCTGATGTTAGGCTATGGGGACAGAAACAGTGGTGAGGGCGGCCTCTGAAACCATACTGCGATTTGCCAATCTTATTTAAATTTTATTGCTACCCAAATTGGAAAGATTAGATGGTAATTAGCAGTTTCCCCACCAGTATAGACTCTGCCTTTCCAAGCAATCTTTGATAATGATCCTGTCCCTCCTTCCTGACAACTTCAGGGAAATTTCAGAGCCAAATATTAAACAGGCAGTTATGAAATTGTGCTCAACCACCTGTTGTCTTGACCTGTGGCTGACCCTCTTAACAAAGGACTGTATATCTCAATTAGGCCAGGTGATCCCATAAATTGCCATTTAATAATTCACACACTCTCACCTTCTCTAAAGCTTATACAAGGCTCTTTTCCTGAAGACACCTTCTTTGATACAAAAGATGTTGTCAAAATGAAGGTCTGTCAAAAAAATCTCTAAAAATTTGAGTAGTATGTTTCAAGCATGATAAGGGAGAGACGAAATCATGGAGAAGAAGGTAAGACCAGCTACAGTGTGTCATACAAAGACTCATCTAAAACAATATCCTGTCTTTGGCCAAAAATAGATGTCCAATAATGAGTATAAGATCAAGGTTAGCATATGTGATATTTTTCTTACTACTTCCTGAGCCTGTAATAATTGCAGCTCAGAGTTTTTTGAGCTGGAGATGGGTTCTACAGATGTAATTATCCTCAATGACCTTTTCCAGTCTCCCCTTGAAATCATACAGACGTTCAGATTTGACAAGTTCCTGTGGCATGAAGTTCCATGACTTAATTAATCCAGAAAAACAGAATAGAGAGTGATCGTTCATTATTTTGCAGAATACGAGCACAAGAGAAAATATCAGATGAAGGTTAAAACCAAAATAACCAGTTTTTCAAACAAGGCACTGAGGAAGTGGTTGCTGCTGTACATTGTAGAAAATGGAAGTACCAAAGGATGTAAAAATCTGTTGATGTAATGGATGCATCTAACCATGGCTATTAATTACTGTTGATTTAAATATGATTTTCAGCTCTGGAGGACCAGTCTTTATTAGATGAGGGGAGGTTATTCAGGGAGATTAATGATGTTCCATTACACACATTCTTTGTGTATATAGAAGTACTTTATAAATCTACAAACAGATGGTTTGAGGGCACAATCCAAGTAGCTCTTGTTGTCTTACAGCGATGGTAGCTATATAATCTCATCAATGCTGAACTTCCTTCACATCTTCTATGGAAGTGGGAAGGGAATATGGTGACTGTGATGGCAGCAAATGCAAAGGGAGAAGGACTGTGAAGAGGATATGCAGATTTAGAGTAAAATATTTGTCCTTTGCTAGCTTCTATGAGAGGCACAATCATTAAGAATATTTGTTGCCCCACAGATCCTTTAAACTATTTGAAGAGGAGACAAAATTGTCGGAGAAGTGCTGTAGAATAAAGGAGGGAAAGACAGCAAAAATAAGAAAAAAGAACATCAGGGAAGAAAAAAGAGGCAGAAGGTTTAGACAAGAAATAAAGGAAGATAAGAGAAAGGAAACATTGGTGTAGGAAGGAGGGAGAGGAAGGACTACTGAAAAATGAGGAAAAAACAAAAAGGATAAAAAAATGAGAAAAATATGTAAAATATGAATTAGAGGCAGGAAAAAAGAAAGAGAAGTATTTTAAGAATGGAATAGAATGGTAAAACAGAGAAAAAAGGAAATTAAAAGAAGAAAATAAACAAAACTCTGAGCATCCTAATGTAAATTTGAAGTTGATTCCACTGTGAGTGAGGTTTTTGACAGAATTCGCACATAACCTTAAGTACTCTATGATTTTATGAATGAAAATATCTCCAAGTTAAGTTTTAAACAGTTTTGCTCAAGATCACTGTTGTGGACATGTTGATGAAGAAACTTTGCTGTTTTATGTGGTGTACTTTGACATCTACATTTGTAAGGTTCTATAAAAAGTTGCAGAAATTTCCCTTAACTGCAATACAAAACATACAAAGACATTATTTTCCTTGAAAGAGTGAAGTGTATTCCAAAAGAACTATGTGTCGATATGCAGATCTTGCCATTTCTTTAACTAAGTTATAAATTAATTGCCATGATTTAAAGAAAATTGCTGGTCTATGAGATAAAAACCCACTGAAATACTGAACTGAAAACTTTATTGCCCTCTGCAATCAATGCTACTAATTTCTTCAGTATTTTTACAAGCACAATTGACGTTTCAGGCCTACAGTCTCATGTGTGTATTTGGAGACTGCTAATGGAAAAATCAAACATGAGCACTGTTTTCCATTCTCTTCCCTAGCTCTTGGGATTCATTGTGATAACACAGACTGGAGTGAGAGACTTTCTTCTTCCCTTACCAACCATCACAGAAGCAGACAGGTATTTTTTGCTTTCTTCATTTCCAATAGCCAGCAGTTTTACTATAAATAAATAAAGCAGGTCACTAAGAAAATAGATGAGAAAGATGATTGCTCAAAGGAACTGATAACAACTCTTTACAAATGCTAGCTGTGCTGTTACCTGGTCAAAATATTAAGGCAAAGTTTCAAAATTCCTAAATTTCTTTTAAGTATATTTTTAATAAATGGCTTCAGCAGAATGTATTTCTTATAAGAATCACCTCTTTGGCCACAGTAGTAGTCCAGTCCAAAAAAAAAACATTTGCCTGGGTACAAAAGTCCTGGAAAAATAACTAGTATGTTTGTGGAAATCGCCTCAGCCTCATCCTCTCTCTTCTTCCTCAAGCAGGAGCAGATCTGACTGCACAACTCCAAAATACAATGGAGAAAGAGTCTGGGAGAAGAACAGGACAACCTCCTCTCACTTTCCTAGAAAGCTGGAATAGAGAATAGACAAGACCTGCACTGCATGGAGGGGCCCATGGTTCTATGACTACATATATTTTAGTAAATTAAACATTAGATGATTTAGATTTGAAGAAACCTCCAATTCTAAATTCCTTGTCAGATTAAAAGTTAGATGACACTGGTCAGGCCTGCATCATTGTTACTGTAAAGAGCTTCTTGCTTTGTATCTAATTGCCTTGCATTTTTTCTCTGTGCATGAGAGCCATACATGCTTGGAAATGTATCTGACAGTAAGGCTAACTGTTACAGCGTGCCATATTCAAGCTATTAAATCACAGAATCACAGATTCACAGAATGCTATGGGTTGGAAAGGAACTCTGGGGATCATCTAGTCCAATCCCTCTGTCAAAACAGGTTCACCTACAGCAGGCCGCACAGGACCTTGTCTAGGCGGGCCCAGAATATCTCCAGAGAAGGAGAATCCATAACCCCTCTGGACAGCCTGTTCAAGTGCTCTGTTACCCTCAGAGGGAAGAAGTTCTTCCTCACGCTCAGATGGAACTTCCTATGCTTCAGTTTGTGCCCATTGCCCCTTGTCCTGTTGCTGTGCACCACTTAAAAGAGTCTGCCCCATCCTCTTGACACCTACCCTTAGGATGTTTATAAGCATTTTATAAGGTCCCCTTCAGCCTTCTCTTCTTCAGGCTAAAAGAGCCCAGCTGCCTCAGCCTTTCCTCGTAGGAGAGATGCTCCAGTCCCCTAATCACCTCTGTAGCCCTCCGCTGGACTCTCTCCAGTAGATCCTCATCTTTCTTGAAGTGGGGAGTCCAGAACTGGACACAGTCATCCAGATGGGCCTCACTAGGGCAGAGTAGAGGGGAAAGGGAACCTCCCTCAACCTGCTGGCTACACTCTTCTTAGTGCACCCTAGGATCCCATTGGCCTTCTTGGCAGCCAGGGCACACTGCTGACTGTTGGTTCACTTGTCGTCCACAAGCACTCCTGGGTCCCTCTCCATAGAGCTGCTCAACTATCCAGCCGGTATGCCATCATATCCTAATTTACTCACGGTTCTTTCAGAAATAAAGCCTGAAGAGCAATCCATTATAAAAGTGCTTGTTACAGACAGTCAGGTCATTGGATGCTTTAATCTCTATGTGGTCAAATATTATAAAGAACATGACTCGCCAACCACAATCAAGGAAGTTCTGGTTGGTAACTTAAAGCTACTGACTTTTCCTACAACACACAAATGTGTGCCCTGAATGTCTCTAAATTGCCTCAGAAGTTCTCTTGTGACCTTAAAGAAGCACAAGAAGAGCCTGACATTTTGGAGAACGGAGTATCAAAGGTAATTCAGTGATATTCTGAAACCTGGCATTGTTTTTCATGTCAGAGGAAAAAATTCTGTCTTCTCAGACAAAGGTATAAGGATTCATTCCAAGTGAAGGAATCAGCATGTTTTCTTTGATTTCACAGGACTCTTAAATAGAACAACCTTACATTTCCAAATTAAAAATTGACACAAATCAGAAGAAACAGATACAACTAAAACCATTAACACAGGCTACTCATCCCTGAATCATAACAAGTTAAGAAAAGGAGTAGATTGTTGGTCTACTCCCTGAGTGATATTTCAGCACACCTTTGCTGAAGTTAGCATTGTTGTTGGTTTAAAATATACAGCAAGTTATTTTTATTTCTGTCTCTCAAAGCCTTCTTATCTCTCACAATACAAACTGGCATGCAAGAGAGATAGTGTACGTATACAAGACTGCTGTGATCATTTAGTTTAACCTTCTGTGACACAGTTCTCAAAAAGCAAGTATCTGATTATGCTGCTTACATTCTATTTACTGAACAAGTGAAGGGATTGCATTTGTTTCCCAAGAAGTTGCTCTCAATTGCAGAAAGTAAAGCACTGCGAGATCTGCAGATGAAAGTTGCTGTGGAGAAACACAGATCATGTATTTATGAATAAAAATGAACATGAGACAGGAATAGGTAAAGTGTGTCGTGTGCTTTTCTGACCCTAAATGCTCGCAAAGGGACTTCAACTACCAGCTAAATGAAGGCTAAGGTGTGAGAGTCAAACACATCGTATTAGGAAGCTGCAAGTTTCCCAATGAATCTTCTGCTTCTATGGCAGTCCAAGGGACATATATTTTGACTTGTAGACTCATATCACAAGCCTGTTTCCATTCGATTGAAAGCATAAACCAACAGCTTACCTAATCAAGAATAAAGCTCCCTAAGAAAGTGGAAAGCTTCAGTGAATCATGAAGCCATTCCACCATTTGTGTCTGATAACTCAATACTTGTAGTCATTGCTTCACCATAAAATCATAAAGGCCATTTAGCTTCCTACCGCTTTTCAATCCTGAACATTTGCTATGCGGTATAATCTGTTATAAGCAGGCAGTTGAGTGACATCTTATGCCCAAACTCTGTTTGTTTTCAATATAAGAGTGTATTTGCAGATGCCTAGGTAGCACAAGAGACTTCTGATGGAGAAGTCTTCATATGTAGAGATTTTTTCTTCTGTCCTGCTGAAAACAAGTCTGGATTTCAAACCAAGCAAGTGTTACGCTCACAAATATCTGAAGGGTGGGTGTCAGGAGGATGGGGCCAAGCTCTTTTCAGTGGTGCCCAGTGACAGGACAAGGGGCAATGGGCACAAACTGAGGCACAGGAAGTTCCGTCTGAACATGAGGAAGAACTT